>Ga0209629_10001511_pt1 | contig 14845 bp, 15 predicted proteins | sample TergutCu122P5_FD_187286 | JGI IMG/M metagenome (GOLD analysis project Ga0209629, IMG submission 187286) | Cubitermes ugandensis P5 segment gut microbial communities from Kakamega Forest, Kenya - Cu122 P5 (SPAdes) (version 2) | ecosystem: Host-associated > Arthropoda: Insects > Digestive system...
ATAGGATATTTAATGGCATTGGATGGTTTGAACAGAAACGAATCCTGCGGCGGTCATTTCCGCGAAGAATATCAAACGCCCGACGGGGAAGCGCTTCGCGACGATAACCGTTATTCCTACGCCGCTTGTTGGGAATACAAAGGAGAAGACAGAGACCCTGTCCTTAATAAAGAATCGCTTGATTACGAATTTGTTCAACGGCAGCAAAGAAATTATAAAAATTAAGTCTCTGTCATCCCGCGCTTGACGCGGGATCCCTTGATTTGGGGATTGCGGGTCAAGCCCGCAATGACAAGTACAATATAAATATATTAAACAACAATGGAAAAAATAATAAATATTACATTAAAAGTTTGGCGTCAGAACGGACCCAAAGAAAAAGGCAGCTTTGAAACCCATCGATTGGAAGGCATATCGGGCGATACTTCATTTCTGGAAATGCTTGATATTCTGAATGAACAATTAGTCGGCGAAGGGAAAACGCCGATTGTTTTCGACCACGATTGCAGGGAAGGCATTTGCGGAATGTGTTCATTATATATTAACGGACGACCGCATGGACCGGATGATCTGATAACGACTTGCCAGATGCACATGCGTCATTTCAACAATGGAGATACTATTACTGTTGAGCCTTGGCGTTCGGCAGCCTTTCCGATTATCAAAGATTTGATGGTTGACCGTCAGGCATTCGACAAAATCATTCAGGCGGGCGGATATATTTCGGTCAATACGGGCGGAGTTCCGGATGCCAACGCCATTCTGATTTCCAAAGAGGCTGCAGACGAAGCGATGGACTCGGCTTCCTGCATCGGTTGCGGCGCTTGCGTAGCGGCATGTAAAAACGGCTCTGCAATGTTGTTCGTATCGGCGAAAGTAAGTCAGTTTGCTTTATTGCCGCAGGGCAGAGTAGAAGCCAAAGCACGCGCTAAAGCGATGATTGCCAAGATGGATGAATTGGGATTCGGCAATTGCACAAACACCCGCGCCTGCGAACTGGAATGTCCCAAAGGAGTTTCAATCAGTAATATCGCTCGCTTGAACCGAGAGTTTTTGGCGGCAAAATTCAGCGAATAAAGCAACGACAACTTTCACTTTTCTTCCCCAAAAACGCTTCTGTAGCGATGGTAACGAAAACACAGGATAACAAGTGTCTGAATTAAATGGCGAAATATTATTTTTTTTTGTTAAAAATTTTGTTTTATTGGTACTAAATTTAGTATCTTTGTGCTGTAATAAATAAAACAAATGAGTTCAAAAGAAAAACTGATAGAACGTTTCAAGAAACATCCTAAGGATTTTACATGGGACGAACTTGTAACATTGCTGAACAGTTTTGGCTTTGAAATGAGCAATAAAGGCAAAACATCGGGGTCGCGGGTTGAATTTTACAGAGAAAATGACAGTATTTTCGCTCATAAACCTCACCCATCGAGTATTGTCAAAGAAAAGACGTTGAAGAATATTTACAATTATTTGATTGATAATAAATATATTAAATAGTAAAATATGGAAGATTTATCTTACAAAGGATATAACGGGAATATAGAATACAGTAAGTCGGATAACTGTTTTTGCGGTAAGGTATTGGGGTTGCCAAAAAATATTCTCATTATGTATGAGGGGAATACCGCTTCGGAATTATATAATGATTTCAAATCCGGTATTGACCATTATTTGGAATCCTGTAAAGCAAAGGGCGTAGAACCCTACAAGCCGTATTCCGGCATTATGAATATCCGTATTCCGTCAGAAATACATTACAAAGTTGCAATGTTGGCAAAAGAAAAAAAAGTCAGTATCAATTCAATCATTCGCGATTCGATAGAGAGACGATTGGAATATTCGCATTGATTGCTTCCTTCCGCTGGTAATTGGCTTTCTGTTTTTATCATCATTTTGTTTAAACTCCATTATCCAAATATTCAGACTGTCTAATAAAACCGGAGAGGTTTTACGAATCGCCCATGCCTGCAATTGTGTGAAACTGATGTCGGTATTGAAATCCAAATCGGGATATAGATGAATATTTTGTAATGCGATTTCTTTATCTACTACCGCATACTCAGCTTCTTTTTTTGCTACCATATAAATCAATTGCTCCGAAGTATAACCGGATATTTCCTTGATGTGAATGGGTTCGGCTATTTCTTCCGCTAAATTGTTTAACCGCATAATTGCCGGTGAATTTTTGGCTACATAAATCGTTTCATTGGCTAAATCCAATTGACTTGCTATAAAGCGGGTAGAATCATTGTTGTTGCATTTTCGTTGAACAAGCACTTGCTTGCTTTGCGTAATTGGAACTGTAAAAGTAAGAAACTGCTTATTTGCGTTTGTAATTGGAATTTTTTGCGCTATCACATCGTATTCTTTATTTTCCAATTTTCGGATGGCAGTTTCCAAGTCGTTCTCAAGATATATTTGAACCTTTAATCCGGAACGCTGAGCGATATAACGACATAAATCGAGCTGAAAACCGGCAACCGAATCGCCGGATACATAAAAATCGACCGAGTTGTATTCGGTAACTACATTCAACGTTTTAGCTTTCTTTATTTCCGGTAAGTCCCGTATGGATTTTGATGCTTTCCAATCGGCGGTTATTGATAATAATAACTTTATTAAAAAGATAATTATCAACAAGAAAGCAAGTCCGGTTAATATTTTTTTTATGTTCATAGTTAATCAAAAAAATCAACGGAAAGTCCCAATCTTAATACCGGCGGCTTGACCGGATAATGAGGAATTGAAAAATATTCCGGAGGGCTGATAAATAAGGAACCTAAATTATAGTATTCTAAAAAGAAACGCGTCTGCTTCAAATGACAGTTGAGAAACCCGCCGATAAGCGGATATTCGCCAACTTTAGTTTTAACGCCGTCAGTTTGTAGCTTAAATTGCTGGATAGCCGGTTCATAAGTTGGCGAATAATAACGCGTCCAATAGTGAGCATTGCCGCCCATTTGAATTGTTAATACTTTGGAAATTACAAACTGGAGGTACAGGCTTGAATAAACGCTTATTGCGGGCAAAGGAAGTATTTCCTGATTGGACGAAGTTTGATAAACCACTTGATTATCCCAATGCAGACCTCCTAATTTGAAGTTCTGCCTGAGATATGCCGCCAACACCTGAATGTTTCCATGGTCCTGAGCAGGATAACCGGTTGAATCGAAATATATATATTGGGTCACGTTTTCCACACCCGCTCCGATTTCGGTTTTCGTATGCGGAATCGTAATCTTTCCGCCGATATACACTTTTTTAACTTTATTGAAACTGTTATCCCACCAAAAATATTGACTGTGATAATGATTTTCATAATACATGGGCGACAGGTTTTTGATGTAGCCGGTAGCTGAAACGGAAGCCGTATCATTCAAAAACGGAATACGTGTTTCAATGGTTCCCGATAAATTAAAATCTCCCAAATTATCTCCGACAACGCCAAAACTTGCCTGAGCATTGTAACGCAATATTTTACCGGTTCGCTTCGCCAATTCGCCGCCAATATAAGTAGCGTATTGGTTAGCATGAGCAGGAACATTTGTAGTATCCATCATCTTATACTGGCGAATATCCTGCATAACGTATGCTGTCAAATCAAATTTTGCCCATTGGCTGAAGCCTTCTCTGAGTGAAAGTCCAAATGTATTTTTTAAAGAATGATATGAAGTTGAATCTGCCGGAAGACCTTTATCACGGATTGGATTTAAGTGATCGACATATCCGTAGTATTGATTCACGCCGGAAGAATCCGAAGAATAAAACTTTCGTTTCCTGTTGGTATAGTCAAAGGTATAAATAAGACTTGAAACAGGGACAAACTGTTTGACAGCTTCTCCGAGACTGTCTGTTTTTTCGGTTTCCCGTTCAAATCCCAAATTATACCTGTAATTAAAATAATACCTGTTTCCATTCATTTGATTCCATGTATTGTTAAGCATTGTCGGAAAATCCTTGCTTCGCATATTCCGGCTATTTACGTAATCCGGATGCACTACATAATTATCGTCTTGCAGTCCGCCATTTTCTCCATTGGTGTAAGTGGATGCCGGATTAAGGAATACATGAATTTGATGCCGGTCGGACAGATAATTTCCAAAGAAAACCCAATCGGTATGCTTTGCGCCTTGTGAATTATAAAATCCTCGAGCATATAGATAATCAACGGATGTTCCTATATTTAACTTTTTACCTATATTTAATGTAAGGAGCGCTTGAAAACGTTCTTCTTTATTATTCTGACTTCCTGCCGTTTGGTAAGATACGTTCGAATAGGGAATTTTGGTATTGACAAAATTGAATTTGTCCGGTTGCTTGAGGTAAGCATTAAGATTATCGGAAAATAAAAAATTGGAACGGTCTTCCCGTTCAAAAAATACGCGCGATTCGAACGGCAAACCCAAATTACCCAAGTAGGCAATGGAAGCGCCCAAGCCTTCCGCATTTGTTCGATTGAAATAGTCGGTTAAGAATGTATCGGGGCGAACAGGAATAATTTCACCCGTTCGTTCCGAAATATGCCAATAATTGATCCTTTGAGTAGTATCAATAGCCGAACTCACCTTAATCTCACTTTCACCCTTTGTCGGCATGATGATGTGAGGAACAGAATTTTGTCCGTAGCCAAACCCAAGAAAAAGAAGGAGTAGCAGGAGTAATATGGTTAATTTTTTTCTCAAAGAGAATAATCAGATTTCCTCGATTATTTCCATTCCGCGTAAAATTGCCTTTTCGTTCATTGGCAGAAGTTTATGATGCCGTTCAGGGAGCGATTTCTTCAAGCCTTTCATAATGCTCTCCAATGCCACCACCGGCGCTGTTTTTAACATTCCTCCTAAAACGATCATGTTGAATACTTTGGTATTGCCTTCTTTTACTGCCGTATTCATTGCGTCAATCCGGTAAATATGGATATCTTTCCGTGTAGGCGGATGATTGATGCCGTAATTGTCAAAAATCAGGATGCCGCCCGGCTTTACTCTATTCTCGAATTTTTCCAATGAAGGCTGATTGAGAATTATTGCAATATCATATTGATTAAGAACTGGAGAAGAAATTTTCTGGTCGCTCAATATGACCGTAACGTTTGATGTTCCGCCTCGCTGTTCAGGTCCATAAGATGGATACCATGCAACTTCTTTGTCTTCCATCAATCCAGAGTAGGCAAGTATTTTCCCCATGGAAAGCACACCCTGTCCGCCGAATCCGGCTATGATTATTTCGTATTTCATTTTAATTATTTTAGGGGATTGCGGGTCAAGCCCGCAATGACATTATGTACATTAATTATTTTTTAAATCACCCAGAGGGTATTTGGGAAACATGTGTTCTTCCAGCCATTGGTTGGCTTGCACGGGAGTTAGTTTCCATCCCGAAGGACAAGTGGAAACAAATTCAACTATCGAAGTTCCTTTTTCCGCCATCGCATTTTCAAAAGCTTTCCTAAGCGCCTTTTTTGCTCTTCTAACGGCTACTACCGTGTGAACCGATTGACGGGTGACGAAGCAAGTTCCGTCCAACAAAGCCAACAAATCGGATATTTTCAGCGGATTGCCGTTCAGTTTTTCTTCCCGTCCATACGGGCAGGTCGAAGTAGGCATTTCCAACAGGGTAGTGGGCGCCATTTGACCGCCGGTCATACCGTAAATTGCATTGTTAACGAAAATAATCACGATATTTTCACCGCGATTGCAGGCGTGAATGGTTTCGGCTGTACCGATAGCGGCTAAATCGCCATCGCCCTGATACGTGAAAACCATCTTATCGGGATTCAATCGCTTGACCGCAGTAGCTAAAGCCGGAGCGCGTCCATGAGCGGCTTCCTGCCAATCGATGTCTAAATAATTGTAAGCGAAAACCGCACAGCCGACCGGAGCTATTCCGATGGTTTTCTCTTCCAATCCCATTTCTTCGACGACCTCGGCAACCAATTTATGGATAACGCCGTGACTGCATCCCGGGCAATAGTGCATCGGAGTGTCGTTCATCAAATGCGGTTTCGCATAAACCAAATTTTCTTTATTTATTATTGCTGATGTTTCCATAACTCATAACTCATAATTCATAACTCATAACTTCTTTAACGCTTCCAACACTTCATCGGGTGCAGGGACGATACCGCCCAAGCGTCCGTAGTGGGTGACGGGGATTTTACATTCGACCGCTAATTGTACGTCTTCAATCATCTGACCGGCATTTAATTCGACTGTCAAAATCTTTTTTACCTTTTTGTTGTAGGCATTTAATTGTTTTTTAGGAAAGGGCCAAAGCGTAATGGGGCGGAAAAGCCCGACTTTCATTCCTTCTTCCCGCGCCATTTCAACTGCTTTCCGACTGATGCGGGCGGCAGAGCCGAACGCGACAATCAGATATTCCGCATCATCACAAAGGATTTCTTCATACATCACTTCGTTTTCTTCGATTTGCCTGTACTTGTTCTGAAACCGGATATTGTGCTGTTCCATAATGGTTGAATCCATTTCGAGCGAGGTAATAATATTCGGTTTTCTGTCTTTGGTTTTACCCAAAGTAGCCCAAGGCTGTTCTTTCCGGATTTCCGCTTCGGTTTTTCGAGGACGCTGTTCGGGAAGAATCACTTTTTCCATCATTTGACCGATAACGCCATCGGTTAAAATCATAGCGGGATTTCTATATTTAAAAGCTAAATCAAAAGCTAAAGCTACATGGTCAACCATTTCCTGAACCGAATTTGGAGCCAGCGTAATCACTCGATAATCGCCGTGTCCGCCGCCCTTTATGGTTTGAAAATAATCGGATTGACTGGGCTGTATGGTTCCCAATCCGGGACCTCCGCGCATCACGTTCACAATCAAACCGGGCAGTTCGGCGCCCGCCATGTAGGATATTCCTTCTTGTTTTAAACTGATTCCCGGACTGGAAGAGGAGGTCATCACCCGTTTTCCGCAAGCGCCGCCGCCGTAAACCATATTAATCGCTGCTACTTCGCTTTCAGCTTGGAGCACAACCATTCCGGTGGTTTCCCATGGCTTTTCTTCCATAAGCGTTTCCATAATTTCCGATTGGGGCGTAATGGGATAACCGAAATATCCATCTGTGCCATAACGAATTGCCGCATGGGCAATCGCTTCGTTTCCTTTCATTAATTTTATTTCTTCTGCCATAACTCTTCTCTCTTAGTTCTTAACTCTTAACTCTATAAACGGTAATACATCCGTCGGGACACACATATCCGCAATTGGCGCAGCCCGTACATTCCTCCGGATTTTCGACCCGGGAGAAATTGTAGCCTTTGCTGTTTACTTCTTTTGCCAATATCAACACTCCTGACGGGCAAGCTGTTACGCATAAGTCACATCCCTTGCATCGTTCGGCATCAATAATCACGCTCCCTTTTACTTTTGCCATATATTCAGTTGAATAATTTTATTTTCTATATTTTATAAACTCATTAATAGTCCGGATATTGTTTGTTGAGTTTGGATAATTTCTTTGTTAAGCTGCCTTCCGAATCTTTTGTATTTTTAAGCCCTTCTATTAAAGCTAATTTTGCTTTTTTGTATTCATCCAAATGGAGTAGATAATTACTTTTATATAAATACAACGATTCAGCATCCGGCGTCAATCTCAGCGCTTCGTCCACATATTTTATGGCATCTTTCCAATTCTCTATCAGGGAATTTAACTTAACAGCCATCATAATTATCACATAACTGTCGGGATGCAATTTCAGATAATCCTTTGCTTTTTCCAAAGCCTTGTTATAATTTTTATTTTTATCATAAATATAAATCATACTTACCATAATCTCTTCCGAATCAATTCCAAGCGATTGGGCATATTCGAAAGCTTCGATCGCTTTTTCGCTATCGTTGATATCCTGAAAAAAGAATCCCAAGCGATACCATGTGTCGGCATCCAAGGGATTAAATTTTAGAATGATATCGGCTAATTCACATACGGCTTCCTTATTTTCCATGGAAGCATAACATTGTAGTTGCAACCAATAGAAATTAACATCTTTATCCAAAGTGTTGATTGCTTCCTGCATAACCTCGATAGACGAATCAAACAAATCCACTTCAAAGAGCGCTTCTGCCATCGCTTGGTAAATAATGGATATGTCTTCTTTGTCATCGGCGTATTTTTTCTTTAATTTTTGGAAAAGGAGCAACGCTTCGTCTTCCATTCCCAAATGCAGCAGCGCCGCTATTTTATGACCGTCTATCCATACGTCGGCGTCATTTTTATATCTATCGCATATTTCCAGAAGCTCATTCCATCGTTCATAATCATTCAACACTAAAAGAATCTCGTTGAGAAGTTCATCATCATCTTCATAAATTCTTAAAGCGTAATTAATGGCTTGTTCAGCTCGCTTGATTTTGTTATTGATAAGATATATTTCGATAATATCGGTTAATTCTTCCGGCTCATAGAAACCCGGCTTTTTTCCTGAGCGAACAGCTTCGTTCCATTCGATAAAGAAATCGGGATAAAATTCATCCGGGTCACTTTCTGTATAATTATAATCATTATCTTTCATTCTTTTTCGTTCTGTTTTATTTTACTCCATGAATCTTTCAATGAAACTGTACGGTTAAAAACCAAGTTCTCTTTCGTCGAATCCGGATCGACATTAAAATAGCCCAAGCGTTGAAACTGAAAATTATCGTATGGTTGAGCATTTGCCAATTCTTTTTCAATCCGGCAATTGTGCAAAACTTTTAACGAATCGGGATTTAACCAATCACGGAAATCGGTATCTTTTCCTTCATTCGGATTTTCAACCGAAAACAAGCGGTCGTACAAGCGTACCTCAGCAGCCAGACTGTGTTCGACCGAAACCCAATGAAGCGTTCCTTTTACTTTCCGGTTGCATTCCACCATTCCGCTTTTGGTTTGCGGATCGTATTCGGCATATATCTCAATAATATTACCCTGTTCATCTTTTTTGCATCCGGTACAGCGAATAATGTATGCGCTTTTCAAACGGACTTCCTGACCGGGCGTCAACCGGAAAAATTTCTTCGGCGCTTCTTCCATAAAATCATCCCGCTCGATGAACAGTTCCCGCGTAAAAGCAATCTCATGAGTTCCCATTGACTCATCTTCCGGATTGTTAACGGCTTCCATCATTTCCGTTTTTCCTTCAGGGTAATTGGTAATGATCAATTTCACCGGATCGAGAACGGCGGAAACCCGTTTGGCTTTGGCGTTCAAATCTTCGCGGATGGAATGTTCCAATAAAGCGTAATCGATAATTCCGTCAAATTTGGTATAACCGATTTTGTCGATGAACTTGTGAATAGCGGCAGAGGTATATCCTCTTCTTCGGAATCCGCACAAAGTCGGCATACGCGGATCATCCCAGCCTGAAACTGCTCCTTCTTTAACCATTTGAAGCAGTTTACGTTTGCTCATAACGGTATATGTCAGGTTCAAGCGGTTAAACTCAAATTGATGCGGGCGATAATCTTCATCTTCCGGATGTATTTTTTTCAATTCATCTATGAACCAATCATATAACGGACGATGCACCTCAAATTCCAAAGTACATATCGAGTGAGTAACCCCTTCGAAATAATCCGATTGACCGTGAGCAAAATCATACATCGGATAGGCTTTCCATTTGTCGCCCGTCCTATGGTGAGGCGTATTTATAATCCGGTAGATAATCGGGTCGCGAAAGTGCATATTTGGATTCGCCATATCGATTTTTGCCCGTAAAACCATAGCGCCTTCGGGAATCTCTCCGGTATTCATTTTTTGAAACAGGGCTAAGCTTTCTTCGATAGGGCGGTTACGGAAAGGGCTGTGTACGCCTGCTTGGGTAGGAGTTCCTTTTTGACGGGCGATTTCCTCCGACGATTGCTCGTCGATGTAGGCTTTATCCGCCTTAATCAGTCCGACGGCAAAATCCCAGAGTTGTTGAAAGTAATCGGAAGCATAATAAACATTTTTCCATTGAAAACCAAGCCATTTAATATCTTCCATAATAGAATCTACGTATTCCGTATCTTCCTTAGTCGGATTTGTATCATCGAAACGCAAATTACAAATTCCGCCGTATTTTTGGGCGATACCGAAATCGATGCAAATAGCTTTCGCATGTCCTATATGCAGATAACCATTGGGTTCCGGCGGAAAGCGGGTTTGTATTCTCCCGTTATTTTTACCTTCCACCAAATCTTTTTCGACAAAAACTTCTATAAAGTTCAGGCTTTTTTTGTTATCGTCGAATAGGATATTTTCTTCAATCATATTTTCGCAATTACTCTGCAAAAATACAAATTTATTTTAGATTTAATGATAAAGTTTGGGGTTTTGCAACAATTCAGGGAGAAAAAAAATAAGGCAAGGTTAAATAAAAAGAGGTTGTTTATACGCTTAAAGCGCTTTTTAAAACAACCTCTCTTTTGTTAATTAATAATACCCTTTCAAGCTAAGGAAATAAACCAATCGTCTCCTTCCAAAAGAAAAGCTAATTTTTCTTCTCTTGCCAACCAACCGATTGCTGCATAAACTTCCTTGTCGTTTAATTTAGTAGCCTTTTTCAGCTCCTTCAAACTTTTGGTTCCTTCTGCGTCCAAGACTTTCCAAACAAGTCCGGCATCGCTTCCAATTTTTTCTTTCATTATTTTTCCTCCTTCTTTTTTTATATAGTTTTATTGTCCGGTTTCTTTAGTGTATAAGGCATCCATTTTTTCGTATTGAGCATTCATACTCAGATTGTAATAAATTGAACGCAAAGCATATATAGCTTTTGAGTTTTTATTGTCTGCTTCAAAAACCTTTTCAAAATAAGGCATCGCTGCTTTGAAATAATCCTGTGATTGTTGAGATAATGCTTTTGACTGATTGGCATCGGAATTTGAATCGGCAGCAGATCGTTTTTCAACACCTAAATTAAAATACAGACGTCCCATTTCTGATAAGTAATCCATATTTTTTGGTTCCAACTCAACCGCTTTTTTCATATTTTTAACTGCTTCATCCGTTTTTTTATCTGCATCATATACTTGACTTATAGTAAAATAATATTGCGCACTGTCAGGATACATTGAAATTGCTTTATTCAAAAGGGAAGCTGCTTCAGCATATTTCTCTGAATGCATGTTCAAATTTATCAAGTTCTGTAAAAAAAATGCTTCTTCCGGAAATTTAGCAAAGCCATCTTTAAGAATGTTTTCATATTTCACAGTATCTCCTGTTTGATAGTATTCTCTTGCTAAATTGCTATATAAGTCTGATTCCTTAAAAACAGTATTTGAAACGTATCCATCATTTTTTAACTGGTCAAACATTGCTATAGACGCTTGATGGTTAGGAATCAACGCTGCAGCCAAGCCAGCGTAATAACGTATTTGCATTTCGTTTGTATCACCTTTTGCAATTACCCATTTCTCGTCTTTAAATATATCCATATTAGGAATATCGCCATGCAATTTGAAATTTTCGTATGCTTTTTGATAGTCCTTTTTATCATAAGCATAAAGACCCGCGTTAATATAAAACGGACGGTTAGCCCGTATGTTAGAGCGAATGTCTTTCAAAAATTTCGGTTTTACTTTCCCCTTTTCATCAGGGAGTTGGTCTAACGCAGCCGCTTTCTCAAAATAGGGTAGAATATTTTCCAAAGCATTATACATTGCTTCTTCATTCGGCTGTTTCCCTAAAATTTGCAATGCTCTTTCCGTATCAAATTGTTTATTTTCAATCTGACCGGCAACATACCAAGTCTTAGCGTCATTTGCCGTCTCCGGATTTGTCAGCGCATCTTTGATAAGATTCCGTGCTTCCTTAAAATTCGGAGGGTTGCTCTTTATCTCGTTTTCTGCCGCACTTACGGCTTTTTTCTGCCCGAAAGAGAGGCTAACAAGAAAACATAATACCACTGTAAATACACTTTTTTTCATAATCACTAATTATTTTGTTGTTATTATTTCTATTCCGTTTGCAAAATTACAAATTATTCATCAATATTTTCCAAATTTTCATCGTTTTCTGTATTATTTTCTTCAAAACCATCACTTTTGACGCTTTCTTCTTCTATTTCCTCAATGTCTGTTTCAGAAATTACCTTACAAACAGATGCAATTTCATCGTTCCGTTTTCCCAAATTTATCAAACGAACGCCTTGCGTAGCCCGCCCGATAATACTCAAATCGGATACTTTCACCCGGATGGTAACTCCCGATTTATTGATAATCATCAAGTCATTTTCGTCGGTTACGCTTTTGATGCCTACCAAAAATCCGGTTTTTTCGGTAACATTCAAAGTCTTTACTCCTTTTCCTCCGCGATTGGTGATACGGTAATCGTCAATTTTCGAACGTTTTCCGTAACCCTGTTCGGAAACGACCAAGATGGTTTCATTCTCTAAGTCTTTCATGCAAATCATGCCGATAACTTCATCGTCCTTCGGATCCAAAGTCATTCCCTTTACGCCGGCAGCGGTACGTCCCATGCAACGGACTACTTTTTCGTGAAAACGAAGCGCCCTGCCTTTCCGGTTGGCAATAATGATTTCGTTATTTCCGTCTGTCAGACGAACGCCGATTAAGGCATCGTCATCGTGCAAAGTAATAGCGTTAACGCCGTTCTGACGCGGGCGTGAATAGGCTTCCAGTAAGGTCTTTTTGATTACGCCTTTTCTCGTACAGAACAATAAATAATGTGAATCAACAAACTCTTTATCGTTCAATTGGTTAACCCGAATAAAAGCGTTCACTTTATCATCCGGTTCAATACTTAATAAATTTTGAATCGCCCTGCCTTTCGAGGTTTTTGTTCCTTCTGGAATATCATACACTTTCAGCCAAAAACAACGTCCTTTTTGCGTGAACAGCAGCATGGTAGCGTGCATATTCGCAGGATAGATGTATTCCACGAAATCTTCCTCGCGGGTTTCCGAACCTTTTGCTCCTACCCCGCCGCGATTCTGCGAATGAAATTCGGCTAAAGGCGTCCGTTTGATATATCCCAAATAAGAGATGGTGATAATCATTTCATCGTCGGCATAAAAGTCTTCCGGATTAAAATCTTCTGTAGCGTAAACAATATCGGTTTTCCGTTTATCTCCGTATTTATCCCTTATTTCGATTAATTCATCCTCAATGATTTTCATCAGATGTTCCTTGTTCGCGAGAATATCTTTCAAATCGGCGATAAGTTTTTGAACATCTTCATATTCCGAATGTAATCTGCTTTGTTCAAGACCGGTTAATTGGCGTAAACGCATTTCCACGATGGCTCGCGATTGTATTTCCGTCAAGCCGAAGCGCTCGGATAAGCGTTCGATAGCTTCATTCGGGCTTTGCGAAGAACGGATAATTGCAATAACTTCGTCGATATGGTCGGAAGCGATAATCAATCCTTCTAAAATGTGCGCCCGCTCTTCGGCTTTCCGCAAATCGTAGCGGGTACGGCGAGTAACCACATCCACCCTGTGTTCAACGAAATATTTTATCAGGTCATACAGATTCAATGTTTTCGGACGACCGTTTACCAATGCTACATTGTTCACGCTGAACGAAGATTGCAAAGCGGTCAGCTTGTATAACTTATTCAGTACCACGCTCGAATTGCCGTCTCGTTTAACATCCACCACGATACGCATTCCTTCGCGGTCGGATTCGTCGTTGACGTTGGATATTCCTTCAATTTTCTTTTCGGATACCAAATCGGCGATATGCTTAATCAGTTCCGCCTTATTAACAAGGTAAGGAATTTCGGTAATAATTATTTTTTCCCTGTTGTCTTTGATTTCTATTTCCGCTTTTCCGCGCAGGATGACTCTACCTCTTCCGGTTTCGAAAGCGTCTCTCACTCCCGCATAACCATAGATGGAAGCGCCGGTCGGAAAGTCGGGCGCTTTGATATGCTGCATCAATCCGGCTACATCTATTTCGCCTTGGGCTTTGATATAAGCCAACGAAGCATTAATACATTCGGTGAGATTATGCGGCGGCATATTGGTAGCCATTCCTACGGCAATACCCGATGCTCCGTTGATTAATAAATTCGGAATACGGGTAGGCAGAACGGTCGGTTCTTTGCTTTTATCATCGTATGTTAATTGAAAATCGACTGTTTCCTTATCGATATCCTGAAGCATTTCTTCAGCTAATTTACTCATTCTTGCCTCCGTGTAACGCATAGCCGCAGGAGAATCGCCATCGACCGAGCCGTAATTACCTTGTCCGTCCACCAGCAGGTAGCGCATCGACCAGGGCTGAGCCATACGCACCAGCGTACCGTAAATCGACGAATCGCCGTGCGGATGGTATTTCCCCATCACATCGCCCACAATACGCGCCGATTTTTTATAAGGCTTATCGGAAGTGCTTCCCGTTTCGTTCATACCGAACAACACTCTCCGGTGAACCGGTTTCAATCCGTCCCGAACGTCCGGCAAGGCTCTGGAAACAATAACGGACATCGAATAATCGATATATGCCGACTTCATTTGGTCTTCAATATCAATCCGGATGATTCTGTCTTGATTATCTGTCATGCAAATTTATTATTAATAAGTTACCTTATATATTATACTCAAAAAAGCACGCTAAGGTACGACTTTTTCTTCAAATATAAAAATTTTTTAAATGTGTTTACCCCTAAAATCCTCAAATCCTCATTATGGATATATGGGGATTTGGGGATTATTACAGCCACGAAATAGCGATGATGATGAGCGACCAAGCGCCGCCGAGAAGAATACAGACCAATCCTACTCCGGCGCCAACGGGTGCATTTCAAATTGTCGCACCAAATATTTATTTGATACAAATGAACGGTTATGCGCATCGTGTCAAGCATGGCATTTTAAGGAAGTCAATAACTTTTGACCATT
>Ga0209629_10001512_pt1 | contig 14842 bp, 11 predicted proteins | sample TergutCu122P5_FD_187286 | JGI IMG/M metagenome (GOLD analysis project Ga0209629, IMG submission 187286) | Cubitermes ugandensis P5 segment gut microbial communities from Kakamega Forest, Kenya - Cu122 P5 (SPAdes) (version 2) | ecosystem: Host-associated > Arthropoda: Insects > Digestive system...
AAAAACCATTCAAGGTTTGGAAGAACACCGCAAAACACTTGAAGACGGCAAAGAATGTCCTTTGTGCGGTTCAAAAAACCACCCTTTTGCAAAGGGAAATCTGCCGGTTTTGGGTGAGAAAGAAAAACAATTGAAAGCATTGGAAAAACAGCTTGATGAGCGGAATAATACGCTGCAAACGGATGAAAAAACCTTGATTAAAGTAATAAGCGAACGTGAAAATGCCGAAAACAACAAAAAATCGGCGGAGAGAAATCTGACTGAAAATCGAGAAAAAAACGCACAGTTGTTATTGGAAATCGATAATCTCAATGTGGATATAAAGGAAGATACAACCTGTGTAGAAAAACTGGAAGAAATTCGTGATATAAAACTCCGGGAATGGAAGCAAATAGACGAACTTATCAAAAATGTCATTCAAGTTGAAACCGGAATTAAAAAATTGCGCGACGAAATTATTCCGCAATATCAACAAGCAGAAAAATTGGCGGAAACCGTAAAAACAGAATCCGAAATGGCAAGGAAACTTGCAGAGAAAACTAAAGAAACTTCAGAAACACTTGTCTCTCAGGCAAAATCGCATTATGAAACCGAAAATGCAGCGCTTGTGTTGAAATTAACGGAATATGGAGTTGATAACATAAAAACGTTAAAAAAACATCGCGATTCGTGGATTGAAAATGAGAACAATATCCAAAAACTGAGCCGCCAAAAGATTGAACTCGAAGGAAATATCAAAGCATCAGAATCTCTGCTCGAAACGAATCAAAAACAATTTACTGTCAGAAATGCAGAAAAGGAACAGGCATTATCGGCAAAAAAAGAGTTGACGACCGAACGGATGACAATGTTTGGCGACAAAAAACCGGATGTCGAAGAACAACTCCTGAAAAAGCGAATGAATGATGCGGAAACGGCAAAAAATCTGGCCGAAAAAACCAACAACGAAGCGAATGCAGCGCCGGTAAAAATCAATGCCGTCATTCTCGACAGCGAAAACCGCCTGTCGGTTAAACAGGCAGAATACACCGGCGAGAAAACATTGGAAGATTTGCAAGCCGAACAAGCTGAAAAGAAACTGCAATCGGACGACTTTTTGCAGAAAATCGGAGCGAAAAAACAGGAATTAAAAACCAATAACGAGAATCTCGAAAAAAACCGGAAGAAACTGTCGGAAAAGGAAATACAACAGCAAATCAGCGACCGTTGGAAACGTTTGGATACTCTAATCGGTTCGGCAGACGGCAAAAAATACCGGAATTTTGCTCAAGCTCTGACTTTCGAAAATCTCATTGTGTTGGCAAACAGGCAATTAAAAAAAATGTCGGATCGTTACCTCCTCAAACGTACCGGCGATGGAGCAAATCCATTTGAATTATCAGTCATAGATAATTATCATAATTGTGATGAGCGAACCGCACAGAACCTGTCGGGAGGCGAGAAGTTTATTGTATCTTTAGCCTTGGCGCTGGGACTGGCAAATATGGCGAGCCGGAACATGAAAATTGATACCATGTTCATCGACGAAGGTTTTGGTACGTTGGATTCCGATTACCTGAATGTAATCCTTACCGCTTTATCTAATCTGCAAAGCGAAGGCAAATTAATAGGCGTAATCTCGCATCTTACCGAACTCAAGGAACGTATCGCAACACATATTGAAGTCATTCCACGAGGCGACGGACATTCAAAACTGGAAATATTATAATTTCATAAGAAAATACTGCTTTCCCTATGACTAACTTGAACAGATGCAATATCTGTACGAAAACAGTATGCGTATCAACCACGATTTGCTGCATGAGATTTTGGTATTGCCTCAAAACAAATTGCTTAACCCTTATTCGGGAGCGCTTAACCCAAGAATTGCAGCCTCTTTATTGAGGTTATCTTAAAAGAACACAGCCTTGCATGCCGTCAGGTATGCGACTGGAATTCGAGAAACAAGAGAAAAAGCAAACCGATTCGGTAAGGGTTGATATAGACGTCTCGCCTATTGATGCCGCTACGGAGGAAATAAAAAAGCCATTGTACGAAGTCGCAAGCAGCCACATGGCACGAAGAACATTTATCGGTAATATTTACAAGAAAGTGATAGACCCGAATTTGGTTGGCGCTTTGAGCGGACATAAGGAAGGAAGCAAAGCTTTTAGCCGATACCGCGAGATTTCATCATTGGAAAACTACGGTTTTTTGGGTGCTTTTTCTGTTTAATTGGAATTGATAGACGAAAAAGGGACAAAACTTTATAATCAAAAACGCTAACAATCTTATTTATTGATTATTAGCGCTTTACAAAGTACCCGGAGCCGGGGTCGAACCGGCAAGGAAATGAATCCACCGGTTTTTGAGACCGGCGCGTCTACCGATTCCGCCATCCGGGCAGGTCGAAAAGACAACGACAAAGGTAGAAAAACTTTTGAAAATGACAAAACTTCACATCCGTATTTTTAACAATGCTTTGGAGTAATACGGTGGTTAAGTCCCTACCAAGTCCCTACCAAGTCCCTACCAAGTCGCATAACGAATGAGTTTAACATTTTTTATATTTTTGCAAACCCTTGAAAAAATGCCGGAAGTAATTTGCCCGACCGATATATTTTATCTACTTTTGCGAGCATATTTTTAAACACTTGGAAAATGGCGAAACGTAAAAAATTACCGGTAAAATCAACGAAAAAACATCAAGAAATTATTCCATTTCATTATAAACCTGTAAGACTTTCTCTGGAAGAATGGCAAACTGCCCTTCGCCGCCGGTTTGTTGAAACAAGAACTTTTGGAATTGAAAAAATCGATGGCATAGCTTCTCCTTTCGGTGATTTCATGGTACGAAATCCGGAAACTAAAAACGCTTACAAAGTGGCTTTCCGTGGTTTGAACAGCCCGATGAATTTCTGCTCGTGTATGGATTTCAAAACCAACCGGCTGGGAACTTGCAAACATTTGGAAGCGCTTATCCTTCAACTAAAAAATAACCCTAAAACTCCTGATATTAGTAAAGAATACATTCCTGATTACACTTCGGTTTATCTGTCATACAAAACCGGACGCGAAGTCAAAATACGCATAGGAAAACATCTCAAGTCTGAATTTGAAGAACTTGCAAAGTCGTATTTCAATAAAGAAAATACACTTATTCCCGAAGCCTACGACCGGTTTATGGTTTTTTTGGAAAAAGCCATAGCGATTAACGAAGATTTTCGTTGCTACGATGATGCTTTGGAATTTGTCTTGGAGATTCGCGATCAAAAACTTCGCAGGCAAATTGCATCCAAATATAATAATAAAGATGCTTTCGCAGAATTGATGAATGCCAATCTTTTTCCATACCAGCAGGAAGGTATCCGGTTTGCTTTCGAAGCAGGGCGCAGTCTGAATGCCGATGAAATGGGACTTGGAAAAACCATTCAGGCAATCGGTGTTTGCCAAATGTTCCGAAAAGAACGAGGCATAGAAAAAGTATTGATTATCTGCCCTACTTCTTTGAAATATCAATGGCAGAGCGAAATAAAAAGATTTACAGACGAAAATGCTTTTGTCATCGAAGGTGCGCCGCATATCCGGAAAAAACAGTATGAACAGGAAGATTTTTATAAGATTGTTTCCTATAATACTGTAACAAATGACATTAAAGAAATCATGGAACAAGATTTCGATATGATTATTCTTGACGAAGCGCAACGCATCAAAAACTGGAAAACAAAAATCGCTCAATCCGTTAAAAAAATACATACGCCTTATTGTTTGGTACTTACCGGCACTCCTTTGGAAAACAAAATCGAAGAATTGTACTCCATTATGCAATTTGTCGATCCATACATTTTAGGTCCGTATTATCATTTTCTTGATTATTATCAGGTTAAGGACGGTTCCGGAAAAGTGACAGGTTATGAACATTTAGACGAAATAGGCGAGCTTTTGAAAAACACGCTTAAACGCCGGAGAAAAAGCGAAGTACTGTTGCAACTGCCTGATAGAATGGATAAAAATTTATTCGTCCCTATGACAGATAAACAAATGGATTTGCATGAAGAATTTCAGGAAGTAGTTGCAAAACTTGTATTTAAGTGGCGAAGAATGGGCTTTCTAACTGAAAAAGACCGGCAAAGATTGCTTATCAACCTAAATCTGATGCGCATGTCTTGCGACAGCACTTATCTGTTCGACCAAACTACGCGTCACGATACCAAGATTGCCGAACTGATGGATATTTTGGATGAATATTTTGATGGAAATCAGGAAAAGGCGGTTATTTTCAGCCAATGGGAACGGATGACAAGAATTATCGGACAAGAACTTGACGCTGCCGGAATTGAATATCAATACCTTCACGGCGGAGTTCCAAGCAAAGACCGGAAAGCCCTGTTCGATACATTCAATCAATCCGGCGATTGTCGCGTGTTTCTCTCTACCGATGCGGGAAGTACGGGACTTAACCTTCAGGCGGCATCTCTGATTATCAATATGGATATTCCTTGGAATCCTGCGGTTTTGGAGCAACGCATTGCCCGGATTCATAGAATGGGACAGAAACACAGCGTTTCGGTCATCAATTTTGTTTCCCGCGATACGATCGAACACCGGATGCTTGGCGTATTGAAATTCAAAACCTCGCTCTCTCAAGGTATTTTAGATCAGGGAGAAAGCGCAATCTTCCTGAGTGACAGCAAATTCAATACCTTCATGAAAGATGTCGAGCAAATGACTATTCAGGAGGAAGAAACAACCGTTGCCGTTGTTGTTTCGGACGAAGAAGAAAATCTTGAAGTCAAAGAGTTAGCTCAAAAGGAAACCGCAGAACCGTTAATCCCCGGCGACGATGACTTTGAACCTTCGGTTATTTCAACTATTTCGGAACAGGAAGAACTGCAACCGGATACTGTAAAAGAAACCCGCGACGATGATGCTTCTGAATTGCTTGCCAAAGGATTTTCGTTCTTAAGCGGCTTGGCAAAATCATTGTCCACCAAAGAGGGCGCCGAACAGTTAGTTCACTCCTTAGTGGAAAAAGATGAAAAAACCGGAAAAACGCACTTGAAGATTCCGGTAGAGAGCGAAGAAACGGTTAGTAATGTCCTGAATATGCTGGGAAATTTATTCAAAGGATTAGCAAAATAAAGTGATAGAATGATTATGAAACAACAAATCATCCGTTGTACAAACATAGAAAAGGATTTAGCTCAACTTCTGCAAACGTTGAACTATGACGGTTTATTTCTTTTGACGGACAGCAATACACAAAAATATTGCCTCCCGCACATCCAATCTTTGCCGGAAATACAGTCGGCAAAACAGTTTTCTATTTCCTCCGGTGAAGAAAACAAAAACATCGAATCATTATCCACAGTCTGGGAGTTTCTTTCCCAAAACGGAGCCAATCGCAAATCTTTATTAATCAATCTCGGCGGCGGGATGCTGACCGACCTCGGAGGATTTGCTGCCGCATCTTTCAAGCGGGGAATCCGCTTCGTGAATATTCCGACAACACTTTTAGGCGCAGTAGATGCGGCCGTCGGTGGAAAAACAGGCATTAATTTCAATGGTTTGAAAAACGAAATCGGCGCTTTTGCTCCTGCTATTGCAGTGTTGATTGATTCCAATTTCTTCAAAACTTTAGATGACAAGCAATTGCTTTCGGGTTATGCCGAAATGTTGAAACATTCGCTGCTGAGGTTAGAAGGGCATCTTGATGAACTGTTGAGTTTTGATTTTAATGAGGTAGATTATGACCGGCTAAATAATCTGTTGTTTGAATCGGTATTAATAAAAGAACGGATTGTCGAAGAAGACCCTACTGAGCAAGGCATTCGCAAAGCGCTTAATCTCGGACATACTTTCGGTCATGCTTTTGAGAGTTTTGCACTCGAAAAGAAACGACCGATTCTGCATGGCTACGCTGTGGCGTATGGAATGGTTTGTGAATTACATCTTTCGTCAATTCAATTAGGTTTTGATAAAAATTTGTTAACAAAAATAACCCGTTTCATTAAGGAGCATTATGGCACATTTACTTTTGATTCTATGGATATTCTACGTATTTACGAGTTGATGCAACATGACAAAAAGAATGACTCCGGCACTATTAATTTTACACTATTAACGGCCATAGGAGAAATTCAAATCAATCAAACAGCTGACAAAAAAGACATATTTGAAGTTCTTAATTCTTACCGAAATATTACTTAAAATTTATCTATATTTTGTGATCCGAGCGGGATTCGAACCCACGACCCACAGCTTAGAAGGCTGTTGCTCTATCCAACTGAGCTACCGGACCCTATTTTTCCGGCTGCAAAGGTAGATATTTTTTATGATATTGACAATAACGATTAAAACCCGGAATAAGGCAAAGGCGACAATAGTTTAATTATATTGTTGGTTGCCGTATTTTTATATTCCGGATCGTTTTTTAAGCGATCCCAATCGGGATGATTTTTAAATGCATCCCAAGCTGCATTACGAGCAGCTTCATCTTGATGCCATGTCAGATAAATCAAAGCCGGCATGTGAGTTCCGGATAGGATTTCGCCATAGCATACCGAATGGATGCCTACCTTGTCAAAAAGATCGATTTCCGCTACGTTAAACATCTTAATTTTGCGCAAGTTTGCCTCTTCATTCGGACTGTGATAGCAGCGAAATTCAAACAATGTTCGACTTTTATCGGGCATCCGCATCGCAGGAATTTTATCAAAGGCTTCGCACAGATACGTTTCATATTCCGAATAAACCGGATTGGGAGCAGTTGTTTCAAAAAAAGGACGGCCGGCATCCATGAATTTCTTATCATTCCAAATGCTCCGGCGAACTTCATAATAAGTCTTTAAATCGGGATAAACAAACAGAAGATAACGTTGCTCCTTTTCCGGAGGTACCTGCCCTTCAGGAGTGTAAAGGGAAAAAGCGCCAACGGTAATATTACGCTGATTATAAGCAGGAAGTAATGTCATCTTGAAAAAATCATCAAGCGCAGTTCCGTCACCGGTAAGCGTGTATATTCTCCATTCATAAATTTGTTTTTTCGGTGAATCGGCCACTTCTTTTTTCTCGGACGTACAAGCGCTAATAAACAGTATTGACATTAATAAAAATGACAATCGAATAATTGTTTTGTGTATCATACAATTTAAGTATTAGGATTAATATTATTATGCAAAAGTAATAAAAAAGTTTTCGATATTAAAAAAAAGTGTTTAATTGCTCCCGGATTATATGCTTCAACCGATCTTTTACTTCTTCAACAGTTATTTTACGATTCAATTCCTTTTCAAGCGATGTGACCCCTTTATCTTTGAATCCGCAGGGATTGATTAATCCGAAATAAGATAAGTCGGTAGATATGTTTAATGCTAAACCGTGCATCGTAATATATCGGTTACTTTTTACTCCAATCGCACAAATTTTACGTTCATAATTCGGATTTTCGGTTTGAATCCAAACGCCGGCAGCATTCGGAATTCGCTTAGCTTTCAATGCATATTGATCCAACAATCGAATGATTATCTCTTCCAAAAGGAAAATATAGGTTTTTAATCCGATATGAAATACTTCCAAATCAAGGATCGGATAGACCACTAATTGTCCGGGGCCATGATAGGTAACATCACCGCCGCGATTCACATGATACAATTCGACTTGTTTTTCTTTCAGTAAGTTTTCCGGGATAAGCAGATTATAAGCCCTACCGTTTTTACCAATTGTGATTACATGCGGATGTTCACAAAAAATGACGGTCTGCCGGCATGTTTCATGCTCTGCTTTTTGCCGGATTGCTCTTTCAAACCGGACGCTTTGCCTTTGGAAAGCCTCCGAATAGGGAATAAGCCCCCAATCAATATAAGTTATATCAATCACTTTTCCTTTTCTTTTTGATGAAGTTTATCGAAATCAACCGGCATAATTTTCGACATAAGCGAAATAATTTTTACTTGTCGTTTTAAGAGATAAGCGCTTGGTTCAGCAGAATTAAATTCTCTCGGATTAGGAAGTGAAGCCGCTATTAATGCCGCATCGGAAACAGTCAACATATCGGCTGTTTTGTTAAAATGCGCTTTTGCCACAGCTTGTGCGCCAAATAAACCCTCTCCCGTTTCGATGGAATTCAGATAAACTTCCATAATGCGCTCTTTTCCCCAAACAAATTCGATTAATATCGTGAAGTAGGCTTCAAGTCCTTTCCGAACCCAAGAACGATCCGGGAAAAGGAAAACATTTTTAGCTGTTTGTTGCGAAATCGTACTTGCTCCTCGCAACCTCCTTCCTTTCGCAGCTTCCTGTTGTGCAATTTCGATTTGGTCGAAATCAAAGCCCGTATGAATAAGAAACAGGTTGTCTTCCGACGCAACGACCGCTTGAATCAGGTTGGGAGATATGTTGGATAATGGAACCCATTGATGAACCATTCGGATTTTCTTGTTTTTCTTCAATTGTTCAATGGAACGTGTCAACATCAAAGGGGTATAATAAACCGGAACATATTTGTAGAGAAGTACAAAAAATAAGCTCAGGATAAAAAGTGTTAAAAACAGATTCCTTGTCCATCGGACTATTCGCAACGCCCACTTTTTCATAATTGATTCACGATATGAACGGTATGGCAAGCGGCCAAGGCAGCGGTCTCTGTTCGCAAACGGCTGCTCCCTAAGGAAATCGGAATAAATCCGCATGCTTTGGCTGACTTGATTTCTTCCTCGCTGAAATCGCCTTCCGGACCAATCAATATCAATGCATTTCCGTGCTTACGATATGCTTGCGCCAACGATACTTTTTCTTCCGGATAACAATGAGCAATGAATTTCTGTCCATCAAAATCTTGCATGATAAAATCCGTGAAATCAGTCATCGGCTGTATGACCGGAAGAAACGCTTTTTCGGACTGTTTCATGGCTGAAATAATAATTTTCAGAAGGCGCTCGACCGGCATTTCCTTCCTTTCCGAAAAATGACATCGAATAAGCCGGATTTTGTCGATACCTATTTCGGTCGCTTTTTCGGCAAACCATTCCATCCGGTCCGTATTTTTAGTAGGCGCTAAAGCAATTTCAATTCTTCCTTTCCAAAGCGAAGGCTGAGGAAGCGTTTTCAGTATGTTAATTTTACAACGGTTGCAAGCGTGGGCTTGACTCGCAATCCCTTGATGATTCACTCTGTCATTGCGGGCTTGACCGGCAATCCCCTTTTCATCAATTTCGGCTTGATAGAAATTCCCTTTACCATCGGTTATCATAAGGTTATCTCCCGCTTGCATCCTTAACACTTTCAAACAATGGTGAGCTTCCGTTTCAGGGAGATAAGGATTAAGTGCAATATCCGGAGCGTAAAACAGCAACATTTACTTAAATTGAATCGTTTGAACCCCAATCAACCGATCATATCGTCCTCCCGGGGGCCGAAAATAAACCATTACCCGATATTCATTTTCCGTTTGGTAAAAGTTACCTTCTATCGCTGCAGCACTTCCGGGCGATTGGTTATCTTTTCGAGTAACATACAGATAATTATAATATCCTTCTTTTAACAAGACCGTTTTAACATAACCTTTATCGGGAACGCTGAAATCCATTTGACTACGCGCATCCAAAAGATTATTAAAAGCTTCCCCGAGAATATACACATTTTCAGCAAATGGCTTTTCGCATGGAAGATAAAAGTGAACAAATTGGTAATCGGCTTCATAACTATAGTCATATCCCGACAGTGTGCGAACGACATATCCGCCATTGATATCTTCCATAAACGTGTAAGGACGTTGGCTTCGAATGAGATCCGGCCTTAAAACCGTGTGATAATACGGTGCATGAAACTCAACGGATTCGATATTCATCCCGGTGTATTGATGGGTGATCATCTCGAAACTCCTGTATTCGTTGCCGGCTTCAAAAATCAAAGCCGGATTATGATCGAAAATAAGTTTGTTGTTTTGAATCATTAACGGTTTCACTAATACGGCTTCATTATCGATGCGGTTGTTTTGCTGAACATATATTTTCAAATCTTGCATAGGCGTTTTCACTTCATTGCCGTAAGAAACAGAAAAATTCACCTGTTGGTAAAAATTAAGCATTCCTTTATCGGTTTTGGGAGTAACTTGAATCGATAGGGGAGCAATCGGTTCAACCACCGAAAAACAGGCGTTCAAAATCGGTTTATCGCTGTTTTCCGGAAAAACTTGTACTACATAATTCCCTGATACTTTCAAGAATACATCTTGATTCGGAATCGATAAATGATAATTTATATAATGCATAGTGGTATTGAACGAAACCGAATAATCTTCAATGATACGATGTTGAAAACCGTTCATGTATTCGGATTGAATCAAGCGTGAAGGATTCCAATCTGCATCACAGTGGGTTACCGTGTAGGTATAAGGACGAGAATCCGGTTCCAATAGATCAAAGCTGATTTCGATCAACCGGTCGCCTTCCAATTCAATAATAGGCGCCGATAAAGGATTGTCGGTTACATTCACTTGCAACGATTTAACTTGATCGGAAAAAGCGCCGGTTTTGAATCTTCGATCGGAAGCATTTGCCGAGAAAACCAATAGTAATAAAATAAAAATAAAGATACTTTTTTTCACGATAATCGGTTATATTATGTATAATTCCGCTACAAACTTACAAAAATATCGTCGATAATCCTAATTCGTAATTCCAATTTCTTAATTTAAGTATTATCTTTGCACGCGATTTATAAGTAAACAGAAAATGAATTTTGTAGAAGAATTGAAATGGAGGGGCATGATTCACGATATTATGCCCGGAACGGAAGAGAAACTTCAAAAAGGTACGGTTTCGGCATACATTGGATTTGACCCGACAGCCGATTCACTGCATATCGGTCATTTGGTAGGCGTTATGATGCTGCGGCATTTCCAGAAAGCCGGACATCGTCCCATCGCTTTGGTCGGAGGAGCTACCGGTATGATAGGCGACCCCTCAATGAAATCGCAAGAACGTAATTTATTGGACGAAAAAACCTTACGGAATAATCAAGAAGCAATTAAAGCTCAACTATCCAAATTCCTTGATTTTGAATCGAATATTCCAAATAAAGCGCTAATGGTTAACAATTACGATTGGACAAAAGACTATTCGTTCCTGAATTTTATTCGCGACATTGGTAAATTCATTACCGTTAATTACATGATGTCGAAAGATTCGGTCAAAAAACGGTTGAGTTCTGAATCCGGCGAAGGAATGTCGTTCACTGAATTCTCCTATCAGTTGCTTCAAGCCTACGATTTTTTATTTTTGTATGAAAACTACGATTGTTGTTTACAAATGGGAGGTTCCGACCAATGGGGAAACATTACCACCGGAACCGAGTTGATTCGTAAAAAAGCGGACGGCGACGCTTTCGCTCTGACTTGTCCTTTGATAACCAAAGCAGATGGCGGTAAATTCGGTAAAACCGAATCGGGAAATGTTTGGTTGGATAAACGTTATACCAGTCCCTACAAATTTTATCAATTTTGGTTAAATGTCAGCGATGCGGATGCCGAAAAATTTACTAAAATTTTCACTTCTTTAGACCGGGAAGAAATCGATCAATTGATTGCCGAGCAACAGGCGGCTCCTCATCTACGCCCTTTACAGAAACGTTTAGCAAAAGAAGTTACCTTGATGGTTCATTCCCCGGAAGATTACGACGCAGCCGTTGAAGCATCGCAAATTCTTTTTGGAGATTCCACTTCCGAAGTTTTGAAAAAATTAGATGAGACCACTTTATTGGATGTTTTTGCCGGCGTACCCCGATTTGAAATATCAAAAACGGAGTTAGCCTCTGAAATAAAAGCAGTCGAATTATTAACCGATAAAGCGGCGATTTTTCCATCCAAAGGGGAAATGCGAAAAATGGTGCAAAGCGGCGGCGTCAGCATCAACAAAGAAAAGTTAACATCCCCGGAAACCGGCATCAATTCATCGTATTTATTGGGAAAAAAATATGTATTGGTTCAAAAGGGTAAGAAAAACTATTTTTTGCTAATCGCAAAGTAAGATTCATCGCTGAAAAATTTGCATATTCAACAAAAAAACGTACCTTTGCAGCGCTTTTCCTGAAAATTCAAAGATTGTCTCATGGTGTAGTGGTAGCACATCTGATTTTGGTTCAGCCAGCCTAGGTTCGAGTCCTGGTGAGACAACATCTTTTCAATCGTTTTAACAAAAAAGGAGAGATGCTCGAGTGGTTGAAGAGGCACGCCTGGAAAGCGTGTAAACCTCTAAAGGGTTTCACGAGTTCGAATCTCGTTCTCTCCGCTTAATACTTCACAGTGACCGACCAACTGATTTTAGTCGTTACCGAGCATCGACCATTCGGATGGAAGATAAATTTGTATTCAGCTCTGTTTCAATCGGACGACAGTATCCGCGTTTTGGGGCTTCCCAATAAGAAAGAAGAAATTGAACGAGGCGCTTCCGATGACGTAATAGCTCTACTGAAATCCGCCGAAGAAACTTCCGACCAATCCCTACTCAAAGCATACTCACGGGAAAAAGACAAAACAAAAATCGCTCAAACAACAATCGACAATCTGATTCGCCCGAGAATTGAAAAAAACTGTACAAAAATGCTCCGGTTGGCTTTACAGGCTAATATCCCTATTTTTTTCCGGGAAATTCATGGAAGCCGGATTATTTTCACTTCCACCCGTTTGGAAATCCTTCCCGAACCCAGCCGTTGTCTGTTTAATTTTATCAAAGATGAAACCGGGTTGCGCTATTACATCACTCTGACAAACGATGACGAAGAAATCGCGCTGCAACAAGAACCGGCTATTGTACTGTCTGACGATCCCTGTGTGGTGTTGCTGGGTAAAAAGATCCATCGCGTGGAAAACATCGATTCAAAAAAATTACTCCCTTTTTTCACAAAAACTCATATTCAAGTTCCTGCACATTCCGAAAAATTGTATATCCAAAAATTTATCCTGAAAACCATTCCTCTGTACGACGTCCGGATTGAAGGCATAGAAATGGAAGAAAAACATCCGGAAAGAACGGCAGTTTTAGTGCTGGGAGAAGATTTTTATTCCCGTTTGGTTTTTTCTTTATTTTTTCAATACGGAAATCAACGCCTGATTCCTACCACAAAACAGCGAAAACGCAGAGTCGTCATGTTGGAAGAAACAAACGGCATGCAAAATATTGCATGGTTCGACCGAGATTTAGCATGGGAAAACGACCGGCTGATCCGCATAATTGATTTAGGCTTATTCCAAGATGGAGAAAATCGCTTCTATTTAAAACAACAATCTGAAACGTTGCAAAGATATAGCTTAATCGGTTGGATGAATCAAAATCTCGATAAACTGAGCGAATTCCGGATCGAACAAAAAGCAGGATTCTATTGGCTGGATCATTTACGTAAAATGAATTTCGGCGGATGTTTAGCAGACGATATGGGGCTGGGTAAAACCATCCAAACCATCGCTCTTTTGGAATCGGCATATTCTCAAGACGTACTTCCTGCTTCGTTAGTGGTTGCTCCCACTTCGCTGCTTCACAATTGGCAAAATGAACTGAAGAAATTTGCCCCCGGTTTGAAATCCTATATTTATGCAGGATACAAAAGAAAGCAATCCGATATAAAAGATGGTTCATTCGATAATTTTCAAGTAATTATCACTTCGTATGGAATTGTACGGAGCGATTGTGAATCTTTAGCAAATTACCCCTTTTACTACCTCATCTTAGACGAAAGTCAATTTATTAAAAATCCCGATTCCTTCAGCTATCATGCTGTAAAGCAGCTATCGTCCAAACATCGGCTGGCGCTTACAGGAACGCCAATTGAAAATTCGCTCACGGACCTTTGGGCGCAATTCAACTTTATCAATCCGGATATGCTGGGAAATCTTTTCTCGTTTCGTAATAATTACATTAACAAGATAGTTCGCGACAAAGATCAAAAGGTGGAAGCCGCTTTGCAACGGATGATACAACCGTTTTTGCTTCGCCGGACAAAAGAAGAAGTTACCCCCGAATTGCCGCTTCTTACGCAGGAAATCGTCTATTGCGATATGACCGAAGAACAGGAAAAAACATATAGCGCAGAGAAAAACAGCATCCGTAATCAAATGCTGGAAAATGAAGAGTTTTTTTTGAAAAATAATATTATCGCTTTACAAAGTTTGTTGCGATTGCGCCTGCTGTCGAATCATCCCTTGTTAATGATCCCCGAATATACCGGCGATTCAGGAAAATTCGACCAGATTCTTATCTATTTCGAAAGTATTAAAACTGCCGGACATAAAGTTTTAATTTTCTCTTCTTTTTTAAAATATATCCGCTTGCTGACAAAAGCTTTTGATGAACGCGAATGGAATTATGCGCTTCTTACGGGAGAAACCGGTATCAGTAATCGAGAAGAAGAAATCGCCCGCTTTAATGAAGAACCGGATATCAACGCATTTTTTATTTCGCTAAAAGCCGGAGGCACCGGTTTGAACCTGACTGCCGCCGATTATGTTTTTATTGTAGACCCTTGGTGGAATCCTGCTGCCGAAATGCAAGCCCTGAGTCGTGCGCATCGCATCGGGCAAGACAAACCGGTGATGGTCTACCGATTTATTTCGAGCGATTCGATCGAAGAAAAAATCATCGCTCTGCAAAATAAAAAATCTCAATTGTCTGATACCTTTGTTTCATCGAATAATCCGTTAAAGCAAATGAATTTTGAAGAAATTGAACATTTGTTTGAATAAAAGTAACTACTCAGTATCCTTTGCAAAAATGTTTCTGAATTATTTAAAAGTTGAGAGATGATAATCCGGAACGGATTAGATATGGGTAGCCCGATGTGAAACATCGGGGAATTGGGATGATGTAACCAC
>Ga0209629_10001513_pt1 | contig 14841 bp, 10 predicted proteins | sample TergutCu122P5_FD_187286 | JGI IMG/M metagenome (GOLD analysis project Ga0209629, IMG submission 187286) | Cubitermes ugandensis P5 segment gut microbial communities from Kakamega Forest, Kenya - Cu122 P5 (SPAdes) (version 2) | ecosystem: Host-associated > Arthropoda: Insects > Digestive system...
CGCGAAAGAATGTCTTCGAAATGTATAGAAAATGTCGGCACTCGCCCTCCAAAAGGCTCACCAGCCCTGCTCTATATCTTTCTCCAAACCCTACTGTCGACACACCCCAGCCTGAGTTCTTCCTTTGAAGAGAGACCACGTGTCACGCAAAGTTGTTTCTGCACACATTGTGGCGTACAATCACTGACATGTTGCCACTAATGTCACGTGACCCTCGCTACCGTATTCCGATCGCTTCCGTTGTTAGAAAGCAAGAGGCAAGTTGCATCACCACCTGGGCCGTACACGCTAGCGGAAGGATCTGAAAGCAAATACGTAGCTGCAATCTTGTGTCACGACTGTCAAAAGATGGACGTGCAGGGGCAGAGGCAAAGTGCAGGATAACCCGAGATTTGCTTATGCCCTCGTACTGTGATTATCGGTTGTCGAAAATGGCGGTTTTCTGGGTCATGTGACACCGCAGAGTCTGGTTTCCAACGTTTCAGATGAACCAGGGTGAACTTAACACTGACTGTAACCTCGCACACCACGAGAGAACTGCACTCTGCTGCTGTCAGTGCATTAACGATTTGTGTGTCTCTGTTTTGTGGTGGACAAGGGACAAATGGCAGGCTGTTGTGAATAGGGTAATGAACCTTCCGGGTCCATAATATGCGGGGAATGTATAGACTGAGGAACTATCAGCTGCTAAAGGAGGACTTTATGGCGTTAGTGATAACTAAAGCATATAATGTTACTATCTCATTTGACAGCCAGGTAATGCCACTTGCCTTCGCTGCGTAGTTCTGTGTGCTGAATGCTGTAGTCTGTATGTGAGGCAGTTGTCTCGTGTTTATCTAAAATGTGTGGCACGCTGCTTACTTGTATCTGTTTCGCCTTCTGGTTTTCCTTTAACCCCAAACTTCATTTGCACGTGTGGTGGCCAGCTTTCTTCGTAGTGTCCAGTTTATGTCTTGTGTTTTGTTCGCTTTGTTGCAGTTGTCAGTTTGAACGCACTGCTTATGTAATACAGGTCTTTAATTGTTTACACCTTAACTTTTGGTTATGCCACGGGTTTCAAACACGCGGCGCGCCGGTCTGTATCTAGTTATACGATGTGTGGCTTTAAAGAGCGAGACTGCGCTCTTCTTCTAACCTTGACTGTACCACCAAAGTCAACATAGAGCTGTGCTGGGTACCGCTGAACCTCCGGCCAGTCGCATGCCAAAACAGTGGAATTGCAGGGGGGGGGGGGGGGGGGGGGATAATAAAAAAATAATAAATGAATAAAAAAGGAAGAAAGAATTCAAGGGAACGAATTTTTTCTTTAGTCTCTACAGTATGCTTCATCGACAGGCATTGTGTGCAATACTATGAACTGAACTTATGTAATGGACAGTTTTCTTGGGCTGTGCTTTTATTTGTGCAAGTGACACAAACGGACACCAATCTGTAGCATCAGACAAATATCAAGTCAACTTGGTGTAGTTCATCAGACATGAGGTTGTTCAGTCATGGACGTTTGTTGTGAAACAGGTTTTTGGATTGTTGAAGGGGATAAAATTATTCATAGGAAGGATAACAGATGTAGCACTTGTATCTTGTAACAGGCCACACTGCCTTAACAAGACAAAGATAAGCTCATTACAGAAGTGCCTGAAACCCCTAGAAACTTTTTCTGAGCTTATTCAAGAACATTCGAGGAACATACTTCTGCCATGAGAAGAGCTGTGACATACAGTTCCAGGACTTCAAAGTTGTGGAACTGGAATTTATTTTGTTTGCTTCTCCCTTGAAGGTACACATTGACAAGGCTACAGTATGTTCGTATACAAATGGACTTATAAATCTCAAGTGTCTGGTACTAACATAAACAAAAATTTTTCTGAAACAAAATTGCAAATTATTGTCAATTGCCCAAAGCAAAACTTTATTCACTCAGGTCTTTTGGGTTAAGAAGAGTTACTATGTTCAGCACCATGCATTTGTGTGAATAATTCTTTCCTGTCAACAATAAGATGAAAAACAAATCCCAGTTGACCGATGGACACGTCGAATATGTAATGGTGGTGCTTTCCACTATTATCTTAGCAAATGCTTCATCTCTTTAAAAAATATTTGTTTTTATTTGCTTTATTTGTGTGATAATTTTTATTTTTTATTTTTGAATACATATGTATGCTGTTGGTTCAATTTTGATTTAAAGAGATCTTCACACAGTATTGCGCAGTCTGTAGTCTTATGTTCCTGTCACAGCTGTATGATATCACATGTGGATTTCAAGTATTGTACAGGAAGTGCTGGTGGTTCTGTCAGCAATACTGCTGACATTCAGCTCTTTTGGGATGTGACACCGTGTTGTGGGCAAGTGGTTCTGGAAGTCTCAGGGGATCATAGTCCAAGAATGCTTGACCCTTGAACTTCAAGGCACTGTACACCCAACACAGCATCAAGTCCAGAAGACCTGAATCCTCATGAGGTACTTCCATGACATTTGCCTGGAGGGACTTAGGACAACCATCAAAAAGCCAGTCAAGCTAGCAGTATTAAGGCTGAGAATTGAATGAGGGATCTGTTGACATGTCTGAAGTATTAGTTGTTTGGCCAGCTGGGGTTGGGAGCTGACACAGGTGAAAGGTCAGTGAGCAATCACAAGGACTGTAGTGTAGTGGGATGTGGTGCCGCGTAGTCTGGTAGATACTACTGCCGCAGGAGTGGGGTCTGCTTTAAGAGACAACATTGCATTGTGTATCAATAAGTTAATACCTCAGAATAATTCAGTCAACACTGCCCTACATATGATACACATGTAAGGCTCCACAACATAAAATTCTCTTCAGAATATAAATAATAAATTAAATTGACTTATTATTGCATCAACAGAAGACATAACAGTACAGAAAATTACACTGTAGCCAGTTACACTCCAAAAACATAATACTAACATCACTGGTGTAATGCCAACAGTATAATAAAAATATGTATGCATGTCATCATACACACTGCTCATACTTTATGGGATGCTATACCAATATGAGACAGGCTGAACTGCTTTCAATGTGACAAAATCAAACTGCAATGATTTTCTTACTTACTACTTGAAATTACACAAAACTGGAAATTCTACAAACAAGAACACGGTGTAATATAACACACCTGCACGTGTAAGAGTTGTATACAGCACATATAATTCAGGCCACATTATTACGTGAATTTTTGTACAGCCTTACAAATTGTAATAACAAAACATTTTTGTAAAAAAGAGACTTCCTTCATGAACACAAATGTCCATTTACCTTCCTGTATGTATTGTGGAGGCCTTCCCTGTTGTTGACCTCTTAGGTGACAACATGAAGTGAGTTGTAAAACCAGATGTTGCTTTTATAATAGCAAGAGAGGGTGATGACTGAACTGTTGTTTGATACAAGGGGGATAATTTAACATACTTGTGTAAAGGATGAAGTCATAAATACGAGTTTCTGGAAAGTATTTTATTTTTATTATAAAAACAGTTTAATAAAAATATACATATATTGTCTGTTGCAATATTGTACAGTACAGTACAGTACAGTACAGTACACATGTACGTACACACATGGGTGTATCTTTATGGACATCTAACAGTAGAAAACTGTATCTGTACAAAACAGCTGTGATATTTCTAACTTGTTTCTTTTCCAATACACATCTTCATTAAATGGTGGTGGTGGCTGTGGTGGTGGTGGTTACGGTTATGATGATGATGATGATAACATCACTGTCTTTTTGTGACAGGAGCTTTCTTATGATGTTAAAATCTCATTTACCGATTTTTCTGTTCCAATATGTTGCACATCCACTGCCATGCACTGTGCAACATAATTTTCCTGCTTCCAGGAAAGTGTTCATACTAAGCCTTTAAAGGTTGAGACAAACAGCCATTTCTGAACAGACTGAATGACTACAAACAGGATCGGCTCCTGCACTACATACTGTCCGTACATACACACTTACATACAGTTCTAAAGACGACTCACAATAAAACAATGTATTGAGAAACGTGTGGATTATATATGTTAATTCTTCGTATCTGCTTGTATGCATATCATTGATGAGGTGTGGTTATCGAATGTGGGCCATGCCATGCCTCAGGCAGGCAACAGTCTCTTAATACAGGGGCCCAGGTTCAATCCCAGGCAGTCCATGTTACATTTTTGGTACAGAAAGTGGCACTGTGACATGTTTTCCTCTCAGAATTTCTGCGTTCCCCTCTCAATATAATTCCACCAATGCTCCATACTTATTCATCACCGAGACTGAAACTGACGGCATCTTTAAACCACACATTAAACACTACTCCCTAATGTAGAACAACCTGGAGTCAAAGACATATATACGCTGTATACAGGTTTATAATACAGACATGTTCAGTGGTTGTGTTGTACTTTAATTATGTGTGTAATCTAAGACACGGTATTATAAGACAACTCAATAATAATTTTGTATGGAACACTTACTGCCACTTGTAAGTGTGTATAACCAAAGGACACTTGCACTACTCAATGTGCCAGTTATGTGGTACAGGCATTGACATAAGGCCCAGTACTGTGGCAGTGGCTGTGCTGGTGTACATAACAGACAACTGAATATAAGTGGAGAGTCAGGGAACTCCATCATGATTGAGTGTACACTGATATGTATGAACATGGGAATTAGAACTGAAAATTAAAAGAAGGACCGATAATAAGATGTTCCAACTGCATCCTGCAAAGATGTCAGGAGACAGGCAAGGGCTGGCAAATGATTGGAAAGGTCAGATTGTGGCAAGAGAGAAATGGAGCTGAGAAAGGTGAATTTGAACACATATATGCATATACTGACAGAAATCTGCTTGTTTTTGTAACAACAATTGGTACATTGAAGTTACGGCCAGAACAGTGGTGGGCGTTTATTAGCATGACGAGAACAAACTGCATTTACCTGAGTACTGTAACATGACCCCCAGCACAACCATCAGTTTTCAGGAAGGCAACTAAACAGAACCTGCATAACTGTGTGGCATTACAATGCAACCTGCTATTTTTAAGATGATGGATTTGGAAAGCATCTGTGTCACAGTCAGGTCAATACAGTACTTTCCTGTGGTACTGTGCAGTAGCACTGTTACTGAACGACAGTATATGATGATACCAGCTGTCTGGCGAGACATCTATTGTGGTTGTGCCACTACACTGAAGGCAAGGAAGGAAGTCCCACTGAGCACACGCTCCCGTTCTACCATTGGCCAACTTCCCATTATTCCCTTCCAGTCAACTAGCCATCCTGTTCACATGCACTGTAGTAGTGCCATATGCTGTGGAATTGTGTACATAGGTCAGAGGGGGCTGTGGGGGGTACTGCAGTAGGCTAAAAGGGAAGGGGCCCTGAGTGCTACTGTCTGCACCATCTGTGGGTCTGTTTGTGTGACTGGGGTACAGCAGACCACGGTGCTTCATATCCCCTGTTGCTACTGCCCTCTGCCAGTTGATTCCCTTATTCATATTTAAACAGCAAAGTTTGTTGATTCACTTGTAAAATTATTACTGCCTCAGTGCATGTGTTACCGCTACTGTTCTGTTCCCAATTCTGCTGACAGCTCACTGGATGTACCACTGCCCTTTATGAAGGCTAACAGTGTTACTGAAACAGCATAACAAATCCTCTGATGTCTGCTGTCACAGTTGACTTCGAACTGACATATTTGATCACTTTAGGATTCCCACCACCTTCACCATAATCTCAGTTACAATCATCACATTCATTTGTGTGGTTTCCCCTTCATTAGGCGTGACAGGTACTCAACAACTGCAGTCTGTCTGGCTTCTTGGGCAAGTTGCAGAGGGGTGGCTCCATCTTCATTTCTTAGTGTTGGATTTGCTCCAGCAGATATTAACTGTTTCACTACCGGAACATGACCAAACAAGGCTGCAGCATGCAACCCACTGTCTCCATTCTGAAACAGAACAAGAGACGACACATCAGTTTTGTTCAACCCTTCAGTGCTGGACTTGGTGCAGTGGACAGTCGTGAATGCATTTACGGTTACTATGAACTTAAAAATCCCTCTTCCTGGGCAGTAGCTGGAATTTAAACCTCAGTGCCATTCACATGACAGACCACATGTTGCAATCAAATGGTAGAATTCCCAACTTCTCTTTCTCTGTCTCTCTCTCTCTCTCTGGGGCGGGGTTGAGGGGTGGAGAGATGGCACTTTAAAATCTCATGCACAATTTCCTGTTCTCACAGCGGTGTGCCTGAAGACTGAGGTTTTCTGGGTTATGATGCTGTGCTATTGGTTGAGGGGTTCTCAAAATGTTGAAGGAAATCAGTTCCTTCAACACATTTGGCCCAGGAAGAATATCATGCTGGAAACCTGCTGACCTGACCAGTTCTTCATGCCATTTCCCAGTCAATAAGTGTAAATGCTGGAATAATACCACAAGTTACAGAATAACAGCTTCCTTCCAAGTTCTGTCCGGTTCATCATTCAACATGTCATTATATGACATTCATAGGTGAATCAAAAGAAATCCTTAAATAATTTTTATCAGCTGATTTAGTGCAGGTAGGTCTGATGCTGCACTATTTGGCAAGTAGTTCCAGACATCACACAGGATCACAGTGCCTTCAAAGCATCAAGAACTGCTCACCCCATTGTACAGTGTAAAATACCAGAACACTTGAATTTTCAACTTTAGTTAACTTTTGTATTGAATTAAGAATACTGAGTGAGTGACTGTGTGGAATGAGGCAGTTGTGGGCTGGAGAGACTAAGGAAAAGATAAAAGACCCATTTGGGCTAGGACTAGCTTATGGAGAAAATATAGGTCCTGTCAACAATACGAAAAAGCAGCTCTATTGTTGCAAAATGTACATTTTTAACAGGACTGCACTTCAGCTGCAGTACATCAGTTACTGGTCATAAGCATATGTCTAGCAATCTTACTTCCTGTTCCACCACTGTGGTCAAGGTCAGAGCTGTTTTCATGCTACTGGGCCAGATTTTGATGGCTGCAATGGCCATATGTAACTGAAGTGACTAATTTTGTACTTACAGGAAGAAGTCCCAGTGACGGCTTGTACTTGAGCAGCTCTTCTACAACACTGCTGTGTCCTTTGTGGCAGGCCTTGAACAGTGCAGTGGCTCCATCCTGTGCAGTCATTGTACATTAGTGTAGGTGTGGTGCATTGCAGTGTGTATGTGTAGTGCAACAGAAGGTAAGTACAGTGGCAGCAATTGTACAGGTGAACAGGACTGACAGGTGGCTGCACTGCTTACAGAAGAACAACTGCAGTAGACCCACTGCTTGTTAAATAATCACATTTCATTGAAGTATATCACATCTTCTACATAAAGCTATTTTGGCCAGTTTTTCTGATTCCTGTCTTGCGGCTGGTTGCTAGGAAACCAAAACACTTCATGGTACATAAGTGAACTGTATCCACAGCTGCGTTTGACAGTGAACAGACACTCGGTGCAACTGGCTATTTTTATGGTTCCACAGCTGTGAATGATGGAACATTCTTCAGCAAAACAGGTGTTCATTAGACTCAGTACACATTTCTGAAAGGCCATGTCACAGCACACCACAGTTTATATATAGATTAAGTCTCAATTTCACAACTTCTGATGTAAGGTGATTTTAATTATTTTAGATGTTAAGTTGATAAAATCTTAAATATGTGCTTTTAAATTGGCAAAGCCTCTTCAAGTTTTCTATCTGTGTCTTGCTCCCCTGGACTGATTGCATCATTTGGAGCACAGTACTCCTGCAGAGCTGGTAGTTCCCCAGTCAGTCAGGAAATTCCCCATGTTGTATGGTCTATAAAGGTCCATAGAATGTACACAAGAACCTGCCATCAAGCCCTGTTCTGAGCCAGATTAATCCCATCCACACCCACCTGTTCAGTTGCTTCATGATACATTTCAGTATTAGTCCCTCTCTATGTCTAGGTCTTCCAAGTGTTCTCTGCCATTCAGCATTTTTGATCAGAACTATGTATATTTCTCTCAATTCCCACACTTGCTACATGCCCCACCCATCTCATCCTCCCTGATTTGTTCACCCTAATGGTATCAGGTGAAGAAAACAAATTATGAAGCTCCTCATTATGCTGTTGTCTCCATATTCCTGTCACTTACTCTCTCTAAGGTCCAAATAGTCCCTCAGAACCCTGTTCTTAGAAACCCTCACATTGTGTCCCTTGCTGAACCCTTCAATGGTGAGGGGGTTTAAATTCCAAACACAACATACAATGAAGAAGTTTCAAATTTAAAGTAATGTAAAATGCCCTCATTACTGTATGGTGCACAGAGGATGGCACTGACAGACCAAGTCTCACACAGCAGGACAGTATGAACTGTAACTGCAGTTACACCTCAAATCTCACACGAAACTTACATTGCGTCTGGCATCAACACTGGCACCGGCCTTGAGCAGCTGCCTCACCACATGATCGTGTCCCATTTGTGCTGCGATCCACAGAGGAGTGGCACCATCTATACGCCTGGCGTCTGGATTGGCTCCTTGTGACAACAGGAACACGAGTACCTTAAAGTTGCCATTCTGCGCTGCAATGAACAGTGGAGTGGCGCGGTCCTGTTGGCACACACACAGCTGTGTCCTGTAGAACTTGGTATGTTGAATTTGACTACATTGTGCAAGACCCGATGTTCTCACAGCAGTGGTTCTGAGGACTTGTGTCATCTGGGATGTGTCATGGTGTCACTGGACAAGTTGACTTTGGTGTTTTAAAGGATTGTAGTTCCTTCAACCTCAGGGGTCAAGCAGCCCAAGAATGTCAGGAACCACTCACCCAAAAACACAGCATCCAATTCCAGAAGACACGAATCCTCAAGATTAGGTTTTACTTGTGCCTGCAATACTGAACTGTAATTTTTCTTCTGTAACATTTCAATTTTATATTAGTTACTTTAGTTTTCAGTTGTGTCAGAACAGCACACACTTTTAGCTGTTGAATAACCTCAGATGCAGTGGCAAAGCAGGTCTAGCAGAACAGTACACTCTGCTAGACCTAACCTCCAGGTCAGTATTCGCCCTGGTCATTTATTGTACACACGCACGCACGCACACGCACACACGCACGCGCACACACACACACACACACACACACACACACTGAATGCATTCGGATTCTAGCTTTTTCAGTATTACGTATATTGTAACGTGCAACAGACTGATATTTTGACTAAACACACACCTTCATGTGACTGCTGATTTTGGCTCCCCGAGCAATGAGCTCCGTGACCACATCCATGTGACCACATTGGCAGGCCACAAAAAGTGGAGTTCCACCATCCTGCAGACAAACACAAGAACATCTTCTGATGTGACAAAATAAGAGGAAAACTAAATAAACAGTTTGTGCTTTGTCCTGATAGTGGAACGTCAGTAAGTTGGATTTTAAGAATTGTGGGAAGGGCTGGAATTGGCAAGAACTGAATAAAGAATTCTGATGTGGAGACCTTCAAATGAAGTAGCTTTCAATACAGTGACAGAAGGTGGATTGGTAGTTTATTTAATGACACCATCTCATTTCAAATGCAGGTTATGTTCGGTGAGCTGTGAAGGTCATGCGACTGATGTATATAGCAATGAACAGGGCCACGTTCCTGCACAGAAACATCATGCCATGAAGGCGCATGGAGGTCATGGAAGTAAACAGCAGTCAATATAGGTGAGTAGTTGGCTCCATAGTAACCGTGTGTCAGTGGTGGTGACCGTAGCTTGTGTGGAGATGCCAAACGGTTGGTACGCTGCAGCACATGCAGAAAGATGTACTTAATTTCAGCTGAATTAATTTCAAATATACTTTGTATGTTGATAAAACGTACAGGTAAAACTAAAGCTGCCCCTGTCCACACTGTGAAGGCACGTGGGGTGGGGGGGGAGAGGTGTAGCTTCACTCATTAATGTTGGCACTAGATGGAGATGGGTTGTCAACCTCACGCCCCGGCCGCTTTAATCCTGGAACACAGCCCCTGTACCCAGTCAATAGGAGGATGGGTGGGTCCTACAGACGGTGTGGGGCGTTTTGGAGAAAAGGAAATCTGTTTGTTGGTACTGTGCTAAAGTATTCAAAGATGGAGATGAGGGGATAACATTAATATGGATCTCAGAAAGTAGTACTGAAGAGAAATGCAATGGGTGGACTTAACGAACGCTCTTGTCGTCGTATTTGCGGGTATAATGCCTTAGTCCAGCCCGACGCCTGTTCCGTCAGCGTGTCTACCCACCTCACTCGGCGCATCCACCGGTGCTCCTCTGTCCAGCAGTATTTGCGCAATGTCCAGGTATCCTCCCTGAGCAGCAAAGAACAGCGCTGTTGTGCCTGTCTAAACGCAACAAACAAGAACCTGCATCAGTCGCCTGCCTTGGCTCTGCAGTGTATCAGTGCAGCGAGCCGCTGTGACGCCAATCGTGCACACGCATTGCGTTTGTTGACGTCACAGTAAGCTCTGTGCAGCCGCAAGTTCATGCCTACCACATTTACAATTCGGTGCCTGGAGGGGAGGGGAGGGGGGGGTGCATCAGAGGGATGGCAGAACGACCACTTGCAATGGACAGTGTGATTGCTCTCCAAAATACTAAAGGACCAACATAAAATGAAATTCAATCAATATTGCGGTTCTGAGGGGCGGCCATTGTAATTACTGGCCCCGGTCGCCCTAGGCCACTGGTTCCTACCGCGCAGTGAACACTACAAACCAATCAGTTAATGTTGTATCGGGAAATTGTTTATTTAGGTTTACTTAACGTGGGTGTCAGTAGCTTAAGCTGCGAGTGTGCAGCGAGTACTGAATGGTGAATTGCCAAGGATCTGGACGGATGTCGTGGCGTTGTGTGCTGTTGTTGGGCTGTCACTGCTGGCAGCTTACTGCCTGAGCGATAGATGAGTGCTTTGGTAGGATGATACTGACGGGGGACAGCCGCAGTACTGGAGATATACCGGTGACAGTGCCACTTTGTGCACATCAAATCTCACACAGACTGGCCTGGGACCGAGTCCAGGTCTCCGCGGTGAGAGGCCGGCGACTGACCGCCTAAGTCATGGCACGGCCTCTGAAACTTGAGGCATGAACCCAGAATCTGCCTGAGGGAAATGAGTTAAACCGCGACAAATGTGTCAGGTTTGACGGTCTGAACCCGGCCCTCCCGAGGGCAAGCCAGTCACCAGACCGCAACGCTGCACTGCGCCAACACAGAAAACACGAATACACTGTGCGGGCAAGCTGTGGAGTTTGTGTGCCGTACAAACCGGACGTTTCGGTACGACCACCTGACATACCCGCTCTCCTGGACGGCACTGCTTCGTTAACTTCCTCAACCGTATCCACTGATTTGTACATCTTAACATTTCTTTGTAGTAAAAACAAAAGATTAAAACGTAAAGTTACGCCTGGTCACTTCATGAAGACAAACAGGGGAACAGAGGTATAGCTCCACTCATTCTTAACCTCGACACTAAATGGAGGTGAGTGGTTGACTTAACCCCAGTACCGACTGAATATGAGGCTGGGTGGACCCCAGAGCCGGCCTCAACGTATTTGGAGAAGGAAAAAAATCTCATGCCCCTGCCAGGATTCGAACCCCCCTCCCGGACCGCCCAGCCCATAGCGAGTCGCTATACCGGCTGAGCTGTGCTGTAGCAGCACTGGTTCAGCAACTGCGTGCAAGAACGGCTCAATCGCGGTACATGAAATGACGTGCGTGTCTGGGAAAGCGCTGTTTTCCAGTTTCTCTGTTGCTGTTGTAGTATTATGAGGCGGCCATTCAATGGGGTAACCGGTGCTTTTCATTTACCAAAACTCAGCACATTCTGTACACTCTGACCAGCTGACATACCGCCTTGCAAATGCACATGCAGTTTGGTTCAGTTTTGGTTTTTGTACCGACTGCCAGCCACTGCCGTGACGACAGAGCCATCGACGCTGGTGGGTCAGTAACAAACGCTCTGCCATCTCCCGAACTATTGCGGTAAATACGTGAAAAACCGGAACCGATTTTATTTAGACAGCTAGAGAAGAGGGCCAGCTGTACATGAACAGTCTAAACACTTACCACCCTCCTGGCCCTGGGATCGGCCCCCTGATCCAGCAACTCCTTCACGCAATCCACGTGACCACTGGCAGCGGCGAGTATAAGAGGTGTGGTGCCATCCTGTGGAAGACAAAACAGTATATAAGCGTATAGGGGGAGTAGAGGCACAGCTCCAGTCATTATCAACCTAGGCTCCAGTTGGAGATGATTGGTCAACTTCCCGCCCCGGCCCCTTTACCTCCGGTTCCCACTGACTGGGAGGCTGGGTGGGCCCCAGAGCTGGTCTGGACCTTTTGGAGAAGAGGAAACTCTCCTGTCGTCACCGGGACTCGAACGCCAGATCGTCTAGCCCAGCGTTTCTCAAACTTTTTTTTCAAGTGGGGACCACTTTCATTAGTCAGAATGTTCTACGGACCACCCTACTCTTGGGATTATCAAACTCATTAGGCCTGCCCTAAACAGTGTTCGAAACATGTTTTTGCAACAGAAAATCCCTCTTTTGTTGTTGAGAGTAGAGTAGGTAGGGTAGTAAATTTCATAAAATGTCAGTCCTGGGAGAGAAAGTTTAAAGACGCTTATTGTATGTAATTTCCAAACTCTGAGATTCTCAACTATAGTGTGTGATACGCAATTCACGTTAATTTTGTTTTTTCTGTCTTTTTTGGACTAATGTTCAATCTAAAAGGACCACAAGGGCAGAACCCGAGAACCACTTGTGGTCCGCGACCACAGTTTGAGAAACGCTGGTCTAGCCTATAGCTTAGTCACTACACCAAATGAGCTGTCCGGCTGCTAGAATAATCCTGGTACAGCGTCTTTATTTTACCTGTCAAGTATGGTTGTCATTTCAGCCCAATTGCAACGGTTCTTGCCTACAAATTAATTAATTTCGTCGAAACTGCAGCTTCCCACGCTGCTATATATGACGACGACTTGTCTTCTAGTGTTACACCGTACAGTCTGGTACAGGTGTGTACACTTGCATTGAACTACACGGCGTCACGTCCTTACGTTGTGACCAGCCACGTGCCGCACCAGTGTTAAAAGTGATGTCTGTTGCATATGGAACAGTGGTGGAATGATGATGGGGTGGGCAAGCCGAAGGAAGTGGAGAAAAGCTTGCGCCAATAGGCTGCATTATTTCGTCACCACGGAGGGACACTGTCTAGTTCTGTGGCTGTATCTGACGTTTGAAAGTTGGAGTTTAGAGACAACGCAGCAACTGTACGGTCGTGCCGAAACACGTAGCGTCACCAGCGTGTTGTGCCGCATCGCAGCAACTGAATTATATGAACAGCAATATGACGCAGACTGCTGGTTACGTTCGGCTGTGCCATGGCTCAGGCGGTCAGTCGCCGGCCTCTCACCGCAGAGACCCGGTTTCGATCCCAGGCCATTCCATGTGGAATTTGTGGTGAACAAAGTGGCCGCTGTCCCAGCACTACACTTTTCCCCTGTCACTATCATTCCACCAGTACTCCATACTCATTCATTCACTATCGACGCTGCATAATCTTAGCTGTTGGCAGCGTCGTTAAATAAAACACTGAGCAGCTGCCCATCACAATACCGCACAGTGTTTGCCTGGCTTGCAGCAGCTCCAACAACTGCACCATGTCCTTCCTGCTCACCCACTCGACTACCCACTGTGTCATCCCAACACCAGTGTGTACCTTTACGTTGCCTTTCCAAGCACCAGTTCGGCCGTCCTGGTTACATCGAACATACCCAGGGACAGCGCTCGGTGTCCAGCAGCTCTCACCAGGTCCCTGCAGCGGCCAAATTCTAAACTTAAAAACCTACATCTGGAAATGCCTGTTTCATTATCGACCGACACACCGGCTACCCGGACAGTTTTGTTGTGGGTTTGCTGGCTTCCTACAGCCGGTGCAAAGTTCTACCTGTTCGTCAGTCAGTCGCTGTACAGTCGCGTCGTTAAATGCATCGCAAATGAGTGTCACTTGACACTAGACCTGTGCATCTCAAATATCTGTTTATTTATTAAATAATGTGTGGAACTGCAGTAAGGTACAAAACAGTCAAAAGCTACCTCTGCTACGGTCGGCAATGCAGCGTGGTACTTTGCCAATAACATGTCACGCTAAGAACTTTATGACGTGAATACTGAGTGAAGTGCTGTCACAGTATCCCTGTCCAGCTATAATACATGCGAACAGACCGGCTGAAGGGTTATCTGTGCAAATCATAGCCAGAGGCGTCGCGGAGAGGCGCGTGAATATTATATTGTGGAGATGTTGCTAGTAAGACCAAAACCTGTTCACAGAAGTTTGTTTTCCCCGCAACCTAAAAACGGTGCTTGCTTCAGCGTCACATGCTTGTTAAACAACGTTAATAAACTAGGGCTGATTTTCCTTCTTAACGCAAACAACTGTTTGAATTACACTTCTGGGTTATCACTTCGTTCCGACAAACAGAGCGTGACGGACGGACACCGTGAATTATGGGCCCACACGAGAACAGGAATGGCGATGCACGACAGGCGAACAGAGAAATTATTACTGGCGACGTGGGAGAAAGTCAGCGCAAGGTACGCCCCAGTGCCGCACTCGGCCCTTCCCTCGCTCCAGTCTCCCTGCCTCACTGCACTGTACGTTGTCATGGCAACGCCCTCAATTTATATCACGACCCCAGTGAAGGTCATTCTAGACCAAGTGTAGCCCAGTTCAATTTGGCCACGAAAGCATTTCGTACTGGGTCAAGTGCTGAATACGGAAAGTGTCCGATTCGAAAACCGGTAGCGGCACCGACCCCCCCCCCCCCC
>Ga0209629_10001514_pt1 | contig 14838 bp, 9 predicted proteins | sample TergutCu122P5_FD_187286 | JGI IMG/M metagenome (GOLD analysis project Ga0209629, IMG submission 187286) | Cubitermes ugandensis P5 segment gut microbial communities from Kakamega Forest, Kenya - Cu122 P5 (SPAdes) (version 2) | ecosystem: Host-associated > Arthropoda: Insects > Digestive system >...
CCAATGAATTGCAAGTAACAGTACAACCACCCAGCACACAGCACACACACTGAAAATTATTTCTCCTGTATGAGACTTGTTTAAATGAAATGCATTTGGTAATTTTTCTGGGTGAAGAAGTAGAGACCACACGGGCAGTCGGGTGGGTATCCCAATGACACACCAGTCAAAGCCTCCCCTCTGCAAAGAACTCCATGAGTTGCTGTTGGAATCATTTAACACCTTTGTGCAAGCCAAATCTATAGCCCTTTGGCTGTTTTCTTGCAGGGGCCAGGCATAAGGACAGCATAAAGTGTAATGGCTGGAATGTATGTGGGATGGTCCAACATCTTCGAGAGCAGGGAGCTCAATGTATCCTGGGCAGTGCAGGTAAATGAGGAATAGTGGTCACGCAACACGATGGCTGTATACAGACACCGAAGGGTGCCACATTCTCAAACAAATTCAGCTCACTGAACAACCCCTGGCACAAAGTAAATGAATGACAATGCACTGGTTTTATTTCAACAAATTATGCATCTGGAATGCCAGTATTTACCCAAGCCACACTGTTCCCACTTGCTATCATATGCTTGTTCTGTTGCACAGAACTGGCATATCATACACACAGTTACATCTTCAACTATAACCAGCCACATTCACTAGTAGTGCCAAACACAGATTTCAAATTAACAACACTCAAATTTCGTTATGTATCTGCCATAATACAAAATATTTCAAACAAATTAGTATGTAGTTCTTTCTTGTCATACACGAAGTGCAGAACTGTAAATCTTGCATGCACACGGTATTTTCAGGTTCATAGCATTTTCTGAATTGGAATTTGTCCAATTTCATCCCACACACAGTCACTTCATAAACTTCTAGCACAATTTCTCCATACAGGACTTTCGTATGAATGAACTGGGTATATTAATCTGCAACAAAGTGTTCTCATTATATTGAAATAATTTATTTTAGATCATCTACTAATTATAATGGTGCAGCCATCATGCTGCAAATTTTGATGCCTCCCATATCAGATTACTTTCAATGGCATTCCAAGAAATCTGAATTATTTACTTTCACACATTTTCTTTGTTTGGGGCAAAACAATTTGTTTTATTTAAATTAGTGTGCATAGTGTGTGAATCAAAGTAGTTTTACTTGCCTTTGTCCATCACTATTTCAATTGCCAAGGTTACATGGCAGGAAATTGCAGAACAATTTAGAAACCGAATTAGAAAGGGCATGAAACAAAGTTCTCGTAAGCTACTTCATGTTACTGTACTGGTAACTGGATGGAGAAAATGAGGAAAACTATGAAAAAACATTCAAACTTTAGGCCAAGAGTTGAGCACAGGACCCCACTGAATATAAAATTAGCGATATAACCACTCAACTGTAACAACCCACATTTGACAAGAATATACAGAATATATGCCAAGGCTGAAAATGGTGTAGCAGTGGTGATTCATTTGACTTGCATACAGGAGGAACTAAGTTTCAATCTCACCCACCTAACATATTTCATGGTTTCCCAACATTCTAGGCAAATATCAGAACAGTGCCTTTAAAGAGAACATTAACAATTCTTTCCCATATCTCTCAGATTCAGAGTACAGACATAAACATCATGTTGCAGCTAATACAGTATCACAAGCCAACCAACAAAGTGAATTTACATTCATGTGACCATGCATCATAACAAATTTCTTTATAATAAAACCAACCAGATGCACCACTTTCCCGGATTTACTCCAGCATGAAGCTCTACATGTTTTGGGCAGTTCCTCTGCCTATTATCAGGAGTTTATTCACTGTACACTTGGCACTGGTGTAAGTCATACAGGTTTGTAGACAGTGAATAAACTCCCGATGATGGACAGAGGAACTGTCCGAAACATGCAGAGTTTCATGCTGGAGTAAATTTGGGAAATTGGTGCATCTGGTCAGTTTTATTATAAAGAAAAGTGAATTCTGAGAGTACAGCGTGATGCAATGTTGAAATGAGTCCACCAAGGGACATGATCCTCAGCCAGTAACCTCTGCCTCTCATCCTCTTACTTCTGTTTCCAAGATTTATTTTAACTTTTTAAAGCCTACTGATCACATGAGGTAACAACAGGTTTAACATTCCAGAATGTTACATTCTGCCACACTGTATTTATATGTTTTGTATTTATCTCAGAACAAATAGCGACTTTTGCCCCATACAACATAAACTAATTGGTTTTTATAACCGAGATGAAAAGTGTTTACTGCGTGGTGTGAACTGTGTCTTTAAATATAGCAGTCCGAGCTTCACCTTTAAAAGGGTTAATATTATCCTTTCACAAATCATCTACAACAACTCTGTAAAAGTTCCTTGTCTGCCTTATGGAACAATCAACTACATGTTACACACACAGCAACTTTCTTTACTTCATTACTCTAACAATACCAGATGTTGCATATAAAGCAGTGGCCCCTTGCTGCATACCATTCTCAGTTCTCAACATTCATAGTTATTGCTTGATCCACATATGTTCCCAAGCAGTATGGTTTCAAATATTTGTAACTTATGTTCATTCCACAATGAAAGAACGCACACTTCATAACTAGGCAAGACAGATGAAATAACTATTGTAGTGCGCTAATATATCTCGATCCTTGGATCTACTAGATATATGGGTCATCTAGCATTGCAAGGACAGTAAAATCTACGGAACTACAATGGTCTACACATGTAGCTGGAATGGGAGAGATAAGGCATGCGTAGAGAATGTTATCATAAAACCTCTCTGAAAGTGGTCAGTTGGAAGATCAGGGAGGAGATGAGGACAGCATAAAGAGAGATGGAGACACATGGAAATGAATGAGGATAATATCCAATGCAGGCAGGTATCAGCAGTATTCAAATCTCATTTCAACTGCTACAGAATTATTTTGTTAGTTAAATTTAGCATTTTGTATATCAGCTGGGACAACAGCATTTTTTGAGCTCAGTGCTGGACAAAAAAAAAAATTCACCTTAATAATGCTCAGAATGATAGCCGCTGCTGTGAAAGCTGCATCTGGACAGACTCCAACAAGGAGTAACACTCGAGGTGCATAATACAAGACAACAGGTCTCCCTGACAGTTGCTGGAAGAACACCAAACCAAGAGCCAGCAACATTGGTTCAGCAAGGTTCCCCAAAGCACAACAAGCAGAGGACTGCCTGCTATGAAGACTCTGTGACATCTGTAAAAGTTTGAAGTGCGGTGAATATGGGAGAAAACTAAAGGCCAAAAGACCCTGGATAACAGCAGGGATTGCGCTCAGCCACATCACCGTGCGCCACCATGTGTCATCACCAGTGCAAGCTATGGTTGACAGCAGTAACCCCACTGCCATGCCCAGCTGGTGGAGTAAAACAGCACGTCCCCTTGATTGTGATTCAGACACTTCAGCTGCGTAGATGCACAGGGCCACAGCAGACAATGAACCAGCAAACCCTCCCACCAATCTGCCACACAGGAGAAGTGGAAATGAAGTAGCCACTGCAGAAACCACAGATCCCAGGGCCAATAAACTTGCAGAGCAGCAGATGGTCCATCTTCGCCCACATCTGTCAACCACAATACCTGAAACAGAGAACAGTAAGTTAACTATCCTCAAGTGAGAAAGAGGAGCAGAAATGGGCACTCAATAACAACATATATATATCCCAAACACATACTTTGCAATTCTGATTTATTCTGTGTTTCAGAACATAGTTAAGTGAATAACTGGATCTAAAACAGCAGAAGTAACAGAAATATGAAGAAAATTATAAAATGAGAAGCTCATAATCTGTATTAACCTCTCTTATTATTAAAATGACAAAATCAAGGATGAGATGGGAAGGAAATGTGGCATCCATGGGGAGATGAGATATTCATACAATGTTTAGAAAATAAGTCTGATGGGAAGAAACTATCTCAGGGACGGGGGAACTGAAAGGTGAATAATGATCAAATATATACTAAACAAAAAGAAGCGAAGGTGCAGGATGGATTAACATAACTATTAAAATGTGTCAGTAATGTGTGCATTGTGTTGGTTTCACAATTGAATATTACGCAAAATGCAAGAAATGAATAATTAAACAAAATGCTAATAGTTGTACTTTTGTAACTTTCTTTTGTAAACATGCCAAAAATACTTATTCTGATAACAGTTCAGTGCATAACCAAAAGGAATATTACAACAGACACAAAAACTGTATAAGCCAAAATGCAGACCCAGAAATAATAAGAGTATTAGCTGATGAATAAATAAAACTTATGTTACATCACTGGTATGAAGAGTAATATCATTTTAATACTAATCACGGCAGTTACAATTCAACAAAGAACAACACAGCTGAACAGGTTGATGATATGACAAATAGGACTGAAAAAGATCCTACCATACAATTTGCCAGCTAATGACACATTTGAATTCCAACCATCAACTATCACGTACTGCAAAAATGACACCCACACAGACTTCAAATATGGGAGCTATGTGTTAATATATGCTCTTGAAACTTTGTATTGTAGGGCCTAAGAGATCTTCTAAAATTATGCAAATTTAGTGGAATGTAAAATAACATGGCAGCCATGTGTAATCAATTCTTAACTTCCAGTTTATACAGTGATAATTAATGAATCAGTGAACCCAACAGTTTCAACTTTTGTGTAAAGACACACCATAACCATAGACTAATTACAAATTACAAATTGTGTTTCTATTTTACAACTACAAATATGGTGAATAAGTAAAATGCTTGAAAGTGAAGTTCTACCATTTAACACGAATGAAATTTGTGCTAGATGAAACACCATTCACACCAAAGCATTTGAGCGTAAGTAGGTCTCATGTGTTCATTCCATAAATTTTTATTACAAGAGAAAATAAGTGGCAGAACCTACCATGAATATGTACAGTCTGAAATTCCATAAATTAGTGCATTAAAGTAAAACATAACAGGAAATGTAGATTCTCAACATCTAGCAGTGTACTACAGAAAACTACTCATACTGCTTGTTGCTAGCTCCATCATTTATTGCACATACAATTTTGCATCACAAATTAAGTAACCATCACTGTTGTTGAAAGCAGAGAAACTTATGACAAAGCTATGAACATTTTTAAATTAAAAAATCAACACACGGTCTTTTGTAATATGACACCATGCAGTTTGGTAAATAGGTACAAACATTTTGGAGGAATCTGCACCTTCATCTTCAATGTACCTACAGCCCCAAATACCATAATCTTAATACTCACTAGTGAGCAAGTCTCAACTCCCACAGATTCAAGACTGGTCTCCAGTAACCAAGGTATGCATTTGCTGCAGAATGAATTGGTAACAAATAACTAAACTACTAAATGGCACATAACATTAAAATGCTTCAGTTAGTGGTTCATACAGCCAGAGGCAATAGCTAAACTTACAGTGTGCCCAAAAGAAGACTCCTGTCCACAGGCAGAAATCTAAGACAAATTTACCCTCAAAATCATATGCTATGTACATGAACTATGAACAGGAAGTAATTTAAAGCAGGATCAGAAAAAAACTCCTTTTGAATTACACTTTCAATTCAGCTGACCAACTTGCTCATGTGTATGAAATAAGTGTATTTACATATGGGGAAAATTACCTATTTTGGTACAGAGTTTCTGTAAATTATAACTGTCTCCTGTAAGGTATGTTATTTTAACATTATGTGCTGTTAGGCTTTTACTACATATGCTGTATTTACACCAACTTCTTTCACAATCAGGATATATGCAGTTCACTCCTCAATGCCCACCCATCTTCTGTAAATCAGATGAATACGTGTTCTATGAAAATGACCTAAGAATCTGAACCTTACATCCCTTAATATATAACAGTCACAACTAGTACCAATTACGTTTTGCTTCTTAGTTTATTTGACAATTATGTGCAAACTGCAGACATTATACAGTGTAGATGGTGATACATCCAGAATTATAAATAATTTTGAAAATATGTGGAGTAAAGCTGTAATCTACCTGAAGGAACTATCCCCACATACACAACAGACTGAGAAAATGAACAAATTTGTGAATATGGCCGATTTCATTGTAAAGGCATAAGACACACGAGCCACAAGTATTGGCTCCAGTGCTCATGTAAACGATGAGGAGTTTGTTTTCAGTGGTTGGTGAGGGAAAAGATACGATTCAAATATTGGGGTTAAATATGTAACTTCATATCTACACAAATTGGACAGGCATGAGTTCAATATGTGTGAGTGGGAAGATCGTTTCTAATTTGGACACGACAAATTTAAATCTAACCAAGACGTACCTCCAACAAAAGATGCGATTATGGCTCCAATAAACCATGTGCTAGACATTACATGCTGCTCCATACATGTCAGCGCAAAAGTGTCTTTAATCTGTGCAATCACGTTTGAACCAATACCCATATCATAGCCAAATGAAACTCCTCCAAGAAATGTGACAAATGATGCCAACAATAAACCAACGTCAGTTCTGGGCGCGGAATCAGTTACATTCGGGCCACAGACACTTACAGGTTGCTGTACCACAAGAGTAGTACTTATTTTTGTGTGATCTTCAGTTTTCCCTCCGAGGAGGACTGTTGCGTCTTCTTCATCTGACATTTCACTTTGTAGGTATACACACTGCAAATTCTATTGCTGCCTTCTATTACTAATATGGGCAATGCGCACAAAATGCATCTGACACTTTCCACCATGCGTTCACATTTACGTATTTACACGAATTGTGATCATGAATATCACTTAAACGCACACACCTTATTCTTACAACCAGGACACGTCTTTGACGAAACTAGTGTGATTTCAGCTGATTCTTGACGTACCACGTTTTCACCGTTGCATTTCAACGCCTCTCGGTCACGGCCTCTGATCCATAGTCATGGATACTCTAGATAACTTTATAATCTGTGCTCTACGTAGATGACAAATTTTAACATATCAGTTGATATTCCGTGGTAGCACGGATTAGACCAGTCGTTCCTGTGAACTAGATGATCTGTGACACTGATCTATGATCTGTGAATCCACTCACTTGACAGCAGGGGAAACATGGCAGAAGTGGAGAAGCAAGGAGATGAAAATTTCACAGAATTTGCCAGCAATGCAACTGCCAGAATACCTGCGACGACAGAAGGAATGGCAGTTGCTTATGGAAGTCTTATTATAATGGCTTTGCTGCCAATATTTTTTGGTGCATTCCGCTCAGTGAAGCACCATAAGGAGCAGAAGGTAACCTACACGTAATCCGTATCCGTTGTGTGTTTTGATGCTGATGTACAATATGTCAATTTAACGTATGTGTTGAATTTACACTGCTTATTTACTGTGCGAATACGATAAATTTTGAGTGGTTTCGCATGGTTAAAATCAATAATTTGGAACGCTTGTTTCCAGATTTTTTATTTTAATTAGAATTCAGTAGTATTAAAAATTTACATTGTCTTTGAAATTGAAATATGATATAAACATTGTAGTAGCTTTGCATACAGCATAATTCTATAGCAAAATAATTGAGTTTAATGTACAAGACTGGCATTTGAGGAGGGTCGGTTTATAGCCATGTGTGGCCAAGGAAATAGCAACGCTGCAGGCGAATACATGTAACTTGACTGGTATTTCTTTTGAGTAGAATGCATTACTGTTTTATGTTCCAGGCTCTTCACACATAATCATGATATTTCGTTCTATTATGTGAACCTAATACTTCCCAATTTGGAATTGTCACAACTTTTTCAGTATGAATTGTGAAGTTCACTTTTGTCTCCTTTATCCACAGGCTTCAGGAGAGAAACCAGAAACAATGTCCCACAAAGATGCTGCAATGTTTCCTATAATAGCCAGTGCAGCATTATTTGGATTATATGTTTTCTTCCAGGTAGGAGTGATAATGATGCTACATATGTCTGTATAAATAATATAATTATATAAGCATTGTTTAAAGGCCTTTAGCATGATCTTAATTGATTGTTTTGTTATGTGCGAAATCATTACATGATCTTATAGTATGAGTTCCGTATGGTATATCAGTGTCATTGCTGTAGAAATAGTGTGTCATTAGAAGCTTGCGTGGCCTTCATTTAAACAAGTTTTGACCTTTCTTGCATTGTTGAACTATTAACATTTTCATAGTAAATTATGTGTCTTACTTTAGACAATTCATATGAAGTTATTAATATTTAACAGTGGAATAAACTATGTTCATCAGTTATATTTTTTGTAGAATGACCTCTGTTTCATTACTTTAGCACACTGTTGATTAAGAAACACCATTTTAGATCTTAAATTCTTTCAGCTGAATTGGAAGTGCAGAAGAAGATGACCTTTTATATTAAGCACAGCATAGGCATATATGGCTTCATCCATCTGTTCATTTTTCATATTAATAGTAAAACAGTGGTGATGATAGTGGCAGTAGGTTTTTATGGCAGACAATCAGTTGTATTCATAATTGCATTGAGCATACTAGTTCCAAAGCCCACCATTTGGCTTCATCCTGAGTCAGATCCATTCTTAAGCCTCACAACCTGTGGGTGTCACCAAATCCCACTTCTGGTTCTTAGCTGTTTGAATCCAACATGCACTTATGTCTCTAAGATCAATGTTACTTTGAAATTGGTCATGATTGCTTACTTCCACGTCCTTTCAATAATCCGCTGTCTTGTGTCTCTTGACACCCCCATCCTGCTGCTACTACTGTGTATTCTAAGCAGCCTGGGTGTTAAGCCATGTCAAGATAAGAGGCAAGAGTCTATTGCTGAAATGTTAGCTGATTTAAACAATGTGACATGACTGGCAGCCCGAGAAGATTTCATTGTCTTTTGTCACTATGAAAGCTTCAAGACTTATTTCATTGAGCTTTTCTAAGTTTGTTGATGCAATGACCATGGGCAAAGATTTTGTGATCCATCTGTGTTAGTTGCATGTTTGCTGTTCTAGGAGAGCCGGTATGCCAATGCACTGTCAAGTATCCTGAGACCACACAACAAATATGATGGATGTTGCAGATCCTCATGAACCCATTCACAATTTATAAATTGAATTACTTTATAGCTTGGAGGTATTTCAACCATAGATACTGCCTTTTAAGTTACACAGTGAATACTACTCATCAGAATGACTTGAGACAAAAAAAAGTAATAAATAAAAAATAAGAAATAAAAATAAATAATTAAATAAAAATAAATACAAAATAAAAATAAAAGACAATAAAAAATGTGTGGTGTGTGTGTGTGTGTGTGTGGACAAGTAACACTCAATGAAAGTCACTGAATGTGTTCAATGATGATTTTATTTCTGAATTTTGCCATAAGAATACATTGAATTTTGTATTTCCGTGGTCTTGACTTTTGTATTACTTCCACAGATTTTCTCCAAGGAATATATAAATTTATTGTTGACTGGTTACTTCTTCTTCCTGGGCATCTTGGCATTGTGTCATCTTATGAGGTAAGTGATATATCCATCTGTTGTTACGTTGGAGAGAAATGGGTTTCGTCTTTTAACATTTTAGATTACTCAGATAGTATTCAGTATTCTTTTTAAGATTTGTTAGAGATGCTGGATTTATTGTTTGTGTACATAAAAAGAGGCTAGCTATCCTTACCAGGAGGCTTTATTGTGTTCCTCAGATTCTTATAAAAAATGCTGGGAGTACCTTAAAATGGAGTTAATTTTTGCTTACACATTCTTCACAATTTAACCTTAACTGCTGTCCCCTGATTTTATTCTGCATAACCTGTGCAGTTGAAAGGTCATCACGAGGCTTTTTAGACTAAGTCTATGAGTGTAGTGGTTATGGCTTCAGCTTGTAAATGTGTTTTATGTGTTATTCCTGCAGTAAGAGAATTTTAATGATACTGTAAATGTTCATGACAGTTTATTCATTATACTACAGTTATGTTTGATATTGTTCTTTGTACATCTGACATTCTACAAGTTTTTTCTACTTTCATCTTCAGGTTATATGTTGTCATTATGATGTAAGGTTTTGATGTTCATGGCAGCAGTTGGTATCAAACCCAGAACCTTTTTTGATGGCTGGACCACCCCAGTGTATATATCTGACTAATGGTTATATAAGCAATAGTTGACAAAACAAAGTGTTGTTGTGTCATCTATCTCTTACATAACCCAAAATCTTTGCTGAATGCTAGACCACCATATTTCCGTATCATTCCTTATCATTTTCACCTTGGTGGGTCATCTAATGACAGAGGTTTCTCCATTCTCTCTATTCCTGTACACTTGTCTGTTGTATCTGTGTCTTTTTCTTTCCTTATATCCTTTTATGAAACTTTCCTCATTGGTCTCTCATTCAGAAGGTTCTGAGTTTTATCCCCTGGCAAACCTTTTGCAAATTTTTCTGCTCACACAGTGAAATATTCACCACTACAGAAGGGAATGTGAAGGATATCAGCTCCACTTCCTGTGGATCAGAACCTGCATTAAGCAGGACGTACCCTCCTTATATTTGTCCAATCATTGTGGGTAACACATTCCACCCAAGTGATGTCACCATATAGGTTCTACCCCATTGTGTTGGTGGTCAGAGGTTTGGTAGGTGTCTGGTAACCTTGCCAGTGGGCACTGAACTACCAACAGATCTTTCCTCACATGGCTCCACACCCAGCCCTTGGCCTCCTCCAAGAACGTCTTTAACAGCATCATTTTTAAGCTGTAAAGTGAATCCTGTTGTTAGTCATACATGATGTGTCCACATTCCTGAATGTTTATTGTGACTTGCTTTTCTTGTGTGTCTTGTCTGATGTCATGATTTTCAGTGTTATCCCTTTTTGTAATTTTCATAATACTGAACAGGAACTACTATTTTTTTTTCTTTTTCTTTCTTTTATATATATATATATATATATATATATGTATTCTGCTTATATCTTTCATAGTTCATGTACAAGTTTCTACATCTGAAGCCAGAACAGGTAATGTGTATCAGAGGCTTGTTAACACACCCACTATGTACTAATCACATGGGCACAGGGAAAGACTCATTAATAATTTGCTGGCTTACACTTCTGGCTGTTGTAGTGTGGTTTCAAGGCCATACTGTGGCACTTGAAAGTGGGATGTGTGGGTAGCACCTTAGTTCACCATAATTGCTCAGTTTTGTGTTTCAGCCCAGTAATAAGTCCCCTGGTACCAGCTGCTATTCCAAACATTCCATTCCACCTACACTTCACACAAGGTGGACCTGATGGTGATGATGACCTTATTAACTACCGCTTCTCCTCCCACGATGTTGTCTGTCTTGTATGCTGCTCTATTGTAGGGGCATGGTACCTAATTAAGAAGGTAATTTGCCATTGCAGTTGTTTTGTGACTGTTTTACTGGTTTCTTTGTGTGAACTTATTTACAAAATGATGTGAAAATATTTTGTAATTTAAGTGTGTGTGATAGGTAAGGCAGATAGGAATAAGATTGATCATAAACTTAGTGGGTAGAATAAATCTGGGAGATAGTTGTTTTTATTACATTCAGAAACTGTTACCATCCATTTAGTTTTTGAAATGTTAAAGGTCCAGATAAAATGCAACTGAAGGTAAAGTATATATTTTTTTTTTCTGTTTTAATGGTTGGAAAGCAGATTCAGTTTTTCAAAAGGACATAAGTACATGCGTGTGTCTTTAAAAAAGTGTGGTCAGGAAAATATTTGTAAGTAAAAGATAAAATAGGTAAACATTTAATTGTTAGGGTAGTTGTGTCAGAAGATGTTGATGTGCCAATCATGTAGCTGATATAGGAAATATTAGAAATTGCTTAAGAATTTTGTGGGGAGCCACTCTCAAGGAAGTGGCCACTTAAAAGAAAAAGAAGGTGGATGATAAGATGTTAGGTTCTGAGAATCATAGTGGATGAAATTTGCACAGGATTTTGCATGCCAGCAGGCTTGAATATTTGGGTTCTACCATCAGAGGGATATTTAGTTACTAAAACCTGTCTATTTATGCATTCCTTTTCAGCACTGGATTGCTAACAACTTGTTTGGCATTGCATTTGCCATAAATGGTGTTGAGCTTCTCCACTTGAACAATGTTGTGACAGGTTGCATCCTTCTCTGTGGTCTTTTTGTGTATGACATCTTCTGGGTATTTGGGACGAATGTTATGATCACTGTTGCCAAGTCTTTTGAGGCTCCAATTAAATGTAAGTTATTTTAAATTTTTAATGCATACGGAATTGAACAGAAGTTCCTTATAATACAGTGCAGCATCAGTTTCATTATGAAACCATCTTATAATGTCAAAATGAAATAGCAGTATTACCAGTAATCATCAAATTATTGCAGATAGTTTCAGTAACTAATTCCTTTGAATGACTGAAACCCTTATTATAAATAATAAATCCATTAACTGCAATAACAAAATAAATAACATCACCCCTATTCATTTTTTGTCACAAAACTTTTAAAATCCCCTCCCAAGCATAACACTTAAATCCCGATCAACTAAAGAAAATTAATATTTAATTAAATCTATCAGATCAAAATCTTCCTATGGCTATATGAAGTATCTACTAAATTACCAAAACTTAGCTCCCCCTTCATGAGCTGTACCCTAACTCACATATGTAACAAATCTCTATCATTAGGAATCTTCCAAAGTTGCTTAAAATACTTGGAAATAAAACCATTGTTTAGAAATGGCAATAGACAAAACATCTCCAACTACAGACCTATATCCTTACTAACTTCATTTTCTATGGGCTTTGAAAAGGTTATGCACAATAAACTTATTGAACATCTAAATATCTATAATATCCTAGTACAGGAACAATTTGGATTCAGGAAAAAATCAACTGAACAAGCTATTTATAATTTAATGAATGAAATTTTACAAGCTAGCAACAACAAATTTATGGTGGGTGGTATCTTCTGTGGTCTTCAAAAGGCTTTTGATTTTATCAACCGTGAGATTTTGTTGTCTGAACTAGAATAATATGGAATAACTGGCAGAGCTAAACTTTGGTTTGGATCTTATAGTGAGTTTAAATTACTAAAGCTGACTCCAGTACCTTTTTCAACTGGGCTGAGATAAAGCATGGTGCTCTGCAGGGATCAATTCTGGGTCCCTTCTTTATAATAATTATCTACCTACAATTATAAATAATAAGTCCTTGACTATTTTGTTTGCAAATGAAACTAGTATATTAGTCTGAAGTCCAAATCCAACTGATTTCAAAAATGATATTAACCATTTGACGCCTAACGACCACTATATGGGTCTTACCGCACAGCTAACCTCCAGATGCTGCATTTTATATAGTTATTCAACAAACATACGTACTGAATATTTTAAATATGCTGCATAATCTCAGTTTTTTTCTCTTCAAAATGCCGTTTATTTCATAATGCTACCTTTTTTGGTTCCTGTATTATTCACATTCTAAATACAGGGTGTGCTAACGTTTAAAAGGAAATTCCGGCGCCAAAGGGTTAATATAATATTTGAGCATAAATGTTTTAAGGCAAATTTTCTCTCAATAAATTTTCATAAAACACATTATATGATTTACAGCCGAGAGTAAGACAGTTTCAGACATTAACTGTGTGTGTGTGTGTATATCAACAAACAGATTGTTCCTATTACTAATACAAAATTTCTAGGAATTTTTATGAATGATGCATTGATTTGTGAAAAAAACATGTAGATTGTATTATACCTAACTTACGTACAGATTAGTATGTGATGCAGTCTCTCAAACCATATATATCACATAATTCTTTGAGGATGCTTTATTATTCCTATTTCCATTCTTTTATGAATTATGGCCTATTATGTTGGAATTGTTCATATAGTATAAGGATTTGTAGATTACAAAAGTATATCATTAGAATGACTCTGGGCTGTGAAAGTAGAGACTCTTGTATGAGTCTGTTTAAGGAATTACACATCTTAACCCCTTCCATCTCAATATATGTATTCGCTCCTCCCCTTGTCTTTAATATAAAGAACTGGTAGATTAAATTCGGAGGTTCACAGCATGAACACTAGACAACATTGTAATCTTCACCAGCCTTTACCTAGTTTGACAGAATATCAAATAGGTGTTTATTACTTAGGCATTAAGGGCTTCAGTAATTTTCTGTCATACATTGAGACTGTGTCTGATAATCCAAAGCAATTTAAATCAACTCTGAAAAAATTTTCTACGTGCATACTCCTTCTACTCTTTCAACGAATATTTTCATTCAGATCATAATTAAAGATTTGTAACATTATTAACTGCATACATATGTGTTATGTACTGACTGTGGGGTACATTTTTAATATTATGTTAATGTTTATGTCATCAGTTTTAATGCTTATTAATGTTGATACTATTTTCAAACTAATTTATTCTATTTACTCCCTTAGAACATTCCTTTCATGCTTTATGTATCATTGCAAATTATTTGTATTTTCTATATCATTTTAACATTTTTAAATTTTGTTTTATGTCACTAAGACTTACTATGTATAATGAGCTATATTATGATGTATGCCAATTACTGAAACAGTGATTACTGTCTTCTAATGTTTCTTACTCATTATTTTCATAGAAATTTTAAAGTTTTTATCTGTCTTTGTAATGAGTATTTTAGTGCATGTAAGATATATGGTGATTATTATATTGAGCTTGGAGCCAAATATGTGTTGACTCCACTATACATGGTGTCCCAGGAGGAATGTTAAATAATTCGGGAGAGTGTTCCTTATGTTAAACTATACCAATATAACCCAAAACACCTATATCCAAAGTTGAACGGTTACGGAGATAATGGCCAGAGAAGTTTGAAACTTTGACAGCTGTTACACACTTATT
>Ga0209629_10001515_pt1 | contig 14837 bp, 4 predicted proteins | sample TergutCu122P5_FD_187286 | JGI IMG/M metagenome (GOLD analysis project Ga0209629, IMG submission 187286) | Cubitermes ugandensis P5 segment gut microbial communities from Kakamega Forest, Kenya - Cu122 P5 (SPAdes) (version 2) | ecosystem: Host-associated > Arthropoda: Insects > Digestive system >...
GGTGGGGAAGATGCAGTGACTTGGGTGATAAGATGATGGTTTAACACCATGAAGTTCTGAATTCAGTTCTGGATGACTTCATGTAAGATTTGTGGCAGATGAAATGTCATTGGAAAAAATTTTTAGCTGAGTTGTTTTTTAGTATTCTCTTTCACCTTATTGTTCCACTGTTTCTCCACACTTTCTTGTTACCGCCCCATGAGGTCAGTAACAGTCATAACCAGGCATCACAAGACATTATCATAGCTTGATATTTAAATGTAGGGCTTCACCTCTCACTGGCACTTGAGGCCACCCCAACATTGTACTTTCTAAATTCCTAGAGTTTGTAACAACAACATGGTGAGTATATGAGTTTGTAAGATGGGAGAAACATTAACACCACTTAATAAAGCATTCTGAAATTGTTTATAGCAATAGACCTTGTAAAATATACAGCTTCTCATAAGGCAGTTCTTTTTTAGAATGTAGGACAAAATGACAGCCACCTAAAGGTTTCATTTACCATGGATAGCAATAAATGATCAAACACTCCTATAAATTACATGTTAAATGTTTTGTATTAGCAACAATGATGATGATAATTATGAGGATGATTCCCCTCCCAGGATTCTAATACAAGTATACAGTAAAACTCATCTATAGCATGTCTTTAGTGAGCAGTTGTTATCTCTTAGTTGACTGAAATTTGTGTACAGTTATTCCATGTATGCAATGAGTGTGCTTCAGAGATATATCAAGGATAGTTTGTATTCTTGGCATTGTATCATCATCAGTGGTCAGCCCCTTCAATGCTGGATGGGGTTCAACACCCCCAGTTTTCCTGACTGATTGGTTTTCTGAGTTCACGAGCTGAACCTTCTGGGTGGGGAGTCTTTTGCCAGCAGCATTATTGAACAAAGATCTCATCATCTAAATCAGGATTTCCTAGTCTGAAGTTTGTCTATCCTGTCCTCCATCTGCTGCATAGGTTTATCACTTTTACATCTACTATATAGATTTGAATAAAGATATTCTTGGTAGAAAGGATGTTGGTGACTGCTCTCTTCTCTGAACCGGACACCCATTCGCACATAAACGTCTGGATCCCATGGCTTAATACATCTCCACATTAACTGTTTCTGGTGCTCGTATGCTCACAATTGGAATAGAAATTCTGTGTTGTTGGTTACAAAATCAGGGAAGATTTTGCCTCCCAGTGTGTTATAATTGGATAACTTGTGGAGTTCCCATGAAGAGTAATATAATAGGGACTTGGCTAAACAATGAAGATAGTGATGAAGACTGTCATGTAAATTAAAGGTATGGTTTTGATGACATCCATGCCAATTTACTTGTCAGCTCAGAATGCAGTAGAAACATTATTTGAATTTTTGACAACCCTAACATTTCTGATGGTGATTTTAATACACTAAGTGTAATAAAAGGAAATATAATGGACCTGAAAGTGAAATATCTAGAGCAGGCCACAGTTCTAAATTATCGTTATAAAAAGGGGAGTGATTATTGGTGTATCTATAAATAACTTTTATATATTTATATTTAAATTATGTACATTTTAATGTCTTCAGAAATATATTAAATGTACTGTATTTGTGTGTGCTTTTTTACCTATTACAATATATCTTTGCTTTTTCTATACATGATACTCATAAATGCCGGTTTTCACATTCACAGATGTTATAAATACGGGCTGTATCAAACAAAACTCCACAGTCCTGTGGTGCCTGTTACAAACGAGTTTGATCGTATTTCAGCATCGAGGGCCATAAACGAAATACTGATCAAAGTGAGATTGAACTTGTGATCATTTTCTCGCAAGCTATATTAATTTCTGTTATGTGATTATAAATCACATTCCTCAAATATGCTTAAACAGTATGAAAACTGTAGGGCAGGAAGTATACAGAGGTAAGTACTTGTTATGAGTTCTGCCTGTAGCTCCTTGAACACTCAGCTAATGCTGCTTAGCATGAAATTAATTGGAAACAAAACTGGATATTTTCAGAATTATTATTTACTAAAAATACTGTGGTAGTAGCATATGTTTAGTGTTACAAATTGTTAGTTAGTAGTTTGACTTGACTGTTATTCGCCTGTTAGCTGTTACAGCAGAATAAGTGACTTGCTTTTTTCATTACTGCTAAAGATTGAGATCTGTCTGTGCTTACCTGGCTGCAAAATAGATAGAGACTTTTTTTCAACTCAGATCAAAAGGTGGTCACAGAAATACAATAAACATACCTTGAAGTGTGTTTTATTTATTGTTCATTTATACTTCAGATTTTAGTAAGTTCAGTGTAACATACTTTCTAATCTGTGACTCTAGATGGCTGCCCATTTGAATAGTAGACTTGTGAACCCAACTGTTCTTTCATTAATAAGTGATATTTTCGTAGGTTTTTGTAACATATCAAGTTTTGAATATAACTATACAGTGGAAAGTAGATCTAGACCCCAATTTTGAATATGTGTTGTAACTGCTGATATTTTGGGAATGGGACATTTTTATACTGGGTCTGGAACTCATTCAGACACATTGCACATAATTCCTTTTGCCATCGAATTTGCACTTATCTTCAGACACTGAACTCCTTGCCTTCCAACCCATGTTGTTTTTCACCAATCACTTTTCTTCTAATATTTGATGTACTGGAACAAGCAATGTATAGTATGTCTTTAACAAGTTGTCATTGCTATTTCCATCAGTTTCTTAAATATTCAGACCATCATGATTGCTAGAATCATATTCACGGGTATCATTTACCCTTTTTTTTTTAATGTATCGCATGTTACAGTTTGAAAATTACAAGAAGGTTCAGTGATTACCATTGTTAATATATAATTTATTTCACATGGTGATACTGGTCTAACTTATTTTTTTCGTTGATATTAGAATAACTGTATTAGTTGAACATTTGTCTATTCTGACTTCTTTACTAAAGTTATTTTCTAATATTTCTAGTTTATTCTGCACTAGGAAAATATTGAAGCATTTGTTTAGTGTTTGAAGTTGAATGTTTGTTTTCTTGGTAAATGTATGCATATGTCTACAAGATTCATATATTTGATAACATTAACTAACAAATAACCAATGATCACAATCCTGTTGTATCATAAACCCGTACTTTTGATATATTACATTATGAAGTTATGTGTTTATGGTGTGTTTCACTTTTAAAAGACACCATGAACAGAACAATCTGATGTATTTTTATACACTTCCAGGCAATTCTGAGTTACAGAGGATCTGAAAACAACTTAGCAGATTGCCATTCTACAATTTCTGGCAAAACTATTCATAACAATATGGTGACAAAAGAAGAATAAATGGAGGAAAGTGATTCAACAATAGGGAAAAAGGTGGCAAATCTTGAATGTTGTTTCATATATTACATGTGTTTATGCAGCATCCATTAATTGCCTTTGGAGAGATGGGGGATTTACCATTTGATAATGTAGACTACCTAGGGTGAGGGAGATGGCATTTTAAATGCCCGCAGGAATGTGGTTCTGTATAATTGTAAATACTGTTGAGTAAGTAATCAATAGTTTTGATAAGGAAATAAATACATATGGATTATAAAAAGTAGATACCATAACTTTTTAAAATATTGTAAATATTCTATTTTGTTTGGTTTTGAAACATGGTCTCTTATTCTAAGGAAAACATGTTGGCAAATTAGAGAACCAGGCTGAAGACAGTATTTGAACATATGCAACAGGAAGCTGCGGGAGGATGGTGACACTTGCATACTTTGGGGCTTTGTAGTGTGTACTCCTCACTGGACAGTGTTGGAGCTGGAATAGCCTAATTATTATAGTGACTAGACTGCAGGTTGGAAACTGAGGAATTTGTATCCCAGCAGGGGCAGGAGACTTTTATGTCATCCAAAGTGTTCAGACTGTCTCTGGAAGGATGCTTTATCCAGGGGTAAAGCAGCTGGGGTGTGAAGCTGAACACTCACCTCCATCCACTGCTGACCACTTCACCATATTCCTTCCTATTGTGCACAGGGGCAGCTTGACTGGATCTCATTAGAGTTTTGAAATCAAGGAGGATGAGGTGTAATGTGGCACACATGGTAGCAATGAGGAGTGTGTACAAAGAGGAAGCAGTCCAAAAGTAGCCACAAACCCTACTCTGTCTGAACTGCATCCCAGTCTTCTAGCAGTGATATGCTCCTTGATCATTCAGCATGTAACAGTACCTTTGTTTGAGGGCCCATGCTAGTACATGGTGATCCCTCCTCCTAACACCCCTAATGGCTTGCACCTGTGGCTGGCCATCCACTACCCACATCAGTTACACTTATTTAACCCAATCTCCCTGTGCTTGGCTGTTCTCCTTGTATTGTTTGACCATGAAGGTGAAGGCAGTCTGATACTTCAGAACATTGTGAGCTACTTGTCCAACACGTGTCACATCCCAGAAAATGTGAATCTTCATGTTAATGAACTGGAGGAATGAGTAAAAGATGGGGCATTTCTTGACTGGCTGAGGGATGGCCAGCTTCTAAAGAAAGACCCTGATGCATGGTATTAGTTAATTATTCATATTCTGTTAAATAGCCCCTTTTTATAATAAGTTTAAAAGCAAAATGTATCTTCAGTATGCATTCTAATTTCTGAATTGGATAATCCACTCATATGACTTGATTATTACTTTTTGTTTAGTAATATATATACTGAGGGTCGATGACATTTCTCCGTCAGTATATTCATAGTATTTTGTCTTCTTTGGCACCAAACTGTTGCTGTGGCCTTGCAGGCCTTAAAATGATGTTGGAGTCACTAAAAGTGGAAGGGTATTACATTTTGCTTCTGATAGAATTCATTTTTAGATGAGACTGAATAATAGTTTTGACTGTTTCTGTATTATGATGAACCAGTTACTCACTTCATGTATATTTTAAAATAAGCTGCATAATTTGAGTTGGCCTTGTAATTTTAAGAAACACTTTTGTTTCTGTTCCAGTTTAATGTTTTTCTTTCATTTCATATCAATACAGAATTATACTCATAAGGAATTAGAATAACTGGGATCAGTGCAGCATTCTCAAAGAACTGTGGGCTTTCAAATATTTCAAAATTTATATGTTCACATTTTTATGTGCAGAATTCCTTAATATTTTCTGAATAGTGATTGCTCACATGTACACCACAGAATTGAGCTGGTCCTGGCTGATGCTGGATAAAAGAGTCAGTTCTTTCTTTGGAATAACATAAAGAAGGATCAGATGCAGGGAGTGGTTGCAAGTTGTGTGGTATGACAGTGTTTGAAACCATTATGAGAACATTGGGCCTCCTACATGAAACTAGTATTAAGAAGCAGGATATTTCTGTACATACCTATTAGCATTTTTAAATTACGGTTTGTATTAATTTTTTAACTGGTCTGAAATTGGGTTCATTTCAAATTACTGGTTTCTTCTTTTGATGCAGTAACTATTTTAACCAGAATAACAATACCTAGAACGAATTTATGTTGCTTTATAAAAAACAAATATCCAAATTATTATTTGCCAAGGTACTGTACAGCAGACTAACATTTAAAGAGTTTATTTAGGATTATAATGCAGATTCTACAAATTTCTCTGAGAGGAGCAAACTGTACCTGTGTTATTCAGATCCATTGGCACTCACCTGGAATGTAATGTTGTCAACACTCATTATTTACACAATAGTATATTTACACAACAGAGTTTCTTTGGAATGCTTAAATTTACATGAATATCTGACCCTAATCTAGAAGCTGCATCCTCATGAAAAATTATGGTTCTTGAAGTAAGAATTACTGTTTAAAAAAACTGACACCTATGCTACATATTGAAATATGCAAAATTTCATTGAAATTCGTTTGTGTATGGCACAGTTTTATATATCTACACAATTATTAATACATTTCTTTATTTATTTTGTTGATGTATTTTAAAATGAATTCATAGTTGATGAATATCAGTCTTCATTAAATAGCAGTTTCCATGATACGTCTCTTCAAAAAATGTAATATGTTTATATTATCTTTACAGTAGTTAATTCTAAGGTTAATTTTAAATATAAGAGCAACTGTTTAGTTTTGTGTAAACCTATAATTTAATTTAATACCTGGTTTTATAACAAATTCGTTGTTTGTTTCATATTACGTGGAATGAAGTCTTTGATACAAAGTGTGCCATTGCGAGTTTTTTTTAATATATATTTTAATTTTCTAATGTATAGATGTTAAAGCTCTAGACTTCTGCTTGGTGAAACAATTCGAAATTTCATTACAGGGACATATCCAAAATTGTATAATTGAGTTACATTACTGTGCTATGTTAAACATTTCAACATATGGTTCTAGTTACACCAGAGCAAGGTGAATACATATATTGAAGAAGTACAATAGAAGAGTTAAGTACATGGAATGTGTGACAGATTATGAGATAAAATTCTACAGATAAGAGAAGTTTTGAATTGGTAATTTAAGAGTAAAACTACATTAACTGTCCATCAAAACAATACTCTTCTTGTTAGCAGTACCTTCTTTTCCCAAACACAAAGAGATTGCTTTCAGTTGTGAAAATGTAACCTCATGTGCAGGTTATATGTTTAATAGTTGAATTCTGCTGGGGATCTGAGAAAATTATTGCAGACTTTATGAATTCTTATTTTTATATAAGGTAGAACATTTCATTTCTTGATGTAATTCAGTTTCATATTTTCTTTTTCTAATACTTCTATTTGATGACTACAATCAAAATGAGATTTTGGAATGATGGTTTAAATAGCATAAATAATCTCATTACAGACTTGTGTGTATATATTGTCTACGTAGACACGTACTGCTTATAAATTTATTTTTGCACGTGCACCTCCATACACAGCCAGTCTGTACCGTTACTATTCACAATAATTTGCCTATATAAGTTAAGTATACACTGTATAATTAAAGTAATAATGTTACAACAAGCATATCGTTGTGGCATGAACACGTTTAATTATTTTTTAATTTCTTTGCATTTTTGTATAAAACTTTTTGTTTTACAAATTTCCAGCAATGCTATTTAAATTCTCTCCAGTCTTTCATTTACTCAATACCTTTTCTTTTCCATAAGAGAAGTGTATACTCTTTGTTACGGAAGCTTGGTATATTGTTACAGTAAAAGAATTTTGAAATTTAATGATGTCCTATTTTCCTGAAGCAAGAGCTTTGTTAACAGACACATCATTTTAGAGGCAGGAATGTAGAAAATAGATGTGACAGCTTAGAAGAAAGAATTGGGATACCAGTGATGTCAGTTTTATATGACCATCTGTGTGTTATTAACAGGCTGTTGTTCTTTCCTTTTGCCATGCCAAGTCTTGCAAAAAATGAATGATTAATTCTGTATCTCTTTAAGCCTTGCATCCTGTTGAAAACGGTAGGGTAACCTATAACTTAATAACTGTACAGCTTAGTAATATGTCTTTATGAATTTTTCAGTATGGATTTACAGCCCCAGAAGAACATGGCCATCCTTCATAATAGATCATTGAAGTTAATTTGTGCTTTGATGCTTATGTTCAGATGGATTATCACATTTTTGAATTAGTTTACTGTAACAATAGAGTGATGTAACATTATAGCTCATAAACTCTTATACTTAAAAAAATAAAGTGGATGCACATTTTACAGTCAGCCATATAGCATATGAGTTAGCACTTCAGCAAAGCAGGTAAAGCCAGAGAAGCAGACTAAGGCCACTAGGCTATTTATAGATGATATCATGTGAACTCTATGGATCCCAGTCACTAGGATATGAACAAGCCAATGTACAATAGAAAAGAACTATTCAAATTTATGCTGTAAAAGTAACGTTAAAGTACACAGAGTTAATAGATATTGTAGTATATATTATTTAATATAACCATCAAATACATTTAATTGACATTTACCAACCCTACATGTTTTTGGTCATTTTAGACTGTCCACAGGGGCCACACACACTCTTTGAAACATGTATGGCTGATAAATGTAGAAGATTGTTTGTATTTCTTTGTCGTAATAAATAATATATACTTAACACACTACAATACTAATGGATACAGGTGTTGGTATATCTCCATTGATTTTAATTTTGAAAATATTTTGTTACTTATTACTGACTTCTCTAATATCAAATTTGACTTATTATTATTGTAACTAAAGAACCACTGGTACTGAACATAAATTTTTTTAGTTCAGTAAGTGTGCACTGATTGGCATTTCCATATATGTTATTTCTTGAAAACAACTGTCTTCTGGGATGTGACACAAACACACAGTGTAGTAGAGATGTACAGCTTTTTCAGAGGAACCTATTACCTCCGTTATCAGTGTTCATGATGGGAGTGACAGATTCCTCTGCAGTGCCTGTTTGTACTAGGACACATTGAATAGCATAGCTAGGTTTTTGACAGCTGGGGTGAGTAATCACAATAGCCGCCTTTAACAGGAATTATGAACTTGAAAAAGAAAAGGTCACAATCATGTATGGAATTTTCTTTTATTTGGCTCTTCAATTTAAAATTGGTTGAACACAGAAGATAAAAAATTTTTTACTTAAAATATGGATTTTGGCACTCTTTTTCCCACTCCTTGTACTCTGCTGCCTGGGGTGGCCATGCGCATCCCCTCACCCCCACCCAGCTATGCCCCTGGACACATGTCATTTGCCAGAAGACAATTATCCTCCTACTCACTACCTTGAGACCCACAAATTTCAAGTCGTCTTACATATTTTATAAGAAACTTTGGTATCACAATCTGCCAGGCAGAAGAAATCATTGATAGCAGAGCTAGACCAGTCATGAGACGTGGAATTGAAATCTGCCTGATTGATAAATTTTTACTCCATGGATGTATTCTTTTACATATTTGTAAATATAGTCACATGAAACATGATGTTTTATGAAATTTCAGTGTTTTGTGAGTTACAAAAAAAAAATGGAAATTGCCGTTTTCTGTAACGTGGGTTCGATTGTAAATATTTAATTTTTATAAATTCTAGTTTTCAGACGGAAACACTTGAAATTTTTGTTGTTCCATTAGATAATACTTGTGTGCATCAGATGAAAATGCCAAACATTAAATTTTGATATTAAAAGATAATGCACTGTGTATTTAGATTTGAACCTGTATATCTCAAAATCATTAGAAAAAATATTATGTGTGTATATATTTCGGTTGCTGTGGTGGGTCCCTCTAAACTGCAGATTCACCAACTTTGTGGTAGCAGCAGCATGCATGTGGTTATTGATATTGGAACAGGGGTTATGGAAGTACCTTGTAATGTGTTGGTGCAGTATACACATTGTAACCTGTGGGTATGATAAAAACTGTGTAACCCCCACTCCTATCCAGACATCTGATTCATCACAACTCTCTTTCCATTGGCTGTTCTTCACTGAATACAACGAACTGATTCTTGCTGTTCAGTGGACCTGTACTATATCATCAGGAGCCATTTGCTGGTCACCTTAACTTGCAGACAGGGACAGTCAGGTCCCTGAGAAGAGAGGAACTACTTTCATAACATGCATTTATTTAATAAACTCTTCATAACAGTTGAACTATTTTATTTTCTGAAGTTATATTTTAGTCATCAGTGCCTACTCACTCATGACCAAAATTGGCATGCCATTGCCTTTAAATATGACTTGAAAATAACTTGAGGGTCAAAAATAAGTATGGCATTTTGTGGTTTATAAATAAATCAAGTTCCCTTATTGTACTCCATTTTGCCCATGAAATTTAGTTATGCCTTTTTTGGTTTATATGCTTCATGTGCTTCAATTTTGTAAGTTTATTTCTTAAATCTTGGCTGACTACTGATGTGGAAGTTGCAGTGGATGTGTATAGCATTAATTCAAATTGTATTGAGCCAGGAAAAAAAACCCAGTTGTTAGCCAGCAGTCTTCACATGTTGGCTGTGGTGTCATGTAGTCATACTATAACCTACAGAGTATTGTGTGCATCTTGTCATTTTTTATCTCTCCAACATATTTTGTACAAAATTTAATTAACACCTATTCTCTTCATCAGCAAGCTGCTAACGAAATAACACATATTGCAAGTTGAGCTATTAATTCACATGACACTGCACTTTTCTTTAATCTTGTTTGAGCCAGGCAGTTTCTGACGACTGCTTTTCTTCGAGTCCAGTTGGAGAGATATATTCCTGTTTTTTTCCATGTTGAGCAGTTCCTGGAATAATTCTTTCACATTGTGGTTTGTTTTGGCTGATGTTTCCATAAAGTTGCACCCCCAGCGTGAAGCTTCAGTTTCTCCCTCCGCTGTTGCCACCTTTTGCATAAATAATTTTGGATTAATCTCTATGATTATAAATATTTTAGTCTTTTTATACACTATCTTCCTTTATTCATTAATATTTCATTTTGTCCTAATGTTTTATGCTGGCAAGATATGGGGATAAAGTAATTACAGGAAGAAAAATTTAGAATGGATACACAAATCTGTGTCGCTAGCCAATGGAGCAATGTGACAAAAACCATATTTTTCTTCAAACATTAATGGTATTGGATAATTTGCATTGTAATATGAAGTTAATTTGGGTCTTAAGCTACACATGCAACTCCCATATAATTAGCTACTCCAGGTACTGTATATAGTTTTATCATTCAAGTCAGATTTAATTATAATTGGTTTTCTAACTTGTGTTGTATTTTTAATGTTATTGCTTTAATTTTGCAAATGGAATTTGAGGTATGTGTTTACTTATTTTGTAGCTACATTGGATGCACAATGATTTTACCTCACATTTTTGGGTGGCAGTTTTATTTACATAAAGGGTATATGTAAAGTTGTTCTTGTTCATAACATGAAGGCATAAAGGGGGAGTAGAGATGTTGCTCCACTCATTCTTAACCTTTGCAGTAGATGGAGGTAAGTGATCAGCTTTACACCCCAACTACTTTACCCTTGGGAGAGAACCCCAGTAACCCTAGAGTAGGAGGCCCCCAACAACAGTCTGGATGTTTTGAGCAGAGAAAACTGTTGTGCCTAATGCGATTGTGCAGTGTCTCAGTAGACTTGAATTTTCATTACTTTTCCTCTGAGAATGTCAAATCACACATAGACAAGTTGTTCTGGTGGTATGTGTAAAACAGTGTTGAAGGAATGTCAGGGGTATGATCCAAATCGTGGGATGACTGAAATATGCAATTCTGATGGATAAGAAACTGGCTGGCTGTCTTCAGCCAGCTCTTGAAGTCTGTAATAGTAACAATAATGATGACAGAATGTACCGTATTTCCTGGCCCATAAGACGCACCGGCCCATAAGATGCACCGTGATTTTGTCGTTAGAAATTTTAGAAAAAAATAATGATGAATGTATTTTAATTTTAGTAATTTATTGGAAGAAAATAGGATTGTTACATACCAAAATTAGCACCATAATATAATTTATTCATCATAGAAACCCAGAAAATCATCGTTACTGCCACTAAAATCATCTTCATGGTTGTTTTCACTATTTCACGACAAAGATGTTGTATAATAGATGTACAGGTATTTATAAGTTTGGAAATAATACTTACCCTCGGCGCATAAGACACAGGTCAAATTTAGGTCACATTTTTTGGGAAAAAAAGTGTGTCTTATGGGCCAGGAAATACGGTGTTCTGTATATGGCATTCACATGTGAAACATTTTTTATAGGACGGTAATGTCACTGTGGATGTTTGTAATACATAAGTTTAAATGTGATGTTTTGGATAGATGGTAGGCACTTAAGAAGGTACAAATATTTGTAACTGAGTTACTTCCGTACTGATTTTTATGGAAGATTAAGTGCTTATTTGCACATTATGACTTGCAGACAGACATACACATATTAACACATGGGTGTGATGGTGCCAGAAGGGCTGCTATATATGTGTATATATATATATATATATATGTGTGTGTGTGTGTGTGTGTGTGTGTGTGTGTGTGTGTGTGTGTATATAACAAGAAAGAGGCAAGGTATAAGTTAAACTTGATGTGAGTTTGACCGTGCATCTTCATTAATACGTGGAAATAAAAGGCCAACTAGATGCAACAGATTGGTTTTTTATTGTAAAACTTATTGTTCGCTCTACATTTTTCGGGCACCATTATGGCCATCATCAGGAGCTCAAGATTTATACAGATGGTGGCTGCCTATGGTAGTTGGCACTTTGGTTTACAGGTCGTTGGTCTGGTGTGGAGCTGTGGGTTATATGTCCGGTTTGCTACCATAGGCAGCAACCGTCTGTATAAATCTTGAGCTCCTGATGATGGGCATAATAGTGCCTGAAACATGTAGAGTGAACAATAAGTTTTACAATAAAAAACCAATCTGTTGCATCTAGTTGGCCTTTTATTTCCATGTATTAAGGTATAAGTTACTTAGTGAGTTGCGATAGCTCAGTCAGTGTAGTGGTTAGGCTGTGGACTTCAAAACTGAGGAACCATGATTCATTTTCAGCAGTGGAAAAAAATTGGTATCTTTCCCAAAGTTTGCATATTGGCTGTTGGGCCCACTGGCCTCCTATTCAGTGAGCAATGGGAACTGTTTCCATGGGTTTAAAACGGCCGGGGCATGAAGCTAACCACTCACTTCAATTTAATACTGAAGTTCAAAATACATGGAGTTAAACCTCCACTTCCTCATATGGTGTGGTAATTCATTAAGCACAGGGATGTTATTTTTAACTCAGAATGGTGTAACAATGAAAATAAAATTGGTGTAGAGTCAGACTGGAATTTAATTTGAATATTAATGTTAATATTACAACCCGACTGCAATGTTTATTGAGTTCAGTCATGTGCATTTGACCACACTTCCATAATTAGGAATCAGTGACATGTAATGATACATTCAATATTCAGTTTCATGTTTATACAAGATTTTTCTCTTCCTCTTTGTTAGAGCTGAATGCTCAAAACAGGCATTGTGATTAGAAATACATAGTGGTCACAAGTACATATTTTCTGTTGTACTTCAGTTTACTAGGTCATCTAACATAATAACTAACCTCTCTATTCTCCATCTCATCACACTTATTTCCAACTAGCATGACAGGAATAGTGGCAAGATCAGCTCCCTTCATCTCTCGTATGACATCCCAGATTGGCCTAAGTTCTTCCAGACTCTGACGAGATGTGACGGAGTAGACGAGTATGAAGGCATGACCTTTGGATATTGACAACCTCTGCATGGCAGGAAACTGGTGTGATCCTGTGGTGTCAGTTATCTGCAGTGTGCAGATGTTCTTGTTGCAACTTATCACCTGTACATAACATAAGAAATACCTTTTGTTGTACTGAGTTTTGTGTAATACAGGATGGTTGTGCTTTAGTTACATTATGTAACACGAAGGAATGTTTTAATATGTTTTAGATGAATGTGAAAGACTTGAGTACCTCTTTGAGACGTTCAAAGTCTTCCTGCAGATGGCCATTATAGGCCAAAACATGTAGGAGCCAAAAATAGAGTGTAGTTGTGACTGAGAACTTGCATATTGTGCTGGTTACATTTTTAGTGTATGTGTTTTAAACACTACATTTTCTACACTGACTTGACAAACTGCTGATATTACATCTGCTCTACAGCATTGCGAGCATTATGATGTTTTAAGGAATGGCTTTGATTAATCACACAGGATGTTCTATCATAATTTTATTTGTTGTTCTTCTTCTTGCATTACAGTCCTTGGTGGAACTTAGTCTCTTTGTGATTTCGTTCACTCATTATAAAGTTTATGAAAATTTTTGGTTTACAGGGTGGAGAAATGTAGTAAATAATTCATGTGAAACTGTGCTCAAATGTAGAATTTAACAGTCATGAAAATGAAACTGATCAGAGCTAAATTTAGGTAATGATCCTCACATAGAGTGTCAATGAAAGATGGTTTGCATTATTCATATGAGAAGCTATCAGTCCGTTTGTCATGCCTCATAATATGTAGATAGTCGAATATACATTATTATTATTATTATTATTATTATTATTATTATTATTATTATGTTATTTGGAGTATTAGTAATAAATAAACTTTTTCTTTATCTTTGAGTCATAAGGGCCCATGACTCACAGAAATGAAAATCTTTTTGTGTGACATCCTGTTGTGATATACAGATTAAGAAGGGAAGAAGAGGGCAGCTGTGATTGACTGCCCCTCTTCCTCCCTTTTTACAGAAATTAAATTCTTGTCAAATCTGTTTTTGCAGCTACTACGACCACACGCGATAAAAAAGTGATAAAATCGTGAATCTATCATGAGATAGGAGCTGCGGTGCTGTGCTTTCCTTTCTATTCATATTCAGTGGCTCAGCTGCTTTTGGAACCCGGAACGAGTAATCACGATGGTCACCCCTAACAGAAATTATGAACTTTAAAAAAATCACAGTTACTAGTTGGATTTTTCTTAAGTAATCTCAACAATTTATTTTTTTTTTCCGCTAAAAGTCACATGTTTTTCAGTTATAACATTCAGTTCATCCCCCTTGGTTTCAGCTGTCTGGGGCGGCCGCACCACTCGCCCCACCTCCAGCTACGCCTTTGATCGTATTACATGGAATGAATCCCAGCGTACGAAGTAACCAGGATTGATAATAAAACAAAATTATCGTCATTTACCGTGGCCAAGAAATTCCTTTATAGTTTAGTGGTTAATAGTAAAGTTTATGCGAACTTTATTATATAATAATATATAATGTATAAAACCATATAATGTATAATAATATAGATGCTACTCCGGTCCTTGAACCCATCCAGCCTCCTGTACAATGGGTGCCGGCTCTCTTTCCCGGGAGTAAGGCGGCCGAGGCTTGGTGTTGACCCCCCC
>Ga0209629_10001516_pt1 | contig 14831 bp, 18 predicted proteins | sample TergutCu122P5_FD_187286 | JGI IMG/M metagenome (GOLD analysis project Ga0209629, IMG submission 187286) | Cubitermes ugandensis P5 segment gut microbial communities from Kakamega Forest, Kenya - Cu122 P5 (SPAdes) (version 2) | ecosystem: Host-associated > Arthropoda: Insects > Digestive system...
GCCGAGTTTCAAGAAAAGTTACAGGCCAAAATCGCGAAACAGGCGAGTCAGCCGGGGTTTTCCCAGGAAAAAGCGATGGATATTGCCATGGAAAGCATGGTTGAAATGGGGGATGTCATGCGGGAAACATCCCAAAAGCATTTCAACGAGGAACAACGACAAAAAATGCAATTGCGGATGTTCCAGATGATGCGTTCCATCACGGACGATGCCATCAAAACGGACGATCCTGCCGCCGCAACCATCACGCAGGGAACCGCTCCGCTGGAGTTGATGATGGGACCGCCGGATTTTCTCAACCTGACGGAAGGGCAAAAAAAAGAAATATTTGACGTCCAAAAAGAGACGACCAAAGCGATTCAATTGACGTCGCAGAACGTCATACAATCGAACGCGAAAAACCCGGAAGGGCTTAAAAAATTTCAGGAAATGCAGGAACTTGCGGGAAAAGTTCAAAAAGCGGAAACGGACGAAGAGCGACAGGAAATCGCTCAAAAGTTATTGACCATCCACAGCGAAATGTTCAAGGACGCCGCGCCGGAATTCAAGAAAATCTTGAAGGAAGGACGTGAAAAATACGACGCCGTTCTCACGGACGCCCAGCGTGCAAAAATTAAAGCCGTGATGGAGCAGATTCCGGAATATCTTTGGCAATCGCTGCCGCAAAACCAGGGGAAAAACCGCTCATGGCGTCCGGGTTTGAATTCCTGGATTCCGGGCATGGGAGCACCGGAAGGGACGGAGAATATTCGTGAGGCCAAGCCCGAATCCAAAGAAAAAGGACGCCGCTTCCCGGGGAATGATGGGACATAGACGCGCAATGCAAGGCATCGAAATAGCCATGATGAATCATGGTTTTTCCGCGTCAGGACAGGTGCAGACAAATTGCCCGCACCCGGGGCAACCGGAACCGTATTTTTCCGCAAGAGCGGCGGTCAAATCGCAATCGACGATGTTGGCGATCGTCGTCAACCAGGCAATCACGTCGGCAAATTCCTCGCGAATCTCCTCCGGCGTGCCGCTTCGAAGTGCCGACGCCAATTCGCCGATCTCTTCCATCAGCCACATGAACGTGCCATCGATTCCGCGCTGGGCGTCTTTCTCGAAATACATTTCGCGAATCAAATTTTGAAACGCCCGGAACGAAATATTTTTTGAATTCTTGTCCGATTCTTCATTCATGGTTCAATTTAGTATCTGTCAAAAAATAACTTGTCCAAATGCTTTTTTAACGCGGAAGGCACGGAAAGACGGAATACGCGGAATTCCGTTTTTTCCGTCTTTCCGCGAGTTCCGCGTTGAAAAACAAGAACTTCGGAAGACGCGATTTTGAACAGGTTATTCATTGACCGTTCCTTATCCGTTTTTGTCGGAAATGTCGTTGCGGCACCATGCCCCGTCCCAGTGGATGTCATGCACCGCTTTGTAAGCGGCCCGTTTTGCTTTGGGAACCGAATCGCCGAGTGCGGTTACGCCGAGCACGCGCCCGCCGTTGGTGAGGACTTCGCCCGACGCGCCGAATTTTGTGCCGGCGTGAAACACTTTGACGTTTTCATGTTTTGCCGCGTTTTCCAGACCTTGAATGGGCACCCCTTTTTCGTATTTGCCCGGATACCCCCGGCTTGCCATGACCACGCAAACCGCCGGTCGCGGGTCCCACTGCAACATGCCGATCCGGTGCAATTGTTCGTCAATCGTAAATTCAAGCAAGTCCAACAAATCAGTTTTCAGACGCATGAGAAGCGGTTGGCATTCCGGATCGCCGAAACGCGCGTTGTATTCGAGCACTTTCGGCCCTTGGGTCGTCATCATGAGTCCGGCATACAGGACCCCTTTGAACGGCGTGCCGTTTCGATGGAGCGCATGGACGGTCGGAACCAGCACGTTTTCCTCGATCCAATGCAGCTTGCGGTCATCGACCAGCGAAGCGGGGGAATACGCCCCCATTCCGCCGGTGTTCGGCCCTTTGTCGCCGTCATAAGCGGCTTTGTGATCCTGCGCCGGTTGCAGAGTCACAATCGTATGCCCATCGGTGATTGCCAGCACGCTCGCTTCCAAACCATGCAAACGTTCTTCAATGATGATCCGGTCGGCGGCGGCTCCGAATTCCCGGTCACGGGTCATGCGGAGAATCGCTTCCGTTGCCTGGGCACGGTCATCGCAAACAATGACCCCTTTTCCGGCGGCAAGACCGTCCGCTTTGACCACGACTGGCATGTCACGATCCGCGTTCAAATATTTGATCGCCGAATCGCCGTCGTAAAAAACCTGGCTGCTTCCGGTCGGAACATTCCCTTTGCGAAGAATTTCCTTGCAGAAAACCTTGCTCCCTTCAAGTTGGGCGGCTGCTTTGTTCGGACCGAAAATCCGCAGTTTTTCATGTTCAAAAGCGTCGACAATTCCGGCAGCAAGCGGCACTTCCGGGCCGACAACGGTCAGATGAATTTTGTTTTCTTTTGCAAATTTAACAAGAGCCGGAAAATCAAGTTCACCGATCGGCACATTTTCAGTGTCAATCGCAGTACCAGCGTTCCCCGGTGCGACGTAAACTTTTTTTACCCGATGACTTTGTTTCAGTTTCCAAGCCAGGGCATGTTCCCGCCCGCCGCTGCCAACAATGAGAATATTCATTTTGCCGACTGAGATTTTTGTAACCGTTCACGATTTTTGTTGCGTGAATGGATACATGTTTTTATTGTAAGGAATAAAAAAATGGAAAGCGAAATGAAATTTTATAAAAAAATTGCCTTTTCGCTTTCCATAATGGATCATTTTGATGCTGACGCCGGTTTTTCAAGCATACCGGGACTATTGGCAGGGACACAAAAGTTGAACCGCCACTTGATTTTTTGGCCACGAATACCGCAGCTTCCGTTGGTCGCTGCTATCCAACTCTTATGTCCAAGGCAATAACATAAACGGTCACCATTTTACCTTGAAAATTGCTGACACCAATAGAGGGCACCATTTCGCCCTTGGAAGGCGCCTATTCCGATCGCACCGTGACCGGAATTGAGCATGTTACGCCGGTGACCGCTCGAATTCATCCAGGCAATGACCACGTCAAGACTGCTTCGCTGTCCCATGGCGATGTTTTCCGCAAATCCGGAATGTCCATGCTGGAAAATCCCGGTGCGAGCCATCCAGTTGGCCTGTCGTCGGGCCGATTCCATCAGTCGGCGTTCCAGACGCAGCGCGGGCAGCCCCCGTTTTCGGCGTTCCGCGTTCGTCAAGTCGTAAACGCGACGTTCCGCATCACTCAGCACCAAACCATCAATGACTGCGACATTTGCGGCTTCCGCCTTTTTAACGTCTTTCTTGTCGGCATCTTTGTCCCGGGGCTCTTTCCCGGCATCCGCATTCGTGTTTTCTTGTGTCTTGCCGGTATTTTCGTCTGCGATGGCCTGGACCGGTTCAACAGATTCTTTCTTGTCCTCGTTTTCTGCCGGGGACGGTTTTTCTTCCGTCACCACCGCCTGAACTGTCGCAACCGGCATGTTTTCCTCGCCGGAACTTGCAGAGGCATCCACTGCCGTTGTGCCGGCAAAGGCAATGAAAAACATCGTTCCGGCCAAAACAGGGGTTAATGTGAGAATAATGTGTTTTTTCACTTGAGATATCTCCTTCTGTACCACATTTTTGCTGACAAAGGTTGTCAACGCGTGAAGTTTTTTGCCAATGACATGCAAAGCGTGTTTTTCAGGCGAACGGACCAGACACATCACCAGGCATGTTTCAAGACAATACGCAAAACCGCGATGGATGATCGGAATCATCCCTGGATTTTTGCAAACAATTTGTCCATTTGAGAAAACAGGGAACATAGTGCAAATGCGTGTAACCACGAGATATTTATGGATTATATTCGTCGATTCTCTCTCAATCAACAAAAGAAGTCTTTGAAAAAAATAATAAAAATAATATTTTTAATTGCAAACCATCTATGTCTCGTATTTCATATCCTCATCTTCAGAAATCATGAAGATACGCGAGTATTGATATGTATTGGTCGTGTGAATTTGAGAGTGACTTCGAGTGTCGATATTGTGGTGGCGAGAAAAAGTGCAAGACACCACCATGTCTGCCGGTTGCGCCGAAATGCGAAAATCCCGTAGAATAGGGGGTTTTATTAATTTCGGCGAGACCGGCGATGAACCGAACACGTTTTATTTTTTTTCAGCACAATAAAATGCTCTTGTTGAGCGGGATAGTTCAAAATCAAGACGCACGAATTTCCTGATTGCATATAGACACCTATTCACCACAATTGACATATTTTCATTTAATGTCAAACTTGCTTGACTTTTTTCCGATATATCTGATATAATCGATATTTTGGTTAAACTTCACTCATTCGGGAATCGATGATTCAAAAACAAACAAATATCAAAAAATACACCGGAGTTATAAAAAGTGTCCTATCATTCCATTGTTCTCGTGAAACAAGTTCCTGATACTGCTAATGTTACAGCAGAAGCCATGAAGGAGGACGGAACCGTCAACCGAGCGGCGTTGCCGACGATTTTCAATCCGGAAGACCTGCACGCCCTCGAAGCGGCACTCGAAATCAAAGACCGGTTCGGTGGAACGGTAACCGTCATCTCGATGGGGCCGCCGAAAGCCGCCGACGTGTTGCGGGATTGTCTCTACCGGGGAGCCGACAGGGCGATTTTGCTGACCGACCGTCGTGCCGCCGGAAGTGACACGTTAGCCACGAGTTACATTTTGAGCCAAGCGGTCAGAACGGTCGGAAATTACGCTTTCGTCTTTTGCGGACGCCAGGCCATTGATGGCGACACAGCCCAAACCGGTCCGCAATGTGCCGAAAAACTCGGCATTCCGCAAATCACGTACATGGAATCGATCATCGACGTGCAAGGCAAGATCGCGGAATTCAAGCGGAACATCGGCAACGGCTGGGAGGCGGTCCGCGTCAATCTGCCGTGTCTCGTGACGGTCATTGAAACGGCGAACACCCCGCGTCCCTGGGCGGCCAGGAAAATGATGCGCAACAAGTACAAACGAGTCCCCGCCGAACTCGCCGACGCCTCGCCGGAACAGCTCGACGACCTGAATCGCCAGGGTAAACTGCTCGAACAGTGGGATTTAGAGAAAATCAACGCCGATTTCGACCGTTGCGGCCTCGCCGGTTCCCCGACGAAAGTGTTCCGCATCCAAGCGATCGTCCTCAAAAAAGAAGGGTTTACCAACATCGAACCGACCGAAGCCGGCGTCAAGCAGTTGATCCACGAACTCGTTGTTGACCGGACACTGGGGTGATTTGGCCACGGAAGTCACGGAATTTGATTGTCAGCCACGGATTGACACGGATGAAACACGGATTTATTGTTGGTCAAAATCTAATGTAAGAAACAGTAAATAAATAACAATGACAGCCGGGAACGGAGCATTAGCGCAGTGACCGGATCGAACGCCGGAAAATCCGGTCACTTCACTTCGTTACGTTTCCGGCTGCCATTCACAAAATGTGGTCGTTCTTTTTATACAGGACCTAAAGGTAGACACTATGTCCGAAAAAAGTGTTCAGCATGTTTTTGTTTCCGGGCAGATGGAAATTGATCCGGCGACGGGGAAAATCGTTGGCTTTCGGGTGGCTGCGCCGGACGACATTGCCTTGCCGGAAGGCATTTCACTTGAACCGGAGGAGAACAGGGATTTTTACCGCCAACCGACCGTCGGGGAACTGATCCGTGAACAGAATTACGTGCCGATGACGCTTTCGGAAATTTTCGGGAAATCCTCCGAGCTTTTTGAAAGCGAAGAAGATCGCCAAAACTTTTGCCGTGCCGTTGAGGAAGCGCAAGCGAGTGCATGATTTTTAGCCACGGATTGGCATGGATGAAACATGGATTTTGGGAGACTTTACCATGACAAACGACGACCCGAAAAGGCCGTTTTATAAAAATCGCGAGTGGATTCGTTCCGTCATCATCGGTGAGGCGGTGATTTTCGGAGGATTGATTGCCTTGTGGGGAGTATTATGTGCCATTGATGCATTCATATTTGGAGGTATGTTGTTTTATTTGCATTGGTATAGATATTTTATACTCATCCTATTTCTTCCATTTTTTCTTCCGGTTTATATTGAAGCGTTTTTTCTTCAGATAGTGTTTAACATTCGGGGGGAAGAGATGATGCTCTATACCATTCCGATGTTTGCATCGCTTGTCCTCTGGTGGATTTTCCTCGGCGTTGTTTTGGGGAGTGTCATTTATCGTGTCAGGTTGAATCGGCAGCGGAAGAAGGAAAGAGAAGCCATGTCCAAAAAGACTTACAAATCCTGTCAGAGTTGTGCGATGCCGATGAAGCATGATCCCGAAAAGGGGGGCACCGAAGCTGACGGTACGAAATCGGCTATATATTGCAGCTACTGCTACAAGGACGGCAAGTTTACAGACGACTTCACCACCGCCGGGCAGATGCAGGAATTCTGCAAGCAAAAGCTCGTCGAAATGAAATTCCCAAAGATTGTCGCTTGGCTGTTCACCCGGAGTATCCCCAGGCTCAAACGCTGGAAACAGGGGTAATTGGCAGCCGGGAACGTAACGAAGTGAAGTGACCGGACCATTCCGCGTTTGATCCGGTCACTGCGCTACGCTCCGTTCCCGGCTGCCATTGGAAAACTACGATTTTAATTCTTGTCGAAAATACTACAACAACTTAACATAACAAATCATTTACAAAACCATGATCGAAAAAAACACGAACGGGGAAGTTTGGGTCTTTGCGGAACAGCAGGACGGGGAATTGCATGACGTGTCGCTGGAGCTTTGCGGGCGGGCACGGAAATTGGCCGACCGGCTCGGCGTGAGCGTCGGGGCGGTGTTGCCCGGCAGGAACGTGACGCCCGGTGCACAGCGGCTCATCGCACAAGGGGTCGACAACGTGTATCTCATCGAGGACGACCGGCTGGAGTATTTTCGCACCGATCCTTACGCGAAGGTGCTCGTCGATCTCATCACGCAGCACAAGCCGCAGATCGTGCTGTATGGAGCAACGAACGTCGGGCGTGACCTTGCGCCGCGTGTGGCGTCGGCAACGCTTTCCGGCATGACCGCCGACTGCACCGACCTCGAAATCAGCGATGTCACCGATGCACGCACGAAGGAAACGCACAAAAATCTGCTGCTGCAAATCCGCCCGGCGTTCGGCGGGAACATCATCGCGACCATCGTCAACTACGACCAGTGGCCGCAAATGGCGACGGTCCGCGAAGGGGTCATGCCGATGCTCGACCCCGACCCGAACCGCAAGGGGAACGTCCATCGCGTGCATCCGGTGCTTGACGACACGCTGTTCGTCGTCGAGGTCATCAAACGGCACGTCGAAAAGCGGCACCTCAACCTTAAGGGCGCACGCATCATCGTGGCCGGCGGGGCTGGCGTCGGTAGCAGGGAGAATTTCGACCTAGTTTATGAACTGGCCGGTGCGATCGGCGGGGCCGTCGGGGCAAGTCGCGCGGCGGTCGACAGCGGTTACATCGGGCATGAGCATCAAATCGGCCAGACGGGCACGACCGTGCGACCGGCATTGTATATTGCGGTCGGCATCAGCGGCGCGATTCAGCACCGGGCCGGCATGGAGGAATCGGCCAAGATCATCGCGATCAACAGCGACAAGGACGCCCCGATCTTCGGTGTCGCTCACTACGGCATCGTCGGCGACCTCAACACCGTCATCCCGATGATGATCAAAGCGTTCAAAGAACGGGCGTGAGTTTAGGATGCGTTTTTTCAATTACGGATTGGCACGAACGAAACATGGATTTGCCATCACGCATCCTGTAGGGATGCATCGCTCGGTAGAAAAATATCGCCTCCCCAATACACTGCATTCCGTTAGGAATGCAACCAACAAACGATCAAGGATGCATTCCTATCGGAATGCGGGAATTATTCATACAATTCCGTTTTCTACCGAGCGATGCATTCCTAACGGAATGCAAACCCAAATCACGCTGAACAGTTATGAAAAACCTGTAATGATTGGACAGACCAATGAGTGAAATCCCCGGTTTTCAGGAAATGATGTTGCCTGTGCTGCAAATTCTTGCCGATGGCAAAGAACACTCGGAGCCGCGAACGACTTCGGGGTTGGTTGAACAGTAACGCTGGTTTGCCAAAATGTGGGAAGGGCAACAATGATCATGAGACTTTCATTGATACTGGGAACATTGCTGGGTTGTACGCTGTTGGGTTCGGGGTTTGCCGCCGAGCCAGTCAGGCACAAATTGTTGCTCAACGACGAATCGCGATTTCAGTTGCTTGATGTGGATGAAACGAACCCGACAAATAATTGGGTGATCAAGGCGGGCGAAAAAATCGGCGGGGCCGATTGCGTGCGGGATTGGCAACTTGTCGGAAACAATCGTGTATTGACGGCGACGCCGGTGACCGGCGGGTTTCGCGAATACGATTTGACGACACGAAAAATCGTTCGTGAAGTGACGAATCACCCGCGATATGTCAATTCGATGACCGCCGTGAGAATGCCGGATGGCCGGACGGTGCTCGGATGCGATCAGGAAAATGTGCGTGTTTTCGTGCTTGACGCCGAAGGCCGGGAAACGAACGCCTTTGATTTTCCGCAGTTTCACGTGATTCGTTTGATGCGTCGCACGGTTCGCGACACGTTTTTGTTCGGCACGAACACCGATCACGTCATCGAAATCGACCTCAAAGGCAACGTGCTTCGCGACGTTCATATTCCCGGTGCGCAACACGTTTATCAGGTGATCGAACTTGTAAATGGCCATTGGCTTTGTGCGGCGGGATACGGCGGCTTCCTTGCCGAGATTGATCGTGACGGAAAAATCGTCAAAACGTATGGCGGCAATCCCCCGCCGGAAGGGTTGCTCTATCATTTCATGAGCCAGTTTCAGGTTTTGAAAAACGGCAACATCGTCGTTGCGACCTGGACGGGGCACGACCCGAACGACAGTTTCAAAGGCCAGCAACTTGTGGAATTCGACAAAGACGGTCACGTCGTTTGGATGTGGCACGACCCGAAACTTGCCGGCTCCATTCACGGCGTGATTGTGCTGGACGACGGTATTGACTCCAACAAATTTTATGATGATTCCAAAGGGGTTTTGTCAATCGCGGAATGAACATTGGCACGACATGCATCAATTGATGACTGTGGGAAAAAATAACACATGACACTCACACCTAAGCAATGGGTTGACACCTGGCGGAAAGCGGGGGAAGTCCTTGAGCGAATCAAAGCAGAGGAGTTGCTGACAATGGACACCCGGGAGGCAATTCGACAAATCATGCCGATGTGCGATTGGTGTATTGAGCACTCGGAGCCGCGAACAACTTCCGGGTTGGTTGAACAACAACGTTGGTTTGCCAAGATGAGGGAAAAGCAACAATGAGTTCGATGGAACGTGGTCTGTTGCAAGCCGCTCTTGAAATTCAGCGGTTTTTCGAAATCCAACAATGGCAATTTGCCTTGATCGGCGGTTTGGCGACGATGCGTTGGGGGGAACCGAGAACAACCATCGACGTCGACGGGACGTTGTTGACGATGTTTGTCAACGAAGACCATTACATTGACACGCTGCTCACTCATTTCAAATCAAGAGTTGCCGCCGATGCCAAAGAATTTGCAATGACCTATCGCGTGCTGCTCCTGACGGCGTCCAACGGTGTTGGCATCGATATTTCGCTCGGCGGTTTTCCGTTCGAGCAACAAATGATCGAACGGTCTTCGCTGTTCGAGTTTGAAAAAGACTACGTGTTGCGAACATGCTCGGCGGAAGATTTGATCGTGCTCAAAGCCTTTGCCGCCCGGGACAAGGACTGGGCCGATGTGCATTCGATTCTGTTGCGACAGAAGGGCAAATTGGACATCGATTACATCCGGGAAAATTTGATGCCGCTTTGTGAACTGAAAGGTGCAACGGAGATTATGGCGAAAATGGACCAGATGATTGACTCGATGATGTGATATGAACATTTTTCAAAACGATCAAACAAAAATGATTCACGGGGACACGCTTGAGATACTGGATCAAGTCGTGGAAGATCGCTCCGTCAATCTGATTTTTGCCGATCCCCCTTACAACATCGGCAAGCGTTTTTCGCAGTTTGTCGATAAGTGGAGTTCCGAAGAGGATTATGCTCGGTGGTGTGAACAATGGTTGTCCGTCTGCCTCCGCAAATTGAAACCGAACGGCAGCATGTATGTCATGACAAGCACGCAATGTATGCCGCACCTCGATTTGTTCTTGCGAAAAAAAATGGTCGTCTTGTCCAGGATCGTTTGGCATTACGACAGTTCGGGGGTTCAGGCAAAAAACCGCTTTGGTTCAATGTATGAGCCGATTTTGCATTGCGTTGTCAATGAAAAAGATTATGTTTTCAATGCGGACGAGATTCTTGTCGAAGCCAAAACCGGTGCCAAACGAAAGCTGATTGACTATCGCAAGGAAAACCCAACACAGTATAATACGCATAAAGTGCCGGGCAATGCGTGGTATTTTCCGAGGGTTCGTTATCGTATGCCGGAATACGAGGAACACCCGACCCAAAAACCGGAAGTTCTGCTCGAACGCATCATCAAAGTCAGCAGCAATCCCGGTGATTTGGTCTTGGACCCCTTTGCAGGTTCATTTACGACGTGCGCCGTGGCTCAACGTTTGAAAAGAAAAAGTATTGGAATCGAACGCGAACTGGAATACATCAAAATCGGACTCCGGAGGCTGGGAATCCAGGATGTTTTGGATGGCGAACCGTTGACGGCACCTCAAAAGAATGTCGTAAGAAAGAATAAAAGTGGATTATTATTTCAATGAAAACCAAACGCATGATTTCCGAGCAAAGAAACTATCTGGTCAAAACGGTGGAAGCGGAAATTGACAAGCCCGATATTTTTACAACAGGTGCGTTTTTATATCCCATGAAAATCAAAGATAGCAACGGCTGCGATTTATGGGTATGGGTTGTTTCAGATTTTGATGGGGACAGTTTTCGTGAAGGAGAAGTTTTTAATCCTCCGGAAAGTGCAGAAACATTGGAGGAATTGCTTATCAACACGACTGGATGATTGGAATGGCAAACCGTTGACAACACCGCAAAAATATGTTGTGATGAATGAATACAATTATGGCCAAAAAATATCAGGTTTTTGTTTCTTCGACATACTTGGATATGAAAGAGGAACGCCAAGCGGCGGTCATGGCGATTTTACGGGCAAAACATATTCCTGTAGGAATGGAATTGTTTTCGGCTGGTGATAAATCCCAGTGGGAAAGCATCAAAAAGTGGATTGATGCAAGTGATATTTTTATGCTGATTCTGGGTGGGCGGTATGGTTCCCTTGAGCCTGATTCCCAACGCAGTTATATTGAGCAGGAATACAAATATGCCGAGCAACAAGACAAGCCGTTGTTTGCATTAGTTGCCGATGAAAATTATCTTCACAGTAAAATTGGTGATGGCAAATATAATGAGGACGAGGTATTTGAACCTGATAAAAAAAAGCAAAAACATTTGAAAGAATTTAAATCTCATGTTTTGACGAAAATGTCCGCAAAATTTACGCATCCAAGTGAAATTTTGTCAGAGGTATTAGCAACTTTGTCTGATTTCCAAAATCGTGAAGACATTCCGGGTTGGGTTCGTGAAAATGATAAAAGCATTGATACAAAAAAGACTTCTGGCTTAGAGAAAAACATCAAGGCTGTTTTTTTCGAGAATGACGAAGACAAAGGCTTTCAGGAATCATTTATGAATAGTCTTCAATTGTCAAAAAAAAGGCTAGAAATAGTATCAATGGGATTTTCCTTTTTGGGTGCGCATGCACACAGCAGATGTAAAATATTAAAGGAACATGTTGAAAGGAATAAAAATTTTCATTTGAAAATATTTTTGACTGAACCCAATAGCAGTGGATTACAATGTCGGGTTAAGGAGGAAGTTGATGCTCAAACAGGTGGGTATATTTCAAGCTGGCCAAATGAATTTTATTCTTTTGTGTATAATGAAATATATAAACAACTATCTATTGACTCGAAAAAACGGGTGACTATCGCTCTATTACCATATCTTGTTTTCAATACCATTGTAAGATTTGACGATAGTGTATTTATTCGTCCTTTCGCAAATCCTTCCGTTGGTGGTTGGGCGTCACCGTGGATACAACTTTTAGCTTCTGATACCACTAATCATTTTGTAAAGCAAGCAAATGATGACATTGAATATGCAATTAATCATCATTTACCAATGCCGTAAAAAATTCATCTGATTATACTGAAACAATAACAAATTGAACTAAAATTAGAATTATTAACAGGAATCTATAACATGCCCAACTATTACCTTGACAACGACGATATTCAATTTCATTTCGGGTTTCACGATTTGGCGGAACTGGCCGGATTGCAGGAGCGGGAGACTTGGAACGGCGACGCCGATTACGTGCCGGAGTCGGCGGAGGATGCCGTTGACAATTACCGGCGCGTGCTGGAGATCATCGGCGAAGTGGCGGCGGAGACGCTGGCACCGGGAGCCGAGCAAGTCGACGCCGAAGGGAACATGCTCAACGGCGACGGCACCGTGACGCTGCACCCGCAGGTGCGGCTCAACCTCGACCGGCTCGGCCAGGCCGACATGCTGGGTTTTACTATTCCGCGCAAGTATGGCGGGATTAATTGCCCGATCCTCGTTTACACGATGGCGACCGAGATCGTCGCACGGGCGGACTGCTCGTTCATGAACATGTTCGGCTTGCAGGGGATCGCCGACACGATTTACGCTTTCGCGTCGGACGAGATTCGTGATGAATACCTGCCGAAATTTGCGAGCGGCGAAGTCACCGGCGCAATGGTGCTCACCGAACCGGACGCCGGCAGCGATTTGCAGGCCGTGCGATTGCGGGCGGATCAAGACGCAAACGGCAACTGGGTGCTCAACGGCGTCAAGCGGTTCATCACGAACGGTTGTGCCGAAGTGCTGCTCGTGCTGGCACGTAGCGAGCATGAAATCACCGACGGTCGCGGTTTGAGCCTCTTGATTTGCGAACGTTCGCCGCGGGTCAAAGTGCGTTGCCTCGAAAAGAAACTCGGCATTCACGGTTCGCCGACCTGCGAACTCGTGTTCGACAACGCCCCGGCGAAATTGATCGGCGAACGCCAGCGCGGGCTGATCACCTACGTCATGGCACTCATGAACGGCGCACGGCTCGGCATCGCGGCACAATCGCTCGGTGTTGCGGAAGCGGCTTATCGGCTGGCACGGACTTACGCGCACAGTCGCGAACAGTTCGGCGCGCCGATCGAACGTTTGTCGCCCGTCGCCGAGATGGTCGTCGACATGAAAGTCGCCATTGAAGCGTCACGGTCGCTGACTTACGAGACGGCCCGCGTATGCGACATCGAAAACAACGTGAACCGCCTGCTCGAACATGCCGAAAACAAACTTTCGGACGACGAAAAGAAATCGCTCAAAGCGACCGCACGCACGCTGAAGAAACTCAACGCGATGCTCACGCCGATGAGCAAATTTTTCGGCAGCGAGATGGCGAACGAAGTGACGTACAAGGCGATTCAGGTGCTCGGCGGTTCCGGCTACATGAAGGACTATGCCGCCGAGCGTTATGCCCGTGACGCACGCATCACCAATATTTACGAGGGGACGAGCCAGTTGCAGGTCGTTGCCGCAATTCGCGGAGTCACGTCCGGCGTGTTCAAAACTTACACCGATGAACTGGAAACCCGTTATGCAACCGAAAACCCGGATTTGCTTGCCTTGAAATCGAAACTCATCAGCGCGAAGGACGAAATCATGGACGCGGTGGCCTTTGTCAAGACACAATCGGGAGCGTACCTCGAACTCGTGGCGCGGCAACTGGTCGAATCGGCGATTTACGTGCTGTGCGGCCATTACCTGATCGGACAAGCGACAAAATGCGACCGCAAAAAACGGATTGCCAAGTTATATATCGAAAAGAAACGTCCGATGATCACGGCGAACTGCGACATCGTCAAAAACGGCAACGCCCAGGAAATCGAAGAGTACGATCTTTTGGCTGGCCCGGTGCCCGTTGTGGTGTGACTTTGTTTCATGCAAACCGGCTTGAATCGATGCGATATTAGACTTGTTCGGAAACCACAAGAAATTCTTCTTATATACTCAAGCCGGTTGAAAATTCCGGAAGCTGGAGGCGGCAAGCCCTGCAACGCAGGGCGTTTGCGCGAGGCCGAAGGCTGCCGCCCATACCGGTTACGGTATAACCCCCGCGCTTACGCTTGGGGCTGCTATTTCCTGGCACTCGCTGACGCTTCGTGCTCTGATTAATGCCAAATATTATTGAAAAGGACAAAAATTTTTTGCCTTAATGCCTTGACAGGCGAAGTATCTATGAATAAAATATACCTCAGAATAAAAATCACAAGAAAAGAGGTTCGAACAAATGCTGATCACATCCGATTTGATTCGTGGCCATACGGAAACGATTATTCTGGCTCATCTTATGCCGAAAGACTCCTACGGTTACGAGATCAATAAAGCGATTCAGGAGAAAACCAGCGGCAAGTACGAGTTGAAGGAAGCGACGCTTTATTCCGCGTTCCGCCGGTTGGAAAACGCACAATATATTCGTTCTTACTGGGGCGACGAAACGACCGGGGCAAGGCGGCGGTATTACTGTATCACCGAGCAAGGGCGTGATTTCTGTCGGCAGAGTATTTCGGACTGGGAAAAAGCAAAAGCGATCATCGACCAACTTATTTTTGTACCAAAACTGGAGGGGAACCATGAATGAAAAACTCCGCAATCACATCAACATTCTTTTTGCGGCGGCTC
>Ga0209629_10001517_pt1 | contig 14827 bp, 13 predicted proteins | sample TergutCu122P5_FD_187286 | JGI IMG/M metagenome (GOLD analysis project Ga0209629, IMG submission 187286) | Cubitermes ugandensis P5 segment gut microbial communities from Kakamega Forest, Kenya - Cu122 P5 (SPAdes) (version 2) | ecosystem: Host-associated > Arthropoda: Insects > Digestive system...
GGGTGCTTTTTTCTTAATATAAAATTATCTCGCCAAAAAGTCGCCAAAAGTAGAAAAAGAAAAACGCCAACAATCTTATTTATTGACTATTAGCGTTTTGAAAAGTACCCAGAGCCGGGGTCGAACCGGCATGGAAGTGAATCCACTGGTGTTTGAGACCAGCGCGTCTACCGATTCCGCCATCTGGGCTGGTCAAGAAGACGGGGGCAAAGGTAGGAAAAGTTTTGGAATTGACAAAAACTTGACAACTCTTTTTTTATCTTTAACCCGCAGAGAAAAAAATACCTGAATGAGTTGTTTGACACATATATTTTATCTACTTTTGCAAGCGCATTTTAAACAATTAAATTATGGCAATCCGTAAAAAATTACCGGCAAAATCCGTAAAAAAAACTCAAACAAATATTCCTTATCACTATAAACCTGTCGGAATTTCTTTAGAAAGATGGCAAACAGCGTTGCGTCGGCAATTTGTTGAAACAAGGACTTTCGGTATTGAAAAAACCGATGGTTCACCGTCTCCTTTCGGCGATTATACGGTCAGGAATCCTGAGACTAAAAACGCTTACAAGGTTGCTTTTCGCGGATTGTACAGCCCGATGAATTTCTGTTCGTGCTTGGATTTTAAAACCAACCGCCTGGGAACTTGCAAGCATTTGGAAGCCCTTATTTTTAATCTTAAAAATAATCCTAAGCCCCCTAATATTAATAAAGAATACGTCCCTGGTTATACTTCGGTTTATCTGTCATACAAAAACGGTCGCGAAGTCAAAATCCGCATCGGAAAACATTTCCAGTCTGAATTTGAAATGCTTGCAAAGGAGTATTTCGATAAAGATTATACGCTCCAACCCGAGGCTTACGACCAATTTATGACTTTTCTGGAAAAAGCCAAAGAAATTGATGATGAATTTCGTTGTTATGACGACGCTTTGGAATTTGTGCTGGAAAATCGCGAGCAAAATCTTCGCAGGCAGATTGCCGCTAAATATAATACTAAAGAGGCTTTTGCAGATTTAATAAATGCCACCCTTTTTCCCTACCAGCAGGAAGGTATCCGGTTTGCTTTCGAAGCGGGGCGCAGTTTGAATGCCGATGAAATGGGTCTGGGAAAAACCATTCAGGCAATCGGCGTTTGCCAAATGTTCCGCAAAGAACGGGGCATAGAAAAAGTGTTGATTATCTGTCCCACTTCGCTGAAATATCAATGGCAGAGTGAAATAAAAAGATTCACGGACGAAAATGCTTTTGTCGTCGAAGGCGCGCCGCATATCCGGAAGAAACAGTACGAGCAAAACGATTTTTATAAAATAGTTTCCTATCATACTGTTACAAACGATATTAAAGAAATATTGGCGCAGGATTTCGATATGATTATTCTTGATGAAGCGCAACGTATCAAAAACTGGAAAACAAAAATTGCGCAATCGGTAAAAAAAATACATACGCCTTATTGTTTGGTACTTACAGGAACTCCTTTAGAAAACAAAATCGAAGAACTGTATTCTATCTTTCAATTTGTCGATCCTTACAAATTAGGTCCTTATTATTGGTTTCTCGATTATTATCAGGTTAAAAACTCTACGGGAAAAATTACGGGTTATCAACATTTGGATGAAATCGGCGTTCTGTTGAAAGATACGCTTAAACGCCGCAGGAAAAGCGAAGTGCTGCTGCAACTGCCTGATAGAATGGATAAAAATTTGTTTGTTCCTATGACGGAGAAACAAATGGATTTACATACCGAGTTTCAGGATGCAGTTGCAAGACTTGTTCATAAGTGGCGAAAGATGGGATTTTTAACTGAAAAAGACCGGCAAAAATTACTTATCAATCTGAACCAGATGCGTATGTCGTGCGACAGCACTTATCTGTTTGACCAAGCTACGCGCCACGATACAAAGATTGCCGAACTAATGGATATTTTAGATGAATATTTCGACGGAAATCAGGAAAAAGCGGTTATTTTCAGCCAATGGGAAAGGATGACGCGGATTATCGGACAAGAACTTGACGCCGCCGGAATTGAATATCAATACCTTCACGGCGGAGTTCCAAGCAAAGACCGTAAGGTTTTGTTCGATACTTTTAATCAATCCGACACCTGCCGCGTGTTTCTCTCTACCGATGCCGGAAGTACGGGACTTAACCTTCAGGCAGCTTCGCTGATTATCAATATGGATATTCCTTGGAATCCTGCGGTTCTGGAACAGCGCATTGCCCGGATTCACCGTATGGGTCAGAAACACAGCGTTTCGGTTATTAATTTTGTTTCCCGTAATACAATCGAACACCGGATGCTCGGCGTTTTGAAATTCAAAACTTCTCTTGCACAAGGTATTTTAGATCAAGGAGAAAGCGCAATTTTCCTTAGCGACAGCAAATTTAATACCTTCATGAAAGATGTTGAACAAATGACTATCAGGGAAGAAGAAACAAGCACTGTCGCAGTTGTTTCGGATGAAGAAGAAAGTTTGGAAGTCAAGGAAATGGCTCAACAAGAAGTTACTGAACCATTAATCCCGGGCGACGATGACTTCGAACCTTTAGAAAGTCAACCCGATTCAACACAAGAAGAAGCGCAGCCGGAAACCGGAAAGGAAACTCGTCCTGATGAGGCTTCGGAATTGCTTGCCAAAGGATTTTCATTCTTGAGCGGCTTGGCAAAATCATTGTCCACCAAAGAGGGCGCCGAACAATTGGCTCATTCTTTAGTGGAAAAAGATGAAAAAACGGGTAAAACGCACTTGAAGATTCCGGTCGAAAGCGAAGAAACGGTTAGTAACGTTTTGAATATGTTGGGAAATTTGTTTAAAGGATTAGGAAAATAAAAGTGTTACATAAACGAGATCCCGACAGAGATTTCAAGCATATTCATATTATTTCCCTTTACTGTGAAATCTCGCTGGACATTGCCATTGAATGTGTTATAGTATCTGCCGTAAAAGTCTAAGGTATTGAAGAAATGGGTATATTCTAATCCGATTAAAAGACTTGATTTAGCTGAGATTCTATATTTGAAATTCAGCCTTCCAGTCAAATAGCCCAACATAACTGATTCATTATCAGAAGCTCCGCCGTTTGTGTGTCCCCAAACATACATCGTATTGTATTGCATGTTTGAGCCTTGCTCTTTCAGTATCACTTCACTGCGCCTCTGCGACAGGGCGAGTCCTCCTACTCCAAAATAAGGCAAAATAGTTAATTTTTCAGTTACCTGAAAATTGGTAAATAATCCCGTCGTTATTTTAAAATTAGCGCTTGTTTGGCTATTGCCGGACTCCGACAGCGTTTCACGCAGATAATATTGTGTTCCATTATAAGGCATTGGCATACGGTCAATGCTGAACGATTTCATACTTGGGGCAGGCATTATTCCAAGCCCCATATCAATAAAACCACAGATCATAGGGCAAATAAGACAATAATTTAATACGCCCCTAAGTTCTGTGATTGAAGCTGCGGGAAGACCATCATTGACATAACTGACATTGCTCCACTTGGAAAGTCCTATATGTTGTGCAAACTGGAGGTCAACCCATAATTTTTTATCCTCTCTGTTTTCTTGTGAAAAAAGAGAATGTATTGTCACAATGGACATTATTGTAAATAATATGCTTTTTCTCATAGATTAAAAGAATTTAATGAGTGGAGTATCATAGAAAAATTGAAGCTTGTCCCCAATATAATATTCTACCCTGAAAGAGTGTTCTCCCGGATCCGGGGCTACGAGCAAAACAAAACCTTCATTTACATCTGCAGGTAAATAATTTCTATCTATTTCCTTGAAAAACTTAGAAACATATTTTCCAGCAGGGATATCAGCGTTAAATTGAGTATTGCACTTGATCGCTTTCGAGTAATTATCGGCAATCGAACTGTACGTCTGCTCCCCTTTTTGTATTGGGCCTGTAATGAATTTGTCGTCATCGTCTGATGGAATATTATCTGTAATCCATTTTATACCAACCATGTAGGCTTCTTTTTTTATAGGTGAATTAGAGATTACCGGCTTTTCTCCGGAGTTGTCTATGTTGACGGCTTCTATACCTTTTAGCGATACGGGGATAACCGGTTCATTCCAACCGTCATTTACCTTAGCGCATCCTGTTATTGCTACAACAAGCGCAACAAGTATTAAAAAGTTTCGCATAATATAATGATTTAGTTTGTGCAAATTTACAAAAAAAATGATTAAGAAAGAGTATTATGATAGAAATTTTAATTTTTCTTTTTATCTTTACAGCCATGTTAAAAAAATAAAGTTATGCCACAATCAATCATTCGTTGTACCAACATAGAAAAGGATTTAGCTCAACTGTTGCAATCGTTGAGCTACGACGGTTTATTTGTCTTGACTGACAGCAACACGCAAAACCATTGTCTCCCAATAATCCAATCATTGCCGGAAATACAGGCGGCAAAAAAGTTTTCTGTTCCTGCAGGCGAAGAAAGCAAAAATATCGAATCATTGTCCAAAGTCTGGAAATTCCTTTCGGACAGCGGAGCTAACCGGAAATCACTATTGATTAATCTCGGCGGCGGAATGTTGACCGACTTGGGCGGGTTTGCTGCCGCAACTTTCAAACGGGGAATACGCTTTGTAAATATCCCTACCACGCTTTTGGGCGCTGTGGATGCAGCAGTCGGTGGAAAGACAGGCATCAATTTTGCCGGATTGAAAAACGAAATCGGCGCTTTTGCTCCCGCTATCGCTGTGCTGATCGATTCCAATTTCTTCAAGACATTAAATAAGACTCAATTGCTTTCGGGCTATGCGGAAATGTTGAAGCATGCATTATTAAACAGTAATTCGGCATTGAACGACTTTTTAAGTTTTGATTTTGATAATGTAAACTACGAACAACTGAATAACCTTCTGTTTGAATCGGTGATGATTAAAGAACGGATTGTTGAAGAAGACCCGACCGAACAAGGTATTCGCAAAGCCTTAAATCTCGGACACACTTTCGGTCATGCTTTTGAAAGTTTTGCTCTCGAAACCAAGCGTCCGGTTCTGCATGGTTACGCCGTAGCGCACGGATTGGTTTGCGAATTATATCTCTCTTATATTCAATTGGGATTTGATAAAAATGTATTAATAAAAATTGCAAACTTTGTAAAAGAACATTATGGCGTATTTACTTTAGATTCTACAGATTATCAGCGTATTTACGAATTAATGCAACACGACAAGAAAAACGATGCAGGCACAATCAATTTCACTTTGCTGAAAGCTACAGGCGATATTCAAATCAATCAAACAGCCGGTAAAAAAGAAATATTTCACATCATTGCGGAAACGATTCTTAACAAGACTATTTAAAAAATATTAAATATATGGCGAACAACAAAATATTAACTACCTTTGTGTAAAAAATAATAATAGATTATGAGAAAAATGATAGTTATCGCTCTCTTATTGACTCTGGGAGCAATAGGAGCGCAAGCGCAGAAATACGCTTTGATTGATATGGAATACATTTTGAAAAATATTCCCGCTTATGAAATGGCAAACGAACAGTTAAATTCGATTTCCAAGAAATGGCAGGATGAAGTGGAAAGCGTGCAACAAGAGGCGCAGAATCTTTATAAAACGTATCAAGCCGATTTGGTTTTCCTTTCTGCAGATATGAAAACCAAGCGAGAAGCGGCAATCGTAGCTAAAGAACAAGAGGCGCAAGATTTGAAGAAGAAGTATTTTGGCACGGATGGTGAATTATTCAAAAAACGGCAAAGCCTGATTCGTCCAATACAGGATGAAATCTACAATGCAGTGAAAGAGATTGCGGAAAAGCAGGGATATGCCTTAGTTATTGACAGGGCTTCCGCTATGAGCATTATGTATGCTACCCCAAAGATTGATATCAGCAATGATGTTTTAGCAAAACTCGGATATTCAAAATAAATTAGTATCTTTGTCCCCTATTTTTTCAATATAAATTTAATAAATTAATTAGGTATGATTAAAAAAATTCTATTAATTGCCCTTGTTGCGTTTCCTGTAATTTCTTTTGCACAGGAATCTCAAAAAATTGCTTACGTAAATTATTATGACGTAGTCGCCGCTATGCCTGAAGCTAAACAAATGCAGGATTCGCTACAAAAACGAGCCAACGAAATTCAAGCCGAATTAAAAGTATTACAGGACGAGTACACGAATAAAATGGCCGATTATGTGAATAAACAAGATTCACTCAACGAAAGCATCAAAAAGCGCAGAATGGCAGACATTGAACAAGTGCGCACGCGGGCGGCTAATTATCAGGAGACCGCCGCTCAAGAACAGGAAGAGTTGCAGCAAAAATTATCACAACCGATTCAGGAAAAACTGCAAAAGGCAATCAATGAGGTAGGTAAAGAAAATAATTTCCTGTATATTGTTAATTCCGGAGTATTTCTTTATGTTTCGCCCAATGCAATAGATGCTACGCCATTGGTGAAGAAAAAATTAGGAATTAAATAAACAGTAACAAGTGACGAGTGACAAGTTGTGAATTACTCGTCACTTATCACTTGTCACTCGTCACTAAAAATGTACGCTCCGATTGGCATTTTCGATTCCGGATATGGCGGTCTTACCATTTTGGATGAAATTCGCAAACGACTGCCGAAGTACGATTATGTGTATGTAGGGGATAATGCCCGCACTCCCTATGGAAGCCGTTCGTTTGAAATAGTGTATGAATTTACGCTTCAAGCTGTCCGGTGGCTGTTCAAACACAATTGCCCTTTAGTCATTCTTGCCTGTAACACAGCATCGGCAAAAGCCTTACGAACTATTCAACAAAAAGACCTTCCTCAGCTTGATCCTCAGCGAAGGGTGTTAGGCGTCATCCGCCCAACGGTTGAAAATGTTGGAAAAATAACCCAAACCCGCCATGTGGGTGTTTTAGGAACGCCCGGAACAATCACTTCCAATTCTTATCCGCTCGAAATAAAAAAACTGTATCCCGACCTCACGGTTGAGGGCGAAGCATGCCCCATGTGGGTTCCTTTGGTCGAAAATAACGAATACGACAAGCCGGGAGCCGATTATTTTGTTCAACAGAATCTGAATAATATTCTTGCAAAAGATCCTGCGATTGATACGCTCATTCTGGCTTGCACCCATTATCCTTTATTAAAAAAGAAGATTCGCGAGTTTTTGCCGAAATCAATCCAATTGGTCGAACAGGGCGGATTAGTAGCCGAAAGTCTGGAAGATTATCTGCATCGTCATCCCGAGATGGAAATGCGCTGTTCTAAAAATGCTGCTTGCCGTTTTTATACGACCGAATCGGAAGAAAAATTTGCAACTATGGCTTCGCTTTTCTTTAATAGCAAGAAAATTGAGGTTGAACGAATTAACATTGAAAATGCGTAATATAGCAAAACATTTATTTGCTACACTACGAAAATAGCTTTAAGATTTTTGTCTTTCGTATAAAAAATATTATTACCTTTGTGATAATTATCAATTCTATTAATCAATTAAAAAGTAGATTTATGAAAAAATTTGTTTTTATTTCATCGTTTTTAGTCGCAATGATGTTTGCGGCGGTATCGTGCGGGGGAAATGATCCCATTACACAAGGAAATCAACTTGCAAAAATTGATATCCAGTTTCCTGTTCTTGTAGGAGCAAATGGTACTTCAACAAATCCAAGTACTCCGAATCCAACTATTTACTTGAAAGATATTATAACATCCTATCAAGATAAAGCAAGTTTTGTAAGTACTATTAATAGAACTCCCTCATATATTTCTATTACAGGACTTAGTTCTGGAGCTACATTAAATAGTGTTATACTGGCAACTTCCGATAAAAAAATTAATGCAACAATTCTTGATGCCTTTAATAAAAATCCTCTTGTAATTACTCGAGATACAACACTTACCGGAGATAATTATACTGATATTTTGAAACAAATCGGAGACTATATGGCTACTAATAAGAGTGTTGCATTAACAGCTACTTGTGCTGCAGGAAATACAATTATTTCACAAGGAACGATAAAACTGCATATCGAAACAACATTCAACTGGCAATAAAAAACCTATTTTAAAACCGCAACGCAACATTCGTCATTATGTTGATTCCCGCTTGCGGAAAATAGCTCTTTTCGGTATAGGGTTCCAAGCTGCCGTCGGCTTGACGGTAATAGCAAGACCAAACCCATCCGTTCGATTCGTATTGCGAGTTGAATATATTATTTATTAATAATTGAAGGGATAAATTCTTTCCGAAATTATAACCCAATCGAAGGTTATTGACAAAATAAGCGTCAATGCTTCGCTCTTTTTTTCGGGTGTCGGACAAATTGTTGTCCGTCTGTCCGGTATTGTCAAGATATTGTTTGCCGACATAATTCGATTGGAATCCTGCCGTAAATGATTTATATTTAAATGTGAATAAACTGTTTGCAATCACGCCGGGCGAAAACGCGATGTTCGTTGTTCCGTAATAATCGGCTTTCTGTTCCGGTTCCTGATTTCCGGCAAGGTCGTAAACCGTAACATATTCCGTATAATTTTTGATTTTGTTTTGGCTTAGCGTCAGGTTGCCGTTCCAATCCAAATAAGGAAGAATATGTACGCCGGCGACTAATTCTATTCCAGTCCGGTAGCTATCCGGAACATTCGAAGTCAGCGGTTCGCCTATTTGATTCACTTTCCCTGTTAAAACCAACTGATCTTTATAATTCATATAATAAAGATTGGCGCTGAAAGCCCAAGTCTTATTCTTGAATTGATAGCCTAACTCATAATCGGTCAGACGTTCCGACTTGGGGATTTCGGTAGCTCCTGCGTCGGTATAATTATTACGGTTCGGTTCGCGATGAGCAACGGCAATCGAACCGTACAGAACGTTTTGCGTATTCAATTGATAATGCAATCCTGCCTTAGGATTAAAGAAATTGAAAACCGGATGCACATTCAAATTCTGCATTGCTCCGGCTAACCAATCCCAATTTTCACCTATACCTTTAATAGTATAATCAATATGCCGGATTTGTAAATCGCCGTAAACGCTCAGATTTTTTGTCAGCAGATAATTTCCTCTTACATATAAATTGGCATCCGATTTATCGCCCGTATTCCGGTAATATTCCTGCGCCGGAGCGAAATCAGGGTCGCCGGCGTAATTCTTCACCCAATCCGCTTCTCCGTAATGCCACCCGTAATAGCGATTTGCTGCTCCGCCTAACGAAAAAGTTCCTTTGTCCCTTTTATAATCAAGGGAGAATACTACTCCGCCGAAATAATTATCCAAATATTGCCGTCGCACCAAATCGCTTGTTTCAACCGTTTCCCCGTTCAAGTCAAAAGGTTTCAATCCGTATTCCATCAAACCTTGGTCTTGTCTATATTCCTCATAATACCCAAATCCCCGCGTATAATGCAAAGCGACATTCAGTTTCAAATCGGGATTCAGGATTTGCAAAAGACTGAGATGGTAATGGGATTGATCGTAATTATCGGTCTGATTCGGATAATACAGCGGATTTCCATTGACATCATCACCCATATATCCCGCAGGATTATACGTCCGGTTGGCTTTTACGGAAGGATCGGACGGAAAAAGAATGTAATCCGGAACTCCATCCCAGGCATGATAGGTTTTTTCCGTTCCCCCGAAAGTGATGAATTTAAGCAAAGTTTTCTCGTTGAAATAGACGCCTTGAGCAAAATAAGATTTCAAATCAACACTTGCGCGATCGATAAATCCATCGGATCGGATAGATGAAAGCCGTGCATCGAACGCCCAATGTTCGCCGACAGTTCCCGAACCGGTTTTGAAAGTTGCTTTGGAAGTGTTGAACGAACCGTAGCCGCCATTCAATTCTCCATACGGCTTGAGGGGAATATTTTCCGTTTTCATATTGATTGACGCTCCGAAAGCGCCGGCGCCGTTGGTAGAAGTCCCGACACCGCGCTGTACCTGCAAATCTTCCAATGAAGAAGCGAAATCGGGCATATCCACCCAATAAACGCCGTGCGATTCTGAATCGTTCAGCGGGATTCCGTTGATAGTAACATTGATGCGGTTGGCATCCGTTCCCCGAATCCGGAATCCGGTATATCCGATACCTGTTCCGGCATCGGAAGTTGTAATAACCGAAGGCGTCAGCATCAGCAGAAAAGGTATGTCCTGTCCGAAATTTGCCGATTCAATTTTTTTCTTATCCAAATCGGAATAACTCACAGGCGTTTGAGCGGTAGCGCGAACGGATACTACTTCCACTTCCTGCAAAGGAATGCTTTTTAAGCTATCGCCGGCAGCAGTTTGAGAAAAAGCGCCGGTAAACGGCAAAAAAACAGTTGCAAAAAATAAAATACTTTTTTTCATAAAACTTAAATAAAAAAACTGTCATCCCGCACTTGATGCGGGATCCCCTGAATATACAGGGGGATTGCGGGTCTTCGCTATGCTACGCCCGCAATGACAAATAATTCATAATTTATAATTCATAATTCTTAAGGGAGAGTACGGCATCTTCGTCCCTACGCAGGTACTAACCTGTTCAGGTTCAAAGGGTATGATCTCAGCCTGTAAAGGCACCCCTAAAGATATCGGGGCAAAGGTAATAAAAATTTATGACACATTTGCCGGAATTATCATTATCTCGCATTTCAATAGTGGTTTTTAATTATAACTTTGCAGCGAAATAATATTTACAAATGACCGACAAAACAATTTTTGAAAATAAAAAAGCGGTTTATTTCACGCTGGGATGTAAACTGAATTTTGCCGAAACATCTGCGGTGGGAAAACAGTTGGCTGAGCATGGCATTCGGAAAATACAACCCGGAGAAATAGCCGATATATGTATCATCAACACTTGTTCCGTCACGGAATTAGCCGATAAGAAATGTCGTCAGGCAATCCGGAAAATCATTCGCCAGCACCCTGGAGCTTTTGTCGTTGTCGTCGGATGTTATGCACAACTGAAGCCGGAAGAAGTGTGCCGGATTGAAGGCGTGGATCTGGTTTTAGGGATTGGACAAAAAGCGGATATATTGAAGCATTTGATTCGTCGCGAGGAAGATTCTAAAATTGTGGTTTCGCGGGTAAAAGAAGTGCGCGAATTTGTTCCGGCGCTGTCGCAAGACGACCGGACGCGCCATTTCTTGAAAGTGCAGGACGGCTGCGATTACTTTTGTTCCTATTGCACTATCCCTTTTGCACGCGGAAGAAGCCGGAACGGGAAAATTGCCGATTTGGTGAAAATGGCTGAAACGGCAGGCGCCGAAGGAGGCAAAGAAATCGTATTAACCGGCATCAATATCGGCGATTTTGGAAAATCGACCGGAGAAACATTTTTTGACTTAATTCAAGCGCTCGACAAAGTCGAATCCATCGAACGTTTCCGGATTTCTTCCATAGAACCCGATTTACTGACCGGCGAAATTATCGAATTTATCGCTCAATCCCGTCGCTTTGCTCCGCATTTTCATACCCCTTTGCAATCCGGTTGCGATGAAGTACTCCGGTTGATGCGACGAAAATATAATACAGAATTATTTATCTCTAAAATAAAAAAAATAAAAGAAATATTGCCAGACGCATTTATCGGCGTTGACGTCATCGTTGGCGTGAGAGGAGAAAAAGAGGAATATTTTGAAGCGACCGAACGATTAATCGAATCGCTGCCGATTTCCCAATTACACGTCTTTACATATTCCGAACGGGCGGGAACGCAAGCGTTAAACATTGATTACGTAGTACCTCCGAAAATAAAACAGGAACGCAGCCGGCGTTTGTTGGAATTGTCCGGACGGAAACTCAGTGAATTTTATCAATCCCAAATCGGAACGACTCACAAAGTTTTATTTGAACATACGCCGCGAGGTCATAAAATGCACGGTTTTACCGAAAATTATCTTAAAGTGGAAGCAGAATATGATAAAACTTGGATAAATAAATTGAAAACGGTAACTTTGAGCGGATTTAATGAAGAAAAAACAATGATGACTTTATGAATCGTTTCTTATATTCACTCGTATATATTCCGGCTTTCTTAACGGCGCTGCTTCCGTTTCGAGCGCTGTTTTTTATTTCTGATATTTTCTATTTTATCATTTACTATATTATTGGGTACCGGAAAAAATTAGTGAAGAAAAATCTGAATAACGCCTTTCCTGATAAAACGCCTGAAGAAATACGGAAAATCGAAAAAGATTTCTACCTGCGCTTTTGCGACTATTTCGTTGAAACCATCAAATTGCTGCATATTTCCGATTCGCAAATAGAGAAACATTTTGCATTCAAGAATGTAGAAGCGGCGCAGCGGTTTTTAGACAACAAGCAGCCGGTTGTCCTGATGCTCGGACATTACGGCAATTGGGAATGGGTTCTGTCCATGATGCTTCAACTGAAAGGCGGCGAAGATACTGTCTTCGGACAAGTTTACCGTCCGTTGAATAATAAAGTCTTCGACCGTTTTTTTCTGCATTTGCGGGAACGGTTCAATACCATAGGATTTACAAAGCACGATGTTTTCCGTGACATTGTTAATCTGCGGAAAGCAAACAAAAACTGGATGATAGGATTCATGTCCGACCAAAAACCATCCGGTAATCAAATCCCATACAGGATGCAATTTCTGAATCAGGAAACCCTGGTATTAACCGGAACGGAAAAAATTGCACGTCATACCAAAGCCGCTGTATGTTACATAGATATAACTTGTTTGAAAAGGGGGTATTACGAAGGCTCTGTCCTTGTTATTTCCGACAATGCGGCTGAAACCTCCGAATTTGAAATCACAGAAATATATATGCGCCTTTTTGAACAAACCATTATGAGAAATCCTTCCGCTTATTTGTGGACGCACAACCGCTGGCGATTAAAAACCAAATAAGTTTTTTGTTCCTGTTTTGATATCTTTTTCAGTCATCAAATAGAACAATTTTCAATTTTATTTGCAATTAAAACAATATTTGTCAATTATATCGTTTGTTACCCTCAAAATCTATTCATGCCTACTGTATGTGAACCATTACAAAATTTGTGCATCCTAATTAGAAAAAAACAAATAAAAAATAGCTTTAAAACAGCGCTGTTGTATTGTATTTTTGTATTGAGAGACAATAATAAGTAGAGTGTAAATTTAATTAAATCCGTTGAATAATGAGAGAAGAAACAAAAATGAAACAAAGCATCATAGTGATAGCGCTATTCTTGTTGTTTGGCGCTTACTATTTACCTCCTCCATCAATTTTTAAAAACAAAGAAAGCGTTGAAGATTCTTCTTACGCTATCGATAATCAAATGCCACCCGTCAAAACATCGGGCGCAAATAGCAAATTTGAAAAACCGGACAGTATTTTCAGGAAAACAATACCTTAAAAATATTTAAAAATAACAAAGGATGACCTTTTGTTCTATTGCTCATACTTGAAATTATAACCGTAATTATTATCTTTGCATTATTATTTTATAATAATTATAAAACAAATAGATGTGAAGACCACGACAGCATTAAAGTTCCCTTAGTAGCTATCATGCAAATAAAAAACTTAAACAAAGGTCAATGTATTGGATTACAGGTTCAATACTAATCAATACAGTTATAATTTGAAATAAATAAACAGATATGTCAGAATCCAACATTCTATTCTACACCACCCCGAATGGACAAGTAAGCGTTCAGGTACAATACGAAGACGGCAGTTTTTGGCTTACTCAAAAACGGATGGCTGAATTATTTGGCGTAGAAAGCCATACAATCACTTATCACCTGAAAGAAATTTATCAAAGCGGTGAGTTACAGATAGATTCAACTACTCGAAAAATTCGAGTAGTTCAACAGGAAGGCAAAAGAGAAATTTCGCGCGAACTTGATTTTTACAATTTGGATGCTATTATAGCCGTTGGGTATCGGGTAAACAGCTATCAAGCCACCCAATTTCGCGTCTGGGCAACCAACACACTGAAAGAATTTATCATCAAGGGTTTCGTAATGGACGATGAACGTCTGAAACAGGGAAAAGATTTTGGTAAAGATTATTTTGAAGAATTACTGGAACGCATCCGTGAAATTCGCGCCAGTGAACGGCGGTTTTATCAGAAAATCACCGATATTTACGCGCTTGCAATAGACTATGACAAAAACTCGCCTGCAACGAAAGATTTTTTTGCTACTGTTCAAAATAAACTGCACTGGGCTATTACCGGTAAAACAGCCGCAGAGATTATTTACAATTCGGCTGATGCCACCAAGTTGTATATGGGATTGACAAACTGGAAATATGCACCCGAAGGAAAAATCCTCAAATCGGATGTGCTTGTCGCCAAAAATTATTTGAACGAAGCGCATATTAGAGAACTAAACCGGATTGTTTCGGCTTATCTCGACCTGGCAGAAAATCGTGCATCAAGAGGCATTATTACCAATATGCAGGAGTGGGTACAATTCTTAGATCAATTTCTGGAACTATCACAATACCCTATTTTGCAGGATAAAGGCAAAGTCAGCGCATTGGAAGCCAAGTTGAAAGCGGAACAAGAATACGAAGTCTATCGGAAAATTCAGGACGAGAATTATATTTCTGATTTTGACAGGGAAATTAAACGCATACAGACAGCTTTTGACAAATACTAAGTATATACCATCCTTATACCAAGTATATACCATCCTTATAGTCGGCTTTTTGACCATTTTATCTAATTTACAGATAATTATGAAGACTCGTTTTTAGTTAGGTAACGATTGGGCAACGGTTCTATTTTCTTTCGAATGCATTGTATTACAGCGCACGAATAACTTGGGCAAAGATAAACGAAATTATCGGGATAACAAAATTATTATAAAAAATATTCACTCATTTGTGAATGTCA
>Ga0209629_10001518_pt1 | contig 14821 bp, 6 predicted proteins | sample TergutCu122P5_FD_187286 | JGI IMG/M metagenome (GOLD analysis project Ga0209629, IMG submission 187286) | Cubitermes ugandensis P5 segment gut microbial communities from Kakamega Forest, Kenya - Cu122 P5 (SPAdes) (version 2) | ecosystem: Host-associated > Arthropoda: Insects > Digestive system >...
TGTAACGCTGACTTTGAGCACAGTCGTACCCACGCGGACAGGGTATACTTTCCTGGGCTGGGCGACGACGAATACCGCCGCGACAGCCACATACGCGGCGGGCGGGAGCTATACGGCCAACGCCTCGGCGACATTGTACGCAATATGGAGGGCAAACACTTTCACGGTGCGGTTCAACGCCAACGGCGGAAGCGGAAGCATGGCGGACGAGAGCTTCACCTACGGCACGGCCAAGGCCCTGACCTCGAACGCGTTCACCAGGGCGGGGTATACGTTCCAGGGCTGGGCGACTTCGGCGGCGGGAGCGGCCTCGTACAGCAACGGCCAAAGCGTGTCCAACCTCATTGCCACGGACGGCGGGATATTTAACCTTTACGCCGTGTGGACGGCGTCGCCCACGTATACCGTCGCCTACGACGCCAACGGCGGCTCGGGCGCGCCGGCGAGCCAGACCAAGACCCAGGACGTCGCGCTGACTTTGAGCACAGTCGTACCGACGCGGACAGGGTATACTTTCCTGGGCTGGGCGACGCTGAATACCGCCGCGGCAGCCACATACGCGGCCGGCGGGAGCTATACGGCCAACACCTCGGCGACATTGTACGCAATATGGAGGGCAAACACTTTCACGGTGCGGTTCAACGCCAACGGCGGAACCGGGACCATGGCCGACCAGGTCTTCATATGTTACACTGCCCAGGAGCTTAGAATGAATACGTTCACCCGGACGGGATATGTCTTTCAGGGCTGGGCGCAAACACCGACCGGAATACTCGTGTTTTCAAACGGTCAATACACATGGAACCTCTCCTGGACCGACGGAGCGATCGTAAACCTTTACGCCTTGTGGACGGCCAACTGATGCCAATCCGCAGTTGAAATGATGAATGCATCATCGTTTATAACGATCACGCCGGGGAGCCTGTTTCAGATCAAAAGGCTCCCCGGCAGATTTACCCGCTGTTTTGTAGGATAGTATTTTGTACTTTTTCCGTTTCCTTTCCTGACAAGAGCGCCGTTTTCGGTCAGCTTCCTCAAAAGCTGTCCCGCCGGGGTTTGCGAAAGGCCGAGCAGGGACTCCACATCCTTCCGGTCTATCGCGCTCTTTTCAGCCGCCAGTTTGACGATCCGTTCTTCCGGCGTCAAACTCGCGTCATCGGCGGGCTGTGAGGCGGATTCGGCGTTGACGTTCGGCAGGATCACCTTGAACACGTTGGGCGTAACATTTATGACAGGCTCCTGATCGCTTCCGGCATAGGCTTCAAAAATCTTCTGCATACCCGTGCCGTATGCCTCAATCAAGCGCAGACGGTAAAAAACGGCGGCAAGGTTCGGATTGCGGCATATGGAGAAACCGCTCATAATATCGGCGACCTCGATCCCTCTGAGCAGGCCGCCCACGGAGACAAACTCTATACGGCCGGGGAACAGCTTCACCAAAATGCTTCCGCTCATGGCGTACTCACGGTGGACTAAGGCGTTCAAAAGGGCTTCACGAACGGCGTCATCCGGAAAGTCTCGGCTGTCGATCCGGCGCAGCTTATTAAACGTGGCCCGGAGCGGATTGTGCAAATCAATGAAATCGTATGCGTCGTTTAGCTGTTTGAACAGCGAGCCGCCAAACTCGCGCCTGTCCTTAAATAACTTCATGGTGTCGTCCTGAAATACCGCGATTTTCACGGTGTGGGCGCATTGATCGGACAGGAGCAATCCGAGGTTGGTGTAGATATTTTCGTTGGTCATCAGCTTCAAGGTCATCATCTGCGACGCGCCGAAATCCACTTTGCGCTGTTTGAACTCCGCTGTGGCCGCCTCAAAGGTCAAGTCCTGATTGAGGGAACGCAGTTCCTCAAAGCTGTCGCCGTCCGTTTCCTTGATCATGCGGCGTATTGCGGTATCGGTGGCCGGAACGGAAGCCGCGCCGTGCCTGACAAACACGCCTTCGGGACGCAAACCTTTCCCCGCGAGGTAATAGGGACGATCCGAACCGCGCCCCACCGTGACGGAAACGATTTGCCTGCCGTCCACGGTTTCCTCCGCGCTTTGCGCGAACACCGTCACATCGGGCTTGATGGAATCCCGGATCATATTGTTCACTTGCAACAAGACATTGTCAACGCGGTCTATGCCGACCGCTTCGCCGTTATCTTCAACGCCGATATACAGCGTGCCGCCGCTTGAATTGGCGAAAGCGACGACTGTTTTTTTGATATCGTCAACCACCGTTCTTTTCAGTTCGACATTCTCACTTTCTTTGAACCGCATAAAAGCACCTCCGTTTATCTATCTTATACTAACGCTTTTTAACGGAAAAGTCAAGATAAAAGTTAGATAGAAGTTAGAATAGCTAGAAACAAAATGATAGGACATCCAAAGTGAGAATAAACCATAACTATAAACCAATAAAGCCAACGCCGGAGAGCCGCTTGTGACCATACAGGCGGCTTTTCCCACTATATCTAACGCCCGCTCCCGTTAATCAGCGGCTGCGTCACTGTCACGGTCGTGCCCTTTCCTTCTGTCGAATCGATGGAAACGCCGTAGCCGTTGCCGGACAATAGCTTAATGCGTTTGTCCACGTTGCATAGACCGATACTGTCGTCTTCCTGAATCTGACTGTCCGCGAGCCGATCGCGTATACCCTCGAGATCCGCCGAGGATATCCCGAGCCCGTTGTCCGATATGACCAGCAGCAGCTTCTCACTGCTTTTACGGCTGCTGACCACAATTTTTTTCTCTTTAACCGGGCTGTTTATCAATCCGTGGAATATGCTGTTTTCCAATATTGGCTGCAAAATAAATTTAATTGTTTGGCAGCCATACATCGTCTCATCTATATTCCATTCAACGGTAAATTGTCCCATGCTCCGAATATTTTCTATTTCGACATACTTTTTGGCCTGCTGAATTTCATGAGAAAGAGGCACAAGATACCTCTTTGTTTTCAGGTTATCATAGAGCAATTCCGACAACAGCGACACGATCTTAGTAGCTACACAGTCGCTGTGCGTCTCCGCCAAAATGCTCAGGTTAACGGCATTGAGAGCGTTCAGTATAAAATGAGGATTTATTTGGTTTTGGAGAGCTATGGACTGCGCTTTCTTTATTTCGGCAAACTTAAGCGGCAATTCCTCTTCTATGCGCTTATCGCGGTCTATTATGCCAATAATGCGTTGAGTGATATAACTCAGTTCTCCCCCGGCCGCGCTTCCTTTCTCCGCGTCAAGCGGGAGACCCACAAGCGATATGATTTGTATTATGTATCGGTATTGAAATGCGGATAAAAAGAACGCCAGCAGAAAAGAAAGCAATAAGCCTATCACCCCGCCGAACACGGTTAATGTTGTTATTCTTTTGTTAAATGTATAGATTTCGGTATTGCTGGAGCTTGAGACGATCACGAATTGTTTGTCGGCGGACATAATGGCTGACAGGATGCTACCTTTTACGTAAGATACGCTCCTTCCGTCAATCCCGAGGGCCGAGTCATAAATAGATTCTATTGCGGAGCCAAAAACGCCGGCGTTCAAAAGAGTAGGTTCCGTTGCGTAAAAAATATTGCCGTCGCCGGAAATAATATACACGTTGTCCGGCATCTGTTCAAAGTATTGATCCACCATATTGCCGAATACATCATACTTGACATTGAATATAACAAGACCCAGCACACCTTTGTCGCTGTTGATCTCTTTCGTGAAGGTGATGGTATCGGGAGCGCGGTTTACGGAATACTTGACGCGCGCGAAGGGCATAAAACCGCCGCCGGGATTCTGCCAGCCCTTGTCATAAAACAGCGCGGAAGGGATAAGTTCGCTCCCGCTGAGGATATATCCGTTGCCGTAGCCGTATACGTATATGGATTCCACCGCCGGACTGTCCACTATTTTCAGAAAAATCCCGGAAATCATATCAAATTTGTACCTATATGTGAGTTTTTTTATATCGCTTTCATCCATGACTAATAAAGCCTTTATACTCTCGTCATTTGAGATCAGGTAATAGTTTTTTTCTATGTTTTCAACAATTATGTCAAATATTCCGGTTGTCTTCGCCAGGTTTTTCTCACTGTACTGGGATAGTGACACCCCAAGGGATATGGAGTATACCCTGTAGGCAATAAGGCCGTAAAAAACAAGAATAATCACAGACAGCACGGCAAAAAAGGAAAAAAATCTGAAAAACACGCTGCGAAACCTGAAGTTTTTGATAAGGCTTCTGTACAACTTACTCTTGCTGCTCATTATCCGTCAGATCCTTTCGGCGTAAAACCTCATTCCTGTATTCAACCGGCGTCCGGCCTGTGTATTCCTTAAAAAGCCTATGGAAATGCTGTTTGCTGCGGTATCCCACGGCGTTGCATATCTCATATATCTTTTTTTGAGGATCCCGCATCAGTTCAATTGCTTTTTCGATGCGGCGTTCGGTCAGATAGGCGATAAATTGAAGGCCTGTATGTTTACTGAAAAATGTGCAGAAATAATTCGGGTTCATATACACATGCGCCGCGACGTCGTCAAGCCTTATCTCTTCGCCGATATGGCTGTCGATATATTTTTTGGCCATTTCGATTTGATAATTTTGCCCCGATTCGTTTGAAACCGGCGCGGCTTTCCCGAAATCGGGCCTTTCTATTTCAAGCCTTTCTATATCAAGCCTTTCTATATCAAGCCTTTCTATATCAAGCCTTTCTTTGTCAAGATTTCTTTTTAACGCTGAAAAGCATTCGGTCACCGCGCCATATGTCACCGGCTTTAAAAGATAATCTGAAACATTGATTCTTATAGCGCTTTTGGCATATTCAAAATCTCTGAAAGCGCTGATCAGGACTATTTTTATATTATGTTTGGCGTTGCGCGACGAAATGGCCAATTCAAGGCCGGTATCCCTGCCAAGCCGGATATCGGTGAATAAAACGTCCACGTCATGCGTTCTGACATACTCCAACGCGAGCGCGGCGTCAGAAAAGCACGTCACAGGCGAAAAACCCATACCTTCCCAGTCAAATACGGATTTTAGCTGTTCCAAGGTATATCTCTCGTCATCCACAATTACCAGTTTGTACAAAATAATCACCTCGGCCGCACGCTAATTGATAAACCTTTCCCTAAAGATAATAATACACACAACTTCCGGCTTTTTCAATAGGTGTAACAATTGTCGTTTCGTTTGAAATTGAGCTTCAAACTTCGCGCGAAACGCCCCTGAACAACGGTCGTTTCGCGCTCGTTTTCAGCTCATTTCAAATCGAAACGACTATACATCTGAATTTTCAGCACTGAATCTGAATTTAGACGTATTTACACATATGGATGCCGCGCGATATAATATCACTGTAGACATTGTCGTATTATTGCTGTCTACAAGTGATATTTTAGTCGATATGACCAAACATAAATCAAGGGTGATTGCGGTGCCTTTTTATCGTCAGCGCGGTTTCAAACTTTTTTTAATGGTGCTGCCGTTTATGATTTTGGTGTTCCTTTTTGCCTATTTTCCGCTGTACGGTTGGGTGTACGCCTTTTTCAACTATAAACCTGGCGTCCCCTTAACCGGCAGATTTGTTGGGCTGAAGAATTTTTTTACTATCATACAGGATAGATATGCCGTAGCCGAAGTGCTCAGGGTGCTCCGAAACACTTTCGGCATAAGCGGGCTCAATATGCTGGTAACGCCCTTGCCCATGATTTTCGCGATTTATTTAAGTGAATTGAGGTTTTCACCGTTCAAAAAAGTAGTTCAGACTCTGACGACGATACCTAACTTCATCAGCTGGATTCTGGTTTACGCGGTTGCGTACGCCATGTTCTCCGTCGGCGACGGTTTTGTCAACAGATTGCTGATCGCTTTTGGGATAACCGACGCAGGATTCAACTTTCTCGCGTCACCCAGCCATATTTGGATCAAAATGATGCTATGGGGCATATGGAAAGGCCTTGGGTGGGGCGCGATCATATACTTCGCCGCGCTGTCCTCCATTGACCAGGAACTGTACGAGGCGGCGCGTGTGGACGGGGCCGGCAGGTTCATGAGGATATGGCATATTACGGTTCCCGGTTTGCTTCCCACTTATTTTGTATTGCTGATACTGAGCTTCGCGAATTTTTTGAATAACGGAATGGAGCAGTTCTTTGTTTTCCAAAACCCAATGACAAAGTCCTCCGTGGAGGTTTTGGATCTGTATGTGTACAACCAGGGTATCGCGGGAACAAAGTATTCTTATTCAATCGCCATAAGTATGCTTAAGTCGATAATCAGTCTGGTTTTGCTTTTCACCGCCAATGGGCTGTCCAAGCTTATACGCAGGGAATCTATTTTTTAGGGTATCGGTGACGCATGAATGCGGAGGAGGCGTGACTTGTGAAGAATAGAGTTACGGCGGGGAGCGTAGCTTTTGATACATTACTGTACATTTTTTTCGGTTTGTTTACATTGATTTGCGTTTTCCCGTTCTATTATATATTCATTAATACGGTAAGCGCCAATGATCTTTCGGCCAGAGGGCTTGTGGTGTGGTATCCGAAGGGCATACATTTCGGCAATTTTCTGGAGGTTCTTAAGCTGCAGAATTTGCCGAACGCCGCGTTAATATCGCTGTCCCGGACAGTGATCGGCACGTTTTTAAGTGTTTTATGCACGTCCTTTTTGGGGTTTGCCTTAAGCAGAAAGGAAATGTGGGCTAGGAAATTCTGTTATCGGTTCTTTATTGCCACCATGTATTTTAACGCCGGCATTATCCCCTGGTATATAACCATGCAGAACTTGAAGCTGACCAATAACTTTTTAGCCTATATTATTCCCGGCATGGTCGGCGCGTTTAATTTGATCTTGGTAAAGACCTATATAGAAAGTATCCCCGATTCTCTCGACGAATCCGCCGAAATAGACGGCGCCGGATACATGTCCCGGTTTTTCCGCATCATTCTTCCGCTGTCCAAGCCGATAATCGCCACTATAGCGGTGTTTACCGCGGTGGGGCACTGGAATTCCTATCTGGATACGCTGATCCTTATGCGGAGCCAAAAACTGTTCACGCTTCAATTTGTTCTCTGGCAATATCTGAATCAGGCGAATTCCGCGGCAAGGATTCTGCGCGAAGCCGCGGCGTCGGGACGGGTTATAGCCGCAAACCCCGCGGCAGTGCTTACGACAACCACCGTAAAAATGACGATAGCGATGGTCGTCACGCTTCCTATTTTAATTGTTTACCCGTTTTTTCAGCGGTACTTTGTCAAGGGCATCATGATAGGGGCCGTAAAAGGATAGAGGGGTAATTAACGAAAAGCTCAGCTTTTCGCTAATATATGCGCTAAACATATTTTATTAAAAGGAGTGACATGAATGAAAAAGAAGTGGAAACAATTAACGGCCCTTGCCTTTTCGCTGATCCTGGTCTTCGCGATGGCGGCTTGCAAGGGAAACAACAGCGGAACGCCGACCGCTCAGCCAAGCGCCGCCACAGACCAACCAACCGCCACCGCTGAACAGACGGCCACCGAGCAGCCGAGCGCTACTGCCGAGCCTACCGTGCAGCCGACCGCTACCCAGGAAAGCACGGCAGCCCCCGCCGGGGATGTCGTCACGCTTCAGGTCTTTTCCAAGCCCAGCAACTGGAGCGGGACTTACGACAACACGTATTGGGCGGATATCTTGAAACGGGATCTCGGCATTAAAATCGAACTGTTGCCGGCGTCGGACGAAACGCTTAATGCGCTTTTGGCTTCAAAAGATTTGCCCGATATCGTCGTATTCGGGGATTACGGGAATTTCATGAACGCGGTGCAGGGCGATATGCTGACGGACCTGGACGCATACCAGGCAAAGCTGCCAAACCCCTACGCCAACGCCCCGTCGGCCGTACAGTACATGCGCGACATGCAAAGCAACGGGACAGGCAAGTGTTACGGGTTTCCAAACATGGTTTCGACCATTCCGGTAACGTCGGGAACGACGAGCAACGGCCCCTATATCCGCTGGGATCTTTACAAACAGCTCGGTATGCCGAAACTTACGGATATAGAGGATTATTTGCCGCTGCTCAAGAGCATGATGGATTTGGAGCCAACCAACGCTGACGGGCAGAAGACATACGGCATATCCATTTGGACCGATTGGGACTGGTCGATGGCGTTCCCGCCGTATATGGTTCTCCCGTTTTACGGGCACAGCGTGATCGGGCTGAACGAGATCAATTTCGCCGACAACACAATGGTGTCCGTACTTGACGACAACAGTTACTACAAGAGGGCGCTGCATTGGCTGTTTAAGGCCAATCAGATGGGTATTCTCGATCCCGACTCGATGACGCAAAAATGGAACGACGTTGTGGACAAGGCGACCGCTGGGCGCGTGTTCTTCTCTTTCTGGTCATGGGGTTTCGGCAACTTCAACACCGAGGAAAGGGTTAACAAGGGCGTAGGTTTCAAAGGCGTGTTCTTCGGAAACGAAAAGCAGCAGAGCGACGGCGGCCCCCAGTATATAGGAAAGGGCTGGATAATCACAGTCGGCAAGAACACGAAGAATATGGATAAGGCTTTGGCATACGTTGATTATCTGTTTTCCTATGACGGATTATGGAAACTGAATAACGGCGATCAGGGCGTTCTCTGGGATCTCGACGCAAACGGCCAGCCGTATGTGACCGAAAAGGGCTGGAAAATGCTTAAAGATCCCGACAACAACCTGTTCCCGAACGGCGGTAAGGCAGGCGACGGCCTCAGCCTGGTCAATTTCAACGGCATGGACGTCAGAAGCATCAATCCCGCTTACAACGCCTCGATCAGCCCGTTTAACTGGACTGACAAAAAGTTCGCGGCCGAGCCGGACGCGCTGACAAAAGACTGGCAAAGCGTAATGGGCGCTCAGGACGATATAGATTACCTTGTTAAGAACAAATTGATCGTCTACCCCGATTTCGCGCCTATGGCTTCGGCTCCGGAGGATATAGCCGCGTATGACGGCCGGATCGGCGAGTATCTGAACCCCGCGAGCTGGAAGATGATATTCGCGAAAGACGAAAATGAGTTTGAGTCCATTTGGAAAGATACCGTCGAGAAATGCAAGGGAGTGGGCATCGACGAATACAACAAGTGGTGCTCCGACGAGTATTACCGGGCGCTCAGCGAAAGCGCGAAATACATGAAATAACCGTTTGCGGATACACTGTACGCCTGACGCGAAGGCGTACAGTGTATTTTCGCAGCCATATGATAAACATTTGAGGAGGAGATTAAGAGTGCATAGGAAAGGATCTGGCAAACGCAAGCGGCTGCTGGCTGGATTGATCGCCTTTATCATGGTGGCCGGGCTTCTCCCGTCGCTGGCATTCGCGGCGGCTACAATTAACGTGAAAGCCTCGCCCTACGGCGCCGCGGGAGACGGCGTGACCGACGACACCGCGGCCATTCAGGCCGCGATTAACGCGGCCGGGGGCGGCGACACGGTGTATTTCCCCAACGGCACATATATCGTGTCAAATGTATTGCATATTCTGACAAACTACATTACGTTGGAAGGCGAGAGCCAGGACGGCGTCGTCCTGAAATACGTCGGAAAGGGAAATCAGCATTCCAGCGTAGGGGACAATTATTATAACAGCCGCCGCAATGAGGACGAAGGCGCCGTAATCGCCATAGGGAAGGGCGGCACATTTAACTGGGCCGGCACCGTCCTGGGGGCTACGCTCAAAAACTTCACCGTGGACTGCAATTTGAGCGATGAGATCAGGCACGGCATAACCGCCTGCTATTCGGGCAACATGACGCCGCCCAATCACCTGATAAGCGGCGTTACGGTCATGAATGTCGGCGTCTTCGGCGGGCGGACTGTTTACAACGATCCGGACGGCGTCACTCCTGTTTATCCGTCCGGGGTATTCTTCTGGTGGGGCGTGAACGACAGCGTCATAACCAACTGCACATTCATAAATATCGGCGTGGGCCATAATAATGCCGCCGGTATCTGGATGGCAAACGGTTCCGGCGCTAATTACGCGACGGACAATACAATAATCAACCCCGGCAAATACGGCATAGGGATCGACGGGTCAAATGGCGTTACAATCACTGGCAACACGGTTTATGTTCCCGATTTAACTATGACGGGCGTCTATGTGGCCCCCAACTGCTCCGGTTCGGTAGTGTCCGGCAATACGGTCCTCCTTCTGAACACCGTCCCCGAAGGGGCGATCAACGTAAAGGACGCGCCTTACAGCGCCAAGGGCGACGGAGCGTCAGACGACACGGCGGCCATTAAGGCGGCGGTCGCCGCCGCCGGGACGGGTGATACCGTTTATTTTCCCAACGGCACATATATCGTGAAGGATCTCATACATATTCTTACCTCTGGCATAACGCTTCTGGGGCAGAGCCAGAACGGCGTCGTCCTGAAGTACGACGGGGCGCAGAACGTCTCGAATTACGACGGATTCTGGGATCCCTACGACGGGTCTGTCATCGCGGTCGGCATCGCCAACAAGGGTGGCTGGGCGATCCATACCGAAAATGTCACTATAAAGAAACTGACCATCGACTGCAACTTAAAGCCCGATCTGAGAAGCGGCATAGTCTTTTTGTACGGCGCGGGCCACCTGGTCAGTGAAGTTACCGTAAAGAATCTTGGCGATTTCAACGGCGTGACCTCAATCCCGGGCGAGACCAACGACCCCGTGTTTACGGTCGTCCGCGCCACCGGCATCTTTTTCTTTAACGCGCAGAAAAGCGAGGTCTCCGACTGCGTGCTGGAGAATATCGCGGTCGGGCATCCGAACGGGGCCGGGATCACTTTGCTTGCATCAGCCAATGATATCAGGATACTGAACAACAAAATCATCAACCCCGGAAAGTATGGTGTTGCGTTCGCATTTCACGGCACATATCCGAGCAGGAACGATGTGATAACCGGCAACGAGATTACGCTGGCCGACCGGACCAAGATACCTTTCGGACTGGACGGCGCCGCGTCCGGCGCGGAAGCCCCGGTAATCAGTAATAACACCATTATTTACTTGGACGAAATAGGCAATACATACACGGTGACATACGACGCCAACGGCGGCGCTGGCTCTATGACGGACACGAACAGCCCTTACCCGTCCGGCTCCAATGTTAAGGTGCTTGCCAATACGTTTACCCCGCCGGCTGGTATGGCGTTTTACGGCTGGAACACAAAGGCAAACGGAAGCGGCTCCGCTTACGCGCCCGGGGATAGTTTTCAGATTTACGATAATACGGTGCTTTACGCGCAGTGGTATGACCCGTCCCTCAGCGCGGATTGGATCGACGTGACCGGCGCGGCGTACGGCGCTATCGGCGACGGAACCGCCGACGACACCGAGGCGATCAGAACTGCTCTAAGGGCGGTCAGGACCGGCGGAACGGTTTACTTCCCAGACGGAACATACAATGTCTCCGGCGGCTTCACGCTGAACGGCAATGTCACTTTGCTGGGCGAGAGCAAAGACGGTGCGGTGATTAGATACGCCGGTTCTGATAACACGAGTCTCCACCTGGTCACACTGGCGGCGGGCGACACGGTCAACAATCTGACCTTCGCCGTCAACAACAAGAAAATCCACGCGGCTCTGTACGCTGCCGGCGCTTCAAATATAACGGTCAAAAACACCGTAATCAAGGACGTGGCGGGGATAAGCAGCGACGGCCCGTTCGGAGTGTTGTTTGAAAACGGGGTCACTCAAAGCGAAATATCCGACTGCGAGATCACGAATATCGGCAGGGGCAGCGTCTGGGGCGCGGGCATCCGTATGCGGTTCGACTGCGCCTTCAACAAAATCCTGAACAACAGGATCGTCGGCGTCGGGCGCGGCGGCGTCATGGCCATGGGCAACACGGCGGGCCCGAACGCCGCCGGGGATTACAGGCAGGGCTGCACTGATCTGATCATCAGGGGCAACTATATAAGGGACACCTGCTGGGGCAGAAGGCTTCCCGACGCAGGCAACAAAGACGGGCTGGGTATTGAGATCTGGCACGGTTGCGACAGGAGCGTCATTGAAAATAACGACGTAGACCGCTGGCTGAGCATACAGGGCAGCAAATTCTGCGCGATCCGAAACAACAAGGTTGGAGGGGTCTACGCCGAGGTCAATCCCGCCGCCGTCGACTACGGTATGGACGGCAACTTCCTCGTCGGCTTCGGTTTGGAAGACGCGGACGGCTCACAGAATAACGTGTTTACCGGCAACTACGTCGGGCAGGGCCAGTGGAACGGCATCAACCTGACCGGAAGCGAGGGCGTAAAGAAATATGTATACTATGGCTATAACACGCTGGAGAACATCCCGCTGGACGCCATAGTCATAGCCGGGGACAACCCAATGGGCGCGACAAACCTGTATTTCTACAAATGCGATATCATAAACAATCCGGGGGACTCGCGTCAATACTATCCGTTCGATTGGGGCGCAACGCCGTATGGGCCCTGGGGCGGGCTCTTCGGGACGGGCGTTCACATCATTGAGGGTTCCGCCGGGACGACGCCGCGCTCCGCGGAGAGCATCACCTTTGACAGCTGCAACATTTCCGGCAACGGTTATAACGGCGTCGGAATTGAGGGCAACGTGGACAAACTGAGCTTCGTAAACTGTGATATTAAAAATAACGGCGCGGCTCAGTTCACGGTCAGCGGCAACGCGCTCGGCACGGCGTTCGAGCTGACCGGTACAACCGTATCCGGCCCGGGCGCCATACCGGCGGAAAAAGCGTTCAGCCACGCCAAACCGACGGTGACACTGACCGCTCCCGCCGCCGGAGTCGAGGGAATGCCCGTAACATTCAACAGTGACGCCTCGGCGGCCGCCGGATTCAACATAGCGCACGCGCTCTGGGATTTTGGCGACGGCATACCCGTGGCGCAAGACAGTCCTTCGGCGGTTATGAATCATACATACTCCGAATCCGGTACATACAGGGTGACATTGCTTGTCTGGGACAACGACGGGCGCGGCTCGCTGGCCGAAACGACCGTTGAGATAGGGCCGTACATTCCGGACGGCGCGATCAACGTGAACGATTACCGCCGGGACGGCGACAAGGACGACACCGAGGCCATCCGCAGGGCCATCGCGGCCGCCGAGGCGGGTGATACGGTATATTTCCCCGGGCGCGTGTACACGGTGTCCGATCAAATAGCCCTGAAGAGCGGCGTCCGGCTTGAGGGCGCGGGCAAAGACAACGCCGTTTTGAAGTTCACCGGGATCGACGCCGGAAAAGCGATATATGCCCTCCTGTCCATTGAAAACGCGTCCGACATAGAGGTCACCGGTCTGTCCATAAACGGCAACAACAGCGTGATTCTGGACAGCGGCGTCAGCGCCGTCGCGAGCCGGAATATCAACATCAACAATGTCGCCGTGTATGACATCAAAGCCCCCATATACGGCGGAGAGGCTCCCGTCGGCATTTATTTCCGCTCCAATGTCACTGACAGCATTGTTTCCGAATGTAATATAAGAAACATGGCCACCAATTACGAGTGGGGCTGCGGAATCCGCGTCGCGTACGGCTCCTCGTACAACAAAATCCTGGACAACAGGATCGAAAACGTCGGCCGCGGCGGCATACTCTGCAAAAACAGCAGTACGGATTTGGTGATCCAGCGGAACACCGTAACCGGTTCGGGCAAAGACAGGGGCGGGGACGCCCTGGCCATCGAACTGTGGAAAAACTGCAACAGGAGCGTTGTGGAAGACAATGTGGTGGACTTCTGGCTCAGTATTGTGGAAAGCGAACAGGTCGCGACCAGACGGAACCTGGTCACAGGCGGGGTGAACGGGCCGTGGTGCGCTCTTGAGGCCGGAGACAGGGTGGTGGACAGCGTCTTTACCCACAACTACCTCGACTCCAACCATTTGCAGGGTATTTCTTTGACCTGCAACACCTCGGGGCCATCCAAATACCTCTATTACGGGTATAACACATCCAAGTCGACCGCCAACGGCCTCCTCATGATAGGCTACGACAAGTCGGAAGCCACGCAGAGCCTGTATTTCTATAAGAACAGGTTCGAGGGCAACGCGAACGGCGCGCAGCTGCAATACAACACCAGCCACATCACCTTCGACAGCTGCGAGTTCGTCAACAATACGGGCAGCGGCGTGATCCTCCGCGACGGAGCCGACGCGATGAGTTTTGTCGGCTGCTCCGTCACGGGCAACGGCGGGGCCGGCGTGAACATCGTGAATCCGCTAAGTATTCTCGAATGGAAAGATTCCACCATCGCCGGAAACGGAAGCAACACCGTGCCAACCAACAAACCGTTCCCCGTGGATAAGCCGGCGGCGGTCATTAACGGCCCGTCCTGGGGCGGAGTGGGCCAGCCGCTGACATTCCGAAGCGATTCCGCCGCAGCTGGCGTGAACAACATCGTGCACGCGCTCTGGGATTTCGACGAGGGCATACCGGCAGTGTGGGATATCCACGGCAGCCAGAATGTCAATATTCCGCCGAGCGTGACCTATACGTTTGAGAAACCCGGCGTTTACACCGTATCTCTGCTTGTCTGGGACGACGACGCCAGAAGCGCGTTCGTCGAGCAAACGGTCACCATCGGCGATACGGACAATCCAAACCCCGGCCCGGAAGGCGCGCCGCCGGTTACTGACGTTAAGGTCATAAAGAGTCTTGAGGCGCTGAGCGACATTCCGTCGGCTCCGGCCGACGGCGGGACGGCTCCGGTTGGCCTGGGCCTCGCGGCTGACGCCCATTTCACGCTACAGTCGCTGGCCTGGACCGGACTTACCGGCGGGAAGTTCGTGGGAGGCGTGACGGCGGCCGCTTCGGTTACGCTTAAAGCCGTACCCGGTTAT
>Ga0209629_10001519_pt1 | contig 14818 bp, 14 predicted proteins | sample TergutCu122P5_FD_187286 | JGI IMG/M metagenome (GOLD analysis project Ga0209629, IMG submission 187286) | Cubitermes ugandensis P5 segment gut microbial communities from Kakamega Forest, Kenya - Cu122 P5 (SPAdes) (version 2) | ecosystem: Host-associated > Arthropoda: Insects > Digestive system...
GCTGGCAACGGGTTGTACACAATGCTGGTGACTACATTGAAGGACAGTAAAACTTCGAAACATGTATCTATTTTGTATCAGTTGTAAATAAATAGTTGCCACTATTAAAGTTCCAACCCTTGTAGTTAGCGAATTTGTTATAAATGTTTAAAGAAACACAGTATAAAAGTGGATTTAAATTGAATAGACCCCGGGAACGTGCATTTAAACAATTTAAATGCCCCCGTCCTCAATGTGTTAAGAGAAAAGTAAATAAGTCACTGTCCATTCCATGAAGGCATATAACAGTAGGTGAAAAGCGTAGCTCCATTTCTCAACCTCAGCACTACATGGAGGTGAGTGGTCAACTTCACACCCCAGCTGCTTTATCCCCAAAGAAAGACCTCCAGAGTAGGTGGTTGGGTGTGTCCTAGGGCCAGTTTGGACAATAATTAATAGAAAAGTTACCTTTTTTCATTCTGAACCTCCATACCTCGTATGGATAAGCTGCTGATAAGACAATATGCCAAAGAATCAGTACTATTGTTTATTCCTTCAACTAGGATTCCACGGAAATACAAAATCTTTCTAGCAAAAGCAAATGCAATGAAGTTACAGCACAAATGAACACTATTCATCAGTGGACTCTGCCAGCCTTCTAGAGATGGGACTTCATAGAACAATACATGTTGAATTTTCACTGGGTATGAAACAGTTCTCCACTACACTACACTACACTCTTCATTTAATCACACATGCTAGTGTTGTAGTAAACCTCTCTTCTGAAGATAACTTGGGAGATACGAGATTTCCAGGGTTGTGACTATGAATATTACTGGTGTTTGGGCTACTCTACCATGCAGTGTAGTAGAAATTTAGTGACATTTCAGAGTAAGCTGTAAAATCTGTCCCAGAAAACAGTAATCTTCACGAGATAAATGGTTTGACTCTTCGTCAGATTGCAGGTTGTACTGAGATTTTTTTTCCTCGATCTCTCCAGGTGAGTGCCACTTTTAAATATATCATTCACATTTGCCAGGTGAATATTAGTTTTGACCATAACATTCGGTTTGTTTCAGGTTTAATGTCACTTGATATTTACAGATGTCATTTTTTAATAAATCATTACTGAATTTTTACATCTTCTGCCATTCAAGTGACAGATGTGAGAGATGCATGTTGGGTTTTTGTAGGGAAACCTTAAGGAAATAGGAAACGTTGAAAACTTTGACATAGATGGGTGGATAATATTAAAATTTACCTTAACAAAACGATTGGGAGGTCATGAATGGGACTTATCTGGCTCAGGGCAGGGACAAATGGCATGCTGCTATGAACACAGTGATGAACTTTTGGGTTCCATAAAATGTCGGGGAATTCTTGACCAGCTGTGCAAGAAGGACTTTGCTCCACTGAGCTGTTTAATTAGTTACTTTGTTCATTAGATAGTTCTATCATTCAACTTCACCAACCCTTTCCTTTTTAACACCAGTATTGTTACACAGTCTTACGAACTAACTGATAGACAATTAATTAATTCTGTGTAGCATTCATTAAACAAACAGCAAATAACATATTCTGTCAATGTCTAGTTTAAAATGTTTAAAAATAATAAGCTAATTTATTGGTGAACTGTACTGTATCCAAACATAAAATTCTTGGATATTATATTTTTAGGTGCATCATCATAAATGTAGATCCTGAAAACGGAGTGAGGGACCCTGATTTGGAGCCATTACGCACACTGAGATCGTAAGTAGTACTTAACAGTTCTTTATTTTTAAATCCATTTTACTCAGAAAAACAGTATGTATTACTAAGAGAATTAATCAAAGAGATGGAATACTAATATGGCCAATAATGAAGTTTTAGTACCAAGTGAGTCAAACATTGGGTAGATAAAATAGTAGTGATATAAGAAGAGGGTATGTTGAAGAGAAATTCTTGTATCGTATGTCTAAATATATATTAATGTACAGTAGTTAGGTACACTTCAGCACTTATAATATAATACAAAAATGTAAGCATTCATACAATTATGTGATATCCTACACAGAATTATGTATATGCATATTGAACATGCACTTGTGCATACATACGCTTTTCCTCTCTCACACATTCTTCCTCTAACTTACTCTCTCACAGTAAGTTACATTTCTCCAGCCACTAATGTCGACAGTGAGGCAGTACTCATACGTGTATCAACATCCCAATTAACTCACCTAATTATTCACTCACACATCCACCCACCCACCGACTTACTCACTCTTTCCCTCATTCTCCGTCTCTGATACATTGTGTTCTGCCTCTTTTCTTCACTGTCTTCAACATTAATTTCATTAACTCAAGAGAACAGTCCATAACCTTAAGTAGTGGTTAGGTTAGAATATGAAATGGCTAATCTATGAAAACTGGAACAGTTAGAAACAAGGCCGTGTTTCCGGTACTGCACAGTGATATACTGTTCTGGCATCTTTCAAGGGGGAAAATTACAAAAATTAAAAATTTACCCATGTTACTGAAAGCTGGGGCATAACAGAAAATGAGATAAGGTTGCAGTTAAGTTAGGTTTACTATGTTATTTATTTACAAAAATAAAAAATAGAGGGTGCCAGCACCTTATCTTCTAGAAAATGAAAGTAATTCTTATAACCAAACGTAAGTTAGGAACTAACTATACATATTTCAATTTCTTACATTATTGCATCACTTTCAGTAAATCAAAATTTCAAACAGCCTAAATCTCAGTCCTGTGTGAGTTATATATTGTTTCTAACTGACTTCCATTAATCTGATTCCAAGCTATCGTCTGGTTACAAGACGCGGAGCAAGAGAAGTGGAAGGAGTGGACCCTATAATGGGAGTATACCTGGGTGTTCGAATTCCTGGTGTGGTAAAAGAAGGGGATCCAGTTTATGTAGGGTATGATTAACAGGCTGCATGCATGTATCAATCAGTTCTGTGACAAACGCAGAAATAAATGAAGTTGTTTTCTCCACATATACGGAGCAGAGACAGCTATTGTTAATATTTATTTATTTACAAGAAATTAGTTTCATGCAAAGAAAGTCTCGTGTTTTGTGTAGCAGTCAGTAATTATGAACTGCATCATTTAAGGCAGACAGGAAGGCATAATCTTTCACATTACAAATGGCATGGTAGATAGAAAGGCATAGTCTTTAACATTACAAATGACATAATTATGTCCTCGTCGCAGCACAAGTTACAGGTATGGCATGATGATGCAGTATGTTATGAGTAAGATGATGAAACATGGACTTAATGCACTGTGTGCTTTTGTTTTAATAAAGTAATTGTAAGTGACTGAATCACCAACAAAATAATTATCAACCACTGTTTAATCTGTGAAATACACAGTTATCTAGTACCTAATTTCACACCTGTTAACTTTATTTGGACTTTCAGGGAATTTGTACCAATATTTTCACATTTTCAAGATGTAAACCTAAATTATCTCTCCATTTGATACACTATAATAATCCATGAAGACATTATGTCATCAGTGTTATAAAGGCAGTTCTTTCTCCATAACAGCTGTGGAACAGTCTGTCCACAGCTAATGTAGAGGTTTGGTGTGTGTTAGAGGGAGGTAAAGCAAAACACTGTCTTCCTCCCATCAGAAATAAATTGCTAAGTTGAAAAATAAAATTGAAGTACAAATATCTGAATTGTCTATCAAATGTGTGCGTATAATAGACACTTAGTAAACAGTTATAATTTGAATTCTTAGCCAAATGTGATATTATTTACTTATAAAATTACATTAGAAATTAAACTTAGCAGCAGATTAACTACATTACATCTCTGATTCCTATTTAAAAAACAATGAATCTGTTTCTTATGAAGCATGTTTGTGAACATATTTTTGTGTATATACCATATGTCCTCATTGTACTTTACTGTTACTTAATATCAAAAGGAATTTGTTATTATTATTATTTTAATAGGTTAATATTGCATAATAAAGTAACAACTCACATACCTCTGGGCATTTTTATTTCTGCCATAAAATCTATAATCAAACTACACTATCTGATAAACAGTAGTATATGTCTAATTGTTGTGGTTATGGTGTCAAACATACAAATGGGCATTAATCCTGATTGAAATATGCAGTTAAACCCTAGACATGAGGGTAGAATTAAAATGATACAATACTCCCTATTATGTATTATGTATTATGAATTTTGGACAAGTCTGCCACACATTAAATTCAGGAAACAATTAAGGAAGTTCTATACATCCCAATAACAACATGCACATTAAATCAGTTTTTCTTCTCATCGCTGTATATAAATTCAACTTGTGTATGTTCCTTGCTACAGCACCAACAGGTTAAACAGACTGGCTTAAAATACCAAAATCCTGTTTGAAATCTGGGTCACCATCAAGAAAATCATTACCAAGGATCATTGTCCTCAACTACATTTGTATTTTTAGGTGAAAAGCCCATTACATAACTCCTAAGACAATGGCATAATATATAGTTAACTGTGTGTAGTGAAGCAATGCACTAACAGAGTACAGTATAAGTGGGGTTGCTTCTCTCAACACTAGAACATGTACAGTATGTAACTTTAAATATTATTATTGTTATTGAATAAGATAAATAATATTGAAAGTTATACCCAGGGCAAAACTAGGTGGACAAAAAGGTAAAGAGGTCATTAGGTGTGGTGAAAATAAAGAGGTGTTACATATTACCTCATTTAAACTACATATTCTTCCGTTTGCATAATTTTACTTCCCTGTAAAATATATAGATACATTTTTATATAGGCTATATACATATTATTACAACAGGTAAACCAAATAGATACTCAGGCCACTCAGTCCCAAACTGTGTTCCATAAAGCTTTTTCTGTCCATTATATTTGTAGTGGCTACACGACTTTCATATATTTTAAACATAGTTTAGCATCATGTCATGTTATTGAAATATTACCATATGTTTCATTACAATCTACTGGCTTTAAAGTAATTTTGTTTTATGGTCATGACACAGAAAATATATTTCTGCCCTCAGTAACTTATCACATACAAATATTACAACTGACTTTCAATTGGTCCATCTCCATTGTGCTTTAGAAATTATACTGCACAAAAATTCTACATTTATTTCACTTTGTTTTACTGCAACATGTTTCGGCCACTATGTGTGGTCATGCTGAGGCAGTCCATATTAAAAGTCACAAAGAGAATATACAAACAGGCAATGCCACATATGTCTGATTAAAATAAACTGTGGCATCCCAGAGTTTCCCATAGAACATTAAAATTATGTACATATGAAGAGTCCTACAGATTTGAAAGACAAAAGACCTCCGATTTTCCCCATGTAATACATCAATCCATAACCTGGATGTTGTAATATCCCAATAAATGACTGTGGTCTCATTCATCTCCATGGATGTGTAGTCTTATTCTGATGCGAATGTTTATGTTATTCGAAATTTATTTTTTAAATCAACAGGTAAGTGCCAATCTGTCTTGCATTGTGTAATATTTACACTCATTTTTTTAAGTTCTATAGAAAAACTCTGGGATTCCACAGTTTATTTTTAATCAGAAGTATTAGGGATTGTACGTTTTTGTATTCTGTTCCTGATTTTTATGCATGAAGGCCTGAGTATTGCCACATGTAATGGTCACAACTTTATACATTTAAATACAGAGTGAAATAAAAGGAAAATTGGTGTGCAAACAGCATAACATATCCAGCTTTCTATACCAGAAGTGACACTCTGCGAATATCATGGTTGAGGGTTATCATTCCTGCTTCATATTCACAGAGGTCCCAGGTTTTATCCTCAATTCACCCATTGGCTACAGTGATTTAGTTTTTCATGGTGTCCCTCATTCTCTCCATAACAATGGAGATGTTGAAATTCAGTATGTATTTTTAAGACCAAATAGGTCCCATGGTTAAACACATATTGGGAAGTACAACTGTACTCTTGTTTGTATCAGACAAAAAATAACAGTGAGTCAACTTAATGTCATCTCTGATTGGTTAAGTAAACATGATGAATGTTGAAACTATAACATATTTCATGACTTCACTTACCATACACGTCACAATATAGCGGTCTGCATGAGTCAGAGTTAGAAAAGTTGGTCAGTCCAGACCAATGACCATTTTGTCTATGTCCAGCTTGTTCTCAAAGGACCATTTTCATAAAACAAACATATCTCTTTTTACACTAATCTGATTTTGAAAAAAGTATGTAACATCATGAATAGCTAATTATTTGTCTGTGTCACTTATTTATCATCTCCAATTCATGGCTTACCTTATTTCACCATTAGCATCATTATTCCAACAGTAAGAATTGTGTTCCAGTAAAGTCATGCTTTTTAAGTGATATGATTTTTATCTACAAAAATTCCTTCCAACTTACTCTGTTTCTCCCAGCCCTAACATTTTAAAACTTATTCATTGTGCTGTGCCCTAAATATGTAAATCAAATAATGTCTATGCCTGTTTACCAGGATTATCACATTGACAGGTTATATAACAGCGGACCTCTTTTCAAGCAAAAAAAGAACAAAACTTAAAAATTTATCAGAATTTCTCTTGGAAATTAAAACTTTCATAAATAATGTTTTGCCCACGGTCACAAATTTTCCGCTTATAACTTGAGCACCAGAGTAAGTTGGTATACAGCAATCTGCATTTAATGTTGCCCCAAACATCAACAACTTACAGTTTTACAAATACTACAATAATTATTTGATAACAAGTTATAAATGTATTTTGGGATTACAGATTAATAACATGATACCAATCTTTAATAGCTTGAATCAAAGTGAGAAGCTCCCAAAAATGGTCAATGTTTGACCAGAAAGACATACCAGAAATATTATAAACATCACAAGTAATACAACATCCCAATAATTTTACTACTACTTGAGTGTTCATTCCCTACACCAAGAAATATTATGTTCATTGTACAACAGTTCCTGTTAAACTGACTCTAGTACTATTTCTATTTTTTAAATACATATATCTGTGTGTGTGCGTGCGTGCGAGCGCACGCGCGCGTGTGTGTGTGTGTGTAACTGAAAATAATTTCTTACTTGTTACTACAACAGAACATGAATTTTTAAATGTGTCTTGAATCCTATAACAGATGGACAGACCTGGATTAACATTATTAATATCAGTATTGTTTGTGAGCACTGTCAATAGAAACATTTGCACTAATCACTAATAAAGTCAGTTTACTCTGAAAATGAATGTACTCAGAATTACTATTCATCACCAACAAATACGCTATCACCTACTCTTACGTTACCAGAATTATAAAGTCCCAGGTATATTCCAAATGCAGGAGAAATGCCTTCAACTTTAAGCAAATCTGGATCTGTCAACTTCCGGTATCTGTAAAGGAGAGCAAGTAACACTGTATGACTGTGCCGAAACAACACATGTAGTCAATGCCCACTGTTGTAAGGTACAACTGCATTATCACAGATGAGGGACTGCTAACCCAAGTACTACTGATAAAAGCATTACATACAGTGAAGGAAATAGAAGTATATATAAATATTTATTTACGTCTATACACAACAATATTCCACAATAGTGAGTAACTACTGTGGAATATTGTTGTGTATAGACGTAAATAAATATTTATATATACTTCTATTATGTCACACAATGGGATGGCCTCCATTAAGTGAAGGAAATGCCACTATAGATTTCCAGGAAGTGACTCATGGTCATTTAACCATTTCATCTGAAGTACAGAGATATAGAAACACTACAAAACAACCAAGTCATGGTAGTAAAATAATTGCATCTGTAGCAGAAGGAATGTCACTCCCTAATACAAAAGAACTTTTGTCATAGAAGCACATCTAGTAAAACTCTGGTGCAGGAGATATTAGTACTAAAATTTAATCACGTTCTAGTGCCAACAGCAATAATCAGTGAAATTTCTATGATGCTGTCATGTTGTCAGTAACTTTGACTATAGGTGTAAAAAGTTTAATGGTAGGATGACAGATGAATTACAAAGGATTTGGAAGGAAACGGTCATGCTGCAATCGAGATAGTACTCCGGGATTTACTTGGATGGGCTCTAAAAACCAATAACATATCAGAAAAGTTGATAGCCTGGCTGAGAGTCAAAGAGCACATCTCCCACATACAAGTATAGAATGTTACTGCTATACCAAGCCATTTGGAATGAGGGTAATTGAGGTAACTTCACATAATAAATATTACATATTCTATCAATGTATTTCATGGGTAGGCTACTGATCAATTTGTCAGCCTGACAGGTTTTTCTTTGTTTCTGTCAGTTTTTCCAGGTGTCAGGATCATTTGTAAAACAATCATGACTGCTCTCCCATCTTATCATGTGCAATTTATTCATAATCAGCCTAAAATCTCATTGGATGGCGAATAACCTTTGTAGTTCACATACCAGTAGACAGCATAAACCAATCAATGATGAATCAATCAGAACTTTCTAAATTTAGACAACATTTGGCCCCATCAGGCATTGAGATCACACTGCACACAATAATTAAACAAAAATATTACTACTGTGGATTAGGCACAGGTACTTAAACATTACTAAGTGAATGGGTTGAAGTGCTAACAGTTGTGATATAAAATTCAGGACACACCCAGCTTAAATACTGGCCAAGGAACCAACTATTGTAACTGAGGTTTTTGTGGTCTTCCTCAGTCTTTCTATGCAAGCACTGGGATAGAACCTCAAATTAGACTATGATCCCTTCCTTGGTACATAATTTTCAATTCATTAATTCACTAACCGTCCTACTATTGGATGCTAAATTTTCTGAGTTAATGACAATGTCTTTAATTAAACCATAAATCAATATATATTTGAACATTTTAGGCAAACCATATACAGGGCGTTTCATAATGTTCTCCGTGATTACAAACATTTATAACAAGAAAACCAACGGACCTACGTTAATGGAATTGTTCATAAGTTCTTGCCACACATGTGTCAACATGTTGACGCGTGTGTGGCAACAACTTGAACATCGTACCAACGCGTGCCATGTCACCCATGGTGCACACATCGAACATCTCTAGTTGTCAAAAAAAAACCTTTCAGTTTTCCTGTGGCTGTGAACAATTCCATTAAGGTAGGTCCTTTGATTTTCCTGTTCTAAATGTTTGTAATCATGGAGAACATTATGAAACGCCCTGTATTATTACTAAGTTCTAATTTAACTTAACATACATTAACGTAGACATAGAGAGACGAAAGAATAAGACAGAAACAAAGAACTGCTAAAGAAGCAAAAGTGATCACTTGTCAGATAAACAGAACTCCTATGCAACAGGCCTGCTACATTCAGTATTTGAATTAACTGGTCCTAGAATAAAAGTTGAATACATCATGTACTTAAAACTCACAGCATTAATTCATACAAAATTTTACATACACATAATTACTTCATTGTGTGCTTGATCACTTTGTTTACTAGTCCAAATTCTTCTTTTAGTATTTTTACATTTTCTCTCATTGTCTCTCCCAGTTTTATTTATTTACAAACAACATATATATACATTTATCAGTATTCTACAAGTAGTCTTTTTACCCTCTGAGAGTGCGTAAAGGCTCTTGTTTTGGGTCCATAACAGCTGTAATTGGGTTGAGTGTTGTGAAAAGACATCTGTAAATAGAGAAACATATACTCAAAATAGCTACTATAAACTTCATGAGCCGAAAGTCACTAGAAAACATGTCCGTGACAACTATTGTTATGCTGAACCTCAAAACAGTCAGTCAGTCCATCAAAGTTCTGCAATATTGTGTGTTCAACATCAGTTTCCTACTTTCCTAACTTGAACATTTAATCATGCAGAGGTATGTCCAACACAAGTTCATCAGTTTCATTACAAAGGTTTAATCTCTATGAGAAAATTACATTATACACAGTCCCATTCTTTTGCATGAACAATTTTCTGCTAACATAAAAGTGTTGTAAATTTAAAATTTTTCAATTGATCACATAGTCTATTACAAACCTGGTGCATGGCTTAACATTCCTGAACACAGCTGTTTCACCAATCTTGACCCATTCCCATTTGTCTTCCTCGTAGGGTACTGTTCCACTCACTAGGAAATTTGGTCTGAACTGTCTCGGTACAACAGACACGTCAGAAGAAGTTCTTTTCTTCAAGTCATCTACCGAAGATTCTGTCATCAGCATGAAGCTACATAAGTCTGAATATACCCCCTGTAAAGATATCAAATATTCTAGGAACATCTTACAATGTTTACTTTCCTTCAAATGCTTCATTTGTATGGGGACGCTAACAGGAACTACAAATTAACAATTATGCAATTTAACAGTCCAGCACTGCATAATATCCTCTACTACACATACTGGGTGTTTGAAACTCATCACCAACAACTCCAAAATTTCCCAGCATCATCACGTTTGTAAGTGTCAACAACCAAACAAAAATTTCATACCAAATGTATATGTCAGCTTGCCATTTTATCTCCAAGCATATTTTCACATACCGTATTTCTTGGCCCATAAGACGCAATTTTTTCCCTGAAAAATGTGACCTAAATTCGACCTGCGTCTTATGCGCCGAGGGTAAATATTATTTCCGAACTTATAAATACCCGTACATCTATTATACAATATCTTTATAGTGAGATAGTGAAAATAAACATGAAGATGATTTTAGTGACAGTGACGATGATTTTCTGGGTTTCTATGATGAATAAATTATATTATGGTTGCTAATTTTAGTATGTAACAATCCTGTTTTCTTCCAATGAATTACTAAAATTAAAATACATTCATCATTATTTTTTTCTAAAATTTCTAACGAAAAAATCACGGTGCATCTTATGGGCCGGGAAATACGGTACATATTTCCTATGGTTCATTATTATCGCTATGAAATAAAATACTGAAATTAGATATTATTTCAAAAACCTTATACTACACAAAATGTAAGGGACAACATTATTTTAATGATTACTTTTTATAATCTCCACATGTTCTTTTACAGCTTCAAGCATAAAGACACGAGTCCTTCTCCACCTCATTCTAAAAACCACTGTTTATGAATAACAATCCATGCTTGAACACAAAAGATTGGAAATAAAACACAAAACATCTGAATATATGAACAAGAATGATAGTGTGACATCCTCAATGTATAAGAGGAATGCAGCTGACACTCAGCAGATCGGATATGATTCAGGTGACTCAGAAGGTGCAACTACATGACAAACATATCTGCCTCATCAAACATTGTATCTGCTAGTTGTATTACAAACAATTTTTCCATGTTTTTGGTTGGACAGTAGAAAATGCACATTTGGTCATGCCTTACAACAGTTAGAAATTACCTTTCTATGTCTGTTCAGCAACACATTACAAGGAAATGTTGGCACATTACACTGGTAACATGTTACCAGTACTACCCTTTTAAAAAACCTCAGTATAGAATGAGAGAACAATAATATCAAGCCTCAAGTGTGATTTCTCTTCAGCATAAAATGAGAAGTAGAATAATACATAAACTGTCCAAAGATTACCAAATCACTTTTTTGAAGAGTCTTGTAAAACGGTGTAAATTTCTTGAGTGCAACACTTCGTGGAACAGTATCCCCCAGGTGAAATCCCATACGCAATCCACAGTCTTGATTCAACAAGTACTTAGACAGCCACTGTGCTGCTGTGTCACCACAATCAACAGTTTCCACCACATCATCAAACCAATATCTACACAAAAACAACAGGATAATGACTTTCAATAAACTGTCAAGCTTTAACTTTTCATCTTAATCCCCTGTAGACTTAAAGGAAGTCTGTCCAATGGCATCTTATCAACTGTACAACTATCCCACTAGTCAGTTGTGTTAAACCTCGCTAGGTAATTTCCCCCTTTTGGCCATGAAGAGTCAATTCTGTTGAACAACAGTGGCTCTGAGACATTGCCTGTAAGACAATATTGGAAAGAGATCATGAGAAACTGACTCTTTAGCACAGTATTCCTTTGTAGCAAACATTTATTCAGCTCATTAAGAAATTTCTCTTCTTATGCAACCCAAAGGTTCACCACGGTCATAGTAAATAAACCATACAAAATGCATGCCTGTGCCTTCTACCTTGGCTTCTACATCACATTTACGCGTACCACATTTCAGTGGCGACTATTTAATCACTCCCTAATTGGTCCACAATAGACCCAATATACACAGAAAACCACCCTCTTCTACCAAGGAGCTCCCTCCAAGCAATATATGTAGCTGATGGACATACATAGAATTGCACCCCATTCACATACAGTTGAGGTGAAGAAAAGTGTCTGTAATGTATACATTTCAGGCACCTCTATGGCTGCATGAATAGGTGAACACAACATGTTACACATGTCTCTTAATACATATAGGATAACTTTTAAAATCACACACAAAGTGTAAAATGGACCAATGGGTGTGTATGACATTTCTGACTGAGAATGACCTCAAGGATAAACAACCAAAAAAAGACATTAAATCATGAATTACTTTTACTATGATTATAAGAATCTGTCTGTAAAACTGTTTATATGCCTATATAGTAATTTAATATATCTGTAAATATGCTATAAAATTTCTACCAAACTGCAATTAGTGATATAATAAATGTGATTCAGTCCAAGGTAATGTTTGTGTTTTGTGGGAAATGTCATGTAACTGCACTGTATTTGTAGGTATTTTCTAGACTGTGGTATATTGTACTCGGACCTGTCCTACACTCTGCTTTCAAATATCTAAGGGTTGGACTTATCTGTCCATCCCCATTCCTCATCCAAGACTCTACAAATACTTAACAGATTAAATTAAACGCAAACTCCTACACCAATTATTAAAACAGTAGAAGAAGAGTGAAAAAATAAGGAAGAAAACAAAGATGGAATGAATAACAGAAAACAATAAACAGAAAGATGCAGAATTAAATAGAAGAGCAAGTTTTCTCTCCATTATCCTAACCTCTATATCTTACAAAAATATCTACAGATGAATAAAATTAATTACATCTAAAGCTTCAATTGTTACTTACTTTAAATGTGCATGTTTGTTATTTTCTGAAGCTTGTGGGACTTTGACTCGAAGTTCTGGCATATCGGGGGCTGATAGTTTCACAGCATCAGTACCATCTAATGACACATTAACAAGCACCATCTTTGGAAGAGTTCGTGCTGTCTTGAACTCTTTGGTCTGCTCATCATACACAATAAAAAATCTGAAAATTTGGTTTACAATATATATGATGTACAAACAGTAAGTCCAACTAACTAACATGAAACACAGGATTAAAAGGGAAAGACAAGACTGTAACAGAAATCTTTCTTCTGACATACTTGTCTACTCTTTGTATAAATTCCTTCTGTATGACTATAAGGATTACTGTTTAGTGGGGTGTAATGCCATGCAGTCTGACAAAAAGTGCACAGATGTTTCAAGGGTTATCATCATCATCATCATTTTGCTGCCTGCATCATTAGGATAGATGGACAGGGAAGGATCCTCTTAAGGTTGCTAAATTTTATGTTTTGTTGACCGTGCATCTTGATATAATTGTGTAAAGAAAAACCAACTTGATGCACAACTTATTCTGTTGTCCTGGTTGGAACAATCCAATCAGGACAACAGACAGTCATCGAAAAAGAATAATACGTACCAATTGTTGTACACATACTGTTGTACTTCCTGATGATGGGCCTAGATACGCCCAAAACGTGTAGAGGTTGACAAAATATACTAAGAATAAGTTGTGCATCAAGTTGGTTTTTCTTTACCCAGTCCTCTTAAGGGTTGACACACTACTACCAGACTACACAATAGCACAATCCAAAAGACAGTAATCCTAAAACAACAATTCAAAACCTGTTGAGAAAATATATATAGCTCAGGCAATACAGTGGCTACATTATGGGCAAGACAACTAAGAATTTTTTTTTTAGGTCAGACATCCCCCTTGTGTTTATAAATAGTAATATAAGTACATAAGATATATAATACATAGTCTAACACATCTCAACTGAGTTGAGTTAGACTATATATTACGTATCTTATATACCTATATTACCAAGAAATTAGGATTAAATGGGAATGAAGCAAAAACAGACACTACTCAGTACATGAGGCAGAAATTTATAAATTGTAGATTTGATTATAATAGCACGAGATTTTAACCATGTAAAATATATATAATCTAGAAAGAAGCATTAGTAACAAACAACTTCATCCAAAACAGAAAAATGTTCACGCCTCTGGGGATTCTGTTACAGACAGGTTTTACTACAATAATGTTCTAAGCCATATCTGCTCAGTAACATGAACAGATACATCTAAAATAGCTTTGGGACCTACCTAGTTTCATATGAAATATGATTAAAGATTATCATTACCTCTGTCAGTTCCATGGTTATGACCACTTGTAAATTAATATTCACACTTTCGTCATACCCTTTTGTTGTAGTGCTAAACATGATTATAATTGTATCATATGTCAGTATTGCACAATCCATGACCCTCAAGCCACATGCAAACTGGCAACTTACCTCTACACACTGCCATATATTTTGCCATAATTTTCACTTCAGAAATTAATGGCCACCCTCATATTCACAGTCAAGTTTTAATGAATTTTAAGTGACATGTACACATGGGAGTCGGACGGTTTTCAAAAAAAAATTACACGGTAGATATTCAACTTGAAATGGATTTATTTGTACAAAAATAAAGGTCAAGACATGCCATTTGAGTTAGGTATTCAAGTGTGAAAAATAATGTCATTTAGGTGACGA
>Ga0209629_10001521_pt1 | contig 14807 bp, 10 predicted proteins | sample TergutCu122P5_FD_187286 | JGI IMG/M metagenome (GOLD analysis project Ga0209629, IMG submission 187286) | Cubitermes ugandensis P5 segment gut microbial communities from Kakamega Forest, Kenya - Cu122 P5 (SPAdes) (version 2) | ecosystem: Host-associated > Arthropoda: Insects > Digestive system...
CGGCAAGTGTAAATTTCAATTTTTCATCAGCAGAGATGTTCTTAAATTGCATATTAGGTCCATCCCATTCCAATTCTTTATTTAATCCTTGGAGACGAACGGCTAATACGCCCATCACAACCATTTCATTGAACGGACCTGCTTCACTGAAGTTGGAAGCTGTTTGAACGCGACTGTCAGCGCTTTCCTTACATGCGCGCACCCAGTCCATTTCGTGGCCGCCATTCATAGCTTCACCCGGTACCTCGCGTTGTGTTTTCGGAACCACCGGTTTACGTCCTGAAAGCAACCATGGATTTACGCCATAGCAGCCGCAAATCAAAGTATCTTTTGTTCCATAGAAAACAACAGCGCCGCCCGAATCGTTCATATTTCTTCCTGCGGGCCATCCCGGAGGCATTACGGGTTTGATTCCGCCATCGTACCAATTCACTTCCACTTCGGGAAATTTCACCTTTTTGATTTCGGGTACAATTCGTTCGGGGAAAGTCAAGTGTACAGACTGGGCAGTAGGAGCGCAATCGGTGAGCAACAGGGTTGAACTTCCCTGTACTTTGGTAGGATAACCCAGCTTCAAGCCTTTGAAGATAGGGTGCATGATATGGCAGGCCATATCGCCGAGGGCTCCGGTTCCGTAATTCCACCATCCGCGCCAGTTCCACGGGGTATAAATCTCGTTGTAGGGAACCATTTTTGCAGGACCGGTAAACAAATCCCAGTTCAATGTGTCGGGAACCCATTGACCATTCGGCGTATTCAATCCTTGAGGCCAGATAGGACGGTCGGTAAAGGTATCCACCCTTCTCACTTCGCCTATTTCACCGTTGAATATCCAGTCGCAAACCTGACGAACGCCGGGTCCCGAACTGCCCTGATTACCCATCTGAGTCGCTACTTTGTATTTTGCCGCCAACTTAGTTAATAAGCGGGATTCATACACAGTATGCGTCAACGGTTTTTGAACGTACACATGCTTGTTCATTGTCATAGCCGTAGCTGCAACGATAGCGTGAGAGTGGTCGGCAGTTGCCACAATGACGGCGTCGATGGATTTACCCATTTCGTCGTACATTCTGCGCCAGTCCCAATACTTTTTTGCACCCGGATTTTCACTGAATACTTTTCCGGCATATTTCCAGTCAACATCGCAAAGGGCAACGATATTTTCCGTACTCTTCACGTGTTTGATGTTGGTGTTACCCATACCGCCGATACCGACGGCTGCAATATTCAGTTTGTCACTCGGAGCCGTAACTCCGCTAATACTTTTTCCCATGGCGATACTCGGGATTACGGTTAATCCCAGCGCCGCCGCTCCGCCTTTTTGAAGGAATGACCTTCGTGTCATAGAATTAGACATAGTCTTTAGTTTATTTTATAGTGAATAATTTTATATTAAAACAACGGCTTCAAAGGTATTACTTTTATTTAACAAAATGAATAAAAGTAATAAAGAAAATAATAAATTTTATATAATTTAACATTAAAACAAAATTGATTAACGAATGTTTGGGTTAGACAGTCATCGTCTCAGTGAGAAAAGTTGTTTGAAACAAAATCAATTATTCCCCTATATCAACCTCAAATCTCTCAAAAATTCGGGAATCGTTTGTTCGAAATTAACGCCGAAGCGAATATCGGTTCCTGCCTGCGCTGTTTTCAGGATAGCCGATGCCGTGAAACGAACAGCAATCGCTGCAGATTCGTTCAATGGAAAATCATTTAAGATAGCCGCTAAGAGCGCCGAGCCGAAAACGTCTCCTGTTCCGTGATAATAACCCGGAATGCGTTTCCCAAAACTGTAAGCAATTTCGCCGGTTACAGCATCGTAAGTAGCAGCGCCCAACTCTTCATCATCGAAAAAGACGCCGGTCAGAACAATTTTTCGAGGACCTAAAGCGCTTAGTTTTTTCAAAACATTTTCGATATACGATTGGGAATAAGGTCCCGGATTATACTGTTCTCCTATCATTAAGGCGGCTTCCGTTAAGTTAGGAACAATAATATCTGCTTTTTCACACAGCTTACGCATTCCCAAAGCAAATTCGGGAGAGAATATTTTATACAGTTCGCCATTATCCGCCATGACGGGATCTACCAAGATGATATTATCTTTTGTTTTGAATGTTTCAAAAAACTTCGTAACTAAATCCAACTGCTCAAAAGAACCCAGAAAACCGGTATAAATAGCGTCAAAAGAAATATCCAGCGACTTCCAATGGTCGGTAATCGGTTGCATATCTTCCGTCAGGTCACGATAAGTGAAACCCGTAAATCCTCCGGTGTGAGTAGATAAAACTGCTGTAGGCAGCACGCTGACTTCAATTCCTGCCGCCGAAATAATCGGTAAAGCAACTGTCAGCGAACATTTGCCGAATCCCGATATATCGTGAATAGCGGCAACTCTTTTCAATTGTTTCGTCATATTCAATAGTCTAATTTTAATCGGCTGCAAATGTACAATAAAATTGAGAATAACATATAGAAAATATAAAAACAGTCGCCGACTTTTTATCAAATCTGTAAATAAACTTTACATCCCATGTAAAATAACTTTACAGTAGAGCATATAGGTTAAAACACAATTATCTTATTATTAATCAATTGAAAGTTTGGCATGATTTTAGTAGTTATTTCATAAAAAATAATAATTAAAGAATTACAGTCATGTTAAAAATTGAAGAATTAAGAAAAGCTTTCCGAACGGAAGAAGTAGAAACAATCGCATTGAATGGCGTTTCGTTGGAAGTGAACGATGGTGAATTTATCGCTATCATGGGTCCTTCAGGTTGCGGGAAATCCACCCTGTTGAACATTCTCGGTTTGTTGGATAATCCGACTTCCGGCAAGTATTATTTGGACGGTCAGGAAGTAGGTCATCTGAAAGAAAAAGAGCGCACGCAAACCCGCAAGGGAAAAATCGGCTTTGTGTTTCAGAGTTTCAATCTGATAGAGGAAATGAGCGTTTATGAAAATGTGGAACTTCCGTTGGTTTACATGGGTATCAGTAAGCCCGAGCGCAAGAAACGGGTGGAAGAAGCCTTGCGGAGAATGAACATCAGTCATCGCTCCCGCCATTTTCCGAATCAGCTCTCCGGCGGTCAGCAGCAGCGCGTCGCCATCGCCCGTGCAGTTGTGGCAAATCCCAAGCTCATCCTTGCCGACGAGCCGACAGGTAACCTCGATTCAAAGAACGGTAACGATGTGATGGATTTGCTTTCGGAACTGAACAAGGAAGGCACTACCATCGTGATGGTTACGCACTCTCAGCACGATGCCGCCTACTCCCACCGCATCGTCAATCTGTTTGACGGTGAAATCGTAGCGGAAGTTGAAAGCAGAATGTAATAAATTATGCTTCTAAATCGATTGAATAAAAACAGATCGCTGCGGATAGTGAATCTGCTGGGACTGTCCGTCATTTTTGCAAGTTTGCTGCTGTCTTACAGCTACATTCGCAAAGAATTGAGTTATGACCGCTTCAATAAAAAAGCGGACAGAATCGTTCGCTTATCTTTCCGGTACGGTGAAAATCCGGTGGACGGGCGAAGTTTTAATATTTCTCAGGAAAAAACTTTATTGAACGACATTCCCGGAATTGAAGAAATCGTTATTATGGATAGAAAATATTCAGGCGTGTTGATTTCTCAAGGGAAAAAAACAATAGTCAATAACTTTTACCGGGGAAGTTCCAATTTTTTTCATGTGTTTGATTACCGGTTATTGCAAGGCGAACCTGACAATGTGTTGGATGCTCCACAAAAGGCAGTTATCAGCGAACGGCTGGCTAAGGAATTGTTCGGCAACGAATCTGCTTTAGGCAAAGAAATACGGATAGAAAGTCAGTATTCACCCGACTCGACTTTGTTTGTCAGCGGCGTATTTGAAAATTTCCCCGGAAACTCGCATTTTCATACCGATTTGATTATTCATCGCCAAGAAACTGCCGACGGTTTGCCATACATCTATTTGCTGCTAAATGAACATGCTGCATTAGAGAATGTTGAGCATAATCTTACTGCAAAAATAGACGAATTTAACAAAGATCGAAAAGAAAAAGTTACACCTTACGTTATTCCATTAACCGATATTCATTTACGCAGCCACGTTCAGCGGGAGCCGGAGCCAAACGGAAATATTTATTATATTTACTTGATTATCGGAGCAAATGTTCTTCTGTTAATCATTGTATTGTTCAATTTATGGCTGAATGCCGGATTGATTTTTGCTTCCGGGCGAAGATACTACCAACTGCTGCGGCTGAACGGGGCTTCGGCTTCGACCGTTTTGGCTGATGAAAGTTGGTTGGCGCTGGCGTTGGGATTGGCATCTATCATATTGGGCGGAGCCTGCGCTTATTATTTTTCTCTGCAATTGAATGTACCTTTGTTAACTGTTTCACCGTATGAAATAGCGATTGCCGGATTGTTGCTTATCGGTTTGGTCTGGTTTTTTTCTATTCTTCCTGTGATTACGGGAATGTCGTCCACCCTGTTTTTCAATACGGGAAATGATGTACAGCCTTTGCGTTTTTCGCTGTCCGATATTCGCTATTTGCTGATTGCTCAATTTGCCATTGTCATGTTCATTGTTATTGTCGCTTTCGGCATCGGCAAGCAAATGAACTTAGTGAAAGCAACTCAAGTGGGAGGCGAAGCACAAAACATTCTTGCATTGAATGAACAGCCGGTAGAAGTACAGGAGCGTTATGATGTGCTGAAAACCGAACTGCTGAAACACAGTGAAATAGAAAGCGTAACCGCTGCTATGCAATTACCCGGTTCTGCGATTCGCGACGGGATTTATGTAATAAAAGAAGGCGAATCCGAATCGGAAGGAAGAATGCTTCCGATATTGGTTGTCGGAGACGACTTTCTGCCGTTTTTCCGGATTTCGTTGGTCGCTGGAAGCGGGTTTCAACCCGATCCGCGTTCGAGAAAAGAAGAATGGGATTTATTGCTCGCTTCAATGAACGGAAAGCCGCTCGCCGAGAATCTGACGGAAGATTATATTATTAACCGGAGCGCCATGAAAGCGCTCGGATTTCATTCGCCTGAAGAAGCGGTCGGAAAGCGGATATCGCTCACAGGAAATACTTCGGTAAGTTATATTTCGGGAGGAACAATTGCCGGCGTAACCGACGATTTTACCTATACTTCTCTGTTTGAAAAATCAATCCCTTTGCTTATTTTGCAGCGAAAAGTATTTCTGACTTCTCTGTTTATTCGTCTTTCGCCCGACAGCACACAGAAAGCATTTACCGTATTTAATGAAGTCTGGAAAAAGGTTTATCCCGATTACCCTGCAAATTATTCATTTTTAAAAGAAGTTTACGGGAAAGTTTATCATAACGAACAGAATGCTGAAAACCTTGTTCGGCTGTTTTCGTTGCTGAGTCTGGTAATTGCCAATTTGGGATTGATTATTGTTATGGCATATATCATCAAACGAAAAACAAAAGAAATCGGTATTCGGAGAATACATGGAGCGACTTTTTGGACAATTATACGCATGTTAAACAAGGAATTGATAATCCTGATAGGAATTGCTTTTCTCATTGCCGTTCCCGTTGCTTGGTATGTAATAAACCGCTGGCTCGAAAACTTTGCTTATAAGACTTCGCTGAATGTATGGATATTCGCATTTGCCGGATTGTTTGTACTTCTGTTGTCCGTTGCTGCCGTTTCTTGGCAAAGTTGGCGTGCAGCGACAATGAATCCGGTGAAAACGCTAAAGAGCGAGTAATCTACGAAATGATTCAGAACTATATCATTGCACTGTTTTTTCAGTCAACTCCCTGATATGTTCATCTAAAGCTGTCAGTTTGGCTTCAACTTCTTTAATCTCCTTCTCGTCTTTCAATGAAGTTTGGTAATTAAAGAGGCTCAAGCGATATTGTTTGTAATAAACAATGGCTTGTTCATAATTTTTTAATTCTGTTTCTGTGATGGTTGCCATTGTAAAAAACAAATCCATTTTATCCTTATTATCCTGAGTGTAATTTAACGCTTTATAATATGCTTCCAATGCAGAATCAAAAGCGCCGTTCTTATCTTGCGCCATCCCTAATTTTATATAGATATCATAAGCTAAAACATCGGAAGGAATAAGCTTATAAATCATTTTCAGAAAACACTCGACAGCTTCCGGATAGTAGCCTAATTTATAATTCACTTTTCCTAAAGCATACAAAACATAGGTATTCGTTGTATCTTGTAAAAAAGATTGCTGAAGAAAAGGGCGGGCTAACGAATCCTTGTCAAGCAGATAGTATGAAAAACCGAGACTCCGGTTGACAATCAATGAACTGTCGCCTTGCTGCAAACACTTTTGAAACCGTTTGATGGCAATATCATAAAAATCCATATTATAATAAACATACGCATTTAAAGCATTCATAGTCGCATTAGTAGAATCTTTCTTAATAAATTTTTCAGAATTTTTATAAGCCGATCGAAAATCGTTTTGTTTCACTTGAATTTTCACTAAGCTGTTTGCCGAATAAGCATCCCGTTCGTTCAATTCCCAAGCTTTATTATAATAAACTTTGGCAGAATCTAATTGATTCAGCTTCTCATAACACATAGCAATACCTCTTGCTATATAATTCCGGTTATACGTTGAATCTATTTGAGAATAAGCCGCTATCGCTAAAGTGTATTTCTCGGAACGATAGAGTAAATCCGCTTTTTGAGCTGCAAAATAGGTATTGGTGGAATCAATCATGAGCAATTGATTATAGCAATCGATGCTTTTCTGATATTGAGAAGCAATTTCGTAGCACAACGCCAATTGCAGTTTAACCGGAATATCGGCAGGATATGCTTTCGACAAGTTATCTAAAATTTGAATAGCGCTTGGATATTCATTCAAATTTTTATAACATAAGGCTTTCTGATAAAGCAAATCTTTAGTCGGCTCCAACCGGTCGATGTATTCAATCGCCTGTCTGAATTGCGCATTCCTGAGATAAATCTGAAGGGTGTCAACGCCCGTTTGTTCCGAATGTCCTGCCAAATCTTGCGACCATACAATAGGCAAACACAAAAAGTAAAACATACAAATCCCAATGGATTTCAGAAATAAATTTTTCATAAAATTATAATCTTCATTTATTTTTTTACAAAAGTACGTAAAACGCGTAATATATACAAATAAAACTCACTTAACTTCATCGAATTTTCCAAATTCCAAACTCTTTTGTACATTTGCAGTCAATTATGAATGTGTTTTTACAGCATGAAACTTAAAACTTATTATTTATAACTCGAATGATTGCAACAAAGTACGACCCATCAGACGTTGAGAGCAAATGGTATGATTATTGGATGAAACACGGTTTTTTTCATTCGGAACCGGATGAACGGGAACCTTATACGATTGTGATACCTCCTCCTAACGTTACCGGTGTGCTGCACATGGGACACATGCTGAACAATACGATTCAGGATATTCTGATTCGCCGCGCCCGGATGCTGGGGAAAAATGCTTGTTGGGTTCCCGGAACCGACCACGCTTCGATTGCTACCGAAGCGAAAGTGGTGGCGAAATTAGCCGGCGAAGGAATCAAAAAAACTGACCTTACCCGCGAACAATTTCTTGAACATGCTTGGGATTGGACGCACAAACACGGCGGAATCATTCTTGAACAGTTGAAAAAACTCGGCGCTTCCTGCGATTGGGAGCGAACTTGTTTCACGATGGACGAGAAACGTTCGGAAAGCGTGATTAAAGTTTTTGTCGATTTATACAATAAAGGATTGATTTATCGCGGCGTGCGGATGGTGAACTGGGACCCTGCGGCGAAAACGGCTTTGTCGGATGAAGAAGTCAATTATAAGGAACAGCAGGGAAAATTGTATTATTTGCGGTATAAAATAGCTTACCCCTCCCCCGACCCCTCCCCCGACCCCTCCCCACAAGGGGAGGGGCGATATACTGTTATCGCCACTACTCGTCCGGAAACCATTTTGGGCGATACAGCAGTCTGCATTAATCCCAACGATCCGAAGAATGCACATCTCAAAGGCAAAAAAGTAATTGTACCGATTGCTAATCGGGAGGTACCGATTATCGAAGACGAATATGTGGACATCGAATTCGGTACGGGATGTCTGAAAGTAACTCCGGCGCACGATGTCAACGATTATATGCTGGGCGAAAAATACAATTTGCCGGTAATAGATATTTTCAACGACGACGGGACACTCAATCATCACGGCTTGCACTACGAAGGCAAAGACCGGTTTGAAGTCCGCCGGTTGATTGAGGGAGAATTGAAAGAAAAAGGGCTGATAGAAAAGATAGAGTCTTACGAAAATAAAGTCGGTTTTTCCGAGCGAACCAACGTCCCTATCGAACCCAAGCTGTCGATGCAATGGTTTCTGAAAATGGAGGATTTGGCAAAGCCTGCCCTCGAAGCGGTAATGGATGACACTATCCGTTTGATTCCGGCTAAGTTCAAGAATATGTACCGCCATTGGATGGAGAATATCAAAGACTGGTGTATTTCCCGCCAACTTTGGTGGGGGCACCGGATTCCGGCTTGGTATATAGCCCCCCCCAGCCCCCCCGAAGGGGGGGGATTGTCCTCTCCCTTTGGGGGAGTTAGAGGGGGTGACTTTGTAGTAGCTGAAAATGAGGAAGAAGCTCGAAAAAAGGTGCTCGCCAAGTTCCCCTCCTTTGGAGGGGTTAGGGGAGGCTTTACTTTACGGCAGGACGAAGATTGTCTCGATACTTGGTTTTCTTCATGGCTGTGGCCTATTTCCGTATTCGATGGAATAAATAATCCTGATAATAAAGATATTAATTACTATTATCCTACCAATGATTTGGTTACCGCACCGGAAATTATTTTCTTCTGGGTGGCGCGGATGATTATTTCGGGATATGAATACCGGCACGAAGCCTGTTTCCGGAATGTTTATTTTACAGGTATTGTCCGTGATAAACTGGGGCGGAAAATGTCGAAATCGCTGGGTAATTCACCCGACCCGATTGAATTGATGAACAAATACGGTGCGGATGGCGTTCGCATGGGGATGTTGCTGACTTCTCCCGCCGGAAACGATCTTCCGTTCGATGAAGCGCTTTGCGAACAGGGACGTAATTTTAACAATAAAATCTGGAATGCTTTTCGCTTGGTAAAAGGTTGGGAAACCGCCGATATTCCGCAACCGGAATCTTCGGGGATCGCTATCCGCTGGTTTGAGTCGCAACTGTCGCAAACTATTGAAAATCTGAATGATTTATTTGATAAATACCGGATTTCGGAAGCGTTGATGGAAGTTTACAAACTGTTTTGGGACGAATTTTCATCATGGTATTTGGAAATAATCAAGCCTGCTTATCAACAGCCGATTGATTTGAAAACATACCAAGCAACTTTGGATTTCTTCGATGCGCTGCTTCGTTTGCTTCATCCTTTTATGCCTTTCATTACCGAAGAATTATGGCAAGCTCTGGAAGAAAGGAATGAAGGGGAAAGCATTATGATTTCTACCATGCCGTCTTTTCATGAGTCCCACCATGACACCGATGGGATGGAAGAAGCAAAAGAAATCATCGTCAACATCCGTAATTTGCGGGCGCAGAAAAATATTCCAAACAAAGAAAGCTTAGAATTACAGGTAATTGGAGAATACCCGAAGGATTATTATCCTGTATTATTGAAAATGGCTAATTTATCGGGAATTGAAAATGTAAAGGAAAAATCTGCCGGCGCAGTTTCGTATCTGGTGAAAACGACAGAATTTGCCGTTCCGCTCGGGAAGAACAACATCAACGTTGCGGAAGAATTGGTTAGACTGAAAGCGGAACTGAAACACCAGCAGGAATTTCTGGAATCGGTTCTTGAGAAATTAAACAACGAACGTTTTGTTTCCAAAGCGCCCGAAAAAGTAATTGAAATAGAACGGAAAAAACAAGCCGACTCCGAAAGCAAAATTAAATCGTTGCAAGAAAATATTGCAGCGCTATCAAATAATACCCGTCATTGCGAGGAGGAACGACGAAGCAATCCGGAAATCTAAATTGGATTGCTTCGCTGCTTTAACACTATATTCTATAAGAAATTACACAATGAACTCATCTAAACTTTTAGAATTTTTGATGTTGCACCAACAAGTCCGAAAGGACTTATCCACGTTTAAGTCCTTTCGGACTTTATTATGGAATTATTTTTTATAAAGAAGTGTAAAAGGTATATTTATTAACAGATTAATTTAGAATTTATGAAAATAGAAATGAATCAATTAAAGGAAAACAACCGCGAAATATTGCGGTTGATCGATGAATGGGAGCCGAGATTAGCAGCTTTGTCGAATGATGTAATTACAAATAGACGTAATAAACAAAACCGAACCATCAAACAGATTTTGGGGCATTTGGTTGATTCGGCTTCAAATAATACGCACAGAATTGTTCACTTACAATACCAACCAAGTCCGCTGATTTTTCCCGATTATGCAAATTTCGGTAATAACGACCGCTGGATTGCGATACAAGATTATCAAACTGAAAGTTGGAATGATTTGGTTCAGTTATGGAAATATTCCAATCGCCATCTCGTTCATGTAATGAATCACGTAGATACGGATAAGTTAGACAATAAATGGATTTCGGCAACAGGAGAAAAAGTATCGCTAAAAAATATGATTATCGACTATTTAAGACATTTCAAATTACATCTTGGAGAAATAGAAGAATTGCTGAAATGATAAAAATATGGATAAAGCGCGCTGAAGTTGCCGACATGAAAGAAATTTTAAAGTTGCAATATATCGCTTATCAAAGCGAAGCGCTGATACACGGCGACTTCACTATTCAACCTTTGAAACAGACCTTAGATGAAACTATTGCTGAATATAATAAAGGCATTGTATTGAAAGCGGTACATGATAATGAAATTGTCGGATCTGTAAGGGCATACACTGAAGGAAATACGGTATATATCGGAAAACTGATGGTTCATCCGAATCATCAGGGAAAAGGTTTGGGAAAACGACTGCTCGATGAGATTGAGCAAGCGTTTTCAAACAAACGATACGAACTGTTTACCAGCTGTAAAAGCGACAGAAATCTGCATTTATATGAAGCGGCAGGATACAAACGCTTTAGGAAAGAGATTGATGATGCGGGAATTGAGTTTGTTTATTTAGAGAAAAATGCAATAGAGATAAAATAAAGACTTCATGGACAGGGTAACGACCGATACGAAAGTTATAAAAAAACGTACTTTTGTGCGAAATAATTTAAATTTTATTTATATGGATAAATTAACAGTACAAGAAATTAAAAACCGCTTTGATAAAGAGGTTGAACGATTCTCAAATTTGGAAACAGGACAAGTGGCAACCGTTGATGCAACTATCTCATTGGAACTCCTGACGGAAGCCGCCAACGTACTTGTTCCTCAGGCAGAAAACCTGTTAGATATAGGCTGCGGAGCAGGAAATTACACCTTAAAAATGCTCTCCAAAAATCCTCGCTTACATTGTACTTTGGTTGATTTAAGCCGTGAAATGTTGAACAAAGCACAGGAAAGAGTTGGTGCAAAGACAGAGAAAGTAACGACTGTACAAGGAGATATACGAGAAGTTGAATTGCCGCTGAACCGGTTTGACATTATTTTAGCAGGCGCCGTGCTTCATCATCTTCGGGACGATGCCGATTGGGAGCATACGTTCAAGAAACTGTTTCAACTTCTTAAACCGGGCGGATGCCTGATGATTTCAGACTTGGTAACGGCGGAAAATAATTTGTTAACCGGCTATTTTCGAGAAAGGTGGGGCGATTATCTGGAAGGAATCGGTGGTAAAGAATATCGGCAAAAAGTTCTCAATGATACCGACCGTGAAGATACGCCGCGCCCTGTTACCTACCAGTTGAATTTGATGAAAACCGCAGGATTCAAAAGCGTGGAAATCTTGCATAAAAATATTTGCTTTGCAGCTTTTGGAGGAATAAAATGACCCTAAAAAATATATTCAAAAAATTGAAAGACGACATTTAAAAAGTATTGAACAGCGAGCCGACGAAAAATTAAAATCATTGCAATATGATTTCAATTTAGCTTTCTTGGAAAAGGGAATTTCCGAAAAAATTAAGGAAATGGCGGAAAAATAATACTGATATTCCAACAAAAAAACGAAAGACCGTGAATTGTTAAAATTATTATCACTTTGCATTTTTCTATAATATTAATGGAAAATTAATTTTCCTGTTACCTTTTTTACAATATCTTTGTATTTATAAATTTTAATAACACGTATTTTATGAAATTAACTCCAATTTGCTTAGCGGTTTTCCTTTTAGTTTTGTCTGCTTGTACGACAACAGTCACTCAAAATAATTCCGAAAAAACTCCGGTTGACTATGTCAATCCATACATGGGAAATATCAGTCATTTGCTGGTGCCTGCTTATCCGACTGTCCACCTGCCTAACAGTATGTTGCGCGTCTATCCCGTGCGTGGCGATTTTACGGGGGATATGATTAATGGATTACCCCTCATCCTCACTACCCACAGAGGAGAGATGGCTTTTAACCTCAGCCCTTATCAGGGCGATAAGAGCAAGATAAGCCCTGCCGTTTTATTCAGCTACGATCGCGAAAAGTTGACTCCGTATCATTACGAAGTTGACCTTGATGAGCAACAAACGCATATTGAATTTGCTCCTTCCCATCAATCGGCGATTTATCGGATTGATTATACTTTGCCCGGTAAGCCCGTTTATTTGATACTAAACTCCAAAGGCGGAGAAATGAAAGCGGAAGGAAACACGGTCAGCGGGTTTCAGCGATTAGCGAATAATACAAATGTTTATATCTACTTGGAAACCGAACAAATGCCTGTTCAGACCGGAGCTTTGGTAGATAATGAAATCAAAGATAATCAAAAAGAGACTCAAGGAGACAATGCCTGTATTGTTCTGTACTATGGCGATAAACCTCTAACGCTGAATCTTCGTTACGGCGTTTCGTTCATCAGCGGAGAACAGGCGAAAAAGAATCTGCAACGCGAACTGAAGGATTACGACGTAAAACAGTTGGCTGATAAAGGTCGCTCTATCTGGAATGAAGCTTTGGGAAAAATCAGGGTCAGCGGCGACAACGATACGGATAAAACAAAATTTTATACCTCGATGTATCGTTTTTATGAACGTCCCGTATGTGTCAGTGAAGATGGCAATTATTTCAGCGCATCCGATGGAAAGGTACATGAGGATGCCGGCAAACCTTATTATACCGACGACTGGATTTGGGATACCTATCGAGCAGCCCATCCCCTGAGGGTATTGATTGATGCGGAAAAAGAAGGAAACATCATCAATTCTTACATACTGATGGCAGAACAGAGGGGTAATAATTGGATGCCTACATTCCACGAGATTACGGGCGATACGCATCGGATGAACTCAAATCATGCCGTAGCGACAGTTGCGGACGACTATCTCAAGGGAGTGAGAGGGTTTGATTTGGAAAAAGCATATATCGCATGTAAGAAAGGAATTGAAGAAAAATCATTAATTCCATGGACAGCAGTCCCTGCCGGATGGTTGGATCAATTTTATAAAGAAAAAGGATATATTCCGGCATTACATCCGGGCGAAAAAGAAACTGTAGCTGATGTAACCCCTAATGAGAAAAGACAACCGGTAGCCGTCACTCTCGGCACATCCTACGATCAATGGTGTCTTTCTCAAATTGCGAAAGCCTTAAATAAGACCGATGAAGCTAACTATTATCTCAAATGTTCGTACAATTACAGGAATTTATACAATGCAGCGACAGGTTTCTTTCATCCGAAAGATAAAGAAGGTAAATTTATAGAGCCGTTCGATTACCGTTACTCCGGCGGGCTTGGGGTGCGCGACTTTTATGACGAAAACAACGGTTGGATTTACCGTTGGGATGTTCAGCACAATATTGCCGACCTTATCAATCTGATGGGAGGAAATGACCCATTCATCAAAAATCTCGATCTGACTTTCAACGAATCACTCGGAAAGAGTAAATTCGAGTTCTATTCTCAACTACCCGATCATACCGGAAATGTCGGACAGTATTCCATGGCAAATGAACCCTGTCTTCACATACCTTATTTATATAACTATGCCGGACAACCATGGAAAACCCAAAAACGCATTCATACATTGTTGAAACAATGGTTCCGCAACGACTTGATGGGACTTCCCGGAGACGAAGACGGCGGAGGTATGTCAGGTTTTGTAGTATTCTCCATGATGGGTTTTTATCCCGTTACTCCGGGTATGCCTGTTTATAATATCGGAAGTCCAATGTTTTCGCATATAAGCATAACATTGAGTAATGGGAAAGTCTTTGACATTGAGGCTCAAAACTATTCGGAAGATAACAAATACATTCAGTCTGCCTCATTTAACGGCAAAGAATGGAATAGACCCTGGTTCAGCCATTCCGATATAGCGAATGGAGGAAAATTGGTATTGGTAATGGGTAACAAAGCAAATAAAACATGGGGGGTAAATGATCCTCCGCCATCCGCTGAAAAATTCTAATAATATAATAACTCAAAAAATATTAACACATGAAAATCAATTTATCTATTATTACAGTCACATTGCTGTTGTTTTGCTCATGCAAAAATGGAACGGCAAACCCTCCCTACAAGAATGCTTCATTACCCGTGGAACAACGAATTACCGACTTGTTGCACCGGATGACCGTTGAGGAAAAAATCAAGCAGTTGGATATGTATTGGGGCAGGGAAGTTACTTCCAAGAGAAAGCACGGATCTGCGGAAACAAGCTTCTCGGAAGATTCGC
>Ga0209629_10001522_pt1 | contig 14800 bp, 11 predicted proteins | sample TergutCu122P5_FD_187286 | JGI IMG/M metagenome (GOLD analysis project Ga0209629, IMG submission 187286) | Cubitermes ugandensis P5 segment gut microbial communities from Kakamega Forest, Kenya - Cu122 P5 (SPAdes) (version 2) | ecosystem: Host-associated > Arthropoda: Insects > Digestive system...
AACAAATTAGTCTTCGCGCCATCAAAGATATTTATATAAATGATAATCTTCATGTGATTGCTCAATATATTATACCTCCCAACCCACCACCCGGTGGGCCTCCGCCAACCCCATTCCAACTGGCAGAAATGTATTTTGGTTGTGTGGTCTTTATCGAAACTTTTCCTGACGGAGAGATTCCGGTCGAAAGCGCTAAAGGAGTGCGGAAAACATGGTTGGAAGGATACAGTACAGTGAACGAATTTTACAGTCCTGATTATTCGGTATTACCAACCGAATCCCATGACTATCGCCGTACGCTGTACTGGAATCCGATGGTGACCCCTGATGAAAACGGGAAAGCACATGTCTCGTTTTACAATAACAGCAGATGTACGAATTTCAATATCAGTGCCGAAACCGTGACATCACAGGGAATGATAGGTGTTTATAAAAATAGATAGAAACATTAAAAAATCAAATAAATAACATTATGCGAATCATTGAAATATGTGCCAACTCGGCACAAAGTTGTGTCGAAGCCGAGGCAGGCGGGGCAAAACGGGTAGAATTGTGTGCAGGCATACCGGAAGGAGGAACGACGCCTGGCTATGGCGAGATACGGACAGCGCAATTACTTACTTCACAGATAGATATCAATGTAATCATCCGTCCGCGCGGAGGCGATTTCCTCTACACGCAAGCTGAAATCCAATCGATGTTATTTGACATCTCAATGGCGAAAGAGTTGGGAGTGCATGGCGTTGTATTTGGCTGCCTGACAAAAGAAGGCGATTTGGATATTGAGTTGATGCAGCGATTGAAAGAAGCAGCCGGCACGCTTTCAACCACTTGTCATCGGGCATTTGACGTATGCCGCGACCCGTTTGTGGCGCTCGAACAGTTAATTGCATTGGGTTTTGACCGCATACTGACTTCGGGGCAACAGCCGGATGCCGTTCAGGGAATACCCATGCTGGCCGAACTGGTACAACGGGCTGCCGGATGTATCATCATTATGCCCGGCGGCGGTGTGCGTGAAGACAATATCGCACAGATTGAACGCGAAACAGGCGCTACCGAATTTCACACATCGGCAAGGCAAGCCGTTCACAGTCAAATGGTTTATCGCAAAATCAATATGCCGATGGGAAGTCAAACGGTCACATCCGAATTTGAAATCATGCAGACCGACCGCGCAAGGGTAGCTGCCTGTTTGTAAACGATTTTTGGCAAATTTGCGTTGGGATATAAAAATAATGTGTAACTTTGTTTCGTTATTCGCGATAAAAACTGTCAGCAGATGAATCAACAAATCTTCAAAGAAATACAGGCTTTAAAACGGCAATTGTTGCCGAACGATAAAGTGATTTTATACGGTTCTCAGGCGCGTGGCGATGCACGTGAGGAATCGGATTGGGATTTGCTGGTGCTGTTGGATAAGGATGGAAAGCAAAATCGGGATGACTTTGATAACTTTGCTTATCCTTTTTCCGAAATTGGATGGAATTTTGGTGTAGCCATCAACACTGTTTTATTTACGAAAGAAGAATGGGATAAAGGAAGAATGTTCCCTTTTTACAAAAATGTGATGTATGAAGGAGTTGAAATCAAATAGCAGATATTTATGAGTTTAACAGAAACCGAAAGAAAAGAAGTCGTAAAATTCAACATGGATAAAGCAAATGATACACTTGCAGAAATTCCGGTTTTGATTCAGCATAAATTTTACAGAACGACTGCAAACAGATTGTATTATGCTTGTTTCTATGCTGCGACTGCTTTGCTGATCAATGATGGCTATGAGGCACATACACACAGTGGAGTAAAAATATTATTGGGATTGCATTATATAAAGGAAAACAAAATCGAAAAAACATTTGGAAAAATGTACGAAAAATTATTTGATTTGCGCCAACAAGGAGATTATTCAAACTGGATTGATGTAAAAAAAGATGCCATCATTCCCCTCCTCAAACCTGCTGAAAAATTTATTGCCGAAATAGAAAAAATGATAAATACAAATGCTTGAATCAAAATAAAAATAATATCTTTGTGCGTTGAATTTTAAAAACAAAAATATATGTAAGAGAAAAATAAACTATTGATTAAAATATAATTGAGCTTTTAGCTCTTATTCTCAGATTAGCGAAATCTACCAATTTAACTATGTGTTCGAGAATAAGCGGTCGAAAGTTTACGTCGTCAGGCGTGAATTGTTCGTGCTTATAAGAACACAAGGGTCTTGGTAGAACCTGCTAATCTAAAATAAGCAATCAAACGAACAGCTTCACGCTTTTTTTGTATGGTTGCATAAAGGAAGAAATTTTTAATTAACCTATTTTATAACAAACAATTAAAGTATTTTTTTATGGAACAGAACAGAAACTTAGACAGAGTAATGGAGGCCAGAGACCATTTCAAAAACGGGGCGAGTCTGAAAAGCCTGATGAGTAAGGGTATTTATTTGGTACATATTTTGGTGATTTTAAGTTTTCTTGCGGGAGTAGTTGGTTGCAAAGCGCGACAACCACGACTGCGCCAAATAGAAAGTTTTGTAGAGGGAGATGGGGGTTGGGTTTCCGTTGTTATTAATAGAAATCTCCAATACGAACTGGCTTTTGATGACGTTTTGAGTATTATTACTCGAAATTTTGAAATAGATATGATTTCTGCTGAGACAGGGTATGTAAGAACTAAATGGAACACAACTTATATTAGGATGTCAAATGGGGCAATCTATACGGATTATCGCGTTCGAGTAACAATCAGGATGTCCAAAGAGAGAATGAGGGTGGATATCAATGCTGAAGCGGAACGCCTAAGACGAGGTTATTGGATAAAAGGCTATGACACCAGATTATTGGAAACAATGAGACGAGATATTGCAGGTGTTGTTGGGATGTAACAATTACCCCTTTTTGAATCCGCTGTTGTGTTGAGCGGCAATACAATTGCCGTTTCAACACACAAGATATTGAATCAAGTTCAGCATGACGTTATTGCGACAATTAACACAACTCTTGTGCTGTCAACAGCGTTCAAAACACCTTTTATAACGTCTTACTTCGAAATATATACTTTCGTTGCTTTTTCGTTATTCAACGAGACAAGGTAAAAACCTGCCGGTAACGGGATCGTTTGCAGGCCTTCGCCAAACCTGTTTTGCCGGACTAATATTCCGTCGACCGTATAAATATATAATGTAGAAGGCCGGTCTGTCCTGACATATAAAATTCCTTTTTCAGCCCAAATATTTCTTGCTGCAAGTATTTCCTGCGCACCGGCAGTTGATTTTTCCTGATATTCGTATGCGCCGATATCCACTTTCCCATCGACAATACGCTGTTTACCAGCCAAATCGACTTTTGCTGTTACAAAAGCATTATTCCCCTGGTTGATTAACTGACTGCCTTTGACAGGTCTGTAATCGCCTTCAGTCGTTGGGGCGAAGTCGGCGTCAACAGGACGCTGGAAATAGATCGCCGGATCAAAATTAGGAAGCACGTTGGCAGGAAAAACTAAATACTCCGGAGTCCAACAAGATTGCATATCCGTGTTACTTCCCTGTTTTCCTTCATTGTAGAAATCGGTAAATTCCGAAACCTTCGCTTTGTTACCCATACTGACTGTATTTCTTAATTGCGGCAAAGAAATCCCTAAATATGCGTAGCAAAACAGTCCGCCTACGATATTTCCTGCCTTATTGCCGCTTATGGTAACATTCGTCAGTTTCGGGCGAACGTTTCCTGCATAAGACGTAAAATAAATGCCTCCGGCATCGCTTTCGGATTTGTTTCCATGCACTAAAACATTCGTCAGGACAGGCGATGTTTCTGTTTCTTCAGAGAGACAGTACATTCCACCGCCAATATAAGCCTGACTACCGCTAATTATCACATTTTCAAGTACAGGCGAAGATTTAGATTTTGCTTCATTGGCAAAACCTCCTCCATACTCGCCTGATTTGTTGTTTCGGAAGATCGTATTGGAGATTACGGGACAGGCGTCGCCGGTATTTGAAACATTACTGAATCCTGCGCCTCCGCCTCTTGATACGTTTCTTTCGATGATAAGATTTCTCAGTGTGGGCGATGAGTTGGCGCCGGAAGCGCCTGCAATCGCAACGATTCCACTTCCCCGCGTATACCTGATGAATACCCACTCAATATTAAAATTTCCATCAGATACTGTAAAGCCGTCAATGACAGTTGATTCGTCCGTATTAAGCAGTAAAACAACATGATATACGTTTTCTTCCATATTGGTGAAATCTTCGCCGTCATCGTTGTTTAAATCTCCGCTGAGGATGGTTTGATTGGTTTCCCAATCGCGTTGATCCATACCCGTGCTGTTGTTTGCCAGCGCAGGAAACCCGCCATAAAGTTTTACGCCATTCGGAATCATAAAAGTCGCATACCGTTCACTTAACGGATTACCCTCCTCATCTTGCTCGGCAATTTTTTTTGAAGGCCGATAGATTCCGGCAGCCACCCATATCTCGTCGCCTGCTTTTACTACGTCTAAAGCGCTTTGCAGTGAGACAAATGCTTTCGACCACGACTTGCCGTCATTGGCGTCGTTCCCGATGTTCTGATTGACAAAATACCTGTTTTGGGCAAAAACTGTACTTGCACACAGACACAACAGCATGATTATTTTTTTCATTTTGCCAAATATTAAGATAATGAGACAGTAATCAGTTTATTATATTGTGAGTCATGTTGCAAAGATAACATTTATTCATGTAACAGGCAAAAAATTTGAATGGATTTATTTTTTATCAATGAAAAAAAAGTATATTTGTAGCCTTTAATAATATGTAAAGAATAAGATTTTTAACTTAAAAAAATAAATGATTATGTTAGCACAAAGAATGGAACTTGCTTTGAATCAGCAAGTAAATGCTGAGTTATGGTCAGCTTATCTCTATTTATCCATGTCTTACGATATGGACAACAAAGGTTACGGCGGGATGGCTTCCTGGTTTGCCGGACAGGCAAAGGAAGAATTTGGACACGCATCGCGTTTGATGAAATACATCGGAGAGACAGGCGGGAAAGTGGCCTTGCAACCGATTGCGGAGGTCAAACAAACGTGGGCAACGCCGCTGGATGCTTTTGAAGAAACATTGAAACATGAAATGGTGGTGACTGCCAACTTTAACAAATTAATGGATTTGGCTCTCGAATTAAAAGATTATGCCACGCAAATCGAATTACAATGGTATATATCAGAGCAGGTAGAAGAAGAAAATATTGCCCGTAACATCATAGAGAAGTTACAAAGGATTGGTAACAGCATAGTTGGATTATATGCAGTAGATCAGCAACTTGGCAAAAGAGCGTCTTAAAAACACTTTTTTTGAAATTTTTTTCAATCGCTCAATAGCAATATGCAGGAGCATACCATTTTGCTTGCTTTTGGCTTAACTGCGATAGCCGGCCTTGCGACCGGTGTAGGGAGTATTATTGCCTTGCTGGCAAAACGTACCAATTCAAAATTCCTGTGTGCATCGCTCGGCTTTTCTGCCGGAGTGATGCTTTTTGTGTCGTTCGTGGATATCATCCCTGTTGCGAAGGAAGAACTTATACAGGAGTTAGGTTCAAAAGCAGGGTTTATGACCCTGTTGCTTGCTTTTTTTGGGGGGATGGGATTGATAATGCTGATAGATTTTTTGGTATCAACATCCAATAATCCCCATGAAATTCTGGGAGTTGAAGACATGGATAAGGAGTTAGCAGGCAGCAAAAAGCTACATCGGGTGGGAATTGTTGTTGCACTGTCGCTTATCATCCACAATTTTCCGGAAGGGATCGCCACCTTTACTGCTGCCGTGAGTAGCGGATTGGAGATAGCCATCCCAATCACTTTTGCCATAGCGATCCATAATATTCCGGAAGGGATCGCTGTCTCCGTGCCTATCTATCATGCCACAGGTAACAAGCGAAAAGCGTTCTGGATATCGTTCCTGTCAGGGCTGACAGAACCTTTCGGGGCGCTGATGGCCTACCTCTTCCTGATCCCTTACTGGACGCCATGGTTGAATGGCATCATTATGGCTGCCGTGGCCGGAATCATGGTTTACATTGCATTAGACGAATTATTGCCATCCGCAGAGAAATACGGCGAACACCATATCTCGATCATGGGACTGATAGGCGGCATGATTGTGATGGCATTGAGTTTATACCTTTTTTTGTAACATAGCGGAATGAGTACGGATAGCAATGGCCGTTTTACGATCAAGATCGGATGAAAAAAGTTTGGCAGTTAATTGTTGTTGATATTGTCCATCATAAAATGAAAGAAAGTGAATAACTGATCCCTATTAAACTATTAACTGTTAACTATTTTACCTGTATCTTTTCGACCTGTCTGACAATTTTGCCATCAGTTGTCAAACCTTCGATCACAACGGAATAGGTTGTCGGAAAATCGGAAGTATAAAACTCAAAGGATGCCTGGCCATCATCCTGAATGGTCAGGTCGGGTTTCCAGAAGATAGTCGTGCGGAAATCAGGAATTGGAGTGTTTTTTGCCTCCAAGGTTTCATATTTGGGCGAATAAAATTCGACAGGTTTTTGATAGCCTAAAGGATTGTAAACAGTAAAATTGGCTTTTTCCATGAAGGGCGAATTTTTTCCTCTTCGGGTTGTTATGCTGATGGCTCCGTTCGCTCCACGCATGCCAAATACTGCTGCACTTGGTCCTTTGAAAACATCAATGCTTTCAATCGAACTGACCGGAATAGCATCCAGTGGAGATGACATCCTGTTTCCCTTCGTTTCTGTCGAATCAGGCCATGCCTGTTCAATTCCGTCAACCAATACAAGTGGAAGACCTCTTCCCGCTCTGTTGCTTGATCCAAAACTCCTGATAAAGACACTTCCATCTATATTCACTGTTACACCTGGTATTAGTTGCAGATAATCAGATGTATATCGCATATTAAATTTTTCAATATCTTCTCTACGTATGGTCTCATTCGAATTTTCATTCGCCCAATATTGAAGGCGGTCATCATATCTTCGGTTAATCCTTCGTGCTGTTATTTCCACTTCGTCCAAATTAATCATCCACATATCTTCGTCATATCTCGCACGTTGCTCTGCTTTTTCCATAAAAGCGTTTGCACTTGAAGACGGAAATTTATCAGTCTCTACCCTCTCTTTTTTGGAGAGGGCCGGGGTTAGATCGGTGAGGTGCGGGCTTTGTGTAGCATGGATCAGTTTCGGAAACGATTCTTCATTCATCACAAGAGTCACCCGGGCGCTACCCTTCTTGCTTAATGCCTGAATCATAAAGGAAGCGCTGTCGGGAAACTCGAAATCCTGATACTTAAACAGTCCGTTTTCGTCCGTAGATGCAAATCCAACATCTCCATCTCTCGCCATAATCAATATTTCGCAATCGGGTACAGTTCTGGAAAATACCGGATTTTTTACCTTTCCGGATATTTCCTGATTCAATTGAAAAGGAATTTTAGGATGTTTCGAATTTCCTTTGACAACCTCTGGAATATCGTATCTTCTCCATCCGTGAGTCAACATCAGGTAATCTAATGCGGTAACAGATGCAGGATTTTCCTGTAAATAATAAGCAGGATTTTCGATGTATCCTTTCAGTTCGGATGAAAGCAGCAGAGATGACAGGATGGTTGTCGTGGAATCGACTGTGATATCATGGTCGTCGGTGATGGCGATAGAGAAAGTCCCCTCCCCAGCCCTCCCCAAAGAGGAGGGAGCATTCCCCTCCTGTGGAGGGGTTTGGGGTGGTTTTATTGTGGCAATAACTTTTTCACGTTTTCCATACGATGATTTATCTGTTTGAAATTCAATATTTCCCACATCATTCGTAAAGTTTTTATTGAACACCAACCGTTCACTTAATGGATTCATCTGTTTGTCGAACAAAACAAACTGGATGATACCGGCAGGAAATTCTTCTTCCGTAAATGAAATATCCTTTTCTTTTTTATCCCATTCGGAGAAATGAAGCACCTTTCCCCGGCAATGTGCGAGCAGATAGCAAGGTATATCAGGGGATTGCACTGCATGATGTACTTCAATAATCAATTCATTATTATTGCGATATGCAGCCAACGAGTATGCTTTTGGATTGGGTTGAGGAAGTGTAAATTGCTTTTCAAGACCTTTTGTATTTTTGCATTTCAGAAAGATTCTTTTTCCCACTGCCGGAATATATTCAAAAACACCCATGCCGGCATGAAAGGTCTCTACCGAAGCAATTTCTGCGCCGTTTTCATCAAGCAGCATACCGGAAACAGTTTCAGGATAGCCATTACTGTTGATTGCCTTAAAGGCTACTCTACTCATAACACCTTCCGGTAAGTTCCCTCCTTCAGGGAAAAAGGATATCTCATAATCGTCTTTCAACATGTCTCTATTTGCGGTTGGACGTTTTTGATTTTGGGCAATTGCTAAATTTTCTATCCGGATATTTTTCTTAAAAAAATAATCATCCCCTAAATTTTCCATATGACGGGTATAGGCGCGGAGTGTATAATTTCCTGTCGGAACGTATTCGGTAAGAGGTATATGACCATAAAACATGCCATCTGCCTGCTGGATCATAACCCTGTGCATTAGCGTATCAGCCGGACTGATCAGTTCGACATACACATAACGGCTGGGTGTTGGGTACTTATGTGTAAGGGCGTCGGTGACATAGGCCTTGAACCAGATTTTTTCGCCAGAAACATACACATTACGATCGGTATGTAAATGGATTTTTTCCTGTGGAAACACACTCAATTGCCTGTCGAAAAGTTGGACAACTTTGTCAAAATCGCTTACATTTTCAGCTATATCTGTCGTTGTCGAAGATATTGAGCCATCGGCAAGATAATCGAGCGGCAGTACATAGGCAAGGCCATTAACCGGATCTGAAATATCCATGGGAGTCATGTTGATCTTGTTCGTATAAGTCCCGTCGGGGAAAATACGAATCAAGCCTCCACTCAAAATATTTCTGAATAAACCGGAACCGGACCATTTGCCGGTTACGTTTATCGCATCCTGTAACTCTCTCAAATCAAATTCTTTTACAGGCCTGCCATAACAGACAAGCATTACATGCTCATTATACGAATTTGATAAATTCAATATTTTGCTGTTGTCGTTTGTATTTGAAGTAATGATTTTATCCGGAGTCAATAAAGTCAGACGGTAAGGGTTGCGCTCAAGCTGATTCTCCTTGATGGAACCCAAAACAAATCCGTCTTCATACAATGAATTGTTATACAGTGATTTGATAAATTTTGTGAGAGAAGTTTTATATACTTCCTGCCTTTTTTTATCCCAGTTGCTTTTTTGTCGGTCATTTTCGGGTGTAAGTTCTGTATATTTGGGTTGACAATTCCATTCTGTCGTATTTGTACTGTAATTGTGTGTGAAATTCTCCAATATATATTGAATCTTATACCCTGTTTCATAATTGATGATTTCCAGCGGTTCACGGCAGGTGACTTTTAAAATCTTGGTTTCGGGATTGTAGTAATAATAAACTGTTTCGGGATTCGTCGCCTGAATCGTTCTTCGGGATGGATTTTTCCCTAATATCGTTTTCCAGAAAAGACTGATATCCGTTTGCCGAAATCGGATTTTTTTTACCACAGTCAATTCTTCCAATTCCACAGACTGCAAGGCTACATCAAATGTCACAGATGTGTTTCCATGTTCAATATCTTTGATAACAGCTTTATACCCTACATGCGAAACCGTCAACTGGTAACTGCCTTCGCTCGGTATGCGGAGTTGGTACTTCCCGTCTATATCTGTGGCGGTACCGACTGCCGTATTGGTAAGAAAAACAGTAACGCCGGGAATGGGTTTGCCATCTGCCATATCGGTAATGCACCCAATGATATAGCGTTGGCTGGATAATGCGAATGGAATAAACCATAGCAGGCATATCAGGTTAAATTTGTAATTATTCCACATACTTCTTTTTATGCTCATTTGATTAAACAATTTGTCTCTCTCTCTCTATATATATATATATGAGGTGTTTATTAACGATACAAAGGTATAACCTTTTTTACAATATCAAAACTGTTTTTAGTTAAAAATTCATTTTGTACTTTTACTTTATAAATTTTGGAAGAATTTTTGACCGTTTGTATGCAATGTAAAAAATTTCATCTATATTTGCGTTTTTAAAAACTTAACTTAATAAACAGACAGACATGGAAGATCCGAAAAGATTGTATCGTTCAGAAAAAGAAAAAATGATTGGCGGCGTGTGCGGCGGGATAGCAGAATATTTTACGCTTGACCCGACACTGGTTCGGTTAGCGTATATTTTATTAAGCATCTTTACCATTTTCTCCGGCGTGATTGCTTATTTTATTTTGTGGATCGTAATTCCTCGCAGGAAGAGACTGACGCCATGAGCTTTAGCCTCGTTTCGCCTTTCAAACCTACCGGAGATCAGCCTGAAGCCATCAAGGCGCTTTCGGACGGGATCCTGCAGGGGATTCCCTATCAGACTTTGTTGGGTGTGACGGGTTCGGGAAAGACATTCACGATTGCCAATGTCATTGAACAGGTTCAAAAACCGACGCTTGTTTTGAGTCATAATAAAACTTTGGCTGCACAATTGTACAGCGAATTTAAAGGTTTTTTCCCTCAAAATGCAGTCGAATATTTTGTGTCTTATTATGATTATTACCAGCCTGAAGCCTATTTGCCTGTTACTGATACCTATATCGAGAAGGACATTGACATCAACGAAGAACTTGATAAATTGCGCTTGCGGGCGACGGCTTCGTTATTGTCAGGTCGCCGTGATGTGATCGTAGTTTCCTCAGTATCTTGTCTGTACGGGATGGCTGATCCGAGTGCGTTCGCGGAAAAGATCATTCACCTGGAGCGAGGGATGAAGATCGGGCGCGACCGGATGCTGCGATTGTTCGTAGATTCGTTGTACGTCAATAACAAACTTGATTTTCAAAGCGGTAGCTTTCGGGTGAATGGCGATACGGTTGATATCTTCCCTTCCATCGAAGGATATGACGGACTGGCTTACCGGATAGAGTTTTGGGGAGATGAGATTGAACGGATTGCGTCATTTAATCCTCAAAGCGGACAGGAATACGATGAACAGCAGCGTTTAAATATCTATCCGACCAACCTTTTTGTGACGACACAGGATCGTGTGCATACTGCCATTTCGCAGATACAGTTAGACTTGGAAATCCATGTCGCTTTTTTGAAAAGTATCGGTAAAGAGTTTGAAGCCAAACGGTTGGAAGAACGTGTGTCGTTTGATATTGAGATGATTCGTGAGTTGGGGCATTGTTCCGGAATTGAAAATTATTCACGTTATTTCGATGGACGGCAAGCCGGCGAGCGTCCTTATTGCCTGATGGATTATTTTCCCAAAGACTTTCTGCTGGTGGTGGATGAGAGCCATGTGACTGTCCCACAGGTGCGTGCCATGTATGGAGGAGACCGGTCGCGCAAGGAGACATTGGTGGAGTATGGCTTTCGGTTGCCGGCCGCCAAAGATAATCGTCCGATCACGTTCGACGAGTTTGAATCACTGACGCCATGCGTCATTTATGTAAGTGCAACACCGGCGGATTTTGAACTGGCAAAGTGTGAGGGAATTGTTGTGGATCAGGTGATTAGACCTACCGGCTTATTGGATCCGCAGATTGACGTCCGTCCCAGCTTGAATCAGATCGACGATCTGATGGAAGAAATAGCGCAGCGCTCGGCAGTGGGTGAACGGGTACTGGTAACGACACTGACGAAACGGATGGCAGAGGAACTGACTGCCTATCTGGAACGAATGGATGTGCGGTGTAATTATATCCATAGCGACGTGGATACGCTAAAACGCGTACAGATCATGGACGACCTGCGCAAAGGAATATATGATGTACTGGTGGGAGTCAACCTGTTACGCGAAGGGTTGGATTTGCCGGAAGTCTCGCTGGTGGCTATTTTGGACGCTGATAAGGAGGGATTCCTGCGTTCGCACCGTTCATTGACCCAGACCGCCGGCCGTGCGGCACGGAATGTCAACGGAAAAGTGATTTTTTATGCGGATAAGGTTACGGAAAGTATGCAACTGACAATCAACGAAACAGATCGTAGACGTGCGAAACAGTTGGCATATAACGACAAACATGGCATCACCCCGCAACAGATCGTAAAAAATACGGTATCTTTGCTGGGGGAAAAGCGACCTGAAACGGTTGAAGAATACGCATACATTGAACAGGAACCAGGTATTGTGGCTGATCCTGTGATTCAATACATGAATCGCCAACAGTTGGAGAAGGCCATAGAACGCACCAAAAAACTGATGCAGGACGCGGCCAAAAAATTGGATTTTCTCGAAGCTGCCCAGTACAGAGACGAAATGCTCAAGTTGCAGGAAATATTGGAAGGGAAATAATGATAAGATATGAAACGAGTTATATTTTTTTTATTGGTATTGTATGGTTGTGTTCAGGTAGCTAAATTATCTGCGCAAACCATTGAATTTACAGCAGCAGACCGGCAGATATTCGACCGCTATCTGCAAACAATGAAAGGCAAAGAGAAGCTTGAATTTGGAACATTGATCATCGAAACAGCGCTGTTTTTCATGGAAACGCCTTATGTTGCCTCGACATTAGAAAAAGAACCGGAACATTTGGTGATCAATCTGCGCGAATTGGATTGTACAACGTTTGTAGAGAATGTGTTAGCTTTGGCGCGTACCGTCAGGACGGCAACGCCGACTTTTGAAAGGTTTTGTTCTGAACTTCAGCAATTACGTTATCGCGACGGAGCAATCAATGATTATACCGACCGGCTTCATTATTTTTCCGACTGGATCTATGAAAATAGCCGTAAAAATCTTGTGAAAGATATGACGCAAGAGATTGGGGGACAGCCATATCGTTTAAATCTTTCCTTTATGTCGACCCACCCTGAGAGTTACATGCAATTAAAGTCAAATCCCGCATGGGTTCAAGCGATTGCCAACAAAGAAAAGGAAATCTCCGCCCGTCCAGCGTATGCATACGTTCCGAAAACTCAGATTGACGAATGTGGCGCCGGCATGAAAGATGGAGATATTGTCTGTTTTGTGACGCAGGTAGAAGGGTTGGACGTCTCGCATGTCGCATTTATCTATCGGCAAGGCAGCAAACTTGGCTTTATCCATGCTTCCTCAACCGCCAAGAAAGTGATTGTCGAGCCTTTATCGCTGTCGGAGTATGTACAAAAGGGAAAAAGTACATCCGGAGTGATGATTGTCAGGCCGGTAATTCAATAACTGAATAATTGAGTAATTGAATGTTTGAGTAACTGGCACATTCCGTGCGTAAATGCAACTTTTAGGGGTTAACTGATGGCGTTTTTTGCAGGTTCTCTGAGGAAATACAACTTATAAGGAGATGTAATACCATTATTTTTTTCAGGTGAAGGGAATGGAAAATTTGGAATTGCTTTTAACTTGCACTATCTTTGCACCCGCAAATACAGAGTTTTACTTTTGTAGTTTCAATTAAGGTTCAGTAGCTCAGCTGGATAGAGCAACAGCCTTCTAAGCTGTGGGTCGTGGGTTCGAATCCCGCCTGAATCACAAACTGAATATCAGGCACTTGCAAAAATTGCAGGTGCTTTTTTTGTCGGTTTGCAGCTTATTTTGTACATTTGCAACCCGCTTTAGAACATGGTTTGACGTGGGTAGGCGTGGATGGAAATTTAAAAACATTGCACATTATTATTCAAAATATTTATGAAGAAATGGTTTCTGATTTTTGTTTGCCTGTCTTTGCTGTTTTCTTGTCGTAATCAAGAGAATAGCGGGTTAAATTCGGCTGTCATCGACATTGAATACGGAATGGATCACGTCACCCGGCTGAAAACTTCCGATTTTGGTAAAACGATCCGTTATGTTCCTTTGGAAACAACTGATAATGGTTTGATTGGTAGTAATCCTGTTATCAAAGTGTTAAAAGATTTTATTGTTGTTGAGTCTCAAAACAAGTGTTTGCTATTCAATAAAGCAGATGGGCATTTTATAGCTGAAATCGGTCGTATTGGACAGGGGCCTGAAGAATTTACAGGAAATTTTAGCTGGACGGATGAAAAGGAGGAATTGCTGCTTTTGCAACGCAAACCCAACCAGTTACTGAAATTCGATATGAAAGGAAACTTCGTCGGCAATATAAGGTTTTCTGACCCACCCGGTTTGGCATCTTTTTATCTATTCACAGATTCAGCAATCATTGGATACTTTGCGGAAAGAAAACCGGCAAATCAATATGTATTGGGTATCTTTGATAAGGAAGGGATTTTAAAAGACACAGTTGCGACATTATCTCCTTTAAATCAAATCATTGCAGATGGGATCACATCCATTTCAGTGCTCAGAAAATATGAAAATTTTGGCCATTGGGGTGCATCAGGTATCATACTGATTAATTACAAAAATGACCATAGACAACTGATGGTTCCATTTGCACAAAGAATCTGGAAAAACGGGGATAATATCCGCTTTAAAGAAGAATTTGTTGACACAATCTATACAGTTTCCGGCAACAGACTTGTTCCTGCAATCGCTTTTCATACAGGCAAATACCATATATCTTCACAGGAATTTTCATCGAAAATCAATACGAATGACAGAGTTTTTATTGCAGATATCTCAGAAAACAACGATATGATTCTGTTTCAATGTATTAGAGGAATGTTATCTGATATCGACTCGGAGAGAAACGGCTTATATACCGGCTTGTTCGACAAGCAAACAGGCGAAATGAAAATTGGCAAGAACAGTGAACCAATTGAAG
>Ga0209629_10001524_pt1 | contig 14797 bp, 14 predicted proteins | sample TergutCu122P5_FD_187286 | JGI IMG/M metagenome (GOLD analysis project Ga0209629, IMG submission 187286) | Cubitermes ugandensis P5 segment gut microbial communities from Kakamega Forest, Kenya - Cu122 P5 (SPAdes) (version 2) | ecosystem: Host-associated > Arthropoda: Insects > Digestive system...
CGACGGGGCGATCAAGGCCCTGTGGGACATCCTCGTGCCGTTCAGCGGCTACGCGTTCAACAAGTCCCACACGGTCGCCTACGGCATGATCGCCTACTGGACGGCCTACATGAAGGCCAACCACCCGGTCGAATACATGGCGGCGCTCCTGGAGTCCGTGAAGACGGACCGCGACAAGCTGGCGGTCTACCTCGCCGAGTGCCGCCGCATGGGCATCGACGTGCTGCCGCCGGACATCAACGCCTCGGCGGCGACGTTCACCGCCGTCGGGGGCGACATCCGCTTCGGGTTGGCGGCCGTGCGCAACGTCGGCGACAACGTCGTGGCCGGGATCGTGGCCGCCCGGGAGGAGCACGGCCCGGCGACAAGCTTCTACGACTTCCTCGACGCCGCCCCGGTGGTCGTGTGCAACAAGCGCGTCGTCGAGTCGCTTATCAAGGCGGGGGCCTTCGATTCGCTGGGGTGTTCCCGCCGGGCGCTCATGGAGATCTACGAGCCGGCGATCGATGCCGTCGTGCCGATCAAACGCAACGCCGAGCGGGGGCAGGACGACCTGTTCGGCGCGCCCGGCGCGGGTGAGCCGGTGGCCCGCCCCATGGCGGTGCCGGACATCCCCGAGTGGGAGAAGGCGACCAAGCTCGCGTTCGAGCGGGAGATGCTCGGCCTGTACGTGTCGGATCATCCGCTGCGGGGCCTGGAGGGCGTGCTCGCGTCGCAGCGATCGGCGCGCATCGACCAGCTCCGCGAGATCCTGGACGCGGGGGAGGCGACCGTGACCATCTGCGGGATGGTGACGCAGGTGCAGCGCAAGCAGAACAAGAACGGCGCCGTCTGGGCGGTCGTCCAGGTCGAGGATCTGGACGCGGGCGTCCAGGTGCTGGTGTACCCGAAGCAGTACGAGCAGTGCCTGATGCAGTTGGCCCCCGACGTGGTGGTGCGGATCAGGGGGCGCCTGAACGTCAAGGACGACACGCTCGAGGTCGCCGCAAGCGAGGTCAGCTTTCCCGACGTGCAGGCCGAGCCGGCGGGCCCGGTCGTGATCCAGCTCCCGACCGCGCGCTGCACGCCGCCGGTGGTGGACGGGCTGAAGGCGGTGCTCGCGGCGCACCCGGGGGTGACCGAGGTGCAGCTGCGGCTGGTGAGCCCCGGCCGGGCCACGGTGTTCCGCCTGGACGAGGGGCTGCGCGTCACGGCGTCGGGCCCGCTCATGGCGGACCTGAAGGCGTTGCTGGGTCCGGCCTGCGTCGGGTAGGAGCCCGGTCGGCGACCGCCCGCGCCGCCGGGACGTCCCGGCAGGATGTCCACGACGGCACCGCCCGGCGCCCGGGTCCGGGCCCCCCACTAGGATGGCGGGTCATGAAGGCACTCTTGCTGGAGAGCATCCATCCCGACGCCACCCCGCTCTTGACGGCGGCCGGCCTGGAGGTCGTCACGGAGAACGGGGCGCTGCCGGCGCACGAGTTGGTGGCCGCGCTCGACGACGTCGCCGTGCTCGGTATCCGGTCCAACACCAAGGTGACCCGGGAGGTGATCGAGGCGGCCCCGGACAGCCTGCTGGCGATCGGCGCGTTCTGCATCGGCACGAACCAGATCGACCTGACGGCGGCGTCGCGTCGCGGGATCGCGTGCTTCAACGCGCCGTACTCGAACACGCGCAGCGTCGTCGAGCTGGTGCTGTGCGAGATCATCGCAATGGCCCGCCGCCTGGTCGACAAGGCGAGCGCCACGCAGGCGGGGGAGTGGGACAAGTCTGCCCTCGGCGCGCATGAGGTGCGCGGGCGGACGCTCGGCATCGTCGGCTACGGCAACATCGGCTCGCAGCTGTCGGTGATCGCCGAGGCCTTCGGCATGCGCATCTTGTTCTACGACATCGCCGACAAGCTCGCCCTCGGCAACGCCCGGCGCTGCGCCACCCTGGAGGAATTGCTGGCCGAGGCGGACACGGTCAGCCTGCACGTCGACGGACGGCCCGGCAACGCGGGATTCTTCGGCGCGCGGGAGTTCGCGCTGATGAAGCCGCGCGCCCAGTTCCTCAACCTGAGCCGGGGTTTCGTCGTCGACGTCGACGCGCTCGCCGAGAGCCTGCGCAGCGGCCACATCGCGGGCGCCGCCGTGGACGTCTTCCCCAGCGAGCCGAGAAACGCCGGCGACCGCTTCGTCACGCCACTGCAGGGGATCCCCAACACGATCCTGACGCCGCACATCGGCGGCTCGACCATGGAGGCCCAGGTCGACATCGCCCACTTCGTCGCGACGAAGCTCGCGGACTACCTGGGGGATGGGTCGACCGTGATGAGCGTCAACCTCCCGCAGGTCGCCGCCCCCGTGCAGCAGGGCCGGCGCGTGATGCACATCCACCGCAACGTCCCGGGCGTGCTGGCCCAGCTGAACGCGGTCCTGAGCGCCCATCAGGCGAACATCGCGTTCCAGACGTTGGCGACCCAGGGTGAACTCGGCTACGCCGTCACGGACGTGACCAGCGCCGAGCCGGGTCTGGTCCACACCTTGCGCGCACTTCCCGAAACGATCCGGGTGCGCGTGCAGTAGCCGGTGGCTACTCGGCCGTCTCGGGGGCGAGACGTTCGACCACGGCGGCGTGCAGGACCTTGTTGGTGGCGAGCGCGCCGGGACCGACCGGTCCCTTGATGCCATCGAGGTTGGTGAACGCGCCCCCGGCCTCACGCACGATCACGTCGAGCGCCGCCATATCGTGCAGGGCCAACTCCGGTTCGCAGGCGAGGTCGACGGCCCCCTCCGCCACGAGCATGTAGCTCCAGAAGTCTCCAAACGCGCGCGTGCGGGCGCAGTCGTGCAGCAGCGCTGCGAAAGGTCGCGCGCGGGGCGTGTCCATCCAGCCGCCCAGGCTCGCGTACGACAGGAACGCGTCCTCCACGCGGTCGACGGTGGAGACGTGCATCGGCTGCGAGCTGAACAGTGTCTTGCCGGTGAAGGCGCCGTCGCCCTGGGCCGCCCACCAGCGCCGTCCCAGCGCCGGGGCGCTCACCACGCCGACGCACACGGTGTCATCGACCATGAGGGCGATGAGCGTCGCCCACACGGGCACGCCCCGCACGAAGTTGGCGGTGCCGTCGATGGGGTCGATGATCCAGCGCCGCGCACCCCATCCGGTGTCTTCCAGCTCCTCGCCGTGCACCGCGTCGCGCGGTCGCGCGGTGGCCAGCGCCCGGCGCAACGCTGCCTCGATGCCGCGGTCGGCATCGGTGACGGCGGTGGCGTCCGCCTTGGCGTCGACGGTGAGGTCGGACGCGCGGAACCGACTCATCGCGATGGAGTCGGCGTCGTCGGCCATGAGGTGGGCCAGGCGCAGATCGTCGGTGAATCCCCTGCCAGAGCTGCTCATGGCACCAGGGTAGCGGTCCGGCGCGGGCGGACCGGGTAACCACGCTCCCGCCGCGCCGGTCTACGTGAGCAGGGGTTGGTCGGCCACCGCCGTGAGGATGCGGCGCAGCGATGCGACCCGCGCGGGGTCGGCGGCCACGGCGGCGTCGAGGGCACAGTCCACCGCCCCGGCCTCGTGGCGGCACCCGCGCGGGCAATCGGTTGTGAGTGCCGCCAGATCGGGGAACGCGCCGACCACCGACGCGAGGCGGACGTGGGAGAGGCCGAAGCTGCGCACCCCGGGCGTGTCGATGACCCACCCTGCGCCATCGGGTAGCGCCAGCGCGATCGCCGAGGCGGACGTGTGGCGCCCCCGTCCGGTGACAGCGTTCACGTCGCCCGTGGCGCGGCCGGCCGAGGGGACCAGCGCGTTGATCAGCGTCGACTTGCCCACACCGGAGTGCCCGACGAACACGTTGACGTGCCCGCGCAGCAGAGCCCGGAGGTCGGTCAGGTCGGCGCCGGGGCGCAGCGCGACCACCGGGAGGTCGAGCGCCGCGTACTGGCGGGCGAGGTCGTCGGGGCTGGCCAGATCGGCCTTGGTGAGACACAGAACTGGACGGATGCTGGCGTCGAAGGCGGCCACCAGGATGCGGTCGATCATGCCGGGGCGCGGGGGCGGGTCGGCCAGCGCGGTGACAATGAGCAACTGGTCGGCGTTCGCGACGATCGGGCGCTCGGAGGGGTCGGTGTCGTCGGCGGTGCGACGCAACACCGTCGTCCGCGGGGTCACGTCGACGATGCGGGCGAGCGTGCCGGCGTCGCCCGACAGGTCTCCGACCAGCCGGACCAGGTCCCCGACGATGACGGCCTTGCGGCCGAGCGCGCGGGCCTTCACGGCCCGGATCGCGCGATCGTCGAGGCGCACCTCGAAGCGTCCGCGGTCCACCCCCAACACGCGCCCGAGCGTCGCGGCGGAGTAGTCGGGGCGGTCCTTGGTCCGGGCCCGGCTGCCGCGTCCGGGTCGGTCGAACGCATCGAGGTCGGCGGTGTCGTCGAACGTCTGTCCGCGACGACCGCGCACGACGGGGCTCATGCGCCGGTCCCCGCGACCATGGTGCACCAGCGCTCCGGGAAGTCGGGCAGCGTCTTCGTGGTCGCCTCGATCCCCGCCAGGCCGACGCCGGGGATCCGGAGGCCGACCAGGGCGCCCAGGTGGGCCATCCGGTGGTCGCCGAAGGTCGACAGGATCGCCCCGCGGAGGGCGTGTGGGCGCTCGCCGGCGCCGTGGATGACAAGCCCGTCGGGAGTCTCCTCCGCGGCCACACCGATCGTGCCCAGGGTGGTCACGATCGCCGCGATGCGGTCGGTCTCGTGCCCCCGGATGTGGCCGACGCCGGACACGGTGGTGTCGCCCTCGGCGAAGGCCCCGAGCGCGGCCACCACCGGAGTGAGCTCACTGGCGGCATGGAGGTCGAGGTGGGTGCCGCGGGGCGGGCCGACCCACTCGGCGCGGACGACACCATGGCCGGGACCGGTGGGTGTGAGGGTGGTCCGCGCCCCGAACGCATCCAGCACCGTGCGGATGTGGTCGCCCGGCTGGGTCGTCGTCAGCGGCCAGTCCGGCACCTCAACCCAGCCGCCACTGAGGACGCCGGCGACGAGGAAGGCGGCCGCGTTGGTGAGATCCGGCTCGATCAGCTCGTCGCGGGCGCCGATGGGGCCCGGATGGACGTCCCACCGGTCGGGCGTCGCATCGTCGATCTTCACCCCACGCTGCCGGAGCATCTGGACGGTCATGGCGATGTGGGGGGCTGAGGGGATGGGGGGACCGTCGTGCCGCAGATCGAGCCCGTCCGGGAAGTGGGGCGCGGCCAGCAGCAGGCCCGACACGAACTGGCTGGAGGCGGAGGAGTCGATCACGACGACGCGGCCCTCCAGGTGCGCCGGGGAGGTCAGGGTGAACGGCACGGAGCCGGTGGCGCTGTCGTACCGTACCCCGAGTTGGGCGAGCCCGTCCAGCAGCGGCCGCAGGGGCCGCTCCGAGGCCCGCTCGTCGCCCGTGAACCGGGTGGTGCCCGGCGCCAGCGCCGCCACGGGCGGGAGAAACCGCAGCACGGTCCCGGCCAGGCCGCAGTCGATCCCCGCAGGCACGGGGCGAACCGGGGCGGGCGTGACGCGCCGTACGCCGGAGCCCAGATCCTCCACCCGGGTCCCGAGCGCCTCCAGGCCGGCGCTCATGAGTTGCGTGTCGCGGGAGTCGGCCACCCCGCGCACGAGGCTCGGCCCGGTGGCGAGGGCCGCCAGGACGAGCGCGCGGCTCGTCTGGGACTTGCTGCCGGGCACGCCGACGCGACACCGGATCGGCTGGTCGGCGACGGGTGCCGGCCAGGCCGTGGACGGGGCGGAGGCGGCGCTCAGTGTGTCACGTCCTTCCGGATGGTCCGGCGGACCAGGCGCACCGGGTACACCAGACGCGCGAGGGGCGCCGGGCGGCGGGGGGAGGCCGCCTGCGCGGCCGCAAGAGATCCGCCGAGCAGCGCCAGGCCGCGCAGAAGCCCGTCCCGGCGCGCGGTCGGATCGTCGGCCAGCGCGCCCTCGGCGACATGGGGCAGGCTGGCCAGCGCGAGCACTCCGGCGGCCGGACGGCGGGCGATGTTCAGCCCGTAGCAGACGCCGGCGCCCATCTCAGCGGTGCCCAACCACCGCAACCACGTCGCCGCATCTGTCGGTAGCTGCTCCAGCCAGGCGGCGGGGACGACGCGGCGGGCGAGGCCCAGCGCACGGTCGATGCGGGCCTGGACGCGCACCGTCGCCTCGGGTGTCGGGGTGCGCACGCCCGCGCCGTGCACGACGAAGAACGCGGCGAAGCAGGCCCGGCCTGCGACCTGGATCAGGTTCATGCCCTCATGTCTACCGCACCGGCGGGACGAATTCCCGCCCGGGCCGGAATATGGCCGGTCCCCGGACGCGTTTCTCTTGCATGACCATCCTCACGACCGGCCGGGCCGGTGATGCCACCTTGGCCGCCCTCGGATGGCTAATGTTGTCCTTGATGACCACGATTCCTTTCGCCCCCACGCCCGATGAGGGGAACCCTGACCTGATCGAAGCCCCCGACCCGCGCGACACCGAGACCGATGCCGAGCGGGCGGCGCGCTTCGAGCGCGACGCCATGGGCTACCTCGACCAGCTGTACGGCGCTGCGCTGCGCATGACGCGCAACCCGGCGGACGCCGAGGACGTCGTCCAGGACACCTACGCCAAGGCGTTCGCCTCCTTCCGGCAGTTCCGGCCGGGGACGAACCTGCGAGCCTGGCTGTACCGCATCCTGACGAACACCTACATCAACACGTACCGCAAGGCGCAGCGTCAGCCCCAGACGGGCGGCGGCGACCAGGTCGAGGACTGGCAGTTGGCGAAGGCGGCTTCCCATGACGCGGTCGGGCTGCCGAGCGCCGAGGCCGCGGCGCTCGAACGCCTGCCGAACTCGGCGGTGACCGACGCCCTGGACGCGCTATCGCCCGAGTTCCGCCAGGTGGTGCTCCTGGCCGACATCGACGGCTTCTCCTACAAGGAGATCGCGGACATCATGGGGACGCCCATCGGGACGGTGATGTCACGCCTCAACCGCGCGCGCGGGGCGTTGCGCATCGCGCTTGCCGACTACGCCGCCCAGCAGGGGATCGGCCAGAAGAGGGCCGACGCATGACCGGCCACATCCATGCGGAGCCGCCGGCGGCCGGCGGCGCCGGGCCCGGCGCGGACGAGTGCTTCCTCGCGCTGCGCGAGGTGCACGCCTTCCTCCACGGCGAGTTGCCCGAGGAGGCCGCCGACGTCGTGCGGGACCACCTTCTCGCCTGTGAGGCCTGCGGCGACTACTACCAGATCGAGGAGACCATCACGGCGCTGCTGCGCCGGTGCGCGGAACCGGCCCAGGCTTCGCGGCGACTGCGTCTGCTCGTCGAGTCGCTGCACATCGACGTGACCGCGTCCTGACACCATCCGCTGAGGCCGGAGACAAAGAACCCCTGGGCCTCACGCCCAGGGGAACCTCGCGCGGAGCGACGCTTACGCCGTCGGCCGCTTGCCGTGGTTCGCCGCATTCTTGCGACGCGCCCGGCGCTTGCGTCCACCCTTGCCCATCGGAGGCCTCCTTGACGGAATCGTTCTGCCGGTCGGCAGCGCACCGTCCATTGTGCCATGTCGGCTCCGGGGGGCCAAGCGACCCCGACGGAGACGCCGCGGTCTCACATCATGGCGCGGAACAGGGCCGGATCGGGCGACGGGATGACGCAGCTGGAGACAAGGACACCGCGGCCGCTGGAGGCCTCCAGGCCCGCCTTGATCGCGGCCTGGACGTCGGCCACGTTGCCGGTCAGCTTGAAGAAGCTCTTCCCGCCGATGCCGACGCCGAGGCGAATCTCGATGAGGGCGACGGCGCTCGCCTTCGCGGCCGCGTCGGCTCCGATGATCGCGGAGGCGATGTCGAAGTACTCGATGACGCCGAGCGCGTCGACATTCTCGACGTGGGTCACCCCGTTGATCGCGGGGATGAGGGACGGGTGGACGCGGGGGATCAGCAGGTGATTGACGATGGCGCCGCACCCGGCGCCGATGCCCGTCTCGACGGAGCGCTCGACGGCCCCGACCTGCCCGTGCACCAGCGTGATGAACTTGCCGGGGCAGGCGGGCTTGGCGAACGACAGCTCGACCTGGGCGGCCTTGAGCATCGCGTCGGTCGTCTCGATCCCGCGCGAGATGGAACTGAACTCGATGAGGCCGATGGCGGCGTCCATGGCGGGTCCTCCTATCGTTCGATCGTGATGTGGCCGGGGTCGACCGCGGTGACGCGCCCGTCGATCGAGGCGTGGACCTGGGCGCCGAGGGCGTCCGGTGGGACGGCGGCGATGACCTGACCGACGCTCACCCGGTCCCCGACTGCGATCGTGGGTACGGACGGCGCCCCGGTGCCGTGCTTCGTCGGGATGCTGACGCGGGCCGGTTCGAGCGTGACCAACTCGTCGAGCTGCGTCGGATAGGCCGAGAGTTGCCAGCGGTCGATGAGCCGGGCCTGGGGAATGTGGCGCCACGGCCGGTCGACGGTGTGCTCCGGGTACACGGCCGGGTCGGCGCTTGTCACGCCGGCCTGGCGGAGCACCTGCTTCGCGTACTGGTTGACCTTGCGCGGGCTCAACCCCATGGGGCAGGCGAAAAGCTCGCAGATGCCGCACTCGCAGCACAGGAGGGCGTCCGTGAGGTCCTCGGGGTGGGTGAACGTGTGGATGGCGCGCATGACGCGGTGGGGCCGCATCATGTGGCCGATGAGGTAGCGCGGGCACATATCGGTGCACAACTGGCACTGGATGCAGGCCGACGTGTTGTTGAGGTAGTGATCCTGAGGCTTGGCGTTGAAGAGCACCAGTGGGTGGTCGTGCGGGAGCACGATGAGCCCGCCATCCGCCTTTCCGTAACCGATGTCACAGACGTTGTCGCTCGTCAGGAAGTGGCCCATCATCGGCCCGCCCTTGATGAACGCGTACGGGTCGCACGTCGCCCCGCCGGCCGCGGCGATGAGATCCTGGGGCAGCGCACCGACGGGCGCGTCCACCAGCCGGGGGCCCGCCACGGAGCCCGTCACGGTGACGACCCGGCGCGTCATGGCCTCACCGTGCCGCGCCAGGTCGATCTGGTAGGCCGTCGTCACGTTGATGACGATGATGCCGAGCGCCAGCGGGATACCACCGGGCGGGACGGACTCGCCGGTGATCTCGTAGATGAGGATCTGCTCGTCGCCGGCGGGATAGAAGCTGTCGACCGCGGCGATCTCGATCCGGGCCCCGGCCGCGTCGATGGCGGCCTGAAGGGCCGCGATCTCCCGCTGGTAGTGCCGCTTGGTGCCCAGGACGACGCGGGCGATGTCGTACTCGTCCGCCACCGCCATGACACCGGCGACGACCTCGGGAGCGTGTTCGCGCATGATGTAGCGGTCGGAGGCCAGGAGTGGCTCGCACTCGGCGGCGTTGATCACGAGGAGGTGCGCCTCCCGTGTGAGCTTCTTGTGCGTGGGGAAGCCCGCGCCCCCGGCGCCGACGATGCCCGCCGCGAAGATCTGCTCGGCCAGGTTCACGTCGAATCCTCCTCCTTCGATGGTGGCCGGTGGGCGTCCTTCCCCGGGAGGAAAGACGCCCGCCGCACGTGAGCGACGAACACCGGTGGGCCCAGCAGAGGTGTCGGGCCCACCGTTCGTCCTGTTAGTCCTTCTTGAGCATCGCGTTGCCCCAGATGTCGGACGCCCGGGCCAACAGCGCGCCGCAGACCATCGAGATGACGACAGCGATCGCCACCTGGATGCTCGTCGATGTGAGGCCGACGCCTGCGCCGAAGCCGCACGCGGTGCCGGCGAAGGCCGCCGGTACGTAGCCGGTGATCGTGAAGTTGCCGCCCATCGTCAGGATGAAGGCGGCGACGACGACGATGATCGCCAGCACCAGAGCCGTGACCATCCCGGAGGTGATCTTGAGGGCGACCAGGAGGCCGACGCAGAGCGCGGCGATGATGATGCCGAAGATGTTGCCGGTGATCGTTTTGACCATGGCGTCGTTGCCGCCGCCCTTGGCGAAGTACAGCGCCCAGGCGACGAACGCCGGCCAGGTCGCGATCGTGAGCCATGTGGGCACTCCCCAGGTCGGGAGGGCCGCGGTGATGAATGTCCAGATGCCGGCGAGGACGGCGATGCTGATTCCTAGGCAGAACCAGATGTTTTTCATGGAGAACACGGAAGTATCCTTTCGCTGGCCCACCTCCACGTGGGCCTTGGCTGGTGAGTGAACCTGGTGGTTGGGTGGGGCGGCTGCGTTCCGGTTGCTCGGTGGCCGCAGCCGCCCCCGGGGACGGACCTAGACGAGGTCCCGTCCGAGCTGGTCGGCGGCGAGGATCGCGCAGTACACGTCCTCCGCGGTCACCGGGACGACCATGTTGCCCATGGTGTCGCCCTCGGCGCAGGCCAGCTTGGCGACTTCGCGCAGCTTCGCCTCGGTCGGGTTGGTGATCCCGATCTCGGCGAGCGTGACCGGAAGCCCGACGCTCTTCTGGAAGCGGATGATCTCCTCCATCTCTTCCCGCGGATAGTTCTCGAGCACCATCGACACCATGACGCCGAAGGAGACCTTCTCGCCGTGGTAGTACGAGTGGGTCTCCTCGCACGCCGTGAGGCCGTTGTGCGTGGCGTGGGCCGCGGCCAGACCGCAGGACTCGAATCCGATGCCCGACAGCAGCGTGTTGGCCTCGATGACCTTCTCCACCGCCGGGGTAAGGGCGCCGCCGGCGTCGAGCGACAGCTTGGCCTTGAGGCCCTCGGCGATCAGCGTCTCGAAGCACAGACGGGCCAGCGTGAGGGCGGACATCGTCGACTTGCCGGCGAGGAAGTTGTCGGCGTTCTTGTTGACGCACGTCTTGGCCTCCAGGTAGGTGGCCAGGGCGTCGCCCATGCCCGAGACGAGCAGGCGCGACGGGGCCTGCGCCACGACGGCGCTGTCCACGAGCACGAACGTCGGGTTCGACGTCAGGAACAGATACGACTCGAACACGCCTTCGTCGGTGTAGACGACGGTGAGGGCGCTGCACGGGGCGTCCGTCGAGGCGATGGTCGGGCAGATGCCGACCGGCGTGTTGTCCATGTAGTAGCCCGCGGCCTTGGCGGCGTCGATGATCTTGCCGCCGCCGACCGCGATGATGACGTCCGAGCCGAACTTCTCGGCGGACGCCTTGATGCGGTTGATCTCATTCATCGAGCACTCGCCGCCGAACAGGAACCACTCGAAGTCGACCTTCGCGTCGGCCATGCCGGCCTTGATCGCCTCGCCCACCCGGTCGATGCCGTGCTGGCTGATGACGACCGTCGCCTTCTTGCCCAGCGGGGCGACATACTTGCCGAGGTGTGCCAGAGCGTTCGGGCCCTGGATGTAGCGTCCAGGAGCTCCGAGTACCTTTTCCATTGTTTCCTTCTTTCTCCGTCGTCCTCGACGGGCTTGTGATGACCCGGTCCGGCAGGTTTGCCGGATCCGGACGTTGGGACTGGGTTCTGCGGGGAAGCCTCAGCGCACGTTGAGACCTCCCACCAGGACGCAGCGGCGGCGCCGGGCGTACGTCCGGGTGGACGTCAGCCCCTCGCCGGTGGGCCCCGCGATCGTGAACGTGGTGTAACCCTCGCCGCCGATGCCGATGCCGGCGAAGCTGGGGCCGTTCTTGACGAAGATCGTGGTCTGGATGAGCTTCGCCATCTTCGTCAGGGCGTTCACGTTGCTGGAGTGCATCATCGCGGTGTGGCGGTTGCCGTGTTCGGCGCGAATCGCCAGTTGGATGGCCTCGTCGACGCTGGCCGCCCGGACGATCGGGAGGATCGGCATCATGAGTTCGACCTGGACGAACGGGTGGTCGAACGGGGTCTCGGCGATGATCACCCGTGTGCCGCTCGGCGGGTCGATGCCGACGGCGGTGAGGATCGCCGCCGCCGACTTGCCCACCCATTCCGTGTGCGGGTGATCGCCGTCCACGACCAGCGCCTGGATCTTGCCGAGGAGCGCCGGGTCACGCACCTCGTACGCACCGAAGGTCGTCATGTAGAAGCGGAGCAGGTCGGCGATCGAGTCGACGGCGATGACCTCCTTCTCGGCCGTGCACGGCAGGTTGTTGTCGAAGCAGCAGCCGTCGATGATGTCCTTGGCCGCCTTCTTGAGGTCGGCGGTGTCGTCGACGACGGCCGGCGGATTGCCCGCGCCCGCGCCGATCGCCTTCTTCCCGGAACTGAGAACGGTTTTCACGATGCCGGGGCCACCGGTTGCGACGAGGAGGCGCACGAGCGGATGGGCCATGAGGGCGTTCGTCGCCTCGACGGACGGCTCCTGGACCATGGTGACGAGGTGTTCGGGCGCCCCCGTCGTCGCGATCGCCCGGTTGAGGAGCGCCACGAGCCAGCGCGACAGCGCCGCCGCCCGGGGATGGGGGCTGAACACGACGGCGTTGCCGGCGGCGAGCATACCGATCGCGTTGTTGATGATCGTCTCCGTCGGGTTGGTCGTCGGGGTGATCGCGCCGATGACGCCGAACGGCGACAACTCGATGGTGGTGAGGCCGTCGTCGCCCGACCAGGCGTCGGTCGGCAGGTCCTCGGTCCCCGGCGTGAACAGCGCGGCCGCCCGGTTCTTGGCGATCTTGTCGGCGACGTTGCCCATGCCCGTCTGGGCGACGGCCTCCTGGGACATGTACTCCAGGTTTGCCGGGTCGCTGGCCGCCGCCCGGATCGCCGCAATCACGCGGGCCCGGTCGTTCATGCTGCACAGGAGGTAGCGCTGCCAGGCCTCGTGGGCGGCCTCGATGGCGGCGTCGATTGTCGGGAAGACTCCGTCGTCCGGCCCGAACTGGTCCGTCGCGGTGGCCGGTGCGGTGGCCGGTGCGGTGGACGGTGCCGCGGACGGGCTCGCGAGTCGCCGGTTGACCGCCTCGACGACGCTGGCGACGACCCGCTCGATGGACTCTGGCGCCATGGTGGTCATGCTGTTCCCTCCTGAGGTGATGCCTGGATCGCCCGCAGTGCCTGCGTGACGATCGCGACGTCCTGATCGACGGTGCCGCCCGAGACGCCGATGCCGCCGGCGAGGCACCCGCCGATGAACAGCGGCAGGCCCCCTCCGAACGTGACGATGCGGCCGTGGTGTGTGGATCCGATGCCGTTCAGTGCGCCGTCGGCGGCTGCGTCGTGAGCGAGGTCGGCGGTGGGGCGCCGCAGCGCGGCCGCGGTGAAGGCCTTGTCGACGGCCAGTTCGAGGCTGGCGAGCAGCGAGTCGTCCATGCGGTGGACGAGGACGGGATGCCCGCCCGCGTCGACGGCGGCGAACACGACGGGCACGCCGGCGGCCCGCGCGGCCGCCTCGGCGGCGGCCGCCATGGCCTGGGCGCTCCCCAAACCGAAGCCGGTGGGCGTCACGCCGGTGGCGGGGGGAACGCCGAGCGCCCCGTGCACCGCCTCCCGGACAAGCGCGGTGAGGCGGTCCCGGGCAGCGCGCCGGCTCGTGGCCATGGCCAGCGCGTAGAGCGCGTCGGAGAGACGGTTGACGTAGGTCACCAACTCCGGTCGTACGGGGGCGGACTCGGCGGCGGCGAGGATGCGCCGCTCCGCGCGGCGCACGACCGTCCTGGCCTGGTGCAGCGCGGCGGAGGCGGGATCGTCGCCCGGCGTGACAAAGCCGGTGGGGGAGCCCGCGACCGCCATGGCCTCGTCGATGAGCCGCTCGAGCCCGGTGATGTCGCCCTCCCCGATCGGGTCCCGGACGGTCTTCGTGCCGTCGCTGGCGAGTTCGGCCGCGAGGATCGACAGCCGCTGCTGGATGGCGTCGATCGTGTCGCGGGTCGCCTCGTCGGCGCAGAGGACCTTGGCGTACCCGAGGGCGGCGTTGGCCTCGTCGACGGTGCCGTACGCCTCGACCCGGGCGCTCTGCTTGGGCACACGCGTCCCTCCCAGCAGGCCGGTCAGCCCGCTGTCCCCGGTGCGCGTGTACACAGGCATGGTCAGCACTCGATGGACATGGAGTCGACGATGCCGACGATGGTGGCATCGATGGGGGAGTCGGGGCGGGTGGCCGCGTAGCGGGCCGAGCTGCCGCTGGTCACGATGACGGTCTCACCGACACCGGCGTCCACCGTGTCGACGGCGACCTGGGGCAGGTCGATGTACTCCCCGGACGTGTTGAGGCGGTGGATGACGAGCAGCTTGAAGCCGACGAGCCGGTCGTCCTTGCGGACCGCCACCACCGTGCCGCGAACCTTGGCGATGAACATGTCAGGAACCCTCCTCCTGGGTGATGGTGATGCCCCGCACCCGGGCGGCGTCGCGGGCCAGTGGTGTGATGCGCGTTCCCGCGGGGACCCGCAGCGGCGAGCCCTCGGGCCAGGCCTGGATCTCCCGCTCGCCCAGCACGCGGCGCGCCACGGTGGACCGCGCCGCAGGGGACGGGCGGGGTCGCCCGGATGGCGGGGTGCCGGCGCGGGTGGGGGCAACGGGCCGGGCCGGGGCATGGGGAGGGGTGCCGTCGGCGGCCGCGCGGGCCGCCTCGGCGAGGGTGGCGGCGCCGGTCACGACGACACCGAAGTCCGCGAGTGTCTGGAGGTTCGAGCGCAGCAGGCGCCGATAGGGCGTGGGCGTGTTCGGGTGGATCGCCCGGCGGGCGGCACAGTCGGGGCAGGAGCCCTCCCGGGCCACGACGATGGGACGGTTCTCGCGGAGGAAGCCGGCGATGACGTTGCTTGCCAGGTCGTCGGCGATGCCGTGGGCGACCTTCGCCGTGGTGTTGGTGGACAACGTGGGCACCAGCAGCAGGTCGTGGGTGCGGGCGAGCGCACCCGTCGGCGCCCCCAGGCCGAGGCCGCCGATCGTCGACTGGTCGAGGATCGCCTGCGCCGA
>Ga0209629_10001526_pt1 | contig 14795 bp, 12 predicted proteins | sample TergutCu122P5_FD_187286 | JGI IMG/M metagenome (GOLD analysis project Ga0209629, IMG submission 187286) | Cubitermes ugandensis P5 segment gut microbial communities from Kakamega Forest, Kenya - Cu122 P5 (SPAdes) (version 2) | ecosystem: Host-associated > Arthropoda: Insects > Digestive system...
CGATTCGGAGAGCGCAGAGGTTTTAAGGCTTTGGAGAGCCAAAAGCCCTACGAGTATAAATATTTCTTTATTTTCTCAGGGCGATTATGTAAAAGCCATAGAAGAAACCGCGAGGATTGAAGCTATATCAAAAGTTTTATATCCCGCCGACAATCATTACGAGGGCAAAACCCTCAGATTAAAACAGCAGTATTTCTTTGTCTCGGCTTCGGTTCAGAATATATTAAAACGCCATCTCGGAATTTATCCGAATCTTGACAATTTTCATAAAAAAGCCGCGATACATATAAACGACACTCATCCCGCTCTCGCCATACCGGAGCTTATGCGCATATTAATCGACGATTATAATTATACCTGGGAAAAATCATGGAATATAGTGACGAAAACAATAGCTTACACAAATCATACTATACTGCCCGAAGCTCTGGAAACATGGCCCGAACAGTTAATTAAGACAAACCTGCCGAGAATATATTCTATAATATGCGAAATCAACCGCAGACTGTGCGAGGATTTATGGAATAAATACACCGGCAACTGGGATAAAATACAAAGAATGTCAATACTTGCGTTTAATCAAATCAGAATGGCAAATCTTTGTATAGCAGGCGGACATTCGATAAACGGCGTGGCTAAAATCCACTCCGAAATATTAAAAAATAATTTCTTCAAGGATTTTTACGAATACACGCCCGAAAAATTCTCTAACGTCACAAACGGCATAGCTCACAGACGCTGGCTTGTTCAGTCAAACCCTCTGCTTACGGATTTGCTTGACGGCTGCATAGGCACAGGCTACAGAAAAGACGCGTCTATTCTCGCCGAGTTTAAAAAATTCGCAGACGACGAAAGTATCTTAAAAGCCCTCGCCGAAATAAAACACCAGAATAAAATATCTTTGAGCAATTACGTAAACAAAACCTTCGGATATACGCTGAATACGGAATCTGTCTTTAACGTTCAGGTAAAGAGGCTTCACGAATATAAACGTCAGCTTTTGAACGTTTTGAAAATAATTTCGGTTTATAATGATTTACTGGAAAATCCGTCTCTGGATATAATCCCGCAGACATATATATTCGCCGCAAAAGCCGCCCCAAGCTACACTATGGCAAAGCAGATAATAAAACTTATATACTGTCTCGGCGAGGATATAAAAAAACACCCTGCGATAAACAAAAAACTGAGCGTGGTATTTCTTGAGGACTATTCGGTTTCGCTTGCCGAGAGAATCATGCCCGCAAGCGAAGTAAGCCAGCAGATTTCTCTTGCCGGAAAAGAAGCAAGCGGCACAGGCAACATGAAACTGATGATAAACGGAGCTATAACGCTCGGAACAATGGACGGCGCGAATATAGAGATATTAGAGGCTGTCGGAAAAGAGAATATATTTATATTCGGACTTACAGCTAAAGAAGTTGACGATTTATGGGCGGCTAAATACGACCCCGACGATTATTACGTCAGAAACGAAAAGCTGATGAAAGTAGTTATTTCGCTAAACAACGGATTCAACGGCGTGCCGTTCGGTCATATAACGCAGTATCTTTTATCGGGAAATTATGTCGCGGACCCGTTTATGTGCCTTGCGGATTTTAACGATTATTATAAAACTCACGGCGAGCTTGACGAAGCGTACAAAGACGTTCTGAGATGGAACAGAATGTCGCTGAACAATATTGCCGCCGCAGGCATTTTCGCAGCCGACAGAGCCGTAAAAGAGTACGCCGAAAATATATGGAATATAGAGCCGCTGGTATAGATATAATTTTTGTTAAATTTTGATTAATAATAGTAAATTTTTAATCAAAATACTTGTTCTGATTATTCTTTTGTGTTATAATATATTTACAGTAAAAATGCCGAAATCATATTATAATATAATAAAATATAAAACAGGAAGGAACGGTATCATAAAATGGCTGAAATGAATCATAAAGAACGCGCCGTATATGAATTTATAATCGACACAATAAAAAAAGAAGGGTTCTCCCCTTCTGTAAGGGATATTAAAATCGCGCTTAATATCAAGAGTACGTCAACCGTACACGCTTATCTGGAAAAATTGGAGAAAAAAGGTTATATCCAGAAAGAGGCGGGGAAAAGCAGGACTATAAGAGTTGACAATGTTGACGCAAGCGGCAGAAGAACGTCGATAAGAGTTCCTATTCTCGGACAGGTCACGGCGGGAATTCCCATACTTGCCATAGAAAATCACGACGGGTATCTTGATTTTCCCATATATAAGCAGAGTTATCTGAACGCGCGGCTTTTCGCTCTTAAAATCAGGGGCGACAGCATGATTGATGCCGGAATAATGAACGGCGACTATGTTGTCGTTGAGAAAAGAAACTATGCGGATGACGGCGAAATCGTCGTAGCGTTGATAGAGGACGAAGCCACCGTAAAAAAATATTACGCAGAGGACGGCAATATACGTCTCCAGCCGTGCAATCCCACAATGAGACCAATTATAGTCAAAGACGCGACCATACTCGGAAAAGTAATTTCGGTCATGAGATTTTATTAAATATACTAACGTCCGCATAAGGAGAGAAAAATTTATGGAAGCCAGAGAATTGGAATTATTACAGGCGATTGAAACAATGATTAATATTAAACTTGGAGCATTGGAACAAAAATTTGATGGAAAATTTGACGCTATAGACGGAAGATTTGAAAATCTCGAATCGGAAGTCCGAAAAACAAATCTTATTATTGAAAACGAAATCAGACCAAATATAGCATTAATTGCGGAGGCGCAAAGGGCTCTTTACGATAAAATAAAATATTTGCCTGAAGAAGTCAACAATCTAAAAGAAACGGTTTCTATACTGAAATTTACGCAAGTCGAAATGGCTAAAAAAATAAACTCAAAATAACAGAGCGGAAGATTTGATAAATATGATTAACAAACTTGAAAAATTTATTGTCGGGGCGGGATATTCCCGCCCTGTAGATTATCACAGGAGGAATATAATATATATGTCAAATAAAAATAACGCAAAATATATATGGTTTAACGGCGGCGATACGTCGAGAAACCCTTACGCCGCGTTCAGAAGAACTTTTGAGATAAGCAATATATCGCAGATTAAAAATGCGGAGTTTAATATTTTTGCGGACACCAATTATAAATTATATGTCAACGGTATTTTTATCGGTTTTGGTCCGGTTAGATTTGACCCGCGCTATCCGCAATATGATACTTATGATTTATCGCAGTATCTGAGAAACGGCAAAAACTCTATAGCCGTTCTTGTAAATTTTCACGGACATAAAACGTTTAAGAATGTCCCGGAGATTGCGGCTATGATTGCGTGGGGACAAATTGGCGAAATAGATTTATCCACGAACAGCCGGGACTGGAAATGCGTAATATATACGGCGCAGACGCGCTATACTCCGAAATTAAGTTTTGCGTTAAACGCTCAGATTTTTTATGACCAGAAAAAATTTGACGAAGACTGGCTAAATCCTGATTATGACGACAGTAAATGGCACAATGCAGTCGAACTGGAAAATCAAAATCACTTCGGCGAACTTATGCCGAGAGAAATTCCGTTTATGTCAATGGAGAACGTCCCCGTCAATACAAAAACGAGGATTTTCCCGCTGATTAAGAACGAGGATTTGTATTCGTTTTATATCGAACTCCCCTACACTCTTGACACAGTAAGCCCTCAAACTGAATATAAAAATACGGTCGAATGGGAAACATATATATATTCGCCGCGTAAACAGGATATTATTTCGGCTGTTTTATATGATAACGTCACTGTGAACGGAGTTTCATGCGAACCGAAATTTGAGGACGAATCAAAGCCTTTAAGATATAATTTTATTATGAATTTAAAAGAGGGCTGGAATTTTGTTCAGGGCAGCGTTAAGATATATCAGGATATTTACGAAAATTATCTCTCGCTTCCAAAAGACAAAGGCTTACTATTATCCGCTGATAAAGACGTAAAGAGCGGAAATTTATTCAGATATACTAAAATAAATCTAAAAGAAGAAGCAATCGAATGGGCGTACTCGACAATAAAAGAAAAAGCCGAGAGTCCGTGCCGCGAGGCAAGCTGGGACACTTACGGCAGTTCCGCCCAATCAATAGAACCGGAAAAACTTAACGGATTTGTCTTTAAGAAAAGTTTATATCCCGACGGATTTACTCTTATATTTGATATGGAATATATGCGGCTTGTATTCCCGCATTTTATATTTACGGGCGTAAAAGGCGCAACGATTGATTTGCTCTACAGCGACAGATATACGGCTGACGGCAGGCATGTAAGAGAGCAGTCTTGGATTCCGTTAGGCGACAGGCTTGTTTGCTCGGACAATAAAAATATTATCTACTGGTCGCCCATTCAGCCGAGAGGATTTAAATATCTTAACATAACGGTAAGAAATATTTCACAAGATATAACGCTTGAAAATATAGAGTTTATATCGGCGCATTATCCCGTCAAACATACCGGCAGTTTTGAATGTTCTGATATTGCTTTAAATAATATCTGGGAAATGTGCGCAAGAACGCAATCAATAAATATGGAGGACGTTTACGACGACTGCGTTGACCGCGAAAGAGGGCTGTATGTTCTCGACACGCTTATACAGTATCATAATAATTTAGCCTGCTTCGGCGACCATAAACTTATGAAACGCTCTCTTGAGTTATACGCGCAGTCAATTCACCCCAACGGCATGTACAGATGTCTGTACCCAAACATGGGCGATTATATACTCCCTGATTTTTCGCTTTATGTAGTTGAAGCATTTTACAGTTATTATTTATATACCGGCGACAAAAAGTTAATTGAGACGTGGTGGGATTCGATAATGACAAACATGAACGTCTTTAACAGGCTTTCGGACGAACGCGAGGATTATTTATTATGCGCGGACCCGCCCGACAAATCAAATCCCGACTATCTTTTCAGCGATAAACGCACTGGACATCTCGGCGACAGCGGCTGTACAAACAACACAGGGGTCAACTGCATATTTACGTGTCTATATTTGATAGCTTTGCGCGGAGCGCAGTTTTTGGCAAAAGAGACTGGCAAAAATCAGGATTTTGAAGATTTGACAAAAAGAATTGAGGTATTGGAGAAATCAATCCCCGACGCTTTCTGGAGCGAAGAAAAAGGATTGTTCTCGGACAATACGGAGATGAAATATTTCTCCCCGCACGCGTCGTTATTTGCAGTCAGAGCAGGCGTTGTAAGCGATGATAAACTTCCGGTAATCCGTAAAAATCTTGAGTCTCTGCTCGACCCGTTTTTCAAGAACGGCTACGACGCTTTCGGCGGCGGCACGGCATTTTCGACAAGCTACGGATATTATATGTTCGACGGTATGTATAAGGCGGGTATGTATAAAATTGCCGAAAGATGTATGAAAGACGGCTGGGGCTGGTTTTTGTCAAGAGGGCTTAAAACAACTCCCGAGCATTTTGATTTAGCCGCAAGTCAATGCCACGCATGGACGGCAAGCCCGGCATATATAATGTCGCGGTATATTCTCGGCGTAAATTTTGACGAAAAAAATCAGGGCGGATTAAATAACGTTATTCTCGACGTTAAGGCAAACGGCGTAAAATGGGCGAAAGGCGTATTCCCTCACCCATTGGGAGATATAGAAGTCAGTTGGTATAGAGATAAAACCGGGAAAATTTTATTTGACAGGATAAACGTGCCGGACGGCGTGACTGTGACGGTGGAATAGATTTTACGCCTATCAAAGAACTAATTATTTAGGGCAAGGGCTCTGCTTTATAAATCAAATCGCGTTAATTTTTTCTTATTTTTTTAAAAACATCTTCATGCGTTAGGCGTATGTCCGATTGTTCGGCATATTTGTCGGCTTCGTCTAATGCAAACTCTATATCGCTTGTAAGACCATTAATATAATCCAAAACTTTTTTCTTTTCGTTTTCGCTGAGTCTCATGCACTTACTGTATATTTCATTTCCGGCTTCTATGTCATATTTACTGTCTTTACCGGAATCATATAGATTTTTTTTGTCTGCGGCTTCTTTGATTTTACTGTTGAATATAAATTCCTCAGCGTCGATATTTAATATTGAGCATAAATTAAGCCCGATACATATATCTTCCGACACGTTGTCTTTTAACAGAACGGCGTTCAAATCAATATGGGGTATGCCGCTTTTATCTGAAAATGCAGCCACGTCTCCGTATTGCTTGACTATACAATCATACAAAATTTTATTTGCGTCCATTTATTTATATTCCCCCAAAAACAAAATCGTCGTGAAACCTACCGCAAGGGCGGGCTTCCCGAACCGTATTCGGATAAATCCCGCCCCTGCCGCTTATCTGTAATTGATTACGGGTCATGCCCGCAATGACGCATTGCTTATTTCTTTTTCCTTGTAACAAGAATTGCTATAATAATTATAACTATTACCGCGCCTGCCGCTATTAAAATCCACAGCATCATGCTGTTGGAATTGTTTGTGGTATTGTCTGCGGCTGCCGTTGTAGCGGCAGTATCTCCTGCGACGGTTGCCGCATTATCAGCCGCGGCTGCTATTTTCGTTGCAGCTTCTGCAGCGGCGACGGTTGTCGGAGCGTCAAACAAAGCCGTAACGTCAATTTCTGATATATTAAGGCTTCCGTTGGGGAACATTGCTTTAATAACATGAGTTCCGGCGGTCATTTCAATTTCGCCTACAGGATATATATTGTATTCCTGCCAGCCGTTGTCAACTGCGGTCACCAAACCCGATTTGCCTATAAGAGCGTCGTCGTAATACAACTCTGCGTAGATTTCATTTTTTTGCGCCGTGTCGCCGGAGGCAAGCGATACGTCAAATTTATATTTGCCCGCAGTTTCAACGTTCACTGTGTATTGCACCCATTCGCCCGCTTTTATCCAGCCTATATTGTTAGCTTCCGTTTGAGGTCCTCCTATAGCTTCCATTTCAGGTCTGGCGTCATAATGCATCCCGGAATCCGTGCTGAGTTCCGAATAATTTTCGGTGTCAAAATCTGTCGCCATGATTACTGTCGTGCCCGCGCCTATTTTAGTATCTACATACGGAGCCGCCATAGCGGGGACTGCCGCCATTGAAATTAATAACACCGTCAAAAGAACCGCCGATAATATTTTTCTTAACATTAAAAAAACTCTCCTTTTAATAAATTTAAACATAACTGACATTACGCTTCACTATAAAATTGTTGGGGCTGAAAAGTCAAAAAAATCACAAATTCACCGAACAATTATATTTTATACACCAATAAATTTAGTTTATATATATTAAAGCGCAATGAACAAAAAGCAAATAATTTTAGCATTATTTTACAATTATTTCAAACTTTAAATCAAACTTAATAAAACTTTTTCTTTTGTTTCCTGCCTTTTTTCAACAGAGTCACAGTTATATATACCGCAAATATAACAATAAATATAATTACGCTCGCTTTAAACCAAACACCCGAAACAATGCCCTTTATTTGTTCCAGTACATAAAGTATGCTGCTTATGTCAACGTCGGCGTTTGATAAAAGATTAGTCGTCCCCACTACTTCTCCGTTATATAAAACAGTAAGTTTTCCAAGTATATCTCCTTTTTTTATCGGAGCTACAAGACTGTCCTCAAATATTTCCCGGTTTTTTGTTATTTCTGTGTTTATATCCGCATTTTGAGGTAGCAGAACCGATATATCGTTTTCGGGCACAAGAGTTACGGTGTCGCGGTTTGCCGCGAGCCTAACTTCAACCGTCGCAATCTGGTCGATTGTATTCACTACAGTCTTATATGAGTATATCGAAAAAACCCACTGGAATAAAGACTGCGCGTCCGAGAAGCAGTTTAATATTACTGTATCGCTTCCGGGAATCGGGGTTGAATTTGAGCCCATTACAATGCAGAGATAGGAAAGCCCCGTCTGTTCGGCGACGGTTGTCAGGCAGTATCCCGCTTTATCGGTGTATCCGAAATTTATGCCTCTGGCGTAACTGTAAAAATAATTAGTATAATACCCTTTTGAAACAAAATGATTTTTGTTGAGCAGAGGGCGTTCCGCGCCGTCTTTATTTGTCGGAGGAATAGTATATTTAGCTCCTGACGTAATGTCCATAATTTTTTGAATTTTACTCGCGTAAAGTGCGATTTTAGACATATCTTCAACCGTTGTGCGCATATCGTCGGAGTGCATTCCGGTAGGATTGGTAAAGACGGTGTTCACACAGCCGAGTTCGCGCGCCTTCTCGTTCATTTTTACAACAAAGTCGGGGACGTTTCCCGCGACGTATTCGGCGAGCGCCAGAGCGGCGTCGTTTGCTCCGTTCAACAGCATTGCGTTGAGAAGATTATCAATCGTAAAAACTTCTCCCTCTTTCATTGCCGGATTCAACGAGTTTCCGTTTGTATTGTCAATCACATATTTAGAAATCACTGTTTTGCTTTCTAAATTCGCGACGTTTTCCATCACAATTACAGCCGTCATTATTTTAACAGTCGAAGCCGGGAAGATACTTTTTTGGCTGTTTTTTTCATATACCGTATCTCCCGTTTTGATATTTATAAGTATAGCCGCTCCCGCCGTAATATCCGGCGGGGGCTCAAGCCCATCTGTGTTAATACCGACTTTTATCCCCTCGCCGCCCGCCGCAGTCCCCGCGTCGGCGGCAAGCGCGCTGAAATCCGGCATAACGCTCAGTATAATTATAAGTACAAACAAAAAAGATAAGATATTATATTTTATTTTATTTTTATAATTTTTATTACCCATTATCAGCTATTTCCTCCAAATAAACCACAAACCAATAAACACTTCATATGTTATAATTATACACACAAAATCGGGCTTTTCTATTAAAAAATCATAAAATTAAAAATATTTACTTTTTGTTAATTATTTTACCGGTTTCAAGAAATTTAACTTGTTCTTTCGTCAGTTTGAATTTTAACGCTCCGAAACTGTCTTTTAACTGCTCCGTGCTTGAATAACCGCATAAAGGCGAAGCGTTTAATCCGCTGTCGCGGACGTAAGCCGTCGTCAAAGCCGATAAGCTATAGCCGGTTTCGCGCGACAGTCTTATTAATCTCTCTAATCGCCTGTGATTTTCGGGATAAAAATCATATTGAGCTTTGGGAGCGGGTTTCGGTTCTCTGCCTTCGGCTCGAGACACAAACCAGCCGCTTGCCGTCGGGCTGAACGCCATCAACGCGATTTGGCTTTCTTTATACCAGCCTGTGTCCGGTTCGTTTAATATATTGATTGTTAAATCGCCTGTTGTCGCCGTATTAGTCACAGCCAAACCAAAATGCGCCTGCGAGCATACAATCGGGGTTTTACCCGATGATTTTGCGTAATTATTTGCCTGTATAATACGCGAAGCCGCCCAGTTTGAAACTCCGACAGCCTTTATTTTACCCGATTTTACAAGCATATCCAAAGAATCGACTATTTCCTCAACGGGCTTTTTCACGTCGTCGCGGTGGAGCATATGCAAATCAGAGTATTCTGTTCCCATAGCTTTTAGCGACAAATTCAAATCGCACTCAATTTCTTCCCTTGATAATCTCGATACAAACATACTGTCTAAGTTTGGGTGACTGCCTTTTGTCACGATTGTAATTTTGTCTCTGTTCTTGCGGCTTTTCAGCCATTTGCCCAGTGATATATCGCAGTTTCCGTTTGCGTAAACTCTCGCGGAATCAAAGGTCGTTCCGCCGAGTTCGACATACAAATCCATTATGGCGAAGCTGTATTCATCGGGAGCAGAGCCCCGCACTCCCGCTCCAAGCGAGATTTCGCTAAGTTTTACGCCGTTTGCGAGTTCGATAAAATTCATATGAAAAGCTCCTCTATTTATCAATATTTTTTGCTTTTAAATTTTCTATTTCCTTTTCAAGATTATCTATTCTATTCAATAAATCTATGTTTTCTGATTTTTGCGAATTAATAATATTTTTCGCTGTCTTTTCTATAAAATCATCAATTATCTTTTCATTATGTAAAGTTTTTAAAACAGAAATTACGATTTTATTTATTTCTTCTTTTTTTTCTGATAAGGTAGGTTTTTTATTTCGCAGTAATGCGATTATAGAAACCACTAATGCAAATGTGCTAATAACACCGGTAGGGGTTTCTAAATACCAAGTGAGAAAAGTTTCTTTTTTTTCCGAAATATAATCATTCGCTACTATAAATCTTTCTCCTATGTATTTCCATATACCTGTTATAATATTAGATGACCAAATTAAAAACGGAATAAAAACCCAAATAATCAATATAGCGGATACGAGAATACCGAGAATATTAATTATATTTTTTTGTAAATCTTTTTTCCTATCCTTATTGTTTTGTTTCACACTTCCCACTCCTTTTGAAATCATATATTTATTGTTATTATAGCCATAATTTATTTTACTGCAAAAATATGAACGAACTGTTTAATTAAACTAAAATCATAAAATCAAAACTTTTGTTTGACTTTTGATTTGATAGATATTATAATATACTTAAGGTCAATTAAATCTGGAGAAGTGATAAACTAATTTATATGGATACAATAAAAGTTTCGGTTAGGACGGTCGTTGAGTTAATCCTCAGAAACGGCGATATAGATTCTGGTAACGTCGAATCAAATATATTTGACATCGCCGCGCCGAATACCGCCGCCGTTATGGGTTCAAAAGCTCACAGGAAAATACAAAAATCAAAATTCGAGGGCTATAAAAGCGAAGTTGCGCTTAACTGCGATTTTGCGTTTGAGGACTTCGGCTTTACAATAACTCTCGGAGGGAGAGCCGACGGAGTTTTCACCGACGAAACGGGGACTGTGTGCATAGACGAAATAAAAAGTTTGTTTACGCCGTTTGAATTTATTGACGGGGATAATATAATACATTGGGGTCAGGCTATGTGCTACGCTTATATGTATATCATGAAAAACAATGAAGAGCCTATAACCAAAATAAACGCTCAACTTACGTACTTTCAATTAGAAACCGAAGAAATTAAAGTGTATAAAAAATCTTTTGATTTTGACGAACTCGAAAAATTCATAAAAGATTTGACCGTTAAATATTCGCTTTGGCTCAAAATGGAGAGAGACTGGCGAATTGGAAGAAACGCCTCGATTGACGAACTCACTTTCCCGTTTGATAAATACAGACCCGGTCAGAGAGAACTCGCCGCGAGCGCGTACAGAACTATAATCGCCGAAAAAAAACTGTTCGTCAACGCCCCTACCGGAATAGGTAAAACGATTTCAACTATATTTCCCGCAATAAAGTCAATGACGCACAGCAACGCGGATAAGATTTTTTATCTCACGGCAAAAACAATAACGCGCGGAGTCGCTTATGACGCTATACATAAAATGCAGGTTCGGGGGCTGAAATTCAAAACCGTCACAGTCACCGCAAAAGATAAAATCTGTTTTTTATGCAGCAGAGGCGAGGACAGAGTATGCAATCCCGAACGCTGCGAATACGCGAAAGGTCATTATGACAGGGTAAACGACGCAATAATGGACACGTTTAAAAATAACAACGCCATAACAAGAGAGATTATAGAACAGTACGCCGAAAATCATAAAGTATGCCCGTATGAACTCTCGCTTGATTTATCGGTATATTCCGACGCTGTAATATGCGATTACAATTATGTTTTCGACCCGGTTGTGTATCTCCGAAAATTTTTTCAGAATAATTTTGACAAAAACTATATTTTTTTAATCGACGAGGCGCATAATTTAGTTGACAGGGCAAGAAAAATGTATTCGGCTGAAATCAAAAAATCAAAGTTTTCACAGCTTAAAAAATCAAAAGTTATTGGGAGAAAATATAAACTGTTAAAAAAAGCAATAGCAGATATAAACCAATATATGCTCGAATATAAAAACCGCTGTCTTGACGAATCGTATGTAGGGCGCGACGACCCCGGCGCGCCGTCAACAGAACCAACACAAAATCAAATTGACGGCGCGTCGGGGTCGCCGCGCCCTACAGGTTATCAAAATAAAAATTATATCGTTTTAAAAGAACAGGACAAAGAATTTACGGATTTATTATGGACGTTCAGGGGTCAGGTTGAGATTTTTTTCGGGGAAAATAAAGATATTGCCGCAGCCGCGCCTCCCGATTTAAAAGAGATGTATCTCGAATTATTACAGACTTATTTTGACGTTTTAATGTATATGGTTATATTAAATCTGTACGACGAACGATTTGTGACTTATATATCCGCCGAAGATTCCGACCTGAAAATCAAACTGTTCTGTCTCGACCCGTCGTTTTTAATCGGCGAAGCGTTAAAACGCGCGAAATCGACTATTATATTTTCGGCTACTTTATCGCCTTTATCGTATTATAAAGAGATTTTAAGCGGCGCGGAGGACGATAACCAGCAGAGTTTATTATCTCCGTTTGATAAAAATAATCTTTGTTTAATCGTCGGCGCGAATATAAACACCAAGTATAAAGAGCGCGAAAAAAGTTACGAGCAAATCGCCGAATATATAAATATAATCGCGACGCACAGTACCGAGACAAAACGTGGGGGCAATTATCTGGCGTTTTTCCCGTCGTATGAATACATGAAAAACGTATATGAAATCTTCTGTGAGAAATATCCAGATACCCCGTCGCTTATCCAAACAAGCGGAATGAAAGAAGAAGACCGCGACATTTTTCTCGGTAATTTTGACGCGTACAAACCAAACAATATTGTAGGGTTTTGCGTTCTCGGAGGGATTTTCTCGGAGGGCATAGATTTAGTCGGCGACAGATTAAACGGAGCGATAATTATCGGGGTCGGACTGCCCAAACTATCGTCTGAAAGAGATATAATAAAGCGATATTTTGAGGCAAAAAACAATCTGGGTTACGAATACAGTTACATGTATCCCGGAATGAATAAAGTTTTACAGGCGGCAGGCAGGGTTATACGCACCGAAACCGACAGAGGAATTGTTTTATTATTGGACGAGAGATTTAATTACCGTTATTACAGAGAGCTTTTTCCCGAACACTGGAGCAATTTTAAAGTTGTAAAAAATCCGACGCAGATGAAAAATATAATAGAAAAATTTTAGAGAATTAAAATATTTACAATTTTAATAAAAATTCGGTTTGTTTTTAATGAACAGGTATTGTATAATATTACGTAGGAGCGACCCTTGCGGTCGCCCAATATCTACTTCGTATTTGATTTGTAATCTTTCAGTATTTCGGTGTATTTTCTGCCGATTAATTTAAAATAACTTTCAAAAAGCAAAGATATTACGATTAATCCGACCACCATTGCCCCGGCAACTATCATCCACAGCTTCGCCCAATCTGTAGGCATGTTAAAAAATATTAACAGGCATATCCCAAACACAGGCAGAAGCGTAAGCGAAAATATAACCAATCTCAAAAAATAGCGCATTTTTTTAATGATTAAATCCCCGAAGAAAACGGTCCACAAAACAGATATAATAACAGACAGTATCGCGCCTTGAATCGCGAATATAAACGGAATTGAATACTCAAATGAGCCGTCGCCAGTGATAAAAGCGTACAAACTCCCTGTAACAATATAAAGAATTATAAACCCCGCAAAAATCATAGCCGCAAACGACTTTACCGGCACCAGCCAGTACAACATTTTTTTCATTTTCATTTTCATTTCAAGCCCAGCCTTTCTTTAAATAATTTAGCGTATTGCCTCGAAATAATCAACTTTTCCCCGTTTTCCATTATTGCTTCAATTCTGCCGCCGAAATCGGGACACAGCGACTTTATTTTTGCTATATTTATAATCTGCGATTTTGAACTTCGGAAAAATCCCATATCGGCTAAAAGTTCTTCAATTTCATACAGTTTTTCAGAAGTTTCGTAAACATCGTCAGAAGTATAGATAAAGCATTGTTTATCAACAGATTCAAAATAAAATATATCCTGCCGTTCAATCATATAGATATGTCCGTCTTTAGTTCCCGATAATTTTTTATCATAGGTTTTCAGCACAGACGCGATTTTATTAATTTCTTCTGTTACTTGAGGGCAGTTGACAATAATCTCAATATCGGGGAAGCCTTCGTTTATTTTTATTTTCAAAATAACCGCCGCCTTTGCATTTATTTCTTGAATATAATTATAACAATTTTATTTCATTGTTTCAAGTCAACTTAGACAGTAAAAAGCGCAGCTTAGAAAATAAATTATGATTATTAAAATATAAAATATATAAAAAACAGAGGAGATTAAAATTTATGTGTACATCAATATCAATAAAGAAAAAAGTCGCGGTCATTATGGGAAGCGACAGCGATTTGGGAGTTATGAAAAACTGCGTAAATACTTTGAAAAAATTCGGCGTGGAAGTCGAGGTAAGGATTATATCCGCGCACAGAACGCCTTACGAGGCTGAAAATTTCGCGAAAAACGCGGAGGCTAACGGCTTCGGCACAATAATCGCGGCTGCCGGCAAAGCGGCGCACCTTGCGGGAGTTCTGGCGGCTTATACGGTTTTACCTGTTATCGCCGTCCCTATGAAATCCTCAACTATGGACGGGCTTGATTCTCTCCTGTCAATGGTTCAAATGCCGTCGGGAATACCGGTTGCGACGGTTGCAATCGACGGAGCTGTAAACGCCGCTTTGTTAGCCGTACAGATTCTCGCAGTCAGCGACAAAGAGTTAAGCGAAAAGATGAAGCAGTATAAAATTGACATGGCTGACGGAGTAAAACAAAAAGACGCGGAATTACAGTGGAAATTAGACGAATTGTTAAAATAGTTAATCAAACTATTGACAAAAAA
>Ga0209629_10001528_pt1 | contig 14790 bp, 5 predicted proteins | sample TergutCu122P5_FD_187286 | JGI IMG/M metagenome (GOLD analysis project Ga0209629, IMG submission 187286) | Cubitermes ugandensis P5 segment gut microbial communities from Kakamega Forest, Kenya - Cu122 P5 (SPAdes) (version 2) | ecosystem: Host-associated > Arthropoda: Insects > Digestive system >...
TAAGTTTATTTCCAGGAAATGTTGGAGTGTCTGTCTGGAACGATATTAAATTTTTTATTTTGGTCTGTGGTCTATTTCTTGAACACAATGACGCTGCATATTTCAGCCATCTGTAGCAAAAATTACATAAATCTCTTGGTCCATTTCACCGGTTTTCTGCAGCAGGGTGATAGAGCACCAGTTGTTGTGCCATATCCATGCTTCACATGAATTTATTACAGTCAATTATTTTGGGCTTCAATTTTCACTGTTTCGGTTTTTATTCTCTCTCTTCAAAATCTTTGCAACCCATTATGTTGAAATCAGCTTTCAATCCTGCTTATCTCTTCGTACTAGTAGCAGCCCTTGCTATTTAAGTAAGTCAGCAGAAACTCTTTATTACATACATATTTTATTTTTTCTTCATTTCCTTCATTCCAAATCAAATTGGAGCCCTACTACATGATGGAGTAAATATCAGGAGTGGACCAATTTCCTAATCCCTATGCTCCCCTAATATCGCTCCCTTAGATATCTTCTTGTAGGGGTATGTGAAGAGTCAAGATTTCATAATTGTGTGCCCAGTCATCACAGAGCAAGAGCCAGCAGAGTTAGCCCTTGCAGCTCAGTGTTAAAAAGTGCCAATGCCAGGCATAGGGTAGAATGCTGCATTGTCAAATCACACCAGGTCCCAGGAAAGAGCTCAAATGAATTATGCAGAACGAGGGTGTGAAGATTTGACGTGGGTTCAAAAGGCTTAGTGTAGGGTCCATTGGTGGACATTTGTAAGGAAATCTGGTTCCATATAAGGTAGAAAAGTTCTTTATTAACTAAAAAATTACTAGCTTCTCAAGTAAAATTCAGATGCTGGAAATAGTGAGTCAATCAATTAGTTAGTTAATAATTACTTAGAAATTAGTTAAGCACATTCATTCCTTGTGTGTGACCTGTCACTGTGTCTTGTTTTGTCTTATTTTTTTTACTTGCAGTTACAAACAGGACACTTAATCAGCATCCATATATTATGACATCTTGCTATGCTGTCACATAACCCTTCAATGATGCTGGGAGATTAAATTTTGGCATTTGTCCAGAATGTAAATGCATTCATTATCATATGGTGCACCAAAGCAGGCATTGTGTGAATTAATTCAAGGTCTGTACTACACACTAAGTCCAGCATTGAAGGGTTAACAATGCTAACCTTTCAAAGTTACTAGTCCTTATCTCTAACCATTTGAAACCAGTCCACAAACACACTCTATTTCTGTCAGAGCAATTTTAACCAATCATGTGGGGGTGTAAGGCAGGAAACATGACAGGAAATGGCAGTCCATAACTGGCAATAATATTTCTTGCCCATTACTGTTTCCCCTTATCATGGCCATATTATTTTTACTTGTTCTTCAGAGACAGCTTTTCCCTCTCACATAGCCAGCCTGTAGCAGTTATTTGCTGTCAGTGTATAGTAGTTTTTTACTTACAAGTGCATGTTGTAATGCACCATGAAAATCATGATTCATAAGAGACAGCCAAGACTTTAGAAGCTGATACAAATGCAGCAGCAGGCCATTTCAAAGCTATTATACGTGTAGCAGCAGGCCATTTGAAAGTTATTTTAGTTTGGTTTGGTTTGGTTTATTTGTTCATCCATTCAGTCACACACGTAACATTGGACACGTCAATTACAGTTTACAATTTATATGTTACAACACAACTTACAATATGCGGACATCCACCCAATATAATATAATAAATAACAATACAAACTTTAAAGATCAATTAGAAGTGGAATTTGTCACTACATCTAGATATACTGTATGTGTATTTATATAAACATAAACTAGAGTAAAGAATTCAAATTAAAAGTAATAATATAGATTGGTATTGAGTTATGTTACATGTAAGAATATTTAGATGTTTACTTTTAAAATGATTACACTGAGCCAAGGTCTCTATTTGAATTCCAAGCAAAATATTCCTCCGAGTAAAATGAATTTATAAGAAGGAAAATTTTAAAACAAATCTGAATTATGTGCACCAGCAGGCCACTTAAAAAGCCACATAAGCTGTTAATATTCTCACTTCTGCTAAACAGAAACATTTTCCCTTTTACATATAAATAACACTGTAAGCCATACTTTGTAATGCCATGTACATATACAAAGTCAAGAGTTCATTAATTAAATACTTCTCTGAAGTGTTCTTACTTGCTTAGCCAGATATAAACTACCTTTCTCATGATGAACTTGTGGTTCAATATTGCAGTTGAGTCACTTGCATTTACTACACATCTCCATACTCTCTTTTGTTTAACAGTCCAAAGGCATAGAATATTCCTCATTTTCAGGTTTCGGTCCTACACCTAGTTGTGGTTTCAATCCTACTTGGTGCCATTTTGCTTATTGTTGGGCTGGTTCAGCTGACACCCAATGCTGATGCGATTCAACATCGGTACTACCTCATGGCCATTGGTGGTTTCCTCATGATTCTCGGCTTCGTGCTCGCCGCCATCAGATGTTGTCTGTTGCCATGGCATATGAGACGCCGCCAAAGACTTCAGCTTCTGCATCGTGTAAGGAAGGATGAGTCTCAGGCATCTGCACTAGGTATATCAGGGCAAGTAACCCAGTCTGGCAAAGACAATGAGAAGAATGCAGAAGTTGAAATACAAAATGGAACAAAACCAATTAAAACAGATGACATCAAGGCTGAATGTGATGGATTAGTTAACGCTGAGATGGGCCTTATACATGGAAGCAGTAGAAATGTAGATCCAGTGCCTCCACGCACTAGTGTGAGTAGTAGTGGGGATGCACTGCACACCATCATCACTTCAACATCTGAGCACGATGCCCTTATAAAAGAGACTAACAGATCTAACAAAGAACAAACCAGCAGAATAACTACTTAAAAAATATATATATATACATATATATATACATTTTTAATCTATTCATGCAGTTGTTGTGACAGCTAATCGGTGAATAATTGCAGTATAGTACGGAATCTTAACATTGCTGTGTGACCTGCAAGCTGAATCCACTGTGAATAAAATATACGTTGTGTTCAATTGTTATGTACTTATTGGTCAAGCTTCTATATTGAAGAAATTTACCATGGATGAAGGTATGGTTTGAGAAATCTTACTAAACACCACTGCAAGAAAATGGAAGCAAGGCAAGTACAAACAAAGGCCTATAATTTAGTGGAATTTGGGAAAATTTTTAAATGATTTGCATATACTGCCTTTTTACACACATTCTTCTTTGAATACACCGACAAAATGAAATTATATATTAAATAACATCATGGAAATAGTGTACATTCATTAATGATTACATTTAATATATTTTAACTGAGCTTCGATCTATATGACATGTTAAAGTGTGTACTAAGGTCTATATGTGTGGGGAAAAAAACATTAAAAAATATTAGTATATTGTTTGTAGAAACAAATATTTTCTGCTGCTAGTTAAAGATCTTCAGATATATTTTTCATTCACAATGGGTGATATCCATTAATAAAAAGTTTCTTGAAACCTACAAATGCTGTTTACAGGTAACTGAATTTTTGTAAGTGTAAAAAGAAAACTAAAAATTTTCTAAGACATTTTCTGCCATCATCAAAGAAAGTCAGTAATAAGACATAGGAATATACAGGAACTCTTATGAAGTTGCCTCTTTGTTAAGCCTCTCTCTTTTCCTGTCACTTAAGCATATCTGTCTCACAAATTTTAATACCATTTGGCCAAGCTTTTTATATTAAAATAAGCACTTTTGATTTTACATTCCACTGAAGGACCAATAAATGTACTGAGATAAGTTCTTGTTATTGTTGATGTTATTGTTGTTAAAACATAGAGAGTCCCTTTCCTTAATTTATTCATAAAATATGTAATTCACACACACATGACCCTGAAAAATAAAATCTAAAAACTAATTTCCATATGAAACACAACACTAAATGTATGTATGGTGAAATAGTTGTTTTTTTTTATCAAAATGCTGCTAGTATTTCTTCAATTCCATACAGTAAAAAATAATTTTTTATTTTGCTTTCCCTTTTCAGTCTAAAATGGTTTACTGTCATTGTGACAAGGCAACCATTATCCATATCACGGATGTATTATAGGTATAAGGTTCTGGCTCCAAAAAACTTAAAATGCTGGTGTAACACAGTGAAGTTGGGAGTTAAATATAAAAAAATTTACTATGTATTGCACTAAAAAACTATGTGGAGAAACAATTCAAGGGTCACTTCAGTAGGACTTTAAGTTCTCTTGCCTCTGATAACTTCTAAAATTTATTTATGTATCTAAAAGTAGAAAATTTTATTAACATTAGGGGAAACTTTGCACATCCACAGTTCTTTCTCTATTTTGAATAATCCAGTTTGTAAGAAATATGAGCTAAATAGTGAAAGAAAATACAAATACACATATTTTATGCATCTATTTGCAATAAATTACATACATGCATGAAAATACAGTCCACTGAGTGCCATTCTTAGTAGAAAACTTCTGATAAATTGTTCATGAACACAAAATCACTATGTGTCGTTCTGAAAAATAGGTGTTTTATAAACTGCTCATATCATAAGGGCTTGTAAAGGTCAACTTCACCATCGGATGTTTATTTAAAAGCACCTTTTCTCTTGTCTGCAATGAGCTACATTTCAGAGGCAATATTTTTGACTCTAAAATGTGTCTGTGTAATCACATCTCAAAACAAACTTGAAAAGTTTTGATGTGTTCATCCACGTGAATGATATTGTTATTTATCTCAGTGTAGACAACCAATATTAATTATAACTAACTAGCTGCAACTACCACTCTCCATCCAAATTATTCACATTTTGAACTTTCTTTAACCAGTTGTTTTTAATGATTGCTAATAAAACTAACTGAGCTGAGAAGGTGTGTGTCCGAGACTTCTCTCATTCTGTCTATGAATTCCACCAAATTTCTGGATAGGTTACTGTGGTCAGATTTATAAAATGTCTACTCTAATTCTATAAGTATATAGGCTTCATTTTGTTGCACAACTAGCAACAAAATATTGCAATAAATTGAGATGAAACTATTTCATTCACTTAGCAGTTGATGCCATAATATATACTGGCTGTGAATTAGACTGTACAGTATTGAACTGCCATACAAAAGCTAAAACTCTTCTTTTTAACAAAAAGAAATGAAGGGAGGCCATTTGGTCTCTACTTGGTCACTTTGGTAGCTGTGGCTCACTTCGCAATCTGGCCTGCTGCACTTGCTTGACTGTGTTCAGCTTGGCCACACATTGCTTGCCACTTCTCAACTCATTACTTCACTCATGGCTTGCCATGTGACAAGTGGTTATTGTAATACTGAATAAAATGAATTTATAAAGTGTTTAAAAAATTACTGGGCTTCATAAATAAAGGACAAGTATGCTCATATTTCAGAACCTACTTCATAAGCCATGATTAGAGTAGCGTATTTTTTCATATTTTTGCAATGCTTGAACTGGAAATTTCAGTATTCTGTGTACACAGTCTTCTCGTATCTCTCTTATGCAGTATTCTTTATAAGAAACAGAAGAAATAGTGTTTGTTCCAGGATGCAGAAATATTCAGAGAAAATAAGAGGCATTGAGTTAAATAGGCAAGATTGAACCCTTAATAAAGCATGTTATTAAAAGACACTTACTTTCCAAATGCATGTTTTATTTTAGTTGAATACATACCATGTATTTTTTTATTCATACAAATTAAAAACTAACACTGTACACAGTTTATTTATTCTGTATCACAATAATTAATAAAATATATTTTGGAAAGAATTATTAACATACTGCACACCAATGTTTTATAACTAAAGAATGTTTATCAAAATAATGAATATAGGCCTACACTTTTGTCAGATCTTCAGGCATTTTTGTATTTATCAACTGAACTGGTATGTTATTGTATGCACTGTCAAACTTTTGGTACTTCTTGTCGAATTATCTTTCACTCCTCAATAATGGCTGTGCTGGGCTGAAACATTTTGAAGTCATATTGAAAACTTGATGTGTTCTCCCAACAAATGTGTATATTTTGGTTTTCAATTTGTGTGACATGTTATATTGTTCAATGAAATTAATCTTCAGATATTCGAACAGTTACCTAGACGAATATGAATGGTCTTGCACACATTCATAATTTTCTTATCCATTGAGCTCTGATCCCTCTCTCTTACATTACTGCCAATAAGTGTTCTTGTCTTCCATGCCATTGCTGTTTGTTTTTCAGCATACATTACATGCGTGCCATTTCACATCTTCCTTTCTCCTACACAACACACTCTCTACAAAAGAGAACTTGTCTGAATAAGAAGAGTACTGAGTATTTCTATTAACACAGCAATTTTATTTCTCAATTAATATTTACTGCACAGTTGCTTTTTTCACATCCCATGTTCTGAAGTTAGTGTTGAAGTATTTATGCTTGGAATAAAAAATATTTTCACTTCATGTGGCATCATGAATATTATTACCTTGTAAAACATATTTATTTGTCTTGCAACAATAAAGTTCAAATAACTTTTGAACGAAATTAGTTTTTGTAACACATTTTGATACTGTTATTGATAACATTCACTGGTTTTTGCCTTCTTGTTCAAAGGCACAAGGTTATTAAGGTACTTGGTAATCAGTAGAAGGATCTGTTAATGACAAAGTTTAGTTGCAAATTGCTTGGATAACTGTTCAGTGTCAAGTTATAAAGTTAGTACTGTATCCATGAATGAAGTAATTCCTACTTATCAAATCTATTGCATATTTCATCATGCACCTCTACCATATTGCTGTGTATAAAATACCGTATAGCATTAATTAAAATATTTATTTTTTAAACATCCACCATATTATACCATTGTTTAAATTATAACACATTTCAGCAAATGCTAGTAAGGACTAAGGTACAGCTGAGTATTCTAAATTATTATTACACCTGTGGATAGGCCTTTGTCACTACCAGGCATTATTTTGTCATGCCACAGTCTACACTACCCAGTGCACTGATATCTATTATGGTTTTCATCCGATACCACAACCTTAGTTACAAATAATCTTCAGGGGCATAGCATTCACCTATGTGCTGGAAGGGTCATCCTGTTACAGGCCCAGTGTGGCCCAGAAGGTTCTAAGAGGTTTAGGCTCCCAGATTTTCATAACTTTCGGCACATGAAGGTGGTGAGGTTGTCAACCTTATGCACCAGCCACCTTTACCCCCAGGAATGTTCCCGGTACTCATTTTCACTAGGGGCTGTGTCGACTCCAGGGACATGGTATGGTCGGAAGGAAATATGCTACTGAAAAATCCAGTGACACCACCGGGAATCGATTCCGGGACCGTCCGACTAGTAGCGCAGCGCCTTAACCACTACGCCACCCCAAGCCCCGCTGGAAGGGTAGCTGCCCTAGAAATTATCCTAAAATTATATTTATTACTTTAAAACACAAACATACATCTAGGGTACCATTTATTATTTGTCATACTAACACTAAATTCTCACTCTCTTATCCCTCACCCATGATGTTTGTATTGCTCTTTTTTTCAATCTCTTTTGGCATTTTCAAGCTCTGCCACACTGCTGTTGAAGGACAATACCGTCTAGTGGCTGTACTACAATGCCTCACATTCATGTGCTGTGTGTAAGAGAACCTTCACTAACAACAGTGTCTGGTAGCAGCAGACAAGAGCTCTTTGCTAGCGTTTGCTGTGTGAATACTGCAATTATTTTGTCATTTATCCTTTTTTTTTTTTAAGTCTGTTATAAAAGTTTTGGGACTATTGAATTGTTTAGTGCTTTAATGAATTTATTTTGAGTGTTTTGACCATTATCCTTACTGTGTTTAAAGACAGCATATTTTAATGGGACTTGCTGCAGCTAGTGTTTACACTTAAAGTTAAGCAAGAAAGAAGCATATACATAAAATCACAGAATTAAAAGAGCTCCAAAATGTGGTTGTACACATAAATTGTTCACACATGCACAGTAACTAACTGAAATGTTGCACATTGTTACATTAATGTTTAACATTATATATTCACTGTTTATAGTATAAGGCATGTCTGGAAAGTAAAGATATATCACGTGTAAGCCGATAGGGAAATTTTTTATGCTTATTATGGCCACACTGCCGTCAACCTTGATCCTTTACCTGTGAACCATGCTCGTTTGACAGTGGTGAAACTGGCTTTGTTTGAGTGAGACGTGTTTGAAATGGCAGCGACAATCCAAAGTCCAGCCAAATGCGAGGTGCGTTCCGTCATACAATTTCTCAATGCTAAAGGTGAACGTCCAGCAGAAATTCACAAACAAATTGTCGCTGTTTATGGTAACGTTATGAATCAGCAAAATGTGAAGAAGTGGTGTCGTGAATTCTCCAAAGGAAGGACTGATGTTCACAACAAACAAAGGAGCGGTAGGCCATCTTTGATATCTGACTGACGTCAGACTTCTATGACTCGGGGATAAAAAAGCTGGTTCCAAGACTTAATAAATGTTTGGACAATGCCAGCGATTATGTTGAAAAATAAAGTTATGTACAGGCAATTCATTCACAGTGTCGCTTTTGTAAATTAAAAATGTTGTACATGTTTAAGACCTTCGTATCTTTACTTTCCGGACATGCCTCGTAAAACTAAAATGAACTTAGACATAGCACAATTTCCAATAGAAGGATGTACTTTCCCGCCACTCATTTACATACTTACATGATTAAACTATATATTTTAATAATTTTAAAGCCTATTTATTTAGTGCTTAACCTATTTTGTATAGACAAGATCTCTAAAAGGAACCTGTTAAAAATTATTTAATTTTATACTATTTCTGAGACATGTTTTCCTTAAAGATTTGCAGGTGTGTTTTAGGATTCCATTCTTCTGGGACATGACAATGCATCACAGAATACGTAGATTCTGTTACCTGGTCACACAGCACCACATACCAGAAGAATGGAGTCCTCAACTACACATCTTTTAAAACCCGAAATTTTGCAAGGATGTATTAGTTATCATTTGACATAATTGTATGTAGGCATCAAGAATCATGTCACAGACACAAAAATTCATTCAAAAAGATCTGTTTACAATATATGTATTCCTTAACTGCAAATAATTGCCCATGGGAAGATAAACATAAATTTATTATAGTTAAAATCACTAACAAAATTGTTTTTTATAAGAGCATGTGTATGACTCAGATTTCTTACTTTAGAATTAAGGAATTTTTTCAAAGTGTGGAGTGTGACAATGCTGTGAATTTCATTTTATACACTAAAGTGCCAATATTATACAGTTTACTTTAACTTTACAGGATGAGACCATGGCTGATCAAATCAGTTGTCTATTTACTTCTAACAAATACACTTTACGCACATGTTCAAGTGTTTCAAGTACTGTATTTCAGTCAATGACATTATATTCCTGAATCTTGCAAATGCATAACTGAACTTTGGTATTTTTAAGTTTCACAATTATATTGTATATACATTGTCAATGTTATGCAGTGTTTGTTGCCCTGGAATAACTGTATGCAAGAAAATGGGTTTCCAATATATTTTTTACTATTATTCACTGATTACTGGAGCACTTATACCATGAAAGGATAAACAACATCAGTACTTAAAAACTACACATATATTATCATATGCTATATTTTGATATACTGTGAATAATACATGATCAAGACCTCTGATGCATTGTCGTATATCAATTGTGCAATTAAATTATCACATTAAAACATATTTACAATTTCATTACAAGCACTTAAATATGTTGGAGCTCTATGTAAGACAAGATATTAATAAATATTTAAGAATACTTATTTATTGACCAACAGTTATATTTAAATTGTCTCTTCTTCTTCAGCAACATCATTCATAGCATCTTATATGAAGGAATATATGAATAAAATTTCTCCAAATATATTCTATCACAAATCCTGGGCACATAACCACTTAAGCAGATTGATTCTCTTTGAAAGTTATTTATTCCATTCATTTTGCTTGTCATTATTTACATACACCAACATATGCATATAATAAAATTATAAGTTATACATAAACTTGAACCTTCCTACATTTTTGGTGATAAACTGTCATCCTCAGGGAGACATAATTACAAAGCAACATAACAATACCAACACAATAATCTCACATCTACAATGTTAAAATATATAAAAGAGCAGTTATAAGTACAATAATATGGATGCTATATCTAGTATGATGCTAAAACTTTCCAGGTAAAAATACACAAGCCATTGCAGACAATATGATGTGAATTTTTATCAGAAACAATTTAGCATAGTAATAGCCATAACATCCACATTATTGTAATTATGGCTACTATTTTATGCATTTTATACATTTTAACACTGTACATATAAGATTGATGTGTTGGTGTTGTATCCCTTCGTAATTATGTCTGTGATGATGGCAAATTATTGCCAAAATATGCAGGAGAGTTCAAGTTTCTGTATAACTTATAATTTTATTATGTGCAAAGTTGGTGTGCGTAAATAATTAGAATTTATCCCCTGTTGACACATGTTGTCATATCATGAATGGTTTTATTAGGCCAGGAATAATGTAATACAACAGGAGGCTTGTACACTATAACTGTTGTATGAGAGTGTATTACATTAACTTATGCCATTCCACAATTACTTATTTTCATTTATTAATTCCACGTGCAGTTAGACCTCAATATAGTGCCATTTGTTTGTTCACCACAATTATCAAAGGTCGTGGAATATTGAGGGTTGCAGTATATTGATATACAGTGTATCAACAACAGGGAATTTTTATTCACAGACTTTAACATGTGCCAAATGAGAATGAAACTATATCAGGATTTGACTGTACTTCTTTCATAGTAACTGAAATTACATCAACTAAATTATTTAACTGCTTTAAATAGAAGAATATAATAAATTAAAATTTTGTGTACCATATTAAGTTATTTTGTTCCTTAACAATATGCAAATGGCAAGATTTTGCACACTAGATGGAACATGTTATATTGTTTTAAGGTAGAAGGCTTACAAAAAATCACCATAAAACTTTTATGTGTTCTCTGCACAAATTGTATAAAATAAATGCATTTTGTTGGTTTTCAAACATAATGAACGAAAAATATTCTAAGAGACTTACTTTGAAAATTGGTCTCCATTTGCATATTACATGTTTAATTACTGCAGGACCAAAACATTCTATTCTTGATTTCAAACTTTTGCCGTATTCTGTATGTTGTATGCTTTCTTCTGGGTTATTCCCCGGCGTCTGAAGTTTATATTCCAACGTTTTGGAACACTCTGTCCCAACTTCATAGGCAGGTAGGTGTGTGTAGAATTAACTAGGTTGAGAAATGATGATACCCCAACATTTCTCAACCTAGTTCATTCCACACACACCTACCTGCCTGTGAAGATGGATCAGAGTGTTCCGAAACATCGGCATATAAACTTCAGATGCCGGGGAATTACCCAGAAGAAAGCGTACAACAAAACATTCTAATTTAATTCAGCAGATACTGACTCTGGTATTTGTACAAATCAAATCAGTTCATATTGAATAAGAACTGTCCATAAGAAGCAGCAAGATCTTAACATTATTCATGTCTGTAATTTAATTAACAATTCATACAATAAAACAAATGCACCAAAGTTAAAGTTGTATTTTTTACACACAATTTCTCATAACTCCGACATGTTTCAATTTATCTTGATCATCCTCAGGGAGTTACTGAACATCAATAACGCATATATGAAAGCATTTATGAATTTATTAAGTACAATAAAATTGGTCTGCAGATGTTACAAAATTCGTTTGTAGCAGTGTAGAACTGGTCCATAAGATGCAGAAGTTCTAGCTTTATAGATTTTTACAATTATTCTGGAATTAACATGAAATAGTAATAAATAGTAAATATAATTAAAGTTAAAAAATAATAAAAAATAAACATAATTATCAGTATTTGATTTGTTGCTATATATAGGTAATACCATCGTTGTTTGTACATACCATAACAGGGGGATGTCAAGTAAAAATTTGGTAGCCAACACAGTACTGAGGCAGACTGGATGTGTGGCTTTGAAGTAACTGTGGCCACGTCAAATGGTGGCGTATTTCATTTAAAAGTCAAAGACAAAGTTGGATAAAGGGTTGCAATCTCCAGTGTGTTGTTCAGGTATGAGTTTCTTTGATGGTTGTATAACTGAATATACATTAGTTCCAAAAGAATTTTATAATATCTGCATACATTGTATGCACAAGTTTTGTATTTAATAATCCAGCTGTCTTTTTATATATGCATTACTGACGTTCAGTAACCCTGTAAGGAAGATCAAGATGGATCGAAACTGTCTGACTTTTGATGGATTGCGTGCAAAAATATAATTTAGCATTAGTGCATTTGGTGATTTTATTATATGAAGCACCAAGATATTAGAAGCAAAATTAAGGAAATTAATATTTTATACACACCTGAAGCTGTAGCCAGACATGAAGACAAACAAGTTGTTAGTGTATTAAAAAAAAAATCTAAGTTTGGCTGATTTGGAAGTGCAAGTGTTTATTGGAGCAGCGGTGTGTTCAGCCTCACTGAAACAAACTCTTAATTTCTCAAGCTTCACTTGTACCTGTCTGCTTTTGACTCTTATGGCATTCGTTTCATGAACATAGTTCATTTGGACATTTTCTCTGAACAATCTTAAAAATTCATTTTTAAAAATTTTATGGAGTCTAAACGTAGAGTAGTCTGGGCCACTATCCTTCTGAACTGAAGACATGTGTTTTCTTCCAGCGTTTCCAGCTGAGAGAATGTTTTTCTTAGAGAAATTTAATAAAAAGGAAGCAGAATAAAATTAACAAATGAGGACTGTACAGTATCCTCCACGGAATACTGGTCACCCAACAATAAAAGCCCTCTTTGTTTAATTGACCAATGACAGGGAAGTCAAATTGTCACTCTGGGAATCAAATGCACACTCTATGTTTATGACATTCATTACATGTGATCCAAACAAATTATCTGCCAATGTGATTAGGAAGCTGAAACAGATCATTATTGGGCTCATTTGGTCATGTTAATTGCAGTGGATAATGAACAACAGTATTGGACTTGGAAAGACACTCACTGTCTTGTGAAATGGGGAACATAGTAGTATGACAAAATAAAGGGAAGTTCAGAAAGAATGTGAATAAACTAGAAGCAGATCCAGGAGTAAACTCAAATGCAGAGCAGAGAGGAATGACAAAACCTCTGTGGAGACTTTCAATCAGTGATCAAATTATGTTACGTGTATTCTCCTAACAATGAAAGGTTTCATATCATTACAATTGCAATTACGAAGTCTGTGTCATGTAATTGATGTGTGGTCTGTCATCTGCAGTAAAAATTCACTTTGCAACATGCCGTGAAAACCCAGAGGGGAGAGTAGAGTTTAGCTTTACTCTTTCTTTAACCTTGTCACTAGATGGTAGATGGTCAATGCCACACCCCAACTGCTTTACCCCTGGGAAAGTGACCTGGTACCCATTGTACAGGAGGCTGGGTGGGCCTCAGGGCCAGTCTGGACAGGTGTGGAAACTCTCACCACCACCCTGGAGTGACCAGCCCATAGTAAGTCACTATATTAACTATGCTATCCACCCATCATCTGCAGTAGTAGTATGTTTGTACCAGTTCCAGGGCTTATTACAAGACCAGCTGTTGTGAGTACTATGTCATGATTATATCTCAGCATACACCATTAATTTATCCCCGTTTCAATTACAGTTATTTGACATGGAAAAGTTCAGACTACATGGGAGGAAGCTTGTCTTCAGCTCTACTTTATCTCAATTAATATAAGATACAGCTGTGTTTATGATGCCAGGCTCCCCAGTGACCTGAAAAATGGTACTATGGCCTCTTTCCCCAGGAACCTCATATTTATTCACCATACTTAAGGTAACACTTTCCTCATTCACTTCATATGTGCAATCACCCTATGTGAAGATTGAAATCTACGTCGAGTGCAATTATTTCTACCAGTCTGAGATATTTCATCCTGCATATACTTCACAAAAACAACCAACTCGGTTCTGAAAATTGGTAGCCCACGTAAAATGTTGATTGCACTGGCAATTTGAGTGTATTGTTACAATGTATGGTCTTTGCACATAGAAGATACAATGTATTACCATTTTTTTTTCCACAGTTGTTTTAATATATAACCTCTCATATATCCAGTCACAAATTTGGTAGGCTGTTATGCGTGAGCTGTGTAAGTCACAGATACACACAATGGTATTTTGCCAGTCATTCCTTATCTTCTGAACGATTTACTTAAGATGTCACACCACCGTTACACACACTACACTTTACCACTTCACTTCACCTGCATTGAACTGCACGGATAAACTGCAGCCGCGTACACCAAAACATGACTGCACTGAGCCACAACTCAAGGCAGACTGTACAGCTATCTCCGGGTGCAGCAAACAACCACCCTTTCGCAACATCCATCCGTGGAAGCAGAGCTAGCAAGCCACATGCCTCGGAAAATTAATGACCTTTAATTCATGTTTTAACTTCAAATTAAGCGTATGTATTGGTGTCTCTGGTTAATATATACGCGGTGTGATTGATTGTAATGAATGGAAGAAAGAGAAACGCCATGAAGGCACAAATATGGGGAAAGTAAAATGACTCGAATTATGATGGCAACTGTACATCACGTGACTTCCAGTTTGGGACTAAGGAAATTTCAGGTCGCTTAATTTTTGTTGAACAGGGGT
>Ga0209629_10001529_pt1 | contig 14788 bp, 17 predicted proteins | sample TergutCu122P5_FD_187286 | JGI IMG/M metagenome (GOLD analysis project Ga0209629, IMG submission 187286) | Cubitermes ugandensis P5 segment gut microbial communities from Kakamega Forest, Kenya - Cu122 P5 (SPAdes) (version 2) | ecosystem: Host-associated > Arthropoda: Insects > Digestive system...
TACAGGCTACTTTTCAATTACCCATGCTTTTGGGCAGTTCCTGTTAATGGGATTGGGAGGAGTATTTGTTGGTTTAGCAATGACCTTTTTAAAATACGAACTCGTTAAAGGCTTGCGTTCATTAGGCATGGAAAATGCAACTTTTCACATTTTAATCGATATTTTAACACCTTTTATAATATATCTAATCGCAGAGTATCTGTCTGTTAATGGTATTCTAGCTGTATTTGCAACAGGCATTGCACATTCTTTCTTAAAAGATAAGCTCAACCCTGAAACAGTTAAATTGAACATAGCACATGAAAGCGTATGGGCATTTTTATCTTTTACTTTTGATGGACTGGTTTTCGTGATGCTGGGAACTCAATTGCCACATATCCTGAAGACCATAAGCACTGGCGAGTTTGTCATCAATAACTTGCAAATAGTGGGGTATATATTTTTATTCATGTTTATGATTGCTTTTATACGCTTTATGTGGTGGATAGCAGTGATTAGAAAGAAGACCTATTATGATCCTGAAAAACCTATTAGGAAAATCAAAGCAGGCACTATTTATAGTTTGGCTGGTGCACACGGAGCTGTGTCTTTAGTCAGCGTGATGTCAATTCCAATACTCCTTGCAGATGGGAGTGCATTTCCAGATCGTGACCTGATGATATTGATAGCAAGTGGTATAATTGTACTTTCTTTGCTCATTACAAATTTCATTCTGCCTCTTATCGTAGAGCATAAACTGGAAAAGACTAAAGATGAATCAGAGTTTTACGCATATGCTGAGATTATACGTAAGACTATAGACGGGCTTACTTCTGAGATGACCAATGAAAACCGCATAGCAACAGAAATAGTCATAGCTTGTTATGCCAGGCGAAAACGTGCGATGAGAAGAAGAAGTGGGATTCACAATAAAAGTAAAGAAGAAAAGGATTTGTTTTTGCAAACTCTGCAGTGGGAAAAGAAGAACACTCTTTTGATGTTAAAAGAAGGCAAAGTTGATGAGATATCTGCAAAGCATACCATTGAAATTTTGGAGTCTCGTTTTGAAACCTTATTGCACGGAAAAAGGATCATCTCTTTTCGTATGCTGATTAGATTCGCTGTCTCTATACTACAAAGGAGGAGGCATAATATAAGCATTGAAAAGCATTCTAAGACTTCTATGGCGTTGATGGAAGCTAATTCTAAATATGTTTTGGATAAATTGAATGAGCTTAATCCAGAGGAAAATGATGCAGTTGAAAGGATGATCTCCATGTATGAATTGATTGCTGCAAGCCGTAGGCATCGACCTGAGAATCAAATATTGACAGTGCATTATGGGGAAAAAGATCCTCTCGTTTTAGAAGTCGCTGCAAACGGATTTCAAATAGAGAGGGAGCTTATTCAAGAAATGTTCGAGAATGGTGACATTTCATGGGAAACAGCCAGGGAAATGCGAAGCAATATCATCATGCTGGAAGCGAGACTTTTAGAGGATTAAATCAAGATAAAATGACCTCCTCTTATATAATGACAGCAAAGTCAAGAAAAAGAGGAGGACATTTATATTTACTTTTGAGTTAGATGAACTGCAAATCCACCTATTTCTTCCTCTAAATAAATTACTGTGATTTTTCCATTCACCATTTTCGCTGAATCCATATTAAAATGAATTCCTTTGCTTTCCAGATAATTCATCGCACGGCTTACATTATTGGTACCGATAGCAATATGTCCCTTTTTACCAAGACCAGGACCTTTCATCGCTTCAATAAATCCACCTGCAAATATGGAAGTAGGATCTATTCTCTTCTTAAAGCCAAATAAATTATCAAAAGATGATGCCACAGAATCTGCTTCTTCATCATTTTCACAATTGATGCCAACATGTTTAAGTTCAAAGCCAAGAACTAATTGAACTGCTTCTTTAGTTAATTCTTTAATTTTATCAAAATCTTTTGCAGCAACAAGCTCCTTTTTAACCATAAAGCTTCCACCACATGCGACGATTTTGTCATATGCTAAATAGGTTCCAATATTTTTTTCATTTATTCCACCAGTTGGTATGAATTTCATAGTAGTGTATGGACCTGCTAAATCTTTAATCATGCTTAACCCACCAGAGCCTTCAGCAGGGAAGAATTTTACTACATCAAGTCCAAAGGATAAAGCGATCTCTATTTCGCTTGGAGTAGCGATACCTGGTACAATAGGAATACATTTGTCTACACAATACTTCACAACACTTGGGTTTATACCAGGAGTTACAATAAATTCGGCTCCTGCTGAAATTGCACGATCTACTTGCTCGGTTGTAAGCACTGTTCCTGCACCAACGAACATTTCAGGATATGCTTCTTTTATTTTCTTAATAGACTCTTCTGCAGCTGCTGTTCTAAATGTAACTTCAGCACAGGGAAGACCACCTTCAAGCAATGCTTTTGCAAGAGGTACGGCATCTTCAGCGTTGTTTAACACAACTACAGGGACAATTCCAATCATATTGATTTTATCTAATATTTTATTCATAGTACATCTCCTCATATTATTTGGTTATTATTATATCATAGTTTAGAATAGTATTTAAGGAGTAAAAATGTTATAGAAATCTTGAGTTAAAATATTTATTTGGTTGGAGGTACACTTGAAGTAAAGCTAGCATATAATAATTTATATATTAAATTTTATTGTTAAAGTATATACAACTGTTTATACTAATATTAGAGGTGAAGTTTATGTATACAAATATTCAAAGATGGGAAAATAGCCAAGTAATAAGGCTTCCAGAGGTAATGCTAGATAAGTTAGGGATTTTTGAAAATGATGAGGTTGAAATAGTCTCTGAGGATGATCAAATAATCATTAAAAAGATTAAGGAGAAAAAATTTTTAACATTAGAAGAGAGATTTAAGGATTATAAGGGAGATTATGATCCGACTTCATTTAAATGGGATGACCCTGTTGGGAGTGAGAAAATCTAGTGGGAAATGAGTATGCTCCAAATCAAGGAGATATAATAATTATGAATTTTGATCCACAGATAGGGCATGAACAAAGAGGAATACCTGCTCTAATAATAAGTAATAATAGCTATAACAATTTAGTAAAAGGTCTTTCCATCGTTTGCCCTATAACTAATACAGATAATGATTTTCCTTTACATGTAAGGCTAGATATCAGAACAAAAACATCTGGAGTAATTTTATGTGAGCATGTAAAATCAGTTGATATTAGAGAAAGACATATCGCTTTTAAAGAGAGATTACCTAAAGATTTACTTGATGATGTTTTGAATATCATCAAATCACTTTACTAATAGGATAAAATGTACACATAAAATCCATATTTAGTATAGCTCAAATTTATGAACTTTTCAACAGAGATATTTGCGATACAGCGGTTTGAGGCTGCCGAGCAATTTTAATATATCTCAAAGGTTTTAATTAGGAGGAGCGATGATAAAAGTATTTTTTGATACTATACGAAAGAATCAATTAAAGTACATATATTTTATAATTTTTTACCTATTAGCATCTGTAGTCATAGCCTTATGCAATGCATTTATTGCTAAGACCCAGGGTTCTATTGGACAGGCTGCTACTGAATTAGATCAAAACATGCTTTTAGGATTCCTCATTATTTTAGCGGCTTTGACTTCAGTAAAAGTCGTATTTAGTGCAGTGTCCAAGCTTAGTACAAAACGCTTTTCAGGAAAAATAATCTATACTTTAAGACAAAAATTCGCTAAACATTATGCATTTATTTCCTTTCAAGATATCAGCAAAAAAAATAGCGGTGAGACATTATCCTTATATACAAATGATTTACCCATTGCTGCAAATTTTATCACCACGAACACTTTTGACCAGCTCGCACAAGTGGTTGCTTTAATAGTTTCAGCCATCTTTATGGTTATTATAAATCCTTTTCTAACTCTGATTTATTTTATCATGTTTCCGCTTTTGATCTTACTTCAAATGAAAATAGCAAAGCCAATCAGCGATCAAATTGAGAAGGTATCCATGGAGAGAGCTTCATTCAATGCTATAGTGAACGACTCACTCCAGAATCCTTCAACCATTATCACATATTCTCTTGAAAGTGCAATGGAGGAAAGATATTTAAATAGTTATAATAAATTCTATGATGAATTCATGAAATATGTGACAACACTTTTAAAACTTGCAATTAGCGGAGTTTTAGCATCAAACCTACCAACTTGGCTTTTAATAATAGCATCTGCATTATATGTAGCAAGTGGTAGAATGACTGTGGCAGAATTTATCGCTTTTATCACAATGTACGCCTTTAAAGAAATATGGTAAAGAGAATTTAAGAAAGATCTTGTCTTACGTACCTCAGGACAGCTTTTTATTGCCTGTATCAATCGGTGAAAACATAATAGGGAACATGGCTTTAGATTCCAAAAGGCTAAATCAAGTTTGCAGAGATGCTGGAATACTTTCATTTATCAAGAGCCTTCCACAAAAATTCGATACTATATTGAGCGAATCCAGCGAGAACATTTCTGGTGGACAAAGGCAGCGCATCGCCATGGCAAGGGCATTTTACTCAGATACTCCAATTATCCTTTTAGACGAAGCTACTTCCGCCCTCGATCCTATCACTGAAAGAGCTGTTTTAGATTCTTTCTACTCTTCTCTTAAAGGTTTACTGACTATTTCTGGAGTTTTTGCAGTAGGTGGCATCCTCGTCTCCATGGGTGAGCTATCTCTTTCTAAACTGATCATGATCCCAACGATGTGCCAAGCTTTGGCAATTGGTATGTCCTCTATAGGCGGTGCCTGGGCTAGTATGCAAGCTCCTCTTGAGGCTGGCAAGAGAGTTTTTAATTTAGTCGGCGATGTTAAAAATTTTACTGATGATGATTTAAAAGATGAAAAAGTGGAACAAAATTGGGATGGAGAGTATACACTGATTATAGAAGACGTGAATTTTACTTATCGAGGAGCTAATTCAAGAGCTTTGGAAAACATAAATTTAAGCATACCTGAAAATAAATTTGTTGCATTTGTAGGAGAATCAGGCAGCGGTAAATCAACTTTACTTCGTTTAATTGTAGGGCTTTATGAAAGAGATGATTTAAATATTAAACTTGGAAATTTAAAGTTTTCTAGGGATAATATTTTAGAGTGGAGAAAACACTTTGCTTATGTGGATCAGAGTTCTAAGCTATTCGACATGACAGTAGGAGAAAATATCGCTATGGGTAAGATTGGGGCTGATTTTGATGAAATAGTATCTGCAGCAAAGGAAGCTTATGCACATGATTTTATCTGCAAATTGGAAAAATCTTATGATACACCTGCTCATGAAAAAGGTGCTTCCCTTTCAGGTGGACAGAGGCAGCGCATCGCTATTGCCAGGGCTTTGATCAGAAAAGCAAAAGTTTTGATATTTGACGAAGCCACAAGTGCTTTAGATGCTGAATCTGAAAGGCAGGTGATGGCTACAATCCATGAACTTCGAAAGGATCATACGATTTTGCTCATTACACACAACTTGAAAAACATCGTGGATGCTGATTTAATAGTAGTCATGAAAGAGGGTAGAATTGTTGAAACTGGGACTCATGAAGAACTGATTCAAAATAATGGGGTATATGTTGAGCTGATTAGTGCATCAAGATCAGAATCATAAAAAAAGATCAGTTTTACGTGATATTTTATATTAGGGTGTCACCGTGACACCTACTATTGAGGTGATACTTATGTATCAATATTTTAAAGAATATATAATACGAGAAGGGAACGAAGGAATTTCTGGCGAAAAACTTCGCATGTTGTATGAAGGGGTTGAATGGATAAGCCCAGAGTTACCTGCTTGGCAAAATGAAAAATTTGAGATTGCATTTAAAAATTCTGCATGGGCTTTTACCGTTTGGTATAAAAATGAGCTGATTGGAATGGTTAGAGTTATTTCTGACAAAGTGATGTTTGCATCGATACTGGATTTGGTAGTTCTTAAAGAACATAGGAAAAAGGGTATCGGGAGTAAGCTTATTGAGCTGTGTTTACAAAAAATGCTTCATGGTGGATGGTCTGTTCAAACAACTCCAGAAAACTACGATTTTTATAAGAATTGTGGTTTTTAAATGCCCGACAGTACAAAAAGTGAAACGCTTATTTATAATGGTTTTTTAAAGGCAAGAAAAGATGGACATAGGATTTAATCTCTGCTTTAGCTATAGAAAGCAAAATATTCTTTAATCCGTAAAATTATAAAATATTTTGCTTTTTTATAGCTAGATTATTATTCCAATAAAATATTGGATAAAAAACCAATGAACTGCTTGATTGCTCGAAAGATGAAAAAGTGTTCAGTTATTTTTCGCAAGACATTGTTTTTTGAAATATAGCTTCCGTTAATGTTTGTGAAAAATTAAGACCGAATTTTTTAGCTGCTTTATCAGCCCATAGTGGAATAGTTAAAGTTTTCTTTACAAGCGTATCTTGTTCAATATACTCAGTGATATCTACAGATACCAAAGTGATAATAGACTTATCAGGATTATAAGAAAAATCATCATCGTCTTTGAAAGGATTGTTAGCTTCAAGAGATAACTCTTTTAGATTTGATGGAGTAGGCAAAGTTTCTTCTCGTTCCAAAAAATCAGCTATTACAATTCCGAGCCAATCACTAGCCATATACATTGCATCGTCAATATCATCACCTTGAGTACCAGTTCCTTTTAAATCAGGAAACCAGACATAGTAGCGTTCTTTGTAACCAGGGTTAGTTGTATAATAAAAAATAGCAGGATAAGTCTTTATAAGCATAATTACCTCCAAAAATAATACTCATCATTAAATAAATTCCATCAGTGACTTTCTAACATTACCGTCTCTTCCAATCATGGTCTTCGAGTGAACAAGTGAGCTTATAACTGATTCTTCAGTGACTTCAGCTACAGCTCTGAATACTAAATCCATTTTATTTTCATTTAATATGTTCATATTGATAATATCTCTTTCTTCATAATGCTTAATTTTATTTGATGTAGTAAAAGATATTACAATATCTCCACTTCCATTTCCTAAGAACGATCCTGTTCTTGAAAGACCGATGGATGCTCTTTTTGAAATCCTTTTTAGTTGTCTTTCATTTAAAGGTATATCTGTAGCAAGGACGATAATTATAGAGCCTTTCTCTAAAAGAAAAAGCTTTTCTTCTTCTATTGTGAAGAACTTCTTGCCATTTAAAATAAAATCCTGTTTTGAACCAAAATTTGAGAGCACTATTCCGCCTAAAACGTAATCTTTATTATCAAGATTCACGACCCTTGAAGCAGAGCCAATACCACCTTTGAACTCAAAACAGCTCATTCCAGTTCCTGCACCAAAAGCACCTTCCTTAAAATCATCTATAGCATTTTCTATGGCAATTTTTACATGCTCTTCTTTTACATTCATTCCTCTGATGTCATTTAAATATCCATCATTGCATTCGCACACAACAGCATTGACGGTACCTGTTGAGATTCCAATATCTTCATTTTCTTTAAGCATGTATTTTACGAGACCGCTAAGAGCTGTGCCCACACTGAGTGTATTTGTAAGAATAATTGGAGTTTCGATTGTTCCAAGTTCATCGATTTGAATTAAACCTGTGCTTTTGCCAAATCCATTTATTACATAAGAAGCAGCTACAACCTTTTCTCTAAATATATTTCCTTGATGAGGTAAAATTGCAGTGATGCCAGTGTGAATGTTTCCATCATCTAATGTGAAATGCCCAACTCTAACACCTTCAACATCGCTGATTAAGTTTTTCTTACCCAGTTCTAATGTTCCAATTTTAAAATCAAATAAATCCTTTGGAATTCCCATTTTTCTTCTCCTTATATAAAAAGATGTTCACACAATATCTTTTTCAATCATATCATATATTATAAGCTAACATATCAATAAAATATAAAATGAGCAATAAAAGTCAACGATTTTAGTGAAACATGCTTTATAATATACTAGGTATTGCTAATTATCTAATATATTAATAAAGGAGTGTTATCCATGTCCACAGCAAAAAAAGAAAATGTCCTGAAAGCGATTGTGGTTTCTTTGTTTTTCCCGGCCCTCTATTTTGTGATTATGTTTTTGGTTAATTACGGCTACTCGATTATATGGAAATTGAGCCACGTCGGAATGACAAAACAGCAAGTGGAGGCACAGGTTTCATCTGTCGCACTCATTCTTCTTATGGTTATTGCCGTAGTTTTCTTTCTTATAACATTTATCATCTTTCAGGCACGGCATGAGAGCTTACCAAAGCGAATTGAGTGGAATCCTGCACCTAAAAAATCAGTATACGGGTTTGCCGTTTTACTCGGTGTTGGGCTGATTTTTACCAGTGTGCTCGTGTCTTTGGCGATTCCTAAAAGTTGGACAGCCAATGATACCGTCGCCAACGCAGCTACTGGACAGAGCTTGATCTTGGCTATTCTTGCGGTAGGGATCATAGCACCTATAGCGGAAGAAACGGCTTTTCGCGGTCTGATGATGACTCACCTTAAAAGCCGATTTGCGCCTTGGCTTGCGGTTGCGATACCGGCACTTGTTTTTTGTGCTTTCCACGCATACGATTCATTGGGGCATATGTTCACCATTATACCGTTGGCGGTGAGCTTAGGTTTGGTATTCTACTGGACGAGGAGTATCCGTGTGACAATAATGATACATATCCTAAACAATATAATTCCTCTTATAATGGCAGTCACCGCAAATTCGACCGGCTCTGCGGCGGCGGGCAATACATCGAGTAGCACTTCGGCTTCTATCGTAATGGGCATAATCGGGCTGGCGATTGTCATGTTCGCGTTGGTCATGATTTATAAACGCAGACAAAAAAGCGAATCCATTTTACAGACAATTACCAATTAGTTCTAGCATCCATGAGAATATGGGCTGGAATTGTTTTTGAATTTAAAGTACGTATAAAAGATTTAAGGAGGAATCCGTAAAATGCTGAGATGGTTATTTAAGAAGATATTCAAAAAAAATGCACCAGGATTATTTTTTTATATTCCACCTGTTATGGGTATTCTTCTTTGTTATCTAACTTTCTCCGAACATCGCCTGGGAGATATGGTCGCCAACATCATAGCTCTTTTTTTGAATTCTATCACGATACTTGTGCTGATTGCAATAAATTTACGTCGTTTTATTGTAACTTTGCAAAAGCCTTATCAAAGTGCGAATTTGCATGTAGCACTAGGTAGTGTCTTTGCAACAGTCATGCTCTTTGCTGCGATATACAGCTTTATATATTTATATATACCAAATTCGTTTGCTGGTCTTAACGGTAATACACCCCTGGACGAGTGCGTGAATGTAATATATTTTAGCACAGTCACTTTTACGACGGTGGGTTTTGGGGACATTCTTCCTGTCGCACCAATCGCTAAGGTATTTGTATCAATTGAAACTATGTCATTCTTTGTTTTCTTTGTCATATTATTGGGTAACCATAGTGTATTCATAAAACCAAAAGAGGGATAATGATGTATGAAAAATTTCTAAAATTAGGAACAGATTATATAGAGCAAAATTTATTTCTGGATATTTCACTAGAAGAATGTGCAAAGGCAGCAGGATATTCCTTATATCATTATTGTCGCGTATTTAATGCTGCAATGGGGATTACTATTAAAGAGTATATCCGCAAGCGGCGTGTTTCAGAAGCGGCGAAAATGATAAATGAAACCTCTTTTTGCCTTAAAGAAATTGCGTACCGATGCGGTTTTAATTCACAGGAAAACTTCATACGAGTTTTCAAGTCTGTGTTTGGAATTAATCCAAATGATTACAAAAAGACCCGTTTCCCTTTGCATTTATTAACACCAAACTCTTTACCAGTAAAAGATTTTCATGAGCCTGATTATTCCTTATTTGAGGAACCTAAAATTGTGATGCTAAATTCATTTGATGTTGCTGGTAAACGAAATTCAACTACTTTTGAAAATGAACAACAATTTAATGATATTCCTGTTTTCTGGAGTCAATTTTATGCACAGCACTTATATGAACAGCTAGGTTATTCTGAAGAGCAAACACGGGTGGATTATGGTGTCGCCATTTTTGAGAAATTTGATATGGATTTAAACTATGATAAAAGCCAAAAGAATGAGCTTGATTTCGACTATTTGACAGGTGTTAAATTTTTAAACTCAAAAAAGATACCAGAAGATATGGAAGTCATATCAATTCCCTCTGGGCTTTATGCGGAAATCTATCACAGACCTGCAAACGACTATAACTTGATTCAAAATATAATTGATACATGTTATTACATGAATTATTATTGGTTCCCAAACTCTGATTATGAATACTCAGGAGGCTATCAGTTAAATGAATATTGTCCACAAAAAAATAGACTTAGTAAAGCAATTTATATGCCTTTGAAGCCTAAAGAGAAAAATTAAAGGATAGGGAAACCTATCCTTTAATTTATACAGGTTAAGAAAACTCATCAAGATTTTTGTTTTATCTCTAACTTGGGTTATCTCGATTCAAGATACGCATAAGAAAAGCACGTGTCTTCTCATTTTTTGGATTACCAAAGATATTCTCTGGGACATCTTCTTCCACAATTACACCATCTGCCATGAAGATGACACGGTCAGCCACCTCACGGGCAAAATCCATCTCATGGGTGACGATGATCATAGTAAGACCGCTACCGGCAAGATTGTGGATAACTTTCAATACCTCTCCAACCATTTCAGGGTCCAGGGCAGATGTGGGTTCGTCGAAAAGGAGTGCTTCTGGTTCCATGGATAAAGCCCTTGCTATTGCAACTCTTTGTTTCTGACCACCTGATATCTGATGTGGTTTGGCGTTGATATACTGATCCATTCCTACTTTTTCAAGATACTGCAGTGCTATTTCTTTAGCATCTGCAAATTTGCGCTTCAGCACTTTGACCTGTCCTATAGTGCAGTTTCCCAAAACCGACAGGTTGTTAAATAAGTTAAACTGCTGGAATACCATTCCCATTTTAGTGCGGAGTTCTGTAGGAGGCTTTCTTGATTCTGCTACATTTTCACCGTGAAATAGGATTTCGCCACTTGTCGGAGTTTCCAGAAGATTGATACAGCGCAGCAAAGTGGATTTGCCTGAACCTGAAGCTCCTATAATGCAAACAACTTCGCCTTTTTCGATAGAAAAATCTATGCCTTTTAGAATTTTGTTTTCTCCAAAATTTTTAGTAAGGTTTTTTATTTCTACGACCGCCATATTATTTCACCTCCATATCATCTAGACGTTTTGCTCGTGAGCCTAGTACGGTATAGGAGTCGGAACCCTTGAATTTTTTTTCTACAAAACGCAATATCCTAGTGGTGGTGAACGTAAGGACAAAGTATATTGCACAAGCTATGAGGGCAGTTTGATAGAAAAGATAATTTCTGCCATAAATCCCTTTCATTTCAAAGAACAACTCAGACACGCCAATGATATTTAGCACAGATGTATCCTTGATGTTGATGACAAATTCGTTGCTGGTGGCGGGAAGTATGTTGCGTATAGTCTGAGGTAAAATGATGCTGAACATGGTCTGAAAATGAGACATACCTATAGCTTGTGCTGCTTCAAATTGCCCACTGTCGATGGAATTGATACCACCTCTGACTATTTCTGACATATATGCTCCTGTATTGATTGACACTATTAATAGACCTGCGAATATATAACCCATATGTATATTAAACAATTGTGCAGTTCCATAAAAAATGATTATCGATTGAACCATCATTGGTGTACCACGGAAAATTTCAATATATGCTGTCAATAGTGCATTGATGATCTTAAAGATTATGCGTTTGGCAAGAAAATCTGATTCCTTTACTGGTATTGTTTTAATGACACCAATGGCTAATCCGATGAGTGCCCCAAATATGGTACCAAGCAGTGCTATTTCAATAGTGGTCAAGGCACCTGAAAGAAATCCAAAGGCGTTTTGTTTAGCTATATCAAATATTACCTGCATTTTACACTTCCTTACCCTAATAATGATCTACAAGCTTTTGTCATCTATTATTGTGCTGAAAACGCTATGGCATCATCCATCATTTTTGATCGTTCATCCTTGCTGATTTTAGCAAGTGCAGCATTAACTTTATCTAATAAAGGGCTGCCCTTTTTCATTCCAACAGATACATTGGAATTATTTATGTCGTAATTGAAGCCTTTACCAGCATCAAAGGAGACGAATGCCAGATCTGAATGGACATGAACAGCTGCCAATGCACCAGGGCGTTCAGATACATATCCATCAATGAAACCTGATTCTAGTGCATTGATCATTGAAGGGAAGTCTGGCAAAGCTGTCTGTTTATTTACACCAGTGATTTGGTCTATTACGTCATAATGGGTTGTGTTTAATTGCGCAGTAATTTTTGCACCTTTAAAATCGGCTAGTGAAGTTGCTCCTGCGTATGGTCCGTCCTTTTTGACTACTATGACTAGATCAGATTCATAATAATAATCGGAAAAATCAATTTGTTTTTTGCGATCATCAGTAGGGGACATACCAGCGACGATTAGATCGATTGTGTTCGAGTTTAAAGCAGGAATGAGTCCGTCCCAATTCATTTTTACAATTACCAGTTCCATGTTAAGATCGTCTGCGATTTTCTTCGCCATCTGAACATCATAACCGTTTGCGTAACCTGCGGAGTCATTGCTTATGGGGATAGCATTGTTCTTGGTATCGGGTTGGGTCCAGTTAAAGGGAGCATAGTCACATTCCATACCAACCTTCAATTGTTCCTTAGGAGCACTGGTTGAAGTTTCGGAACTGCCACCGGGGTTGCTTGATGTGCATCCAGATAACAATGACAACAAAAAAATTAGTGAGAGTAGCAGAACATAAGTCTTTTTCACGATTTTCCTCCTAAAAATTTTAAATAACACAAAGAGAAAGCATTATTTGTTAAGTATATCACTTTGCCATATTTTTTCAAGTATTTAGCTAATTTTAAATTATTCGAAAACGTTTAATGTTTTACTCTATCGTGAAAACTTCTCCTCTAGGTTTAAATGGTAAAGATCTTCCTTTAGGGATGAGTATAGCATGATCTCTTTTGCAATAAAAATTATCGCATTCACCATCTGTAACAATTAGTATTGGTCCATTTGATGGGAAATCTATTGAATTTTCCAAAAAATCTATTCCAGGCTGGAGAATCGTTCCACCTCTACCTTTCACAACAACCCTTTCCATAATAGAATGTGGGGTCATGTATCCTGCATCGTAATATGTTGCATCGCAGAAGATAACTCTAACATAAGGAACATCGCGACTTTCAGCATAGCTTGCTATGGAACCTAATGATATTGCAAGCATGTATCTATCCATTGACCCTGATGTATCGATGACCACACCAAAGGTCCTTCCTTCTATTGAAGCAGGATCCTTTATTGTCTTAGGGCGAATTATATCTGGAGTTGATGATTGCCTTCTGCTCGCTCTGGAATATGTTCTTTTTTTCTCTACCGGGTCAAAAAAATTATCAAACCATTTTCACGAAGTGTAGCAAGTTATAGCTTTACTTTCTACGATTTTATATCCAGCATTAAAGAGCTCAAGCCAAATATCATTTTTCATTTATTTTTCTCCCTTTGAACAAGCCTTGGAAGATCTCTTACGATTTCTAATAAAAAATAACCTGGTAGATTTTGTCCATCATCGTCAGCTACCACCATTTGTGCGATCTCAAAGCTGATATTTGCAAGATCTTTGATACAAGCTTTTGATAAAAATATAAGGTCTTTATCTTTAGCACTACATTTTTCTTTATCACTTGGAAGGTTTTTAAGCAAGTGTGCACGAAAAGACTGAGCAAGAAAATACAGTATATCCCTATCTTCTGGCTTACTTGGCCATCTTTCTTCCCCTTGTATTATGGAGTTTATCTTATATTTATTTTTCAGTTGTTTTATAAAAGCTCGAAATTGAATTGCGTGAGATGGTGTCAATGTTCCTGCGCATAATACTTCTATATCTTTATCAGAAAGTTTTTCACCATATTCTTTTAATGCATCTGATAGCATATGCCACGAGCGAGGGGTGGAAAATGTCTCTTCTGTTTTTGGAGGTTTTGACCATAGATGATCTGGTCTAATGGTTATATATTCAATCACATATGGGTGTATTTCATTAAATAGCACATAAGGCTTATCTTTAACGATCATTTTTGGTGGAAAGAACTTGCTGCATCCATCAACTATTTGCGGAACTCCAATTATATCTTCAGGGGCGAGCTGACTTCCAAGAAGTGACACGCATTCCATTCCAATCTCTGATGCAAATTGTCCAACAAGCGATGATTTTCCAATGCCAGGAGCTCCCCAGATAAATATAGGTCTTATTACTGCAACGTTTAGCAAAAATTCTTTAAGTGCATTTTGAGTTAGCTTTATACTTAGGTTCATTTCTTCTCCTTAAATTTAATCTTTGGTTAATGATATATATCTTTTAATAATTCATTTATCTGTTCCACTGTCATATTGTATATACTCGCAATCGTTTCAAGTGGTATGTTTAAATTTATCATGTTTTTAATAGCGGATATGCGGTCATTATCTATTGCATCCTCTCGAACCCAATCTTCTCTAGCTCTTTGTTCAGCTTCAAACTTTTCTACCAAATCAATCAATTCTTTTTCCTCCTTCATTTCTCCTCTAATATTTGTGATACTTCGGCGACATCTTCGATACTAGGGTTACCATCTTTCCATTCTCCAAAGACACTTTGTATTTTTTCTTCAGGTGCATCAACAGCCCAA
>Ga0209629_10001530_pt1 | contig 14784 bp, 17 predicted proteins | sample TergutCu122P5_FD_187286 | JGI IMG/M metagenome (GOLD analysis project Ga0209629, IMG submission 187286) | Cubitermes ugandensis P5 segment gut microbial communities from Kakamega Forest, Kenya - Cu122 P5 (SPAdes) (version 2) | ecosystem: Host-associated > Arthropoda: Insects > Digestive system...
CTTGTACATCATTTTCCTCATCATAATAACTTTCATCTCTCGTTTCCGCAAACACTCTCATTCTCGGCAGCGGAATTTGCGCGGCAGCGGGCGTGGGGGGCGTGGGTGCGGGGGATTGCGAATTACAGTTATTGCTAAAATTTCCAATAAAAGAATTAAGAGTAATAATTGCATCGACAATATTTGTCTGACGGACAGGAACGCTATCTGGTTCGGCTGCAATCACAAAATCCGAAACATTTGCCGAAATTTTCCTTAACCGCGTTTTATTATTAATGATTTCAATAAAATTGCTGCTCGAACTCAAAGTACGTGCTTTGAATGTAGCCAGAGTGATTTCGCTGTTGATTGAAATCGTATTATTTCCCAAATTTTTTATGGTAATTGTCATAATAAATTTTTTTGCAAAAATGCAATGTTTTTTTTGAGAAAAAAGGGACAAAATGAATTTACGATTGACGATTGACGATTGACGATTTACAAAACGATTTTCGTTGTATCGGATGTTACGGCATCGTGAAGTTGGTTATAAATCATATCGCGGGTATTTTCGGTAAATTCGGTTTGCAGGCGTGTCATAAGTGAATAACGTTTTCCAAAAACAATTCCCCAAAGAGGTCGGTTGTAAACTTTGGCATTTCCGTGTTTTTTCATATCGGCAAAACGAAGTTTTTTCAAAACCTGAAATTCAAACATTAGTCCTTCGCCAGTGGCAGTGATACTCATTTGTCTGCCGCGCACATCGGAAATAAGTTTATCAACATCAAAACGTTTGTCGGTAAGAGTTCCGCGCCGCGCTTCTAAAATTTGAATTTGCCGCTTGGCAAGCCGCTCAAATTGTTCTTTGCCGATTTGAGCGATAAAATCCAATTTTATTAATCCTTCGGAAATCATATTGTGGCACGTCTAATCATTTCGCGCAATCCCGCAGAACGCAGCATTGTCAGGTTATCAATTAATCCCGATTCTGTGTGGAAAAATATTTTATCATCTTGAGAAATTTCATCAATATCATCAAAAATATTTTTCACAACAGCAATCAATCCCATCACTACAACGGAATTGCTCCAACCAAATATTTTATTATTTTGCCGTACAAAATATGTTTTACTTTTGCAGGTATTTATCAGATTTTCAGGCAATTTTAAATTTTCGGGCATCGGGGGCAATTCCTGTCCGAGTTCGATGATATAATCAAACTTTTCGTTCCAATACGAAAATTCAGCCAGATTTTCGATAAATTCACTTTGGCGATTTTTTAATAATTCGTTCATAATCAGAGTATTATTTTTTCAAAACCAATATTCAAATAAATAAAAGCGCACCAACCTTTCCACGAACGGATTTTTGACGGCTCAATGGGCATCAGTTCGATAGTGCCTTCAATTTCGCCGCAGGCAAAACAATTCTGATTAATATCAATTTTCATTTGCTCAAGAATATACATCAGAATATTTTTGCAGCGATTCATAAGCAAAACCTCATTCAAATTGTCGGTATTTTTGCTCGAAATATCGGTTGCGATGTTAATTGCAAGTTGCTGTGTAACAGAAATATCCGCAAGTTCGGCGGACCCATACTCAACAAATAAAAACAGTTCATCGGCATTTCGTAATTTATCAAAAACAAAATCAGCATCAGCCGAAAAAACATATTTTGCAATATCAGGAATGATTTTTTGCGATTGAAAATTCAAAATTTCACGTGAAATTTCCTCGTAACCCGCCGATGACGAATGTTCGGGCTGAACAAATGATTCTTCCAAGACATTTGTCGGCACGAATTGAGCAAAATATTTAAAAAGTTCTAAAATATTATCCATAAATTATTTTTTACAAAATTGCGGTTTTTAAAAGCAAAAAAAAGGGACAAAAAGAATTTACGATTGACGAATTACGATTGACGATTTGAAAAATGTCTATTGTCTATGTTCTATTAGCGAAGCGGTCTATTGTCTAATTAAGATTCAACGACATTGAAAGATTTGCAGGATTGTCGCTCGAAGGTAACAGGCGGCTATATTCGCCAAAAAGCAAATACATTAATGCCGTTGCGATTTGCGTAGAATATAGCGGCTGGTCTTCAAAATCCAAACGTTCAGAAGTTTTGTCAAGAATAATTTTGCCTTCGTGTCGCTTCAAAGGACTGTGATAAATGCTGCTGACAAGTTCCTCGCACTCGTTGCCGTCAATAAAAATTTTATCGCGTGTGCCGTCATTTTTTCCAAAAAGAATATTTAAAAGCCGATAATGCTGGCTGTAATAAATTGTAGACATATTTTGAGACATTAATTCAACCTGCCAACCTCGCCCTTCAAGATATTGTTGCAGTAACTTTGCATCGGTATCCGACAAATCACCAGTAATTGGGTAGTAATCACGATATTTAGGGTCGTGCTGATTGGCGGCGCGGTCGTAATGCAAAAAAATTTTTTTATAACGATGATTTTTAAAATAATTATCAATGGCAATAGCCATTTCCTCGTGCTGTTCAGGGTGGATTTTCCAAAAATTTTTAATTATTCTAAATTCGCGGGAAATCTGATTGCGCTGCCCAAAAACAATCGACATAAAGGGGCCGGGGTCAAAGCCCGCATAAAGCGGCAAATTCGTGTCGCAATATTTTAAATCGCTGCTGGTAAAATTCCCATCAATTTCGGATAAAGACAAAGAATCAATCCTGTCATATCTATACGAATCCTCAAAAATATGCTCTTTGCCGAATTTTCCAAAAAAACGGTCTTTTACTTTGTTTTTGCGAATTGCAAAAATCTCAGTATTGAGTTTGTCCGCATCTTTTATTGATTTTAATTGATTTTCAATATATTCAATGCCCAAAACTTTAATGTTTGAAAACGAACTTGCACGCAAATAATATGTTTGCCCTTTTCGTAGAAAATTAATGCGGTAAGTCCATTTTTCAATAGAAGTTTCCAATTTTTTTATTAATTTGAAATCCAACGCTTTCCGTGCCTCAAGCAGTTCAACCTTGCGAATATCAATTTCATAAGCCATTGATATAATGCACTCTATCAAATCTTTATTCATATTTTGTTCGTACTTCAGCCACCAGTCCTCGTCCGTTTCAAAATTTGGCGTGGAACTGAAACCCGTTATTCCCATAAAATACGGCGAATTTCCATATTTTCCGCGATTTCCACGCAACGCAGGCACGATATTTTCAACAAATTTTTGTTCAGGGATTTTGCGAAGTTCATCAACGAACAAATGAACTGTGTTTTTTCCTAGCATTGACTCGGTGCGGTCGCACGAGGCAAGTTCCAAAACCGAGCCATTTACAAAAGAAATTGTGTGTTTCCAATCTTTAATAAGTTTTTCGCAGGGCTTGAAGTGCTTTGGCGGCTGTTTGCCCCAAACATAATAAAATCCCTCGTGATAATTTTCTATGAAATAAGACATCATTTGTCCTATTATATTGTCAAAAAGCGATTTATAAGTAAAACCAACAAGTGTAAGAACCGAACCCGGCATAGAATTTTGTACGCGGTCGAGTCGGCTGGCAAGAATATGAGTTGTTTTGCCGCTGCCACGCCCGATTTCGCCAAAAAGAAAGGTCGGGTCCGCAAGTTTTATCAAACATTGCACAGCCGACAGATAATTTTTTTCAAAAAGTTCCTCGTCAATCTTCCGTATGTTCATAATCGCTAATATTTAGTGCCAAATCAAGTTCCGCTTTTAGACGTTCTTTTTCAGATGCCGAAATATCGCGGCTCTCAATTATCTGCAATCCTTTTTTATAATTTGCAACAATGCCCAAATCATTATCAATTAATCGGTTAGGTTTTACATCTGGCGAAACTAATTGTTCTTTAAATTTTATTAATTCAGGACTTACAGCCGTAGCAGCGGCAGCGATGCGATATTCGCGTGCGCGTTCCATACAAATACGTGCTTCTCGTAAATCGTGCGCAGCAAGGTTAATATCACGCAACGACATCATCTGGTCGGCAAAAATCAAATTCCATTTATCAGCCGTTACAGTCATTTCTTCCTGATAAAAATAGTTGATACTGTCGTAAATTCTATTTTTACAAGTTGAAAGTGATAAATGCGGATAAATTTTTTGAAGTTGCCGTGCGCATTCGGAAATATTTGAATATTTGCGATTTAATTCAAAAGCGCGGTCAATTTGCAAAATATATGCAGCCAAAGGCGCAGGTATTTCGTCTGTACCGTCAGGGGTTCGCATTTGCAAAAAACGCTCTACCTTTTCAGGTGGCAACTGTTTTAAATTTTCAATCATATTCCAAATTTGCTGAAAATCAAGTCATTAACTTTATTGTGCTGCTTTCTTTTATTCAAAACCTCATTTGCAACTAAGTCGTGTTCTTTGGTTGATTTATCAAAAAGTTCTTTGTCAAGGTTGTAGTCGCCTGTGGTTTTGCCTTTTCGGTAAGCACGATAAACTTCCGATTCAGAATTTTCAAAATCGGTAATAAATTGCTCAATATTATCTGGCTCTACCAAATCAATAATTTTTTCAACCGAATAGCCCAAAATACCAAACGAGCGCACTTTTTCCAAAAAACTTTCTGAATACATCACTGCCACTGTTTTAATTCATCTGCTGTTAAAATCACGCCGTTACGCTTGATTTCCACAGGTTTATTGTATTGTTTCATAAAACGCAAATAGCGTTTTATGATTAAATCAACATATTTTTCGTCAAGTTCTATCCCGTAACAAATACGATTGGTTTGTTCGGCTGCGATTAGCGTTGTGCCGCTGCCAAGAAATACATCAAGAATAATATTGTTGTAATTCGAGCAGTCAAGAATGGCATCGCCAACGAGTTTTACAGGTTTCACTGTCGGATGGTCTTCGAGCAGTTCGCGGTCTTTATTTGCAAAAGAGTTCATACCCGAATATTCCCAAACATTTGTGCGATACCTGCCTGTTTGCCCTAATTGAAAATTATTGATGTGCTTACATTTGCCATTTTTATAGACAAAAATAAGTTCGTGTTTTGAGCGGTAAAAATTACCCATTCCGCCGTTGTCTTTTACCCAAACAATCATATTTTTTAGTTCGGTGTATATTTTTCCTGCGGTAGTCAGTTCATTAACGTGCTTCCAGTCCATACAAATATAGTGAATAGAACCGTCAGCAGTTAATTTTATAAGGTTAAGAAATACATCTTCAAGAAATCGTGCGAAACGATTCTTATTCATTTCGCCACTCGCCATTTTAAATTCATCGTGATTGGCTACAATATCTTTTATCCGAACGTTGTAAGGTGGGTCCGTGAAAACCATATCTGCGAGTGCGCCGTTCATTAATGTCTTGACCACTTCATATTCCGTACAATCGCCGCACATCAATCGATGCGCGTTCAACTCAAAAACATCTCCGAGTTTTGCGATTGGCTCTGCCGATTCGTTTGGCAGTTCCGAAAAGCCATCATCGACTAACTCTTTTTGTGTTTCTTTTTGCTTATCAAGAATGTCAGATGTTGGTAAATCGGTATCAAAATTCGGCAGGTCAATAATATTTTCGTATAAACCTGCGAAGTTCGCTTCAAGTTTTGGCAAATCCCATTCGCCAGCGTGTGAATTTGCAAGCAGGCAATAACGCTTCACTTCATCTTCTGTGAGAGGTCTGTTTGGCACTCGCACATCTATTATTTCGTCTGCTCTATCTAACTCAAAGAGTGCTTCGAGTCGTCTTTGCCCCGAAATAAGAATGCCGTCAAGATTCAGTACAGGTGTATCTACAAGATTAAAATCAGTTAAACTTTTAAGAAGTTCAATCTGTTTTTGTTCGTTGCGTTTGCGCGGGTTGTAATCAAGTGGAATAAGGTCGCGCACACAGCGTTGTTCGGTATGCCAAATCAATTTTTCATTCATAAGAATCAAATTATGCAAAATTTTTATTCAAATTTGACAAAACATTTGTAAGTGTTTAGTTTTCAAATGGTTGTCATATAACCGTTATTTCATTTTTATGCACATTACATCAGCAAGATGCAGCGGCACGGACTTTTCTGACGAGAAAAAAATTTCTTTTGATTTTATTTTCATATAAAAAAATGAAAATGAATAACTTATAAGATTTTCAATTATCAAACATATAAATTTTTAAAATTTAATAAATTAGTGAAAATAATTTTTAAAGTTAAAAAAAGCGTTATTCTGAAATAATTTTTTCCAAAATTTCGGACTTAATTTTGAGCCGCTGTAAATTATCTTCCCAAGTTTTGCGCTCGTCTTCGGTTTTATATTTTTTTGTTCGTAAATTGCTTTCCACACGGCGAATATTTTGCTGTAAATTAGTAATTTCGTTCATCAGTTTGCAGGGTGCATTTTTTTTCAAAATTTTGTAATCGGACAGCGATTTTTGCCGCAGGTTAAATTCCTGTACAAGCGGGTGTTCATTAATGAATTTTTGAGCATCATTATAAGATTTTAATTCGCGGTGTGCTTGCTGATTACGAATGTCGAGTTCTACAAGTTCGGCTGCAAGTGATGGCTGTTCGTCTATCAATTTGTCTATCTCATGCATACGATGATAGGAATTTACCCTATCATCGTATAAGAGAATGCACATTTGAATATCGGGATTAAAGTTGTTTTTCCAATTTATTTTCTCAAATTCTTCTTCTTTTTTCTTTTTTTCACTTTTTTTTTTCGGACTTATTCCCCTCAATTTCAGTATTTTGCGTTTCGACTGTTTGAGATTGATTGTCTTGTGAATTTTCAGAGGACACCTCTTTATTCTTACTTTCGTCAGTCAAAGTTTCAGAATTTGGCGTTTTAGTTTTTTCAATGCCATCGCCTTCATCTGTTTGTTCGGTTTCGGAAGATTGTTTTTCCGCCTCTATTTCCGCTATCACTTCAGCGATTGGGCGACCGATTAAAGTTTCCAAAAATGCAGGTAAGCACTTATCCACTTCAATACCATTTTCGGTAAGTACTTCATTTACTTGTTCGATATTTTCAAAAATCGCATTTTCGTTATCGGGGTTTGTTTTCTCAATTTCGATTCCACGATTTTTCAAAATATCTTCGGCAGAAAAAGCATCGAGCATAGCATAAATCATTTGTCCGCAAAGTCGTTCTTTATTTATGGGATTTACTCTTGCAAGTTCTCTGTTAAGATTATGGCGTGGAAATCGTTTTTGAAATAATTGTAAATCAGCATCAAAGTATTGTGTATCTTTTAGTTGATTTAATTTTTCCTGTTTTTCTTTTATTGTATATTTCATTTTAAATAATATTAAAATTAAAAAAAACAACAGGGGATTGCGGGTCAAGCCCGCAATTACCCTGATGTAATAATTAAGAACGATTGACTTCAAAAAACGCATAGGCATTTGTGCCTGTTTTTGTAATTTTAAAGAAAATCGTATTACCGACAGCAGCAGAAAACGCAATACCATTCTGCATTATGAATTTTGCAGATGGGTTTATTTGCGTTGGGAATTTTACCCCTGCGCCGTTGAGTTCTATAATTCTGCCGACATCCGAATCTGTTACACCAGTAATATCAGTTAGAGTAGTGGCTGCAGCGTTATCGGTTAGGATATACCGCTGCGCTGCACTAATTGCAAAAGCACCTGCTGCAATGGTTACAGGTGTAGGTGCTTCCTGTGGAATTTCGCCTTCATAAAAACAGAAAGGTTCAGGACATTCGCCACCTGTAAGAGTTAGCGCAATTCCCATAACTCCACCTTCGAGGTTACCGATATTTGTGTATGCGATTCTTAATCCGTTGGAACAAGGTGTGCCGCCGATGAAGCGTGCGCGGTCGGAACAGCGTTCCCAAACGCACAGCACATCGCGCCCAACATTAGCATAAATCCACGCCAAAGTTGCTTTTGAAATACCTTCAATAGAAGGACTTAAAGTCAATACCCCACCGAAAGGACTTTCGCCGGGTGCTGCAGACGGATTCATTGCTTTTGTTTCAGCGTCAAGATAATGGAAAACCTTTCCGGGTTTGAGCGGATTCGTTTGAATAGTCGCATTTACAGACAACGGAAAATTGTCAATATCAACATCATTCAAATCAGCAAGCCACAGGCGATACATCATTCTTGGGGCTTTGTCTGCGTTATTTTGATTTTTTTGCAAATCGGTTAAAAATGCCATTTTCAATTAAATTTTAATAGTTAAAAAATAAATAAAACTTATTCTTCAGTTGGCGGAGCAACCGATACCTGACGTTCGAGTTCGAGGAAGTTACCAGTTGGGCGAGAGCGCAGAACGCTAAAACCGTCAATGGTAAGAGTATAATCCTCAAGTTCGGGGTACACTTCAATGTAGTCGCCGGGTGCAACTGCAATAAAATCATCACTGATTTTTGCAAAAACGCCTGATTTTACAACTTTAACGCCAGCAGCGGCGGCTTCAAGTTTATAAACCACATCAGTAGCAAAATCGCTAACTTCGGTAACAGCGGTTGTACCTGATATGATAAAATGCGAATTTGCACTCAAATCAATAGTAGCAGCGAGCGTGAGAGCAGTGGTTGGTTTATTGACAAAAAGCCACTGTTCCTGAAAATTATTTTTATCAAGTTCGGCTTTGTTTTTAAACTGAATACCGGGCTGACGCACGTGCGACCCTTCTTTCCAACGTGAAAATGCGAGAACATTTTCAAATTCCTGAGTGAAATAGAACATCAACATTTCATTCGGGCGGTCTTCGAGCAACTCTACGTTACCAGGAATAGAAGCCCAAATTGTGAAATCGTTGAGCAGCATATTCGGCACCCAAATAATAACGCTTGGGTCCATATCAATGAGTTCGGGGTTTCGTGCGCCTGTGAAATCGGCATCCTGCCCGTACTTCTGACGGAAAGCACGAATGTACCAACGTTTGTGCCGCGCATTCAAGTATAACTTAAACTGCGACATATCCGGGCTAACTTCATTTACTTTGTCGTAGAATTGTTCTACAACATCAAGCATCGTGTCGGCATCGTAAATACCAATATTTTCAAAAGGTTTTACTTTAAATTCTTTCACAGCTCGTTGAATGGCACGCAAAGCACCATCGGCGGCGAACACTGCGGGATTTGAATTTACGTTCTGTTCGGGAACGGCGACACCGCGCACGTTACGGACATTTTGTTCGTTTTGAAGTTTTTCGCCAAAATGCACCATAATCCACTCAATAAGAGTCCATTTGAAAACAGATGAACCTTCGCGGTTAAGATAACCGATGTACTGACGTTCGAGTTCTATCAAGTCCTCGAAATCGTACTTAAACATCACGTCATCAACTTTGTAAAGTTCTGCGCCAAAATGAACGCTGCCTTTGAATATGCGCCCTTTGCGATAACCTTGTGAGAGTTCGGCGAAGTTGGCTGTAGGTGCAATCATTTTGTTTTGCACGCCCGAAACCATTGGGAAAATATTGCGCACACTCGGCAGCGAGCGCAAATATGCCAAAATTAAATCGGTACGGCGGACAATGTATTCGCCTGCAATGTCGAAAAGTTGTGAATAATCAATCGTTCCTGATAATCCAGCGGCTTGTTTTTGAAAATCAAGTGCGCCAAGCAAAGAGTTTTTATCAAGATAATCAATTCGTTCTGCAACTTTTTCGCTGTAATTTTCGAGGCGTGTCAGAAATGCTTTACGCTCTTTCTGATTTTTACTGCTCGAAATTTCGGATAAAAATGGTTTTTTATCCACCATCACGCGATTTTCGCCATTTGCGAGCGAAAAGAGTTCGTTTTCAACGCCAAAAAGGTGCGTAGCCGAATGCGCACGCGCAATACTGAAATTGGGTGCGGTTACGACCACTTTTTCGGGCGTTGGTTTGTCGGGTTCGTTGCTGAGTTTCTCAACTACTTTTTTTGTTTCTGCCACTTTTTCGGCGACCTGTTTTACTGCCTCTTTTGGTTTTTGTGAAATTTCTTTTTCATCAACTTCCAAAATATCAGCAATTTGCTTCAACTCTTCGGCAGAAAGAATGACATCTTTGGCTTCCTCTTCTGCGTCTTCGTTTGCGGTTTTGTCTGCCTCAAAAGTAGTATTGAACTGTTTTTCGTACTCAGCAAAAATTTGTTTTTGTTCGTCTGCAGTGAGCGTTCCTTCCTTGACTTTGCTTGCAAAACCAAGAAAATTAACCACCTGCATAAAACGTTTTTGCCACTTTTTCATAAAAATAAAAATAATAATAATTTAAAAAATTTTCGAATAATTAATTTATTTAAAATAATGATGCCAATGCCTTTTTTTGCTCTGCCAATGAAACTGTAAGTTCGACAGCGGCATTAAAATCCATAATTTTGTCAATCAAACCATTATCAACGGCATCGTAAGCATAAAAAACTTTTCCTTCAAGAATTCCTTCTGTGTCGGTTTTAAGTTTTTTGCGATTTGATTTGATAAGGTTTTGAAAATGAATTGCATAGGGCGTTAATTCGGTTTCGATGATATATTTATCATCGCCTTTTTCGCACACATCGCGGACACCTTTGTTTTTGAACGAACTTTCGGGCGGATAGATTTGGTATTCCTTGATACCATATTGTTCGTAAGCACCCGAAAAGTCGTCAATAACGCAAAACGTGCCAATAGAGCCGATTTCACACATTCGGTTAAGTGCGACAATTTTATCGGCGAAGGAAGCCACATAAATGCCCCCCGAACAACAAAGCCCGTCAACAGCCGCTACAAGCGGTTTTGTGCGATTGCGAAGTGTTTCTTCGAGACGCATAACGGAAAGTGTTGAACCACCCGGTGTGTTGAGTTGTAAAATAATGCCTGAAATATTGTCGCTCTCGTCTGCAAGTTTTATAAGTTCGGCGATTGAGTCCATTCCGACCGAGAACCAAGAATCGTATTTCATCATCGTACCCGTAATCGGAATGACAGCGATAGAATTTTTTTGCATATCATCAAAAAAATTTTTGCTGTCTTTTGATGGACTGACACGCAGGTCAGCGGTTACGGATTGAGAAAAAATTTTGATTTGTGGTTCGGGCGGGGCAGCGTTCATATCACCCTGCAAAAATAATTTCATATTTGCAAGGTAAGATTTATCTGCCAGTAAGAATTTTCCCGCAGCAAGTTCATTTAAGAATTGATTGTACATCACATTTTAAATTTTTTGCAAAAATGCAATGTTTTTTTTAAGAAAAAAGGGACAAAGTGAATTTACGATTGACGATTTACGATTTACGATTTACGATTTACGATTTATGATTTTAGATTGGTTTTTTGGCAGTGAATTTTATTTGGCTGCCTTTTACGGAAGTACTGATAAGGCGTGCAGTGGGATAGGTTTTTGTTCCGACTGTAAAAACTTGATTTTCAGCGGTGTAAAGAGTGAGTAAAAAATATCTCAAATTCTGATTAAGAATTTCGGGGACTTTTTCGGGCGCGATGGTAAGCGTTACCTCTTCCTGTAAAACGCTGCCCGCTTTTTCGTTGGAAATATCTGATTGATACACAATATTTTCGGCAATAAGGCGATAAACCATTTGAGGACTCAAAACGTGCCAAAAATCTATTTTATTACAAATTATTTGCTTTTTCATATTTAATTTTTCTTATATATTGCTTTCTAAATGTTTCACAATCAATAAATTGTCCGATTTGATATTTTTCTACAAAATCATAAAAAATTGTATTTAACGAAATTTTGGGATTATCAGATTTTCGTTTGTTGATTTCGTCTGTTAATTCGTTGATATACATTAAATAAAATCGTTTTGCAATTCTTTTCTGATTTTGGGGCGAAATATAATTTTTCGTTATATTTTCGGGCAAAATTAAAGTTAAATTTGGCTTTGAAAAGGGACAAAAAGAATTTTCGATTGACAAATTACGATTGACGATTGACGATTGACGATTTTCGATTGAAGGATTTTTTTCTAAGAATGAACAGATAAAATTTTGCAGATTTTCGTCTGTGATTTTCACAAAATTTTGATTATCAGCGGCAAATTTTACGCTGATATATTTTGCGAGATATGGGCGAATATGCAAATTTACAAAGTTCATAAAGTCCTTATGGTTAAAAGTTTATAAAGTTTTTATTTAAAATTAAAACCACATTCATCTTCTCGAATCTGTCGCGTAGGTACATCTTTGGGAATTTTTAGTCCGTTTCGTACCAAATCGGCTTTTTTGATATAAAAAATATCGCCGTCAATTTTTCTGCTAACAAAATCGGGGTTTGGAATTTTTTTTGCCACTTCATAGCATTCGTCAAAAGTGTAAAGTTTTATTTTTTTATCAAAACTTATGATGTCGGCAATGTTCAATTTTCGGTACGGAAAATTGTCGATTACGTGATTTACAGCGTCAGCAAATTGCTGTGCCGTCATTTCAGTAGCATCAACACGCTCAGAAAGCAGCGAAAAAAACTCTTCGGACGTGTCCGGAAACGCTTTTCGCAATTTCACAATTCCCATTGCAAGCAAATCATCAGGCGGCGGCGCGTCCTGATACAGCGAAATAGAAAATTCGCCTTTCTCACTGATTTGCACTTCGTTTCTGCGCTGCCTCTTGACGACCAAGTTCGCGTGCGGCGCGGATTTTGTCGGCAAAACCTTCGGTAAAACCTCGCTTATTTTTTGAAGTTTGTGTTCCATTTTGGTGTAAATTAATAATATTCAACTTGTTAATTTGTCTTTGACTTGGCATAAAAAATCCAACATCGTTACGTGAAATTGCTCTGTCTATGCAAAAATCCGCAACGGCTGCATTAAAATTACAATCTTCATAAATATTGTAAAGTTTTGAAATACAAGCCCTTAACCCTCTTAAATTTTCGTACATTTCGCCGCGTGTTTTTTTATACTCGAACCAGCGCGTCAAAGCAGGCACTATCGGGTCGGCATTTTTTCCACGATTTTTTTCAAGCCACAAAGCAATGGCTTCCCCAGAATTGTTAAATTTGAAAGATGAAGAAAAATTTTTCTTTTCTTTATTTTCTTTTCCTTTTCTTTCTTGTTGATTTTCTGAAAAATCATTGCTTTTTTCCGAAAAATCATTGCTTTTTTCCGAAAAATCATTACTTTTTTCTGAAAAATGACATTCCGCCTCAATATCCTTTTTATTTAACAATTCAAGAATTTCATCATCAGAAAGTAGTTTAACAAAATCAGGAATTTCAATATCGGAATATTTAAACCGATTTGAAAATTTCCATTGCAATACATAACGCTGTTGTAATGCTCTACTGGTAAGGTAGCCGCTAATTCGCTGACCTGCCTTTTTTCTGGCGTTGTTTGTAATCAGAGGTTCTCCTGCGAGAAGCCCTACATTAACACAAACGAGAATTATCTCTTCCACGAGACCCATAGAAATTTTAAAATATTCGGCGATTTCAAACAGGAAACTTTCGTCTGCCGTTATATAACAGCCATTTAATAAGTTACTTTGCGTTATGATATATTGATAAACTAATATTCCTTTACCATCTAATTTTTTTTCATAATTCAAGCGGCGAATTTTTTCATCCCGCCAAAAATTATTATCCCAATTAGAGTAAATAAAACCTTTCTTACGACTTGCCATATTATTTCAATTTATGATTTTATAAAAAAATTCCGAGTTCATTTCTAAGTCGTTTTTGTGCTATTTTTATATATATTGGATTCAAATCAAATCCAATATAATTTCTTTTCAGTTTTTTTGCGGCGATGGCAGTAGTTCCGCTGCCGATGAACGGGTCCAGAACAATTCCATTTTCGGGGCAACCTGCCAAAATGCAGTCCTTAATTAACTTCTGCGGGAAAGCCGCAAAATGCTCTTCTTTCATTGGTTTTGTCGGAACTGTCCATACATCACGCTTATTTCGTATGAAGTCGCCATCGTCATTTGTGCGCCAACGATAAGTTTCTTTCATTGACAAATTTTGCTTTTGCAGACCTGTATAACCTTGCGAATATTTTTTAGAACCTTTGCGTACCATATTTGTTCTGCCGTCAAAGGCGGCTGGCTCTTCTATTGCTTTGATGTCAAAAAAATATTTTAATGATTTTGAAAATAAAAAAATATGCTCGTGCGAATGCGTGCAGCGGTCGGTTACAGATTCAGGCATCGGATTTGGTTTTGCCCAAATTATATCCTGCCGCAAATACCAGCCACGGGTCCGCAACGCAACCGCTAACATATACGGAATCAATATCAAATCCTTATTTTTATATCCTGGTAAATTATAAGTTAATATTTTTTCGCCAACCCAACTGGCTTTTGTTTGAATGCCTGAGGGCGCATTATGTCCTTTTCCCTTCATAGAGCCAGCGTAACAGTCGCCGATGTTGAGCCAAAGCGTACCTTCGGCTTTCAGAACTCGATAAACTTCCATAAACACTTCAACCAACTTTTCGATATACTCTTCGGGCGTGCGTTCCAATCCAATCTGTCCGCTGATGCCGTAATCACGCAGCGCGTAATAAGGCGGCGAGGTAACGCAGCAATCCACAGAGTTATCTGGCAAAGTCCGCAACCCTGTGAGTGCATCGCTGTTATGTATGGTGTCGAGTTCCATTCTTTTAAAATATTGATTATTAATTATTTATAACGCAGCAAAGATAACATCATTTTTTAAACCGTGCAAATTTAATGCGCTGATTTACAGAGATATAAGTATGTTTAGCATAAAGTATCATTTCAATTTACGATTTACGAATTACGAATTACGATTGACGATTTACGATTTACGATTTACCATTTACTATTTTCTTAATTTTCAATTAGTTAAATATTCCGTCCATTGTTCAGCCATTGCGTTGGCAATGCCTTTGTGAAATCTTGATTTTAATTTTTGAGTGCTTTTTCCTGCATTTTTTTCTGTAA
>Ga0209629_10001531_pt1 | contig 14780 bp, 10 predicted proteins | sample TergutCu122P5_FD_187286 | JGI IMG/M metagenome (GOLD analysis project Ga0209629, IMG submission 187286) | Cubitermes ugandensis P5 segment gut microbial communities from Kakamega Forest, Kenya - Cu122 P5 (SPAdes) (version 2) | ecosystem: Host-associated > Arthropoda: Insects > Digestive system...
CGGATTCGCGTCAACGAAGCCGGAGGCGGCGTTGCTCGCGTCAAACGTCACCATATGCGCCTGCGCCCACTGCGCGTATACGGTCGTGAGCCCGGTGACCGGCGTGGTGGCGGTGAATGCCGTGCCGCTGCCGTCAGCTTTTGTGTTCCAGCCCATAAAGGCGTATCCGGCCTTGGTCGGCGGGGCTGGCATTGACGCGCCCACCGACTGCCCTTGCGCGACCGGCACGACTGTCGGTGTTGCCGGATTGCCGCCGTTCGAGTCGAAGGTCACAGTGAACGCCGGCAGCCACTGCGCGTACACCGTGAGGGTATTAACAGTGGGAGGATTCGCCGGGTCGGGCGCCGGGGCAAGGTCGAGAACCGTCGTATTCGCGTCAAACGCCGTGCCGCTGCCGTCAGCTTTTGTGTTCCAGCCCACAAAAGCGTAGCCGGGACAGGTCGGATTGGCCGGAAGGATGGTGCTCACAACCGGGTACTGGACAGTCGGGAGATTGGCCGCCAGCGAGGGGTTCGGAGCGGTGATGATCTCTGTGGCCGGGTTCGCGTCAACGGCGCCGCCGGCGGGAGCGTTTGTGTTAAACGTCACGACGCGGTTTGTGGTGATGTTGTACCATGTGACCTCGTTCGAGACCGAGACGTTATCCGTCCCAATAAAGGCTTCCACTTTGTACTTAGTACCGTTGGCGGGGAGGGTGGCCGGTTTCCAGGTGGTCACATTGGAGGCCAGCGTGGTCACCAGCTCGTATTGGCCCGACGTTGTGTTGAGCTGATAAATTTTGTAACCGCCGAGGGAGTAGGAGTACTGCGCGGTCGAGGCGTCCCATTTCAGATAGAAGTCTGTGGGAGCGCCGACCATGACCTCCTGAACGTTCCCCGGCGCGGTCGGCGCGGGCTTGATCGGCGACCAGTAGTCGTTGGCGGCTGTGATCAGCGGGAACATGCCGAAGTGCTCCTCCCAGCCCGCAAACGCCACGGTGGCGCCGCTTGTGGGGTTAGAAAAGTTCGGGTACTGCCAAAAGGCGTTGAGCCACGCCGTGTTTGGCGTCGAGGTGTTCGCAGGGCTGTTGACCCCGGCGGCGGTCACAATGTAGGGCGCGACAAAGTCGGTCGAACCTTGACCGGCGGTTTGGACATGAATGGTACCGGCCATCGTGAATGACCCGAGGAGCGCCACGTTGTTTGTGGCGCCGGCAGCCGTCCTCGCCGTCTGATCCAGCTTCTGGACTTCGTCCGCATACAAATTACTGGAACTGCCGTCCACGCCCGTATTGCCGTACAGCAGGTAATCGGTGCCCAGGCGCCACGGGACACGGCAGGAGTTATAGGCGGCCTCATTGTCGTAGGAGTTCTCAATACACTGCGCGCCGCTCGTAGCGGGGTCAGTCCATCCGCTGTTTGTGCTGTTCTGGATGATAAAGTCCGGCAGCAGGCCGTTGGTATTGCCCTTGTAGGTGTGGTAGGCTTTCATGACGTTAATGGTGGCGTTGTAGACCTTCGTCCAGTCGCTGGTCGGGTCAGCCGCGGCAAAAGCCCTTAAATGATCCAGCATGAAGTCGGAGGGGCGGGTGGCGTTGCCCCGCGTATTGACCTGGGCTGTGCCGGGAGCCTCAGGCATAAAGTGCGTCCGGTTCCAGTCGCCCAGCTGCAGGGTGCCGAAATAGGGGTTCACGCAGAAGTCGAACTGATCCTTCAGCAACTCTTTGGCGAGGCCGAGGTAGTTTGGATTTGGGCCGCCGGTTGTGGTGACAAAACTGCTGTAGGGATCTCCGCTGCCGCTGCCCCACTGCATGTCGGCCAAAAGCAGCGAGTAGATGACATCCGCGTCGCCGTCGGTGGCGCTGTCGCCCCAGTCGGCGGGGGGAATTGCGACGTCATTTTGGAAAGCGGTCACCGAGTTGACGCCGCGCCCGGCGGCCGTGTTGCCGCTGGTCAGTTTTATCAGAGGGCTGACCACCCAGCCCATCAGATGCGACTGGCGCGACGCCCTGCCTGAACCAGTATAATTCGCGTTTGAAATGTTCGTGTACCAGCCGGCTATGGGATTTGGATGTGAAGTACCGTCACTCGCAATTACAGTAGTTCCGCTGACGCTCCGGTTCCATATGTAGGTGCGCAACGCCGCGTTGTAATACTGCTGGAGGTTGGTGCAGTTGCCATAAAATGTGTAACCGTTGCTTTTCAGCCATTGCTCGCAGCCGGCCATCAGAGCCAGCTCCAGCGTGCAGTAGCCGTGGGTCTCGGAGACGGTCAGCGAGAGGTTCCCCTTATGGTCGTCGCTCAAGTGATAGAATGCCAATTGAAATTTATTGACATCCGTCTGCGGCGTAGCGCCGCTGGATGCCCCGGTGTCAATGAAGACGTCGTTCTTGAGGATGTTTAGAAAGTTTGTGAGAATCGTGTTGTCCATCGCGGTCTGGGCCGCCGTGGCGCTCAGGCCGGTCTGGGTTCCCACGGCGGTCGGCATCCCCGCCGGGATCGTATACACGTCGTGCTGTGGGAAGGGATAGCGCGCGTAGGCGTTGCCCGCCGGGATACCGTTGATCAGTTCCCAAAAGTTCTGCGCCGCCGTAGGGGCGGTGGCGGAGTTCCAGGCGGCGTGGGGCGTGGTGGCATTCGTGCCCGATGCGAGTGCCGGCGGCGCGGCGGCCTCGGCCTTTGTCGGGGCGAGTACGGTGACCAGGCTCATCAGAAAACATAGAACCAGCGCAAAGGAGATAACCCGTTTTTTCATGTGCAATTTCCACCCTCCAAAATAAAATTGATTGAGTTAAAAGATACCGTAATTCCAAAAAATCGGAAAAATTTGCCATTTCTTTTATCTCTCTGATTCATATCTCTCTGAATACACTGAAAATGATCCGCCAGCATAAATATGGCGTCCGTGACGAGTTTTTCCTAAATCCGGAAAATATGTAAATCGATTTATATCTGGCGTGAATTTCTCCGCCTACTCATATCGTCCGAAGCAGGCCCAGCTGCTGGGCCGAAAGCTCCAGCCTCCGGGATACCTGGGGTGTAAAATCGCGCTCCCGCAAAAAACCCATGACACAGGCCCCGACCACAGGCTCATATTTCGCGTTGACAATCGTTGCGGAGGGCGCCTCCGCGCTGAGACGCCGGATGATATTGGCTGTCAGCGGATTGTGCTCCCCTTTGAATACGCTTCCGGCCAAAACGATATCAAACGCAAGGGTCAACATTCCCATCTTACGCAGACCGGCGATAAAATATGCGCACAGATCCCGGGCCATTTCATCCAACAGCGCGGCCGTCACCCGATCGCCCGTCTCCGCCAGAGAGATGATCTGAGGAACCAGCCCGAGCACCCGCCTGCGCAGGGACTCTTCGTGGGCAATGGACTCTCTCAATAACGCGAATACGGTCGGTTGGCCGCCGAAATCCAAGAACAGCCGCGTCAACTCCGTGGGCGGCAATAGCCCCAGGTCGGCGTCAAAAACCTTGCGCAGCGCCCGGTAGGAGAGCGCGGCCCCGCCCTGCAGTTCCCTGCCCATATAATCGCTCATCACAAAGCGGCTGCCGTCCGGACGGATGATCGCCGCATTGGCGCCGGTGCCCGCGCACAATACGGCGCCGTAGGGTTTTTGCGTGCCGGAGAACAGCGCGATCACGCAGTCGTTGTGCGCCTCCACCCGTTCCAGACCCAGTATCTTCCTGAGCGCGGCGCACACTTTTTCCTCGTCATCCGGATAGTCGATGCCGGTGATGCCCGCGACAACTTGGCCGATCTCTGCCAAGCTGACCGAAGCCTCCGCCAGCACGCGGCTCGCCAGACTCTCAACATGCGACAGGGCGGCGTCCAGGCCCACATCGGGGAAATAGGCCCCGTCAGCCGTCCCCCAGCCGCGGATCGCGCCCGTATCATCCATCAGCGCAACCGCGGTTTTGGTCCCTCCTTGGTCTATACCCAAAATATATCGCAAAAGAGGGAACCTCCTCCGTCAAAAGACAGTTTCCGCCGGGGCCGCCTGCTGCGGCCCCGGCTCGTCATGTTCGCGCGGGCCTTACGACCCGCTGTCCTTATCCGCCTGTATCTGCTGCAAAAGCTGATCCAGCTCGGGCGCGATGCGCGCACAGGCCGCCGCCGCGGTCTCGTTGCCCTCATACATGTCATTGAGTTCGTTATACAGCAAGTCGTGGATCTGGCCGGAGCCGGCGAGCAGATGCTCGACATCCTCCACGCCATGGGACAGCGCGCCCGTGATGGCGTTTTGCATATCGGTCTGATCCAGCCCCTGGCTGAAGTAGCTGTAATAGGCGTCCAGCGCATTTGTGTTGGCAGGCGGGTTGCCCTCTCCCTCGGTGACGACGGTTCTCTGGTTCTCCACCTGGGCCATGAAGGCGATGAACTGGAAGGCCTCATCCGGGTGCTTGGAGGCGCTGTTGATGCAGTAGGGGTCGGTGTAGAGCACCGAGCGCTGGTCGGGATTGGCCCCGATCGGGATCGCCGCGATGCCGACATGAAACGGACAATCGGGCACACTGTACATGATCCACGCGCCGCCCACGGTCATCGCGATGTTGCCGGTGATAAACGGATCGGCGTCGCTGTTGCCGCCCTGCAGGGAGATGATCTTCGACGGGGAAAGCGTGACCTTATCGACGTTCGCCGCATCCGCAATACCTTGGTACGCGGCGATAATCTTCGGATCGAGAATGTTGCTGGAGGTCGCGTAAGCCGGGTTGCTGGGATCCATGTTGAACAGCGGCATTCCGCTCAAATATTCGGGATCCTGAATCGGGCTACTGCCGCTCCAGTCCCAAAGCACCCCATATGTGCCCGGATTGCCGGCCATCACGTCTTTGGCTTTCTGCACCATGGAGTCAAAAGTCCAGGAGGCATCCGAGTAGTCGGAGGGCGGATAGGCCACGCCCGCTTTATCAAAGAGGTCTTTGTTGTAGAGCATCACGCTGGTGTAGGTGTTCAGCGGGACGCCGTAGGTTTTCCCGTTGACGACGCCCATATCCATGACATTCTGGGGGATGCCCAGCCCCACGCCGTCGAAGCCGTATTTTTGGATATAGGGGGTCATATCCATGACCATGCCCTGGGCGACAAAATCATAGAGCCCCATGATCTGCGCGTGGGTGAAGATATCCGGGCCGGTGCCCGAGGCGTTCATAGTCAGCAGTTTGGAGTCAAAATCGTCGTAGGGGGTGTTGATGATGTTCACCGTGATGTTCGGGTGCAGCGCGTGGAACTGATCCGCCAGTACGTTGAAATAGCCCTTGTCCGACGAACTCAGTGTCATGAGTGAGATCGTGACTGGCGTCTGGTCATCCGTCGGGCTGGGGCTGGGGACGGGGGCCGGCGTGCCGGTGTCGGCTGCCGCCGTGGTCGCGGGCGGCGCGGTCGTGGTGGTCGTGTTGTTCCCGCAGGCCGCGAACAGCCCCAGGCACATGGCAAGCGCGAGCAAGATGGCGAGCGTGGCGTTCCTCTTTTTCATTGATGGACTCTCCCTCCAAATTTGATTATCATTTCGAGCGGCGTCATCCTTTGATCCCGGTTGTGACAATGCCCTCGACGAAATACTTTTGGCAAAAAATGAACAGGATGATGGCTGGGAGTACCGTGATCGTAGCGGCGGCCATATTGAGATTCCAGGGCGGTATGCGGTATCTTGAACCCAGGCCGGACAAAAAAACAGGCAGTGTAAATAGTTTTTGATCGCTCAGATAGATGACGGGCGACAGCAGGTCGTCCCAGTTCCAGAGAAAGGAAAAGATCGCGACAACGGCCAGGGCGGTCTTGGAGAGCGGCACGGCGATATTCCAATAGCACCGAAACTCGCCGCAGCCGTCGATCCGCGCCGCGTCAAACAGCTCGTTGCTGATGGTGGAGAAAAATTGGCGCAGCAGAAAAATCATGTAAGCCGAACCGAAAAAAGCCGGCACAATGAGCGGCAGATAGGTGTTCACCCAGCGCAGCTTGTTGAACAGGATGTACTCGGGAATCATCACCGCCGGATAGGGGATCATCAGCGTGGCGATGACGATGAGGAACAGAACCCCCGACCCCTTTGTCTTATACCGAAAAAATCCGAACGCGACAAGAGATGAGGAGATCAAGGTGCCGACGACGACAAATACCGCGATAAACAAGCTGTTCAGGAAATAATGGAAATAGTTGAGATCGGTAAAAATTTTGACATAGTTCGAAAACTGCGGAATCGACGGAAACAGCCGCGGGGGGATCTGGAAGATTTCCGTTTGGGTTTTCAGCGCCGTCGTTATCATGATCACCACAGGGGTAAGCATAATGACGGAACAAACGATCAGCACAAATACGATCACCGTGGACATAACGCGGGTCTTTGTCTTGCTCCCGTAGCGCAGCCTGGTCTCACGGATCTTCTTTTCCCTCAAGTGTTTGCGCCCCCTTCGTAATGCACCATTTTGCTGGAGGATTTGATGATGAAAAGGGCCACCAGCATTGTGAAGAGCAGCAGCAGCCAAGCCATGGCCGAGGCATAGCCCATCTTGAAGTTCGCGAAGGCGTTTTTATAGAGGTAGTAGACATAGAAGGTCGTGGCGTAGGCCGGCCCCCCGTCTTTGGTCATGACAAAGGCCTGCGTAAACACCTGGAAGGAGTTGATGAGGCTGATGATGAGCTGAAACAGGAAGATCGGGGAGATCATCGGCAGCGTGACATGCCGAAAGCGCTGCCACCAGCCCGCGCCATCCAGCAGAGAGGCCTCTGTCAGCGATTGTGGGACTCCTTTCAGCGCGGCCAAAAACAGCACCATGCCTTCACCCACGCCCCAGAGGCTCATCAGGATCAAAGCGGGCACCGCCCAGACCTTGCTCCCCATCCATTGCGGCCCCTGGATCCCCACGAGACTCAGTAGATAATTGAGCACACCGTATTGGGGGTTTAAGATCCACATCCACAGCAGCGAGAGCGAGACGCCGGTCACCATGCTGGGCAGGTATAGGAAGGTGCGGAACATCCCTTTTAGCCGCATGCAGCTGTTCAGCAGCATGGCGAAACTCAGGGAGACCAGCAGTCCGAGCGGCACACTCACCAGGGTATAGTACAGCGTCTGTCTGATGGAGATGAAGAAGATTTTGTCCTGGAACAGGTTGATGAAATTCTGAAGGCCAATCCAGGTCGCCGGGTGCACCGCGTCATATTTGGTAAAGCTGAAGAACAGAGAGGCGATCAGCGGGTAGAGCGTGAACGCCAGAAACCCGACAATCCACGGCGCGATGAAAAGATAGAAGTATTTGCTTTGCTTTCGGCTGCTCATACCGGTATCCCCTATGGTGTAAATCGCTTTACAAAAAGGATACCGTATTTTGTCCGTTTTGTCAAGATACATTTGGGAGATATCCAAAAGTTTGGATTGTTTACATAAAAATTGATTGTAAATCGGTTGACATTCTTTTGTACATGTTTTATAATAATGACAATAACCGTATGCGAAGGAGGGACGCCATGGCGACCATCTCCGACATCGCGCGGGAGGCTCAGGTCTCCCGAGCGCTTGTCTCCCGGGTCTTAAACAACAGGCGGGGCGTAAGCCCGGAGAACAGGGAAAAAATTCTCGCTGTCATCAAGGATCGCAATTATACGCCCAATGCGCTGGCGCGCGCGCTGGTCAGCCAAAAGACACAGACCATCGGCGTGGTCATGGACGATCTCTGCGATAAATATTTCTTCGACCTCATCCGGGGCCTGCAGGACATGGGCGAGGAACTCGGGTACAATATCATTTTTTGCAGCGGCCGGGACAACCGGGAGGATAAATTCCGCTATGTGGACTATTTCGTGCGCGGCCGCGCCGACGGCTTGATCGCCTTCGGCAGCCGCCTGGCGGACGCTGAGGTGTTCAAAGGCATTGTCGAAAAAACCAGCCATTTTGTGCTGATTGAAGGCAACATATCCGGCTGTGAGCACAACAAAATTCAGCTCGACAATCTGGGCGGGGCCTACCGCGCGACCAGCCACCTGCTGGAGCGCGGCTATCGGAAAATCTGGCATGTGACGGGCGACATGGGTTACAATGTCACATTGGACAGGATGAACGGCTTCTTAAAGGCCATGCGCGACTACAGCGCCGCCGTGACCGAGGACAGCGTCATTCACGCCGATTTCGAGGAGGGGCTCGCCTGCCGGCGCGTCAGCGCGCTGATTCGGGAGGGAAAACTGCCGGACGCGTTTTTCGTCGGCGCGGACAAGACGGCCTACGGCGTGATCCGGGCGCTGCGGAATAACGGCCTCCGCGTGCCGGAGGATGTGGCGGTCATCGGCTTTGACGACGACCAGCCGGACACCCGGGACATGCTGTTTCCGATCCTGACCACCATGCGGCAGCCGCTGTATCAGATGGGCCGGGCCGGGGTGGATCTGCTGGTGCGCTCTATAGAAAATCCCGGAATGAAGCCGGAACACATCGTGTTTGAACCGGAATTTATCCTTGGGGAGACCTGCCCGTAATGACCACCCCCGGCGGCTGAAACGCCGCCGGGCCCCTCCAGGGGAGGGGAATTTTAGAGGTATGGAGGTTTTTCCTATGACCGACAGAGGTTTAAAAATCGCGACGATCGGCGGCGGCTCCAGCTATACGCCGGAGCTCATTGAGGGTTTTATCCGCCGAAACGCGGAATTGCCGGTGAGAGATATCTGGCTCGCGGACATCGAGGCCGGGGCGGAAAAGCTCAGGATCGTCAGCGAGCTGGCTCGGCGTATGGTAGAAAAGAGCGGCGCGGACATCCGTATCCACGCCACGCTGAATCGCGCCGAGGCGCTCAAGGACGCCGACTTCGTCACCACGCAGTTCCGGGTGGGACTGCTGGAGGCCAGGATCCGCGACGAGCGGATCCCCTTGCGCTACGGCGTCATCGGGCAGGAGACCACCGGGCCGGGCGGCTTCGCCAACGCGCTGCGGACCGTGCCGGTCATTTTGGACATCTGCGCCGATATGGAGCGCTGCTGTCCGGACGCGTTTCTGGTCAACTTCACCAATCCCTCCGGCATTGTGACCGAGGCCGCGCTCACCCGCAGCGGAATCAAAACCATCGGCCTGTGCAACTGTCCCATCGGCATGGTCAACGATGTGGCGAAGGCCTGCCATTGCCGCGCGGAAGACGTGTATTGCGATTTTATCGGCCTGAACCATCTCCTCTGGGCGCGGCGGGTTACGGCGGCCGGGCGCGACGTGACCGCGCAAATGGTCGGAGCCGCCGCCGGAGAGGACGCCCACGGCGTCATGGCCAACGTCCCTGAAATGCAGACCTCGGCGCGGTTTATGCGCTCGCTCGGCATGTTGCCGGTGGATTATCTGAAATATTACTATCTGACGCCCGAGATGCTGGCGGAGTGCGTCGAAGCCGAAAAGACAAAGGGCGTGCGCGGCGAGGTTGTAAAAAGAGTGGAGGAGGAGCTCTTCGCGCTCTATGCCGACCCGGCGCTCGCGGTCAAGCCCGCACAGCTGTCCGAGCGCGGCGGCGCGCACTACTCGGACGCGGCCTGTATGCTGATCGACTCCATCTATAACAACAAAGGCGACATTCAGACCGTGAACGTGCGAAACGGCGGGGCGAACCTGGATCTGCCGGAGGAGGCCGTGATCGAGCGCAACTGCGTGATCGACGCCGCGGGCGCGCACCCCATCGCGCTGGGGCATATGCCCCTCAAAATCCGGGGACTTGTGCAGCTGGTAAAAGCCTATGAGCAGCTCACCGTCGAGGCGGCCGTAAACGGCGACCGGGACGCCGCGCTGCAGGCGCTGACCATCCACCCGCTCGTCCCCTCCTCCTCCGTCGCGCAGAAATTGCTGGACGATATCCTCCTCGAAAACGCGGATTTCCTGCCGGCCTTTCGGTGACGGGACGCCCAGGTGGGCGTCCCCTACAACTCCCTGCCCTTATCCGATATAGGCGTCCTCCGCCTTGCACTGGAGGTATTTTAGGGCGGCAACGGTCTGCTCGTATGTAGACGTGTGTTCGAGGACGAGGCTGATCCCGTTGAAAAGGCCGTAATACAGGGACTTGTAATCCGTGCCCTCATCGCTTGGCGTTTCCCGGTCAATCGCAAAAAAGGCCTTTGAAATAAGCCCGGCCAGAACCTCCTCTTTCATAAGCACCTGTTCCGAATCCATTTTATCCACTCACTCGGTTTACTAAAATTAGGAGATACGGGTTTATTATACAGCAAATTACCCCTAATAGCAATTAAAACTTGCTATTAGGGTAATTTTTGCGGCCGGCGCTATTGACCGATTACCGTATATCTGCCGCTTTCCGGGAAAGCTTCGGGCCTGTGCGTCTTGATGATGTACCGGTTCTTGCCGTCGAAGCGGACGGAAACAGACTTCGTATAGTCCGTATCGCTCGGTTCCCGCTCGCTGATGATCAAACTGGCGCCGCAGGCCCGCATAGTTTCAAAGGTGGTCATGAAGCCGATTCCGCTGCCGCCCGCGCCGGCATGGGTGGTCACAGCCTCCGTTCCGAGCCGTGCCAAGGTGTCCGCTTCAAAGGGGACGCCGCTGTCGAACACCGTGAACGCGTAGGCGTCCCCCTCCAATCCGATCACCGCCATAACGCTGCGGAAAGGGTTGCCGCTCGCGCTGACGGCGGTCAGCGCGTCCTTGAGGTGGTCGCCGATCAGCGTCTCCAGCCTGCTCCGGTCAACGACATGTTCGGCCATATACGGAATGCTGCCGCTGACCGTGAGGTGAAACTCAATTTTGCCGGCGGCAAACAAGTCCGCGAAATACGAAAACATGTTGTCGATCGCGTTGATGTTCGTGGAGGGCAGGAGCCTTTTGCCTTTTATTTTGGAGAGCTCGTCCTGAAATTCACTCTGCAACTCCCGGGCGGCCTCCATCGCCTCCAGACGGTTGGTATATTTGTGGATCACCGTCTGCAAGGCCATGACTTTTTCGTTTAACCGCTCAATCTCCGCGTCCTTCGCGGCCAGCTCCCGCGTATAGTATTCGTCGCTGCGCTGCGCCATCCGCCGCTTTTGATACGCCCGGATGCCCCGCCTGACCCAGATAAAGATGCCAACGCCGATGATAAGGATACCGGCGATTAACAGGTATGCGGTAAAGGGGTCTAACTCATCACCAAGAGTTCTTGCCCAACTGACAAGAACCAAAACGATTCCGGTCAAAACCAACGCCACAATGACCGCGTATCGTTTAAACAGAAATGGGAATCCGTTTTGGAAGCGCCTAATCCGAAAAAGCAGGACGGCGAAAGAAAATTGAAAAATAAATGCAAGGGTATATATCAAAAGGTAAATTGGCTGATTAAAATTAAGTGTGGTTCCGAATACATGTCCACTGCTTACCATGGGGGCAAAGACAAGACCAGCAAAAAATATTGCTATATAATACAGAAAATAGCTGATTCCGAACGATAACAAGTATGCTGAAATAACTGTATCCAGTTTTAGCCTGGTTAACAGGAAGACAAAAATAATAGATATCACACATATGAATACTCTGAACAGCGGAAGCGGCATCCAAGATTGTCCTGCGGCGTATAAAGCGGCCCACAATACGCACCATAATATTATAATGAAGACTTTTCGACCTATCGGCGCGGTATATTGAACGGCTTTCATAAAAATGTAAAAAGAAGAGGCCAATAAGCCAAGCATTACGATGATATCGCCCAGAACAGAAAAAATGGGAACTACCCCCTTTCTGAACGATATATTACCATAAAAATGATAAAAATACAAGAAAAAGGCCGGCACAGCGCCGGCCTTTCTCGCATACTTCTTATGTTTTTCCAACCATTAAACGAATAAGCCAATCCCAAAAGGCCATATGTAATGCCCCCTTTTGCCATATTTCGCGATTTCTTGCGATTCGATGGCAAAAAGGTACCGCGCGGAGCAAAAAACTCCGAGCGGTGGGAGACCGTTGTTGACCGTGGTTAACCGTGGTTGACCGTGGCTAACCGTTGCTAACCGTGGTTGAGTGATGTTGCGTGATGTCAAAGCAGTCCCGGGTAGTCTCGAATTGAAACTATCCAGGGCTGCTGGGGGTCGATCCTATATGCTTCGGCGGATCTTATTCGCGTAATAATGGGTGAACTCGGTCGGCGTGGGGGCGCCGATGTCTCTGCGAACCGGGGCGGTGTAGAGCAGCTCCAAGGTATCAAGGTCGTTGTTCTGCCATGCGCTTTGGATCGCCGCCTGTATGTTGCGGACGATGTTGTTGTAGTGGGTCTTGTGTTTTACGGAGAGGTCATAAAATACCGTGTCGAACTCTTTCTTCTCCTTACCGATCAGCAGGAGTATCGCCTCTTGCAGAAGCTCCCGGCCTTTGAACCTCGGCGAGATGCCGATCGCGTTCAGTTCGGCGTCAATTCTCTGCGTGATGCGAATCCTCAGCTCTTCGGGCGTCTCCAATGTCCGGAGCTCGGGGGACAGGCCAACCTGCCGCGCGGATAAATACGGGCGCAGCTTGACCAGGTGATTCAGCACCATTTCAGGGCTGTACCCCGCCTGCTTCTTGCAAAATACCCATTCAACGCCATACGAGTAGAGGTGTTCCTGCATGAGCTCGGAGCGGTTGCGCGTCGTCACGACAACGATGGGGCGGACACTCAGCTCTGTTTTTTGAAGGGCCTCCAGAAAATCCAGCCCGGAGCCCGAGCCCCAGTTTAGTTCCAAATCCAGAATGACCGCCTCCGGCAGCTTGTCCTTCACATATTCCAGCCCCTCATCGCTGCGCCCGGTTACGCCTACAAAAGCGACGTCCGTCCTGCCGCCCGCGCGATCCGTGAATACCCTGCACGCGGCAATATCGTCCTCAATGAGGATCAAACGCATCGGTTTGTCATCTTCCATGGCTCGCGTCCCTCTCAACATCGCTCAACATCACTCAACATCATCCGCCGTCCACGCTTTTTTCCTGTGCCGCAAATGGTAAAATAAAATGTTAATTTATCATATGATATCAAAAATATGCGGTTTTTACAAGAGTTTCGCCGTTGTTTTGGCCGCGGACTATAAAAATTTAAGATTTGAGGGGTGTGTCCGGGATGACAAACGCGCAGATCATCGGGCAGAAGATCAAGTATTTCAGGAGGATGAACGCTCTGACGCAAAAGGAGCTGGCGGCGGAAATCGGCGTCGCGCCCTCGTACATCGCGAACATCGAGCAGGGCCAAAAGAGGATTAGCCTGGACAAGCTGGTTCATATCTGTAAACGGTTCAACCTCGGGCTGTCGGATCTGCTGCCGATGGAGGACGCCGGGGATTCGGACGCTAAGGAAAAATTGATCGGTGAAATCGCGGATGCGCTGAGAGCACTGGAGATGACGCAGATCAGTCTGATCCGGACGATGGTTTGCGCCTTAAAGGAAAACAGATAGCCTCCGCTTAACCTTTTTCTTGACATTGCGCGGATCATAGAATATAATATGTCCCGCGTCAAAAAATTCTGGAAAGGAGGGCAGGTCAAATGAAGTTCATGAGCGCCGCGGCACTGCAGATCGCTGGCTCCATCCATCTTTTACCCATGACCCGGCTCTCCGCTTCCTGTCGATAGCGGCAGTCTGTTCTGATTGCCATATCGCGGTTAGAGCCATGGGTCAAACCATGGCTTTTTTTATTTCTGTCGGAGGTACCTTTTCTCATGCGCTTCGTTTTACCCTATATAAAACAACATAAGAGACAATATATCCCGGCCATCCTGTTTCTGCTGATCTCCACGGGCCTCGATATGCTGAACCCGCTGCTGACGCGGAGCATCATCGACAACGTGATCGGCCAGGGACAGACCCAGCTGCTTTTCTCCGTATTGCTGGCGCTGCTGCTTGTCAGCCTGGGGCGCGCGGTCTCCGGATACGAGCGCGAGTATCTGTTTGACCGGGCCGCGTCCGGCCTGGCCGCCGACATGCGCCGGGATATTTTCCGCCATTTGAACACGCTCTCGGTCTCTTTTTTCGACAGCCGAAACACCGGGGAGCTCATGTCGCGGATCAAGGAGGACGTGGAAAACGTCATGTCTTCCACCGGATTTTGTGTGATGCTGCTGATCCAGCAGGGTTTTTATATCGTGATCCCCACCGCCATGCTGTTCACGCTGAATTGGAAACTCACGCTGCTCTATCTGCTCTTTCTGCCCCTCGTGATGTATTTGGCCTATGTACTGGAAAAAAAGCTGGGCGCGGTCTTTGAAAAAATCAGCGACCAGGCCGCCGTACTCAATACGACCGCGCAGGAGAACATCACCGGCGTGCGCCTCGTCCGCTCCATGGCCCGCGAGGATCACGAAGAGGAGAAGTTTGACAGGGAGAATGATCACAATTATCGGCTCAACCGTGAACAGGCGCGCATCTGGGCGGATCTAAACCCGGTGATCATGTTTTTGGCCAGCCTGATGACCATCCTCGTCATCACGGTGGGCGGCATTTTCGTCATCGGCGGGGACATGAGCGTCGGCACTTTGGTGGCGGTCAATGGCTACGGCGTCATGCTGGCCTGGCCCATGCAGGAGCTGGGCTGGCTGATCAATATGATGGCGCAGGCGCGGGCCTCCATCAAAAAGATCAAGGGACTGATGGACGAGACGCCCGAGGTGGTTCCGCCTGAAAATCCTTCGATCCCCGAACACGCCGTCGGCTCCGTCTCGTTCAAAGGCGTCGGTTTCCGGCGCGGAGAGGCGCGGATCCTGAAGGATATCTCGATAGAAATCCCCGCCGGACACACACTGGCCGTCATGGGATACACCGGCTCGGGAAAGACTTCACTCATCAACCTGCTGTGCCGGTACTATGACTGCAGCGAGGGTA
>Ga0209629_10001532_pt1 | contig 14780 bp, 3 predicted proteins | sample TergutCu122P5_FD_187286 | JGI IMG/M metagenome (GOLD analysis project Ga0209629, IMG submission 187286) | Cubitermes ugandensis P5 segment gut microbial communities from Kakamega Forest, Kenya - Cu122 P5 (SPAdes) (version 2) | ecosystem: Host-associated > Arthropoda: Insects > Digestive system >...
CTCTGGCCATTATCTCCGTAACCGTTCAACTTTGGATATAGGTGTTTTGGGTTATATCGGTATAGTTCAACATAAGGAACACTCTCCCGAAGTATTGCACATTCCTCCTGGGACACCCTGTATATAAACTGTGCCATATATGTACTCTTTGTACTCTCATCCGTTACGAGCGCCGATGTCAAATACAGTACTTAATATTGAAGGTTTAATTGGGGCATGCAAGAATGTGAGGAATAGGTCATAGGTTCATAATATTATTCATATTTAGTGCATTAAGCGCGTTGTTTAGATAATTCCAACCAATGAGTTGGAATTTATTATCATCATCATCGTCTCCTTTATGTAGGGTGTCCATACACTTATTCCCGAGACAAACCATGCCCCTAGGGATACATTGTTGCAGCTATGATATGATATGATATTCTGTCTTTGTTGTTTATGGTGCCTCTATTTCTAGTTCCTGCGTTGGCTCTTTTGTTCTTTTACGTTAACACTTTCCAAAGTATGTGTGCAGTGCCCAGTATGGCTGTTTTCTGTAGTTTCTTAACGTCATGGTTTCCAGGTATGTCGCTCACTTCTGAATGATTTTGAAATGGCCCCAGTCGCTCCAATTATTACTGGTATCATCCTTGCTTTTACATTCCACATGCACTGTATTTCTATTGTGAGGTCCTTATATCTTAAAATCGTCTCGACTTCTTTTTTAATCACACTTCTCTCTCCTGAGATTGCTACATCTATTAACGTGCATTATTATTATTATTATTATTATTATTATTATTGTTGTTGTTGTTGTTACTGCAATTGAGTTTTCACCCATTGGCAGTAGTCAAAACACAGTAAATACAAGTACACATAGTAAATACAAATACACTTAGTAAATACAAGTACACATTATTACCAAAACACTCACACAATTGTCAAAAAACCTAAACATAACAAAACGCACGAATACCCATGCCCACACATTACAAAACACATTAATTTAAAATAACCATTGTACAAAACACACACCAAATGAAATAGTCACATTACATTCAAGTACCCTTAGTATATGGTCACTCTAATGTACATGGTACTTTTGTCCCCAAGAATTTCATTGTGGCTCACTTCACTTCAAAACAAAATCGCTTCACATAAATTATGTCAGTTCACTCCACTTCACTTCACTTATTTACACTCAATTCCCTTTCTTGTAATTACAGTCTTAACCCTCTTTCTAAAAGATGCTAGTTGGTTTGGTAAGCCTGCAGCTAATTGGTTCCAGCTTTTAATGGTCCTATTTACAAAGGAATATTTACCAACATCTGTTCTTTGTTTCCTAGTCCTAATCTTCTGATCATGATTGTTCCTACCCAGGTAGCGTGGTTTCAGAAGTCTATCCTCTTTTGCCCTCCAAGCCCGTCCCCTGGTGCACGCCCAACCCGCCTCATTTATATTATTTGCAAATTTAGCCGCTCTCTTTTGCACCTGATTTAGAGTGCTTACCTGACCTTCTAAGTATGGATCCCAATACACCGCTCCATACTCAAGTATCGGCTTCACTAGTGCTGTATAAGCTAAATGTTTTGTGTTATTTCCCCTTTTGAGTATACACATTATGAAATGAAGAGCCTTCCATGCTCTTCATAGTGTGTAATTTACATGATCTGCCCAGTTTATATCGCTGCATATAATTATTCCTAAATATTTAAAGCTGCTTGCCTCTGGAATTAACTGATCCCCAAAATAATACCTTATTTGTTCCTTCACCCTAGCTTTTGTAAACCTTACTGCTTTATTTTGCCTGGATTGTTCTTCATTTTATTTTCTACTGTCCATTCCCCTAATCTAGTTAGGTCTGTGTGTAACTTATCAATGTCACTAATATCTGTTATTTTCCTCTGTATTATACAGTCATCTATGAACAGCCGTATAGTAAACTCGATATTCCTCAAAATATCATTAACATTATCAAGGAACAGTAGATGAACTAATATGCTCCCTTGCAGCACTCCTGAGGTTACTCTGACTTCCTCAGATAGTTGCCAGTCTACCCTAACTCTCTGCAAATGTCCCGTGAGAAATTCCTTTACCCATACAACTACCCTCAAGTTCACTCCGGTTGCCACAATTTTCATATGCAGCCTATCTTGTGGAGCTAAATCAAAAGCCTTTGAAAAATCTATTATTATCGCATCTGACCTGACTCCCTTGTCCAGTGAATCTGCAATATCATGACAAAATGTAACTACTGTACTTGACTTTCACATGAGTACCCTGTTCTAAAACCATGCTGACCCAATTGTATGAATAAATGTCATAGGATATCATGGGAAGGGCATGATGTTGGCAGTATTATTGGAGAGAGTTGCCACTGTCTGCGACCTCAGTTTTGGGATTAATCTTTGCAAATAAGTCCAATTGTATTGCCTAATATAGAGATGGAAAACTTCGGAGCAGAGTCCCTCGAGTGGAAGTTATGAGATGCTGAAGGTTAGTGAAATAAAACATAAATAACCTAACTGAATGACAAGTATGACGAAACATAATAATGATTTAATATAGTGACATGAATACAAGTGATATGTCTACTTTGAATTGCAGCGCAAATATAAGTGGCATATGTTTTGGTTTGTAGTCAGTCTGTTGGTACTCCCCCTTTTAATTAACATATCTGGGAATTAAGATTTTTATATGGCACTTGTAAGTACTGACAAGAAGGAACTATTGCAGATGTGGTTGTGCTCATCCACCTTGCAACAGATTGCAGTCTAGTGCCAAGCACATTTCAAGACTTAAGGTGTGGGATAAAATTTTTATTGTCATTCAACATAGAGATAACTGTTGGAGATGAGGTGTTAACTTCAAGCTATGGCTCTTCTACCTACTTCACTTTTTACACGTTTTTTCACATATGCATAAGAATCAGGAGACACTAGACATACTTTATGCCCATTAATAGATAAATAAGTGACTGAATAAATAAATAAAACATAAACTAAGTGATGACCTGACCTAAACTAACCTAACCTAAAGGCCAAAATGAACTTATTCCTGTCTTATAACAGAATTTTTTTGTAGGCCTATTATGTATAGGTATTTTACAGTGTTCCGTATCATTAAAATTTTCTGTCAGAAAATATTAGAGGAGAAATAGAGAACACTGGCATTGACGAAGAGAAGGAACTCTTGCCGTCATGGTGAACTTTTTCTCATAGGAACTAAAGGATAAATACCTCATCACTGTCCTGGAACAGGTATTAGTGCAATTATAATTTTTATATTTTATAAATAATAGATGTGTGAAATATGTGCCTTGTATTATTAAAGTTGGTGTTTCACTACATTGCATAATAAAACCTAGTGTTCACTAAGTAATATCAAGGTTACAATATTAAGAAGAAAGGAATTGGTAGGGCATGTAGCATGCATGATATGTTTCAGAAATTATGTGCTTTGTAGGTCAGAGAAATCAATGAGGAGAAAAGAGTATAAAGATAATTGCTTGCAGCTCAATGGAAGATATTAGTTGGGAGGCCTAGACATACACATGAGGCAATCCCTGGACACTCTGTGAGGGTTCCAGGAGGTTGAGGCTCCCAGATCTCAAGACAGTCAGCAAATGAAAGTTGTAAGGTTGCCAGCCCTACATACTGGCTGCATTAACCCCCCAGGAAATATTCCTGGTACTCATTTCTGTTAGAGGCTGAGTCGACCATAGGGCCATAGAGCGACCCGAAGAATTGTGTCAACAAAAAATTCCAGTGACACTATCAGAAATCGACACCATGACCTTCTGGCTTGTAGTGCAGTGGGTCAACAAACTGTGCCACTGTGTGCCTTTGAAAAATTATGCCAACAGCATGTGATGTTCCCATGTGGTCACCCATCTAAGTACTAACTGTGCCCCAGTTTGTTTAACTGCAGTAATGGGATAAGAACCGATGTTATCCGCTTGGTATAGCTGTTGAGGTGCCTAGGCATTGTTGGAAGACATTAACATCATCTTACATAAGGTGTGATGCTGATGGGATTGATCTGCTTCAAGGTGTGTGTAAACCCAGATAAACCTTCATTCTCTGTGTAATATGGGAAGCTTCTGTACTTGTTGGGCAAGTGCTTGCTTTACACGAAGGCAGTGCTGTGGGCTGTATGGCCAAGGAATTATTCATCAGTTTCTGGCAGGGAAAAGTTCTCATCGTCAAAGCATCCAGACAACTTCTGAGGCTGGCCCAGCCTCCTATTCAGTCCGAAATGAGCATAAAGTAGCTGGGCTAGGAAGCAAACCACTTATCTCCGTCCAGTGCCAAGCGTAAGAATGTGTGGAGCTGCATGTGCTGTACCTTCACACCCCTCTATACCCTCACTGTGTGGTGCTTAATGAAACATGGAGACAGTGTTACCTTACATGAAGTGTTTTCATATTAATGTGTTGTGATGCTTACTGCACAAAAGGTTGCGTGAAAAATAGGTGGATTACCATCTAAAATAATATACTTGTTCACAGGCAACAGTGACAAAATGCCATTCCAAGTAATAAAGAATGACCTTGTGGCTGTGATCTATGCACACTGTCATCTGGAACCTGAGTGACTTCAGATGTGAACTTGTAATTTGTATTACATTTTGTGTTCTTGTTTTTTGTGTTATTGTATAACACTGGACAGTGCTGCAGCTTTAGTGTATTTTTGTTGTGTGTACTGTGAAGAAAATACCATAATCAGAAATGAAATTTTTTATTTACATAATCATATTTATGGCATAAACATTTACTTCAAGTAGTGACAGATGTGTAATTTGAGGCAGTTGCTTCTACTTTGAAAACATTCAACACTGTAAGTAGTCTTGAGTGTGTGATTCTCCTTGTGATATTTTATTATAACTTTATAATTCATCATATGTGATCCTAAACTGTGTATGTATAATGATAATGTGATCCTAAACTGTGTATGTATACTGATAATATGATCCTAAACTGTGTATGTATACTGATGTGATCCTAAACTGTGTATGTATACTGATAATGTGATCCTAAACTGTGTATGTATACTGATAATGTGATCCTAAACTGTGTATGTATACTGATAATGTCTGTAAACAGGAAAAATTTCAGATCTCCTTTATTTTAAACATCCTGTTGTGATAATGTATAAAAGTGTAAAGAAATAAAGCATCAATCACAACAAAAAGTTTTATTTTTATAGAGATTTAGTGTGTTTTATAACATGTTTGGCCAACTTAGCCATCTTCAGGTAATACAACTGTGTATGAAATAAGTGGGAGGAAGTGATCAATATAAAGTATTATAAAAAGAAAAGAGATCTAATTTTTTACATAAAATGTAGTAATAAATCTATGTTATAGAAATAAACACTGAGTGGGAGGTATTGCAGCTATATGGAGTTCTATCTTTGCATTTTTTAGGTTATATCAGTATTAAGCAAGGTGCTCAGTTATGGTGTATAATATTATTTTATGATGATTTTGTAGAGTAGATTCATGGATTTAAGCTTTATCTTGAGTATATACTGGATGAATTACTATTATAGGATATATTTTCAGATATATAATGTTTTGAGTTATAAGCTGATTATATGGTGATTATATGGTGAAATGATTTTTGTATAGTCCTTGGAAATTTATATTAGTGATTTTACTGTGTTGTTTTTAAAACAATAAACAATCAACTTATCATAATACCCAGCAATCTTTCAATTCCTCCGTAATACAAACAAAATTTTCGTCTACATACTTCTCAGCAACATAACCACATTCCATACCTTCTAAAGTAGACCACAGTAACATCATTCCATTCTGCCCATGAATTATGTATGCTGTGGGGGCACATTGAGTTACAAGGAAGTCAGCTGTGCAATGTCATCCATATCACAACTTTCAACAGTGCATGACAATTTCATTTGTATTTCAGAAAGGTTTATAAATGTGTGTTGACAGGGTGTACTCAAAACATAAATATTAGGGCTGTAAGTATTCAAAGTTAAGTCAGCACAATTACATCACTAATTTTGAAGTAATTTAAAAAAAGTCATAATACAGTGAGGTATCTGATATTATATAATAAAACAGAAGCTGACCTGTTATACAAATAGAACAGCCACAAACCTACAAATAACTAATATTTTTATCCTTTTATTACACAAAATATTTGTGTACATTACAATGACTGTGGGGTAGGTTACCCGAACAAAGATCAGGCAGTGAAATCCTGCTCAGGGCATTGATATTCATATTTTTTGTGCTGTCCTGTGAAGATAGGGATATTATGATAAACCGATTCCCCAGCTAAGATTCAGGTTACGTGTATGTCAACGCTTTTTTTTATGAAACAAGCCACAGTGGCAAACGAAAAGACTAAATGGAAAAAATGTTCCCCTTCCACTCCCTGTACTCATATACATATACAGTAAGAATTCTTTTCTGTAAGTGTTTTTCTACAAAGATCACTTTGCATGTTAATGTGTTTATATAAGGCAGCCATGACAGCATAATCGGTACATTGACTAGGCTACAGGTTGGAAATCTGAGGTTTGAATTTTGGCAAAGGCAAGACATTTTTGTTATCCTGAAAACATCCAGACCAGCTCTGGGGTCCACCCAGCCTCCAGTTCAGTGGATACTGGAGACTTCTTCCTTGGGGGAAAGTGACCAGGGCATGGGGTTGACCACTCAGCTCCACCTAGTGCAAAGGTTAAGAAGGAGGTGGAGCTATACCTCCACTCCTATATGCCTTCCTGGCAATCCAGGGACAATTGTACCTCTATGGGTTTATATAGTCCAGTCCACTGCACTGGTTAGCAACTATCAGCATATCACAACAAAACATAACTGCAGTTACATCTAATACAAAATGTAATTTCTGGCAGTTACACTTTCTGAACACCAAATGTATTGGTTACACTGCCACAACTCAACCACCAAAGCCTTGTCTGAAAATAAGGTTGTAATTAAGGATGCAATTGCTTCCAAGCACACATCCTCTACCTTCTACTCTTCACCAGGTTTCTAAATTGCAGAATTATTTTTGGATTATAAAATCTGTAGAATGTGCACCTATTACACTAACTTCATGAAGTGAAGTCCTGCTTATGAAGTTTAGAGTGGCTACAGTACATCAAATGGAATCTGAAGGCTTGTTGACTATTTATATCTTCTGGGGTATGCCATCATGTTAATTGGGAAAAAGTTCCCAACATTTCAGAGGAATACACTGCCTCCATATTCAGGATTTATGCAGTTCACAAATAGTGCTGCAAGCTCCTCTGAAACATCAGTTAGCTATTTATCAAATGATAAGACACCATAGCCCAGAAGCTGTGAATCTCATCAACAATGCAATGACAACCTCAAGTCTTGCACTTCATCACTTTATTCAAAAAAGCTCACTCTGTATAAGTAGGGCACAAATAATGTAATCCAACATAACACTTTTACTTTCATCATATATTTATTGCAAAAGGTGTTCAAACAGCAGAAGTTAAATCATCAAACTAATAATAACATATAGTAATAAGACACAATATAATGAAACTGTTTAAAACAAAATCTGACTGTGTGTTCAGTCAACCCCAGAAGCTGAAGCATGAAAGTATCATAACTCATGGTAACAAGATATAGTTAAATTATGTAAAATGAAATTTGAAGAAAAAATTAAAACAATTAAAATGTTATAACCAACTGTTGCAAATCTTCTGTCAGTCTTATGTGAATGCCAACAACTATCCAGCATGTGATGTTGGATACATTTTCTGTACCTCCAGGTTAGCAAATATGCCAATGAATACCACAACAGTGCATGACAAGCTCTTATGGAAGCTGTGCACAATTTCTCTAACTATGCATGATTATTTAGCACCTTCTTCGCCCATGCCACTCAAGAAGATACATACACAGCATCCACAGAAGTAAGCGACCAGTGAAATTTGCTGTGATTAAGCAAAGAAAATTATTCACTTCAATCAACATGAATGGACCTAGAAACAAGGATAATTTTAAAAAATAAATTGGGTTTATGATGACATACACACTCCAAATTTAGTTAAAGTGAACTGGTAATTTGTACTAATGTATGTACACGAAGAAACATAAAGTACCTTTCAAATATTTCTCATTCTAACATTACTACTACTGCTTTATGAAAAAGGAGAACATATTCATGAATCATATCAACATTTGGAAGTGTGATAAGATCATGCAAAGCTTTGTGGTATTGGGCATAAAGTTTACTTAGATAGGGTCTCTTGTTGCTCAGGAAATCCTGATCACACAAGAGAATATGAGCAAAAACAACAGCTACTACTGTCCAATATGTCCTGGACATCTGTAACTTTCTAGTTACAGGCTATGTATGTTCTGGGGTGGGGGATGAAATTGTCTGATATGACTCCTCTGGCAGCTAGTGAATAACACAGTATTGTTACTGACAGCATGCATTAAGTGCTGACACACACAGTAGAAACATGGTGCATTAAAGATATGTTTTGCAGAACCTTCCTCAGCATATACACTCATGTCAGTAAACAGTGACAATAATAGTTCTCCAAAAGTAATGCTTTTTATTTTAGCCATTTTTTTTTTAATTTTCAACAAAATGCAACATACCACACAGATATTAAGCAGCTCAACAGTTAATATCTCAGAATTTCAGAAGTATGGTACCACAGTACACGCAAGTCTTTTCACACATTTCTGCTGAAGTCATTCGCAGAATGGCATAAAGACTATTAACAGCACTCCCCCTCCCCCCTACAATCAACATATAAATGTTGGCTTTGCAGTTAATATGTGATGATGAATTTAGAGGAGTGAGACCAGACAAATTCATGCAATTCAAGTACCCACAAAATGTCTAGCAACATTAAAAAGAACGTGCTTTCCTATGCAAAACCTCCAGTTGTGGATTTCAAGAAAGACATTAAAGACAGCTTTGTTCAAATGCTCTCCACCCCTTCCTTCTCCAAAGCAGTTAGGATTCTAAATATACTATTGCTCACATGCATCAATTGGTACCCTCTATTTTGTACTTGCAACTCTTTAAATAACTTCAACAATCTTAAATCTATCAAAATTCATTTCCATCCTATATGACCAAGAGAAAAATTACACAAAAACATGAAATGAATTGTTCAAAAGTTATTTTGCCTTTCTCCCTCCCTTAGAGCATGTGCACAGTTTTAACAGCAGTATGTAAACTCTTTGTAACAAAATATAACAAACTGCTATTAGTTAACTGCTTTGTGGTATGCGGAATTCTGTCCTAACCAATTCTAAGTGTTTCACGGATGCATTAAAGCAATGGAAGTATAATCAACTATGTCAGCAACAGATAGTGAGTTGCCTTCAGGTGTTCCTTCCCCATCACACTCATGTGCTTCCATAACTGCTGCTTGTGGTTGATGAGATCCAAACTCCTCATCAGAAATACCCCTTGCAATGCTACCAGGCACAATCTTCTCAGCATGAGGCAACTTTGGTGTAAGTGGACGACTTTCTTCCTTGGCTTCACCTCTGGTAATACTTCCAGGAACAATTCTGTCATTATGAGTTAACTTTGGGCTGGACACATTCCTTTGCCAAGACTCATCACATGACAACACTCTGTGTAAAATTCTGCTTGAACGTGACACTAATGGTGTTGATGGTGCACTTTTTGTTCCACCCTGTCCATCTGTAACAGCTAGTCTGCTCTGTGAAATGCAACCAGGCACAATCTTTTCATCATGCATTAATTTGGGGGAAGGAGACCTTGGAACTGCAACCAGTAGTTCTTCTCTGGACAGTACTCTGCTTATACTAGCTGGCAATATCTTCTCAGAGTGCAAATCCACAAGGGTTTTACTTACTACTTTTTCAGGTGTTTTTATTTCTATATTTATTTCCCTAACAAGTGTTTCTGTATGCTGAGTTCCTTGAAGATATGATTCTGGAGACTGAATCTGAACATTCTCTTCGAACACTTTGTCTTTTTGATGTTCAACCTTAGTCTCTGTAACTGTATACATATTAAGGGACTGTAATGTTGCATCTTTTGTACTTTCTTTGGTAGCATCTACTTCAATAAACTCTGCAGATGTAGTCAGTTTCGATTCTTCAACTTGTTGTGACGTGAAGTCCCCGCAACATGCATCTTCAGTGTTACTTATTTTTACATCATGAACTGTAGTCTCTACATCATCAACATTAACTTTACCTCCATTATGATGCTTGTTACTTTCTTTATTGTATTCAATGAAACTCGTAATATTTTCTGTACTATCTTTCCACTTTTCTTCCATTTTACCCTGACCATTTTCATATAGCATTTTGTCTCCAGTTTCTCTACCTTGCATTCCTGATGTATCTAGCTCGTTAATACCCTCAAAATGTTTAATATTACAGTCCTTCTCTACCTCTTCACCGTGCTCAACACCACCATCTTCCAATATTGCTCCTTGCTCATTAAAAACAAAGCACTCATTTCTCACATCTGGACATGTTTCCATCACAGTTTCACTTCCAGATGCTGATTGTTCCACCTTTTTTCTTTCAGTAACCTTAATAAGTTCTTCCTCTACATTTTGTCCTTCATACCACATATTTACAAGAGTTGGATTCCCATCTTTGATTATCTCAATTTCAAACATTTTAGCAGTTCCATCAACAATATCCTTAAATGCATCATTCACAATTTCTGCCTGTTCCAATGCGTCATTAGAAATGGATAGAGAGCACTTTCTTGCTAAGGGCGGGATATCTTTAAGTTCATGAGGAAGTTGTCGAAGTTCTGGAGAGACAGCTGTATTCCCGTAGTCTACGTACAAGACTTCCACACAGTCTTCATTGTGAGACAAGATACGTGCCCGATACCAGTTACCACCTTCAGGAAACTGTGCCACACACAAGACACCTTCATCAATGTCATTCAGAATGGGAAGGCCCTCTGATTCATTAAGTTTACTGGTAACTTCTTCCAAATGTGAATATGATTCCTCAAGCTGAATCCAGAATTCTGATGGTGAGATTACATGACTGACACATGCATATAATTTGCATGGTTGGACATATACAGTGGATACTTCATCTACGTCTGTACATAAATTCACTAATTCTTCTTCCATTCTCTGCCCCCTGTTACATAAACTCACCACAGCAGTATCTCCTTCTTCCAAAATCATAACTTGAAACTGTGTATTGCCATCTCCAACTCTTTCAATAAACTTCTCTTGTGCTGCTGTGGACCAATCCTTCACACCCTTGAGTAGAGGCAATGAACAACATTTTGCCAGTGGAGGCATGGTTAACAAATCCTCAGGCAATCTCCTTAATTCTGTTGAGGCTGAACGGTTTCCATAATCAAAGAAAAGCACTTCCACTCCATCTGTGACCTGTACTACCCTGGCCCTATACCAACACCCATCTGTGAACTCTGCTGCACACACTGCCCCTTCAACAACTTCAGCCAATAGTGGGAAATTTTTGGCTTCAAGTAGTCTGTTTTCCATCTCTTCAATGTAACTTGTATCAGATTCATACTGAATCCAGAATTCTGCTGGGGAAGTAATGTGACTCACAAACACAGAAGAAACATCAGAAGTTTCTGTATCTACAGTATACCTTTCTTCTGTAACTTGAATATCTACATGAGCAGTAGCTTCCTCTATGACTTGTGTACTTACAGAACGAATCTGTTCTCTAATGTCTTCATCTAAAGCAGAATTCTGTTTTGACTGCTGGGTATCTGTGGCTAATCCTTCTTTAACAAGAGTCATCAAGACACTGTTCTTGTCAGGTGAGATAAGATCTACATGCTTTACCTCCCCATCACTAAAGACATGGACTGTCACTGGCTCTTCAGTACCTCCCACTAGAGCTTCCATCATCTCAGTAGCCCCATCATGAAACATATATGCTTCATTACTTCCAATCAGAGAACACCTCTCTGCATATCCTGGAAGGCCTTGCATTTTTTCTGGAAGAGGCTTCAGACTTTCAGAACTGATATCAATAACTTCAGCATTTCCATAATCAATAAAACGCAGAGTTACTAAGGACGAGTTGATTTCAAGTACATGAGCCCTGTACCATGCCTCATCATACATACCAAGACACAATGTTCCAGTTGGTGGGACTGATGACATATTTTCTAAAATGTTTGCAGCCCCCTGCAACTCATTCTGAAATGTTAATATTTCTTGGGAGTCCTCAGCTCTCTGTACCCAGAAGCTACATGGTGAGTCAATATGTGACACAAAGACAGCATTGTCAGTTCCTGCCTTCAGCTCAGATTTAAAGAAGTGGGCTTCAAATACCTTAACAAGACCTGAATCCAACAGATTTTTGCTGATACTTGCCCCATCTACAAACAAATCAACCAGCCACTTGTCCTCCTTTTTCAAGCCAAACACTGCAGTGCATTCTTTATCAGCTGTTAATTCCAACAACTGAGATGTGATTTGTTCACTTTGAACAAACTCAACTGCTAACGCAGTACAGACAGCTTGTGCATGTGGGGTGAAAAAAGAAGCATCCAGTTCCTTCACATCAGCAGCTGGAATTGTTTCTGAGTTTCCATAATCAATGAAGAGCACAGTGTAAGTAGCATCACTGACATTCACAGCCAAAATTCTTCCCCTGTACCACTGTCCATCACTGACTGACTTAGCAGCACATAGCTTATTCTCAGTGACCTCCAGGTCCATACCTTTTCCTTCAGCTACGTAGAATGTGTACATTTCCTCAAGAAGCTCAGCAATAGTACTGGCATCACAAACTCTTTGTAGCCAAATAGAATCCGGTCCTTCAACATGGGACACCCACACCTTCATCTGTTTTGACATCACAGGTAAAGGACAAAGTGGATCTACTTCAAAAGATGGTTCAGCATCAATGTTTTCCAACAGATTTACTTTCCTGCCTTCTACATTGAACACAGTCACAAACAACCTGTAAGGAAAAACAATCTTGATACAATATCCAATATGCTACGTCCAGTCATCATTGGTTTGTATTGTGGTTCTGGTAAGGTCTTTGCTAGGTGCACGGATTCTCAATACAAAGATATTTCAGTAACCAAAATGTTGATTAAAAGCAAGACAGCCATATGTATTGGCTTGCCACCAAAGCCATCATCAGATGGTTCATAAAGAAGGTTTATGAAAATCAGTCATGCAGCTGCAAGTAGTAAGGGACACATAACCGCAAAATCTGGAAGTTAAAGGGGATGGTTCCAAATTCCCTGACATTCATACCCAGTTTTATAAAATTTGTCATGTGATTAAAAATGTTGAGATTTTTTAAGGTTTATAAAATGGTGACCATAAAGATTAGGGTCTTCAGGGTTTGATCTACACTGAAGACAGAAACACCGTGTTTGTCTGAAATGTTGGTAACCATCTGAACTTGCATGACATTGTGACTCAGAAGACACATATAAAAGATAAGTTAATGACTCTTACCTTGCTCTGTCAACAGACTCCACTCTCAGTATGACATCCATGTCTGGAGCAATCATTAAATCCATGCTGCTGGAAACATGGCATTCTACAGCCTGTGGCTGTAATTTAGCAAGTGCAGGGGGAATGACCAGCACCTGGGAAGAGTCACAGTCCTGATAGATACAAATCATTGTAAAAGCCCACAGATTTAGAAAAAAAATTATATATGATAAAACATGCTGTACAATGACACATACAACAATTCAGTAGTTCACAAACTCAGGGAAGAAAATCAATACTAACAACGTGAGCTCCAGACATGGCAGTTGGGAGAGAACACCGAGAACTTTAAATTAACTTCACTAAATTAGCACTTGTCTCTTTTTGTAATACACTTCCAAAGAAATTAATAAAATAGTTTTTGCAGAAGGGCCATGGGAAGTGATTCACAGTGTGAGCAACTTCAAGAAATCTGGGTGGCACGATTTCTTAAAATTTCGGAGATGTACAAAAGGCTGCAGATATACTTTTTAAAATTTTATAAAAAAGCCATTAAAGGCCAGGCTCTGTTTCAGGACTTTTTCTGTTGCTACTCGTCTGGTCAACTGCTGTTCATGTTCAAATTCTTTTATGCATTTCTGTGTTCAGTCAACCTCCCCATGACATAGCAGTATGCAGTGACTCTAATATGAGTTCTGGGCATAATGGTCTAGTCCAGCATGCCATGATCAATCCCACTAATCCCCACAGTGGACAAGAGAAGATGGTATTCTAATATTGTAGTTCCCAGCATCTGAATGTTCAGAAGTTGTCCTACACAAGAAGTTCTAATTGTATGAGGTCTTCTGGAAAACTTTTTACTACAGTTCCACAGTATTTTACAAATCTTAGCAGCCCTCTTAGTGCAGACTGTTATTCTGTTAAGTTCAGTATCTTAAGAGAAATGTAGCTGTTCCTCTTTCCAGAAATTTCCAAGTTCCTGAGGTTAGGTACTTTTGACAAAGTTTGTTTATAACAAGTACTTTTTAAAATCTAAAACAGCTACTTTTATGTTATACATATCATTATATGTTAACTGTTAAGACAAGCTTCACACAATATAACCAACATATGCTCTAATGTTAAAATTATATTTTGGTAGCCAACACATTGTTGTATCCGACGATCACAGTGTGATTAACACACGCGATTGGCAGCGATTAACGCGTCGATCGGTCAGGTACAGTCAGAAGATATGCCGAGCGGGAGCAAAGGTGATGTCGGGTTTGTGGGTGAGTCTTGACAAATACACGTAGCAACGTCAGACTAAGTTTATTGTGCAGAATCAGTAGGCAGGAGCTAGCCTGCGCGACGTTTGAGGACTCAGAG
>Ga0209629_10001533_pt1 | contig 14778 bp, 10 predicted proteins | sample TergutCu122P5_FD_187286 | JGI IMG/M metagenome (GOLD analysis project Ga0209629, IMG submission 187286) | Cubitermes ugandensis P5 segment gut microbial communities from Kakamega Forest, Kenya - Cu122 P5 (SPAdes) (version 2) | ecosystem: Host-associated > Arthropoda: Insects > Digestive system...
TAACGCGGCGCTCAACGCCGTTCTGGCGTCGCCGGCGTCGCTTGTCGTGGGCGTCAAGTCGATGGCGGCCAAGATCGGCAAGCCTTTGGCCATCCCGTACACCTGGGACGGAGGCGGCGCGGTGTCGTTTACCACATCCAACGCGGCCGTCTGCGGCGTCAGCCAGGCCGGGACGCTGGCCCCGCTCAAGGCGGGCGTCGCGGTTATCACCGTGACCGCGCCCGACGGGACAAAGGCAGTGTTTGCCGTCACGGTGACGGCGTAGACGGCGTAATCCGAAGAGCGGCGAACTGAGTTAAAAAAAGTACATAAAAGGGGACAGAGAACCGGGGAAAGACGCGAAGCGCGCGTCTCGACGGTTCTCTGTCCCCTTTCACTCATTTCCGCAGGAGATTTTCATCACAGGTTCTCGTTATACACCGCTCGTACCCACGAGATGCTGTACATTTATCGGCAGTTTATTGAATACCCTGACGTCCGGTCCGAATTTGCCCAGCGTTTTTTCCACGACGAGGTAGTCCAGGCCGGGGATCACAATATCATCCCATTTATTGCCAACTCCTCTTATCGCTACGTCCAGCATCGTAACAATCTGCCGGCCCAGCGGCTCATTCGAATTCAGGGTGATCGCTCCGAAAAACTCCTGACATTCCGTGTAGCCCGAATTGTGCGTTCCGGTATACGGCTTTTGTTTTACAAGGTCGATATGCCTGCCGACCATCTTTGAAACTTCTTCCTCACGCGATTTGAAATAATCTGTCAGCGCCTGTTCCTGCAATCTTGCCGGCAGATTGTTTTTCGCGACGTCAATATAGGCGTCAAGCCCGCACTTAAAGGCTTCTTCAACAAAATCGAACCAAAACTTCTGCGCCGGGGTGATTTCATCATGACGGCCGGCGGCAACAACCGAGACGCGTTCACACGCCGTCAGTCCGTCACGCTTTGGCGCCACGCCGACGTGAACGATATCGTTTTCCCTGATCCGCCTGTTCAGCGCCTTGCCTATGAGTGTCCGATTGGCGTCGCCGGATGTCACCATTATATCGAACCCCATGTCTTCAACGCCAAGCTCGCAGGCAATCGCATAACCCCATTGGGCGACCTGAGTTTCGTACATGCCCGGCCTGAGCACGGAGAGCATTCCCTCGATCATGACGTCGGCAATGAGGCTGGCCTCCCCGATAAGACGCATCTCGTCGTCGGATTTTTCATACTTAACTTTATAATAAACTTCCTGCGCGTCCACGACATTTTCTTCGCCTTCCGCATATTCGCGCAGAAATTCAAAGATACTCACGGGAATCACTGCGCGGGGCGTCAAAAGCGCGATCTTTTCGGGCTTTTTGCCGCACGCTTCTTCAATAACATCCTCGATTCTCTCGGCGTCAATGGGATAATCCTCATCCGCCAGCTTGAGCATTTCAACCTTGCTGACGACGCACCCGGAGCGCGGCGCCATTTGTTCGGCGATATATCCGCCTTCCAGGCCCGCAAGTATGAAAAACCCGTTTTTGCCAATAACCCCGGCGACAGGTTCGATCGAAATATTCGTGTTGCCGCCAAGGTATGGCACGTCGCCGCAATAATGCTCGTCGGAGTATACGATCCCGCACTCCAGCCCGGCATCCTTTAACGCGTCCATGACCCTTCGCCGCCGTGTTACAAATTCTTCTTTTTGGATCCTGAAATCCTTATCAAAGGACGGGGCTTTACTCAGAACAGAGGCGATCCCCTCCGCTTGCTTTAACCACCCTGAAAAACCGCTCATGACTTATCCTCCCCAAAAAACAAAATAACCTAAATCCTGTGAAGCTGAGCGTTTATCAACTCGATCAGGCGCGTTTTTTCCCACGCCTTTGGGCAAAAAACATACTCCTTGCCGTTGCGCATGACAATCTGGACGCCGTTCGGGATGGCAATCGCCACGTTCACAATTTTTACGGCGGCGATTTCGTCCATAGGCATGACGATTGCGTCATCCATCATATTTATCATGCCGGGGCGAAATTCCACGCGATCGCTGTATACGTCGAGCTTCCCGGCGGTTATAAGACCGCCGGTGAGCAGCCTGAAACCGGAGCCCTGAACCGTGACGCTGAACGTGTCGAGCTTGTTGAAGGATCTGCCCGCGTCGGGCCGCCTCGGCGGCGTTGGGACGGTTCCGACGACCCCGCTGACCGCCGGTTTGGAAAACGATATCGAATTCGGGCTGTTGACCGGGGCCGCAACGCCTGTATTAGGCATGGCGTTTCCGGCTTGCGGTTGCTTTGCCCCGCAGTTCGGGCAGAACTTTGTTCCGCGCACGGTTTTCGCGCCGCATGAAGCGCAGAATCCCGTTTCCGGAACCGCCGCGGTTTCGGCCTGGCTTTGCAGCGGTTCCCCGCATTTTTCGCAGAAGTATTCGCCGTCCGGCGCTTCAGTCTTGCAGTTTTTGCATATTAGCATAAAATAAACCTCGCTTATATCATTTCGAGTAATCTTTTTAAGTCTTTTTTCAGGTTTTCGAGTGAATTTAACGCTTCTCGGCGTTCCGATTCGCTCCGTTTGGAAATATCCTGCGCCTGCTTTATCGCGCCGACCGATTCGTCCAGCTTTTTCCGGAAAGATTCCTCAAGCTGCTTATCCGCGAAATCGTTGAAACCCGCGTACATTTTGTTTAATTGAAGCATGACCTGCTGAGTTACCTGGGAATAGTTGCTCAATATATTATCCGTGTAATTATCCGCGCGCTTGGGGGCGTTTTTGGATTTTGCGAACCCGAGGACGGCCTGCCCGATCAGCGTGAACAGACCAAGTTCCGGCAGCGCCCCGCTGCTGACGATAACGTCGGCGGTCATCATGGCCGTGTCGTAAGGCGTCCATTTTATTGCGGGCGCGACGGAGGCTATATTACGGTTTAAGGCTTTCTGGGCGGCGCTGTCCCAGACCGCGCGGATGCTTTCGTCGATCATGCCGGACAGCCTGCGCGAGTGCGTCTCTCCGCACTGGATAAGGGCGTCCCGCACCATGTCGATGAAATAAAACTGGAAATGCTTTTCAAGCTGCTCCAAAGAAAAAGAATTGGATTTTTGTATCTCGCCTTTAAGCCGTTCCATAAAAGCGGTCATCCAACTCTCGGCTTCCCTCCGCATTTCCGCGACATCTACGTGGATTTTCGCCTTCTGCGCGTCGATCTTGCGGACAAGCTCGGAATTCTGGTTTTCGTAATCCCCGAGTATTTTAGTGTAATTTCCGGCTTCAATGTCAAGCGCGGCCTCAAGCATTGCGATTTTTGAATCCGCTTCGGTAAAAATGTTCCTTAGCATAAAGTTTAGCTTTTCAACCTGAATAATGTCTTTGCGGTCGAGTATCTGCGAATTTATTGCCGAACGCAGCTCGTCAAAGGACGCTTCCAGCATGGGCGAAAGGCTTTCATTCGGGCGTTCCAAGCCTTTCATGCGGCAGACTTCGTCGAGGGAGCTTACAGGATATATATAGCTCTGCGTAAAAATGCGGTCGATGCGGTCGCGGATAAGCGAGGTCACCCGTTCCGCCTCATCCTGGCTTTCGAGGCAGTCGCACATATTGACGACCACGAAAAGTTTGGAAGCGTTCTGCGGCAGGACGGCGGCGCACAAAAACGCCTGTTCAGCCTCCGAAAGCGGAGAAAGCGCGGAAACGACGTAAATCACCGCGTCGGCGTATAAAATATAATCCCGCACCTGATTGTCAAACTGTTTTAAAATATCGCCTATGCCCGGGGTGTCCACGACACGCACATCTTTCAATATTTCGAGAGGTATTTTTATGTCGAGATAACTTATGGCTGACGGCAGCTTCGGTATGATCTTTTCCAGATTCTCGCGCCTCATGTCGTCATATGTAAACGCGACCTTGCGGTTGGTTTTCAACACCGCCTCAACCGAGCGCTCCTCGCCCCAGGTTATGCGGTTTATTGTGGCCGTTTCCGGCGTAACGTTGGCGTGGACGGCGTCCTCGCCCAGCAACGCGTTGACGAACGTGGATTTGCCGCGTTTGAAATCGCCGATAACCACTATATTAAACGTGTCGTTCAGCCTGTATTTGACTTCGGCGGAGGATTTGCGCAGCCATTCGGAAAACTCCGCGCCCATGACGCTTCTGGTCCCCGAGTCGGAGCGGATCACATCCAGCTCGTCAAGGACTTCAGACAGCGCTTTTTGCGTGGCTTCCACGTCGGCCACAAGCCTTTCCTCGTAAAATTGCTCGCTTATCACGTTGTTTTCTGTGCTCCCGATCATTTCCCCGCCCCCTTCTCTGTTTTTTTGGCGTTTCTGAATACCGAAATGAACTCACGGCATTTTTTGTCGACCATAATTTTAGGCTGGACGGTCATGTCCGGGGTTTTCCATTCCGGCCGCCATTTGTAAAGGGTTTCGCAGCGGGCGAAAAGTTTTTGCGCCAAAAGCCTCTTATGCGTGACGGGATGGGTGTTGAACGCCTCGAGCATACGCCCCGGGGTCGTCTGCGTATCGTCTATCTGGCGGATATATTCCTCGATATTTATATTCGCCAAAGCCTTTGCGCCGCCGAAGCTGAACTTCGCCATGGCCGTGCTCGCGTCCGTTATGTCGTCGGCGTTTATCATCCCCGCCCTGTCGCAGGTGATCTCCGCGCATCTCGACCAATCCTGGAAAAGCACGCGCACCCCGACCGTGAAGAGGCTTATGAAAGCCTGCATACCGGGGATAAGCGACTGCGCCGCCCCCGTACCGAGAGCGAGTATGATTTCGCTCGCCATTCTGTAAATGACATGATTGTTATGGATATGCCCGCATTCATGCCCGATTATAGTTTTAAGCTCTCCGGGAGTCATAACGTCCACAAGGCTGCTGTGGACGACTATGACGGGTTCCGCGTCGTCAAAGGCGTAAGCGGAGGCGTTAAGGTACGGGTCGTATTTGACATAGATTTTCGGCACGCCGATTCCAAGCCGCCTGGCGCATTCCTCGCCTGTTTCGTAGATTTCCGGGTATTGGTTCGGTCCGGTTTGCACGCATTCCAAATTAAGCTGCTGGCGTATCAGCGGCATACGGGTTTTCATTATATAATTGAAAAATTTGTACATCATTGGCACGGCGTCGATTTTGCGCCTCATTTCCACGTCGAGGTCGAAGGCGTAATCCGGGATGCCTTTTTCCATGTGCGCCTTGAAAGTCTTTTCCCGGGCGGATATATATTTTTGCAGGCTTATATCCACAGATTCGGTTGGGTTCATATTATAAGCTGTCATTTTACGCCTCCGCCGCTAACATATTGTTAAGCTTTTCGGCCTCGTCAAGCATTGCGCGGCATTCCGCCGCCATTGCCGCCAGATGCTCCTGTTCATGCTCCCCGGAAACTTTGTCTTCCGCGAGCTGGGACTGCACCGAGGATAATGTCTGTTCCGTGTCGCGCAGAACGGTTTCCGTATCGCGCTCCACGTTTTCCTTTAACTGCCCGTAGGCGTTGTTGACCTGGGTGCGCACCTGCTCCACGAAATCGCCGTTTTTGCGGAGTTCCTCGATTTGCTCCCGCACCGCCGCCGCGAAGGATTCCTTGAATTTAGGCACCGCGTCGCGGTTAAAGAATTTTTTCAGCGCGAATTTGGATGAAAACACCGAAGCCACCGCCGCCATCCCGCCGACTACCAATAACGCCGGGCCCGCGAGGGTCAAGCCTATCGCGCTCGCCACCATGCCTATCCCGACCGCCGTGCCCACGGCCCCGACCGCGCCCGCCGCGCCGCCCGCAAGCGCGCCCTTCCATCCGCCCTGCTTATAGCCCATGTAAATACCGCCGAGCCCGAAGCCGCCGAGCCAGGAAATGGCGCTCCCGATGGCCAGGTCCTTCGTCCCGAGTTCTTTCCCGCCTCCGGTGAACATATAGCGGATGTTGCTTAAGGATTCCGAAAGGTACTGCGCGAAATTGCCGGATTTATCCACGTCCATCGCTATGCTGCGCTCGATTTCCACCTGGATTCTCTCCGTGAATTCCTGCGCCTTGTTGGCGACGGCTTTTGAAACGTCCTCCGCAATTTTTTTCTGCGTGGCTTCAACATGCTCTTTCGTAATATCATCACTTGCCACGTTTGCGTTATAAACAACCGCTTCGGCGGTATCCGCCGCGTCTTTCCAGAAGTTGTCGAGAAGCGGCTGCAAATTGCGGAAGCTCGTTTCCGCGGCGTCCGTAAGGCGGTTTAATTCCTCTTTCTTTTTGGCGCGGATGTTCTCCAGTTCTTCTTTCGCTTCCGCGTGCTTCTTTTCAAAATCTTCCTTTTTCATCGAAAGCGCGTTGTTGCGCAATTCGATCGTTTTAAGAATTTCCGTCGCCCCGGCTGCCACGCGGTTCAGCGGGACCTGCAAAAGCACCGCTCCGCGCTCTTCCGTGAGGAAATGCTCCAGCGCCTTTTCAAATTCCGGGAAACGGCTCTTTTCCAAAAGCGCGTTATCTCCCGTGATTTTCCCCTTTATCGCCTGCTTCGCGGAAATCCCGTAAACCCTTGGTTTCCCGATTTTACGCTTGAAGACGGCGTATTCCTGCGATTCCGCCCCGTAGGTCTTGGCGGCTTTGTCCATAATATACTTTTCGATTCGGCTAGTTATGGACGACAAAACTTTTTGCGTGTCGTCCTCGTCGTCGAAGCTGTCTATGCGCGTCACCACGAACATTACGCGCCCCATATCGCTGGTCAGCAGTTTGTTTTCGAGGAAATCCCGTTCGTAGTCCGAAAACGGCGAGGTGGCCATTATGGTCATTATCGCCGCGTCTGCCTTTGGCAAAACCGAAAGCGTGACCTCCGTCATGTTCTTGTCGTCGTTTAATCCGGGGGTGTCGATAATATCGACGTTGTTCATGCAGTAATTCACGGGATAGAAAACCGTCGCCTCTGAGATGCTCGCGGCGTTTTTCTCCGATTCCGGCGTGAGTTTGGTCACGTAATCTGAAAGGCTGTCTATGTCAACTTTTTCCGTGCGCCCGTCCTTGAACGTGATCTCCACCGAGGGCGTGATGCCGTAAGTTATGCGGTTGAGCGTGGCCGAGCAGGGCAGAATGTCCGTCGGCAGCACGTTCTGCCCGAGAAGGGCGTTTATTAAAGTGCTCTTTCCTCTTTTGAATTCCCCTACGATGGCGATTGAAAATGCCTGATTGGAAACCCGGTCGTGGACTTCGCTTATGACCTGCCTGCTGTTGTCCATCCCCAGTTCCCCGCAGAACTCCTCCAGCTTGCTGAGTTTAGCGCAGATGTCGATGACGAGCTTCCTGTAATCCCCAAATCCGTTTAATTTGCTGTCCATAATCATGCCGCCTCCTTAATGTGTATTTATATGGCGTTAATTATTTCCTGAATCTCGTTAAGTTTCGCCTGGTCTTTTTCCAGCGATTTGACCGTTATGTTTTTTTGCGCCGTATACGTGACTCGCGCCTGAACAAGCTCGCTTATCAAAAAAGATGCGATCCCGCCGCGTTCGATTTCGACCCAGCCCCGCCATACCCCGAACAGTTCGCTAATATAATTAGCCCAGCTATCCACAAAAGTCTTAAAGCCCGCGTTGATTTCCGAAAGCCACCGCGCCTGTCCGATTAAATTGCCGGACTCAGCCGGCCAGCGGAAACCGGGGACAGGAACGGCGCATAAAACGTCAAAACCGGAATCAAAACAATCGAGCGTCCGAAGCTTTTTCCCTGTTGTTTTATTAATAAATAAAACGGCTTCGTCGATAATATTCCGCGTGGAATCTCCGAATTCCTTAAAAAGCAAACGCGCGGAGTTTTCGCTCAGATTTTTTAATTCCGGAGCAAGTTCATTTACTATAACACGGGTTTCGGCGATTGTAAATTCGATAAAACGGATTTGCTCGTCGGGCGGCAAACAGTCCGCGGAATTCATAACCTCGACGCAGCGCTTGGCGCATGCGTTCTTTTCGCGGTTTATCCGAAGAACGACCTCGTTCGACAGTTCGTTTAGCCTCCCGCGAAGCGCGTTGAACCGTTCGGGGCCGTTTTCGCGGTATTGAGTAAGTTTTTCATCGGCGGTTTTCAGCCATTCGCCATCGGCGTTGAATTTGTTAAGCGCTTCCGTACCCGTTTGTTTCAAAATCCCGCAGTATTTTTCGGCGGCGGCCTTGGATTTTTGTATCAGAGAATAGCCCTGAGTGGCGGTTAAAAATTGAAACAGGCTTGTTTTAAGGGTTTCCAGATTGCTTTTTCTAAGCAGTTTGTTATCTCCGCGCAAAATCGCATCCAGCGCTTCCGTGGAACTTACCGCGCAGAAGTTTAAATTATTTAAAATATGATCGGCTTTTCCTGTATCAGCCGGCGTTTCCGCAAGCTCTGCGCGTATCGCGTTTATGATCCGGCTTTTCAATTTTGCAAGGAATTGCTCGCGCTCGTCCTCGTCTATCTGGTCGATAAAGCTGACCACAAAAAACAGCGCGTCGATGTTTTCCAATGAAATCAGCCGCGCCGCGAATTTTGTCTCCAATTCCGAAAAGGGCGAGAGAGCGGACAGCACCAGGATTACCGCGTCCACGCGCTCCGCTGTTTTCGTGGAAAGCTCCGTCATCGCCGCGTCGTCGTTAAGCCCGGGGGTGTCTATTATTTCGATATGGTTCGCGCAGATTGCCGTCGGATAGCTGATAACCGCGGATTCAATTTCAACCGCCCTTTGTTCCGCTTCTTGCGTCAGCTTTGTCACATAATCCGAAAGCTCCGAAAGAGCGACTTGTTCGTCATGTCCGTCTTTATATTTTATAATTGCGCCCGGTTCGTCGCCGTAAATTATTCTGTTGACCGTAGCTGTCGTAGGTGTGACGTCGGCAGGGAGTATCCGCATACCCAACAGCGCGTTTATAAAAGTGCTTTTTCCGCGTTTGAATTCGCCCATAACGGCGATAGAAAAATACCGCGTCTTGATCCGCTCGAGGGTATCGTCCAACTCCCGGATACCGTCTCCGGATAAATCGCCGGAAACACACATGGCGCGGAGTTGCGCGAGGCAGTCGTATAATTTGAATTCAAGGCTTTTATAGTTCGATATCTCGTTCATAGTAAACACCCATGCCTGAATTTTAATATATTATATTTTAACACATTTTTCGTCATCTTTCAACAGGTATAATTTTATAACTGTCCATTATATCCTCAAAAACGGCGGTATAGATGCCGGCGGCGCTTTGGCGGATGGTACAGGTAACAATATAAGCGTTTTCGCCGGCCGCGTAAAGATACTGCGTGTGCGCGGTCTCCCTGCCTTTCCGGTTCTTTTCGATATAAGACAGTCTCTTGGCCGGAACGCCGTCCAGGACAATATCCGTCAGAGCAAGAGCCCTTACTTCTCTGAAACGATTCGTAAGATCAGCCTCAAAATCCGATTTTGTCACAGCCAAAATTTGGTTGGAGCGTGACTTTGCGACGCATACGCTCGCAGGTGAATTCAATGTCGGGGGCGCGATGAAATAGATAATCATGTTGTCCGTCAGGTTTATCCCGGTTTTCCACCCCTCAGGACAATGAAATGAAAAACCTTCCGCCTCGTTTTTATATGTTTGCCCGAACAACACATTCTCTGGCGGCGGAGTATGGCCGCGTTGTGTTTCCGGCTGTCCCCGGCCGCCGATTATGCTTCGCAGCTCATCAACCGCCGCTCTCACAGCTGTTTGACTTTTTTTGAATGCGAATCCGCTCATGGAATTTGAGTTCGCCGGCATAAGGCGTATGTAGAGACGGGAGCCGTTCCGCCCTGTCCCGGGATTTATGCCTACCCATAAAAAGTAGGCTGTATAGAGCCGCTGCGGGCGACTTTTATTGAAAGCGACCGCCCGGCCGCCGGGGTTTGCAATCAAAGCGCGCACGGTCGTAAAATCACACTCTACGCCGCAGTCGGATAAGTCGGAAAAACTGTAGATTTTTGCCTCGGAATCGTCGCGTGAAAGCCGGAAAGCCGCTTTCCCGGCATTGTAATCAATCCAGAGACCGACCACGGAATACGCGCCCGCGAACTGGTTCGTGGTTTTGACCAGAAGCCGCTTCTCGGTCCTGAAATTCTTCTCCTCCAAATAACGCTCAAAGTCCTTCAAACGTCTTTTGTCCCGGGCGTTCACAATCAGCCGCGCCGAGACTCCCGCAGCGGCCGTCAGTAAAATCAGCCCTAAGCCAGCATACACAGCGTAAACTAAAACGATCACGGCCACGGCGATGTAAAGCCCGCCCATAATCCCGATAACGGTATATTTCCATGTGGATGTATTGCCCTTACGCTCCACATTCATTTCACCCACCACCCGTTTCGATTTTCATGTATAATCATGTATAAACCGTAACTTAAAACGCGAAAAATGGGTAGGGTTAATTTCTGCACAAAACTAACCCTTCGCGTAGATTCAAGGTTTTCGGGGCAAAAAACGCGCCGGAGTATCCGGCGCGCCTGATCGTTTATACCGGATGCAGAAAACATTTGCCGACGACGTCGACAGAGGAGGCTAATGTTTTCGCACTCCGGTTTAATATCTATTCCGCCGCTTCGCCAAAAGCCGCCACCCATTCTTTCACATCCGAACGGTTGTCAACCGGCAATTTATTCATCAGATTGCGGACATGTATCTTGACCGTTTCCGTCGATATGAAAAAGTCGGCGGCGATTTCCGGGTTGGTCATGCCTTTGCACAAACAGGTCAGCATATCCGTTTCACGCGCGGTCAGGTTGAATTTTTTGATGATCGCCGCCATGTTTTGTGAGGGTCCCTCGGCCCCGCCAACCTTTTCCCGTATGGTTTTGATACGCTGCGCCATCTCTCCGGCAGGCATATGCAGCTTATGGGCGATCTCGGACTGCGTCCTCCCTTCCATCAGCAAAAGGGCAATTTCACGTTCCTCCGGCGTAAACAGGTCAACGGCTTTATCAGTCGGTTTATTCGTGACCGGCGCTTCATTCACCGGGAGTTCCCGCCCGCTTTCCTTACCGTAAAGCAAAGCGTATAACGCGGCGGCCAATGATTTTTCTTTGTACCGTTCAAAGAGCGTATACGCCAGCAGGATAAACGCCACCGCCGCCAGAGCCGCTGAAATCAATTCGGGAGAGTACGGCTTCAACAGAAATTCCGGCAGCCAGATTTCGGCTTTCCAAAGATACGCCGCCGAAAAAATCCAGAACACGGCGCCCAGCGACGCCACAAACACCGGACGCTTCGCGGTGATAAGGAAATAGAGCGGGAACGACCAGATGAAAAATTCCGCGTACCCGCCGCCGAATCCATCCGCGAAAGCCAATGGTATCAATACCGTCCCCTCGGCCGCGATATTATGGACATACATCAACGCAAACAGGATGCAGATCAGGAACGCCGCCATGCCGCCCATAATCCCGGCGCGTTCGTAACCTCTGTCGCTTATATAGGCGAACAAGATACAACTGACCGGCGGTATCGCATACGCGAGCAAAGTAAACCACCGGTTACCGGTTTCATCTCCGTAATAGCCGATATCCGAATGGATGACCGCGTGAGTCAAATCCATCCAGAAAAGAAGGATCACAATCCCCAACAGCACGACGATCAGCCAGGCAAGGTATCCGTGAGAGCGCGGTTTCGCCGTGGTTTCGGGAGCGGACACGCTGTCACGAATGCCCAGCCACGCGGGAACCGCCAGCAACGCCGGTATCAGAAAAGCGCTCTCCCGAAAAACGGTGGTTTGCGTCAGCGATTCCGGCATAGCCGGAATGAACGGAATGAGTTGATGAAAATTGGGAATCAGTATCCACAACGTATAGGCGGCGAGCCCCACGGCGATTCCCGACATATATCGCGTGAGCCGGTATTTCGACCCCGCGGTGTACACGACGCCGTATATCCTGCGCGTAATCACGGGGGCCATCAGTATGGGCGAGATCATGTAAGCGAGCGTGCTTGGCGCAATGGCTCCGTTGATAGTCTCAGACAGGTACAGATTCAAAGCCGGAGCCATAGGCAGCAACGGGAACAAGATCGTGAGCAATATGGCAACCGGCGCCGTATAATGCGCAACCTTGGATAATTTATCCGGGTATCGGCCATAGGCAAAACCAAAAACGGCGATGGATATTGTGAGCAGCGCCATAAATATGAACGGGTACCAGGAACCGTCATAATAACCCATGTTGTTTTGCATGAAGTTGTTATAGCCATACATCATGAAGTACAGCCAGATAAACGACCCCATCCAGCCCCGCCACTCGCGGCGTTTTGTAGTCGCTTTCATACCGGAGGCCGCATATGTATTGTCGGCAGTCATTTGTCCTCACCGCCCGTCTTATTGTCAGGGTTAACCAATGGAAAACGATTTTGAAACGATTTTGAAAATTGAAAAACCGCTTGACTGGCGCGCTGAAACATGATAACATGATTTCTGCTGTCATTAAGGGTCGGTTGCGGCGGGACGGGCGTGCTGACGGGGTGTGGCGCAGCTTGGCCAGCGCGCCTGATTTGGGATCAGGAGGCCGCAGGTTCAAATCCTGTCACCCCGATTAAAAAGTGGGTATCTGTAGCTCAGAGGATAGAGCAACGGCCTTCTAAGCCGTGGGTCGGGGGTTCGAATCCCTTCAGATACGCGCGCCGGCTGATTGTTTCGCCGGTATATACCGGAGTGCGAAAACATTGGCCTCCTCTGTTTACCGGAGTGCGAAAACATTAGCCTCCTCTGTCGCCGATTCGCCGCTGAAGCGTTCGGCGAATCGGCTCGTCGTCTGCTAATGTTTTCAGCATCCGGTATATGTCGCTGGCAAATGTTTTCAGCATCCGGTATAGACGCTGTTCCTGTCTATGGTGGGTATAGCTCAGCTGGTTAGAGCGCCAGATTGTGGCTCTGGAGGCCGTGGATTCGAATTCCACTATCCACCCTTTCGGAAAATGGCGGCGGTTCGCCGTTTTCCGGGAAAATAATATTCCTCAGCGGGTCACTAGCTCAGTTGGTAGAGCACTGGACTTTTAATCCAGGCGTCTCGGGTTCGAATCCCGAGTGACTCAGTTAGAACAGTTCATTACTGACCAAATGTGTACAAGCCGAACGAAAAATGCCGGATTTATTGGACAAGCTGTTTTAGGTAAACAGTTTGTCCTTTTTCTTTTTTCTACAACTAACCCTAAGATTCGCCAACCTGGAAGCGTGGATTTTTTGCGGAAATTTCGATAATCCCTGTGTATATCGGACGAGACCCATTGCATAAATTTATTGTGCGAAGGGGAGTTTTGTCATGAAGAAAATGAAACTTTATGCAGAGGCCAAAAGCATCACCGTCAGAGAGGGATTTGAGAATTTTGTCAACGCTAAAATGGCGCTAAACCGGTCGCCAGAAACCATCAAGTATTATCATACGCGCTTTCCGGTTTTTATGGATTTTATCGAAACGCAACAAAAGAAAACGCTGGCAAGTGAACTCACGGACAATGATGTGAACAAATACATTGTCTACAGGAGAAACCTGTGCGCCGAATACCTGAACCGCCCGCCGGAATTGGTGATTACCACGCTCATGCACGAAATGGCCCACTTATTCAACATTCAGCGCAATGTGCAGGACACCAGCCGCGCTGGGACATACCACAATCGGCAGTTTAAGGAAGTCGCCGAAGCAAGGGGCCTGATTGTGGAGAAAGACCCGAAATATGGCTATTGCGTGACCAAACCGTCAGCGGAATTTACAGAGCTGGTCAAAAAGAACTGCCGGGCCGGATGCTTTAAGCTGGAGCGCCTCAAAACCTACCGCGACGGGACGCCGAAGGTTACAACCACCGGCAGCGACGGCAGGGAAAAAACCGTCACCCGGACAAAACAGTCCAGCCGGAAGTACGTCTGCCCTCAGTGCGGCATGACCGTCCGGGCGACAAAAGAGGTCAATGTAAAATGCGGGGACTGCGATGTATCAATGCAAATTGAAGATTAACTTTCAACCAAGCCGGTGCTTTGTCACCGGCTTTTTTTCATGTGCGTGGTTCAAGTTAACATAAAAGCGTTCAGGGCTGGAGCATACTGCCCCGGCTAAACGCTTCATAAGTCATATTTAGCATAATAGAAAGGACTTGTGTAAATGAAAACTTATGGCTACATCCGTGTTTCCAGCATTGACCAGAATGAGGCCAGGCAGTTGGACGCACTTTGTGCGCTGGGAATTCCCCGCTCTCAAATTTTTGTTGACAAGAAATCTGGCAAAGATTTTAACCGCCCCAAGTACCGTTCACTTGTGAGGAAACTAAAAGCCGGTGATCTGCTTTATATCATCAGCATTGACCGGTTGGGGCGCAACTACCGCGATATTATCGACCAGTGGCAGCTTTTGACCCAAAAGAAAGGTGTGGACATTAGGGTCTTAAACATGCCTATGCTTGATACGAATTGCTGCAAAGACTTGCTCGGCACCTTCATATCGGACTTGGTACTGCAAGTCCTGTCTTTCTCCGCTCAGTTGGAACGTGAAAACATTTTGCAACGCCAGGCCGAGGGTATCGCCGCCGCCAAAGCTCGTGGCGTTCGCTTCGGACGGCCTATCAAAAAGCCGCCCCGGAATTTCGGCCATTTGGTTAAGCAGTGGGAGCGCGGAGAACTGCCGGTAACGGAGCTTTTAGAACAAACAGGCTTGAGAGAAGCCACATTTTACCGGCGGCTGCGGGAGCTTAGGCTGGCCCAGAATAAATGAAGGGGCTATCAAAAGGTGTACCATTTGATAGCTCCTCATCTAAAATAAATATACATCATTTCCCAATGAAATGTCAACCCCTTCTTGACAAGATTTAGAATTATTTGGTAGAATGT
>Ga0209629_10001534_pt1 | contig 14776 bp, 15 predicted proteins | sample TergutCu122P5_FD_187286 | JGI IMG/M metagenome (GOLD analysis project Ga0209629, IMG submission 187286) | Cubitermes ugandensis P5 segment gut microbial communities from Kakamega Forest, Kenya - Cu122 P5 (SPAdes) (version 2) | ecosystem: Host-associated > Arthropoda: Insects > Digestive system...
TGACCGCCGCCGGCATACCGCTCGACCCGTCGCGCGTGCGGTTGGGGCGCTTCACGGCCGAGGCGTCACGAGCCGTCATGGACGACATCCTGGACGGACCGGGCCCCGTCCCGACGGCCGTTTTCGCGGCGTCCGACGAGATGGCGATGGGCGCCCTGATGTCGATATACCATCACCGGCTGCGCGTGCCCGACGACATCTCGGTGATCGGCATCGACGACCACAAGTTGTCGGCTCCGTTCGGCCTGACGACGATCGCCCAGCACCCGATCGAGCAGGGTGCCGCGGCCGCCCGGATCATTCTGGACGAGCTACGCGGCCGTCCGGCTCACCAGGGATCGCTGCTGCTTCCTGTGACACTGATCGATCGGGGGAGTACGGCGACGCCGGCGGCGGGGTTGGTCCGTAATAGCCGCTAGGCACAGCCGGCGGCGGTGTTGGTCCGTAATAGCCGGAAGGCATATCCGGCGGCGGTGTTGGTCCGTAATAGCCGGAAGGCATATCCGGCGGCGGTGTTGGTCCGTAATAGCCGAAAGGCATATCCGGCGGCGGTGTTGGTCCGTAATAGCCGAAAGGCATGGGCGGCGGTAGCGCCGGCACGTCGTCCGCCGCGAAGAATGCCTGTGATTGCGGAAGCCAGATCAGCACGACCGAGACGATCAGCATCAAGACCGGCACGCCGATCCCGATCAAATAGCTCCCGCCGAACCCGAGCAAATCCTGGGACCTCGCCACAGGAGGCACCAGAGAGGCCCCCGACAGCAGCGCCGGTATCCCGATCACGACGGTATAGACGATCCGGCTCCACCGCCGGCGTGTCAGCATGAGGCCGCCAAATATGCCGAGGAACGCACCCGGGCCCACGAGTGCGAGCGCCATCAGAAGACCGAACGCACCGACGGCACTGTCGGTCTGTTGGGATTCCTGTCTGGTCGTCACAATGGAGAAGATTATAAGGAAGACGCTCCCAAGGACCAGCGGGATGGTGACCAGCCCTATCAACACGGCCGCGACAACCATGGTTGTGGGCCAGGGACGACGTCGCATGAGTCGAGCATAGTCCACACCGGGGTCGTGGCGTGGCAGTGTAGCGTGATGTCAACGACAAGAGCCGAGGCATGATGTCGAGGAGGGCCATGGGCACGGACCGTTCCGCCGTCATTCCCCCGATGACGCCAGACGACGCGGTGCCCCAAGATCCGCCGCCGCCGATCCGCGGCATGCGGCGGCTGATGATCTGGAACGTGCCCGCCAACTTCGTGGTCTTCATGATCTGGGGCGCGCTGCCGACGGTCATGCTGCCGCAGCAGTTGGCCGTCATGAACCCCGACGAGAAGGTGCGGAACTTCGGGCTGGTGTCGACGTTCGGCGCTGTCGCCGCGCTGATCGCGCAACCGTTGGCCGGTGTCATCTCCGATCGCACGCGGTCGCGTTTCGGACGGCGCGCGCCCTGGATGGTGCTCGGCGCCCTGGCCGGTGGCCTCGCGCTGATCGGGCTGGGGTTGTCGAATTCCCTGTGGGGCATCGGTCTCGCCTGGGTGCTGGTGCAGACGTGCTACAACTTCGCCCAGGGGCCGCTGTCGGCGATCATGCCCGACCGCGTGCCCCACACCCGGCGCGGCACCTTCTCGACGCTGACGGGCATGGGGCTGCTGCTGGGCAACGTCGGCGGCTACGTGATCGGCGCCAGCTTTCTCAACAGCCTGCGGCTGGGCTATGTGATATTCGCGATCGTCACGCTGCTGGTGATGGTGGTGTTCAACCTGACGAATCCTGACTATTCGTCGGCCGACGCCCAGTTGCCGCGTTTCGATTTGCGGGAATTTCTGAAAACGTTCTGGGTCAGTCCGCGCGAGCACCCCGATTTCACGTGGGCCTTCATCGGGCGTCTGCTGCTTTACATCGGTTATTACGTCGTCACGGGGTATCAGCTGTACGTGTTGACGGACTACCTGCACGTGGCCAACCCGGACACCGAGATCATGATCCTGAGCGTGATCATGGCCGTCGGCTTGTTGATCACGATCGTTCCGTCGGGGCCGTGGTCCGACCGCCTCGGCCGCCGCAAGCCGTTCGTCTTCGCGTCGTCGATGACGCTCGGAATCGCGATGGTGATCCCGTGGGCGTCGCCGACGATCTACGCCTGGATGGCCATGACGTTCATCGGCGCGATGGGCTTCGGCATGTACCAGTCGGTCGACACCGCCCTGATGAGCGAGGTGCTGCCGAACCCGGACGACTACGCCAAGGATCTGGGCGTGATCAACATCGCGGCCACGTTCCCGCAGATCATCGCGCCCGGCGTCGGCAGCCTGCTCGTGACGCACCTGGGCTACGCCGCGCTGTTCCCGTGCGGGATCATCTTCAGCGTGCTCGGCGCGGTTTCGGTATTCAGAATCAAGTCCGTGCGATGAACCGGAGGACGACATGACAACCCATGGCGAACTGATTTCCCAGATGACACCAGAAGAAAAGGTATCGCTGGTGATCGGGGCCGACAATTGGCACACGACGGCGATCGAACGGCTCGGCATACCGGCCGTCACGATGGCGGACGGCCCGAACGGCGTGCGCAAGGAATTGCCGGACGGCGCGCTGGGCGTGTCCGAATCCGAGCCGGCCACCTGTTTCCCGCCGGCGGTGGCCCTTGGTTGCGCGTTCGACGAGTCGCTCGCCGAAGAAATGGGCCAGGCGATGGGTGACGAGGCGGCGGCCCAGGGCGTCGACGTTTTGCTGGCGCCGGCCATCAATATCAAGCGCTCGCCACTGTGTGGGCGCAATTTCGAGTATTTCTCGGAGGATCCGCTGATCGCCGGACGCCTGGGCGCGGCCGTCATCCGGGGCATTCAGACGGCCGGCGTCAGCACGTCGCTGAAGCACTTCGCCGTCAACAACCAGGAAACCGACCGGTTGCGCGTCAGCGCCGACGTCGACGATCGGCCGTTGCGCGAGCTCTATCTGCGCGGGTTCGGCGACGCTGTGCGCCATGCCAAACCCTGGACGATCATGTGCGCGTACAACCGGGTCAATGGTGTATTCGCGTCGCAGAACGACTTCCTGTTGACCAAAGTGCTGGGCGACGAATGGGGCTACGACGGGGTGGTGGTTTCCGACTGGGGCGCCGTAGACGACCGGGCCGCCGCGCTGCGGGCCGGCCTGGACCTGCAGATGCCCGGGACCGACGGCTACACGAACGGGTTGGTGCTGGCGGCGCTGCGCGACGGGACGCTCTCGGAAGCCACGCTCGACAATTCCGTCGACCGCGTGCTCACGCTGGTGGACCGGTGCCAGGCCAAGCGTGGGACGACCCCGGCGGTGGACCATCACGCGCTGGCCCGGCAGATCGCCGGGCGCTGCGTCGTCCTGCTGAAGAACGACGGCGACCTGTTGCCGCTCGCGCGCGAGGCGTCCGTCGCCGTGATCGGGCGGTTCGCGGCCGAACCACGGATCCAGGGGGCCGGCTCGGCGCAGGTCCACGCGACGCGCGTCGACGTGCCTTTGGACGAGATCAAGGCGCTGGCGTCCAGCGTCACGTACGCCGCCGGCTTCGGTGATTCAGGTGACGACAAGGCATTACGCGACGAGGCCGTCAAGGCCGCGAAGCATGCGGACGTCGCGGTCGTCTTCCTCGGACTGCCGGCCGTCGACGAGTCCGAGGGCTTCGACCGGCCAGGCATCGGCTTGCCCGGGGGACAACTCGCCTTGCTGGACGCGGTCCGCGCGGCCAACCCGAAGACCGTCGTCGTGCTCACGAACGGCGCGGTCGTCGCCCTGCCGTTCCGCGATGACGTGCCCGCCATCGTCGAGGCCTGGCTGCTCGGGCAGGCGGGCGGCGGGGCGATCGCCGACGTGCTGTACGGCGTCGTCAACCCGTCCGGCCACCTGACCGAGACGATCCCGTGGCGGCTGGAGGACACCCCGTCGTTCGGCAATTTCCCGGGAGAGTTCGGGCACGTGAGGTACGGCGAGGGCCTGCTGGTGGGCTACCGCTGGTACGACGCCAAGGGTCTGGACGTCGCCTATCCGTTCGGCCACGGCCTGTCGTACACGACGTTCCGGTTCGGGGACGCCACTGCCAGTGTTTCCCCTAGTGGCGACCTCGATGTCACAGTGCCGGTGACGAACTCCGGCCGCGTCGCGGGACGGGTCGTCGTCCAGGCGTACGTCGGCTTGCCAGGCTCCGTCGTCGTCCGTCCGCCCCGGGAGTTGAAGGGGTTCGCGTCCGTCGAACTGGCGCCCGGCGAGACTAAGCCCGTCAAGTGCGCGATCAAGCGAGCCGACCTGGCTTATTGGGACACGCGAGTGGGCCGCTTCGTCGTGGAGGGTGGCACGTACCGCCTGGAGGTCGGCGCGTCCAGCCGCGACATCCGCGCCACCTGCACGGTGGACGTCGCCGGCGACGACGTCGTCGTACCGCTCACGCTCGAGTCGACGATGGGCGAGGCCCTGGCCCATCCGGTCGTCGGGCCGATGCTGCAGCAGCTGGTCGATCTGATCATGGGCGGGCCGGACGCCGACCCGAACAATGTGCGCATGATGGCGTCGTTCCCCCTGATCCGGCTCGTCACGATGCCCGGCGTGCCCGTCGACATCGAATCCGTCAAGCAACTGGTGGCCATGGCAAACGGCGAGATTCCGCTGCCGGGCTAGACGCCACCCGCGGTCGCAGCGTCCGGGCCGCCAATCTGCGACACCGGACGGGTGGTCTCGGCCCGCGTTGCCGCCTCGCCCCTCGGGCGGAATTGCCACGCGGCATGCCGGAGTAGGATGAGCCGCACGCGGACGACGACGTCACGGCGTCCGTCTCCGTTGCGTTCGTCCCATGCGGCAGCAAGGAGGTCGATTCCCATGAGCGTATCCATCAGCTACGACGACACCGGGCGTTTGATCCTGGCGGGCCTGACGTGCGATTGCCGGTGCCAACACAATCAGCCGACCCAGGACATCTACGTCGGCAAGGATTTGCTGCGGCGAATACCGTCGTACATCGAGCGGCGAAAGCTCGGCAAGAATTGCGTGCTGGTGGCGGACGACAACACCTACGAGGTGGCCGGTCGGGCCGTCCAGGAAATCCTGACGTCTGCCGGCTTCGAGGTGACGCCTTGCGTCGTGCACCGCGAGGAAGAAATGCTGCCGGACGAGACGGCCTGCGGCGAGGTGCTGCTGTCGATCGTGCCGGAAACGGACTTCCTGATCAGCGTCGGGTCGGGCTCCGTCACGGACATCACGCGCATCAACGCGTTTCGCACGAAATTGCCGTTCGTCAGCGTCGGCACGGCGGCGTCCATGGACGGCTACACATCCGTCGTGGCGCCGCTGCTACTGCGCCAGGTCAAGATTCAGCGGGCGGGCGTGTGTCCGGACATCATCGTCTGCGACATCGACGTGCTGAAGACCGCGCCGCTGGCGATGGCCGCCTCGGGCGCGGGCGACGTGTTCGGCAAGTACATCGCTAACGCCGATTGGCAATTGGGCAATATCATCAACGACGAACCGTATTGCCCGGTTTGCGCGTCGATGGTGATGGACGCCGCCGGCAAGATCATCGCGAACGCGGACGAAATCGCCAAGCGGTCGGATGTGGGAATTCGCGCGCTGACCGAGGCGCTGATACTGTCCGGGCTCAGCATCCTGATCTTGGGCAACAGCCGCGCCGCCGCGTCCATCGAGCACAACATCGCCCAGTATTGGGAAATGCAACTGGTGCAGCAGGGCCGGGTTCCACCCAAGCATGGGGCGTCCGTCGGCGTCGCCACGCTACTCGTCTGGCCGTATTTCCTGCGGTTCCTGCACGAGGATCTGGCGAAGCTCGATCTGGCGAAGATCGAGGCGAATCGCATTTCCCGCGGGGACCGCGAGAAATGGATGATCCTGGCCTACGGCGAAGAGGGCGGGCGCAGCATCATGCGCGAGAATCCCGATGATTTCCTGACCTGGGACGAGCAGCAGCGCCGCATCCGCCGGGCGCAGCAACGACTACCAGAAATCCGAGCCGTCATCGAGGCGATGCCGCCGCTCACCGCCATCGAGGGAACGCTGCGCCGGCTGCACGGCGACCTGACGCCACGAGACGAGGACATCCCGCAGGATCTGCTGGACATTTCCCTGCGCTGCGGCAAGGACTACCGCACGCGCTACACGCTGTTCAAACTCCTGGACGAGTGCGGCCTGCTGGACGGCTACCTGGCGGCACTGTCGTAGGGGCCACCTGGCCGCGGCGTCCTCCCAACAGCCATCCGGCCGCACGCCGGCGAGGCCGATCCCGCTAGAGTGGCACCACATTGCTGTACAAGGGAGCTACCATGCGGATCGCTGTGCCGACCGAAGTGAAGAATCATGAGTACCGGGTGGCCGTCACGCCCGCCGGGGTGGCGGCGCTGGTCGCCCACGGGCACGAGGTGTTCATCCAGGCCGGGGCCGGGCTTGGCTCGGCCATCACCGACGCCGACTTCGTCGCCCAGGGGGCGAAGATCGTGCCCGATGCCGAGGCCGCCTGGGGCGCCGGCGACATGGTGGTGAAGGTGAAGGAGCCGATGCCCCAGGAATACGGCTTCCTCCGCAAAGACATGATCCTGTTCACCTACCTGCACCTGGCGGCCGAACGCGCGTGCCTGGATGCCCTGCTGGCGGCCGGGACGACGGCGATCGCGTACGAGACGGTGCAACTGCCCTCCGGCGCGCTGCCGTTGCTCCACCCGATGTCGGAGGTCGCCGGCTGCCTGGCCCCACAGATGGGCGCTCATGAACTCATGAAGTTCCGCGGCGGCCGTGGCGTCATCATGGGCGGGGTGGCCGGGGTGCGGTGCGCCAATGTGGTCGTCCTCGGGGCCGGTGTGGCCGGCACGAACGCCGCCAACATCGCCGCCGGCATGGGGGCGCACGTCACCGTCCTCGACACCGACCTCGACAAGCTGCGCTCGGCCTTCTGGCGCATGGATCACCGGGTGGCCACGATGGCCTCCAGCGAGCTGGCGATCGAGCAGTGCTGCCAGGACGCGGACCTCGTGATCGGCACCGTGCTCGTCACCGGCGCCCGGGCGCCCAAACTGGTGTCCCACGACCTCGTCGCCGCCATGAAGCCCGGTTCGGTGCTGGTCGACGTGTCCGTCGACCAGGGCGGCTGCTTCGAGGACTCGCATCCGACGACGCACGACGACCCGACCTACCCCGTTGCCAACTCCACCTTCTACTGCGTGGCCAACATGCCTGGCGCGGTGCCGAACACGTCCACCTGGGCACTGACGAACGCCACCCTGCCCTACGCCGTCCGCATCGCCGACCAGGGCTGGCGCGAGGCGCTGCGCCGCGACCACGCCCTGGCTCTCGGCCTCAACACAGCGGCCGGCCAGGTGGTCCACCCCGGCGTCGCCTCCGCCTTCGGCCTGGAGTCCGTGCCCGTGGAGGCGGTCCTGGCCGCCTGAGAATCTCTCGTCAACCGCCGAGCGTCTTGACGCAGGCGCCCGCCAACGCCTTCGCCACGCTGGCCTGAAAGACGGGGGACGCCAGCAGAGCCGCGTCGTCGGGGTCCCGCATGTTGCCCATCTCGATCATGACACCAGGTACGGTCAGCAGGTTCAGCGTTCCCAGATCATCGCGGGGGCTGAGCGCGGTGCCGCCGCCGACGTACGTCGACCGGGGCATGCCCACACCGTCGAGAGCGTCACGCACGTCCGTCGCGAGCGCCGCCGAAGCTTCCTCGACACCGGCTCCAGCGTCCATCTGGGTCGAGTAGATGACGTGGAAGCCCCGCGCCGTGGACGACGTATTGCCGTCCGCGTGTATCGAAATCAGCAGGGCGGCGCCGGAGTCGTTCGCCACGGCGGCCCGGTCGTTGACGCAGGGGCCGAGGCCGTCGTCATCCGGCCGTGTCAGGACGACGACCGCCCCCAAGGCCTCTAGCTGTGATGTCAGCGCCTGTGCCTGCGCCCAGTTGTAGGCGTGCTCGGGCCAACCGTCGTCGGTCGCTGTGCCGGAGGTGTTGCATGCCTTCGTCAGGCCGTGGCCGGCCGGCACGCTCTTGGTGTTGAACGCCTCGTCATACCGGCCGTTGTGGCCTGGGTCGATGACGATGACGCGCCCACTCAGAGGCACGCTGGCGGGCGTCGCTGAGGGCGACAGGCTGGTGGAAGCGTCGGCCGATGGGACGGTCGATGGGCCGGCGGACGGGACGACCGGCACGCTGGCGATCGGCGAGTTGCATCCCGGAACCTCGCTGGAGCAGGCGGCCAGGGCGAACACCAGTCCGACGGCCAGGAAGCGAACCTTCACAAGAGCCATTCTATTTGCGGCAGTCACGTGCCGAGTCGTGCAGGCCGCGCCGCGATGTTTGACGGAACCCGGACCATGGTGCGCCGTAATGCGCCGCAACGGTGTCGCTGGCCCGGGTTATGTAGCCCAAACAGCCCCAATCATCGACACAACTCGGACCATCGTGAGCCGATCGGCGTATCTCCCACTTCTGCGCTGCGTAAAGGCATTGGTCATGCCACGTGACTCATCCCACGGCGTCTGTGCAGCCGACGCTTCCCGATCATGGACGCCAGACCGGCGACCAGTCCCAGCATCCCGCCCACGATCGCGCTGGGAATGCCTACCTCAAGGACGGCGAACCACGCGGTGGGCGGGTACGCGTTCAAGCCGACGACCAGACCCACGATGCCTCCTCCGACAGCGAAGACACCGGCCCCTAGAACAGCTCCCGCCACAGGTCGTGAGTCCATGGTCTACATTCGGAACAGAACGACGCACACGCCCACAACGCCAGCCACCGCTGAGGCAACCTCGACGATGAATAGCCCAAGCGTGGCCCTGCTCATGAACCTGCCAGCCTTAGCGTCGGCGAGAGCGCCACGGAAATACGGGATGGCGACAATCCAGTCAATAACGGCCAAGACGGGCAACGCAATGACTATCCAGTTGCCACCCGCAACCGAAGATCGCAGTCCCGACATGACAGACAGGAAGGCACCGAGTGTCACCAGAAGCAGCCATCCTGAAACCAATCGGTTGGGCGGGGCATTCAGATACCAGTAGAGTGAACCGGGCGGATACCACCAGTTGTAGGATCGCTGTGCCAACTGGGCCGGCGTCCCCGCGACGCGCACGGGCTCACCACCAGGCCATTGTTCGCCAGTATCCATGGGAGAGATCGGCGTGATCATTTGGAGTGGGCTCGCTTCTTCATTCGCCGCAACAGCATCGATCGGCGCCTCACCGCGCTTCTTGATCAACTTGAACCTAATCAGGGGCATTGTTGGGCCGCCAAAATTGCTCAGGCAAATCGTCCTCTCCCTGAACACTCAAATGCAGTTGCCGCCCTAGCGGCCATCTGGCTGTCTGCGACATCCGCCAGGCTGGTGGCCGCATCGTCTGTCGACACGTCCGCTTCCGGACTCGCCTCGTCCTCAGCTCTGTCCTGTGGCATAGACTTTTCCATGCCGGACAGCCTATCATCCCCATTGATTGACCTAGGCCGATGCCTGTAACCGGCCTAAGTGACGAGATAAGGAGCCGATCCGATGTGGCTGTTCAAGAGGTTATTCAAGAAAGACGCGCCGACCTGGGTTCTCTACATTCCAGCGGTCATGGGAGTCCTTCTCTGTTTCCTGATATTCCACCAGCACGCCTTCGGTGATGCGACGACGAGTCTCGTCACCGCGCTTGTCAGTTCGGCCTTCGTACTGGTACCGATTTCGCTGAGCCTTCGCCGCTTCATCGGGACGGTGCAAAAGCCGTACCAAAAGGACAATATCCACGCTGCACTTGGAAGCATATTCGCGACCGTCGTCATGTTCGCAGTCATGTACAGCTACCTGCATCTCTATCTGCCGGGCTCATTCGCCGGACTCGACGGCAAGACTCCGCTGGATCAAACCGTGAACGTCATCTATTTCAGCACCACGATCATCGCGACCGTCGGTTTCGGCGACATTCACGCTGTGGGATCCGTCGCCAAGGTGTTCGTCACCATCGAAATGATGTCGTTCTTCCTGTTCTTCGTCGTCATCCTCGGCGCCAGTCGTTCGTTCATCAAGCCCCGCAACGACGCCCCAACACACGCCGCGCCGGTCGATGCCCGATCCTGTGACGAGGCAGATGCTGGAAGAGGATAAGGAATGAGGTCATGCGTTCCGTAGGATGACGCAGGAGGACGACAGGGAGAAGCGGAGATTGGGCCGTACGGGGCCCCAGACCAGCGTGCCGGCTTATGGCGACGCTGTGGGATTGCTCGCAGGAGACGGCTGACGCATCGACGCACCAGACCCTGGACGCCGGAGCCTATGACACGATCATGGTCCCAGAGGTCCGCCTCCACGCCGACTACTGGCAGCGCACCAAGCAACTCCACCCGGCCATCCTGGAGGCCGACGCGCCCAAGCCCGACGACATGCAGGGGTCGGTGGTTCGGATAAGCAAGGTTTGGTGGAGATGCACCAAGGTGTCTTGAAGCTGAAAGAACTGGCCTTGGTCGACACTGACTGGCTCAACGCTATCCCGCGAGTACCGGAGCGGGTGGATGACGATGCTTCGCAAGACGAGCCGACAGGCAAAGTACGCCGGGGTTGCCAACCACGCCGGTTGCCGCAGGACAGGCTGGCCGAGGTGATCAAGCGTTACCAAGCTGGCGAGACGCTGAAGACTCTTGCGGCCGACTGCGGGTTCTCGCGTGACTTCCTGGTCAGCCAGTTTCACCGAGCTGGCGTCGCCATCCGGCTTCACCTCATGACCGAAGACGACATTCGTGATGCCATGTACCGCTACGGGACCAGTGAGTCGCTGGCTGTCATCGATAAACAACTGGGTTTCGACGCCGGAACGGTGTGCCGAGCGTTTGTACACGTTGGCGTGGCGCTGCGCGACACACATGATCGTCTGCCTTCGCCGAACGAGGCATGAATCAGACCAGTCATCACGTATATGGACTTGTCACGCTTCGGTTATGGTCCGGCCTTCCATGTCTGCACAGCCTCAACGTTCGCAGCTTGAATGCCGGCAATATCAGAGGATATCGTCGTGCTGCGGAGTAGTATCGTGTTGTGGCTGTCTTCATGGTTGACCTGGATGCAATCTCGAACGCTGCGAACGGTATACAAGACACGATGGATCAGATGGCGACACAGCGCGTGTCGAACCTGACCCTTAGCGGTGACGATCTGGGCGGGCAGGATCTGGCCGCCGTCTACGCAGAGTTCATCGAACGGTGGGATCTCGGTGTTGTGAACCTGGAGAAAGACGGCGACTCTATCATTTTTCGCCTCCAAGCGTGCGCCGCCGCCTACCGCTCCACGTCAGAGGCCGCCGCTGCCGATTTTCAGGGTGTCATCTCCCGCATGAGCGGTACGGACCCAGGGATGGGCTGACATGGCTGGGCTTGCCGACACTGACGATCCGAAGGTACTCATTCCCGGGAATGTGTCGCTGATCACGGAACGGTTCTATGCCCTGCAAGACTTAGCCACCGCACTCCATGAGGCTGGTGACGGCTTGGCCAAAATTGACACCACAGAATATTGGCAGGGCGAGGCGGCGGAGACATTCCGGGCTGCTTACACCGGTGTGCCCAGTCGATGGACCACGGCTGGGGACTGTTTTTCGGATGTGGCGACTGCACTTGATAATTACTCTTGGACCTTGAATTGGGCTCAGCAGAAGGCGACTGACGCGATCGCCGAGTGGGCACGCGGGAACGCACAGACTCAAGCCGACCAAAACGCCCACTCGGCGATGGTCCAGCAGGCGAATGATCAAGCGGCCAGGACTGGGATTCCGCAGGCCATACCGGCGTTTGTTGACACGGGTGAACCTATCCGGCAGGCTGCACAAGACAGTCTTGGTGAAGCCCGGCACCAGCTGTCGGATGTGGAGCAGACAACACTAACCAAGATCCGGGACGCTTGCCAGCCCGCACCTCCAGCTCCAACATTTCTCGACCATCTCGGGGATGACCTGTCCAAGCTTGGACGCGGGCTGGAGAATCTTGGCATTGACGCCGTCAACGGGTTGGCCTCATTCGGCAATGCGATGTTCCATCACCCTGGCGAAGCGGCCGCGCTGCTCGGCGGGATTTTGGCGATGGGCTTGGGTGCTGGCGGCGAGGTTGGCGGAACGGCGCTCGATTTGACCGGTGTCGGTGCCGTTATTGGTGTGCCGGTCAACATCCTCACGGGAGCCGTGATAGCAGGCGGTGCTGCGGCGGCCGGTGCCGCAGGCAGCGCACTCATCATGCATGCCGCCACAGACAGCCAAATCACAGTACTCCAACAACAAGCAGCACCATCGGCTCCTGGATCGGCTGGACGCAGCGGAACGCCGACTGATCGTGCGAAAGAACACCTGACACAACAAGATCTCGACGCTGCTCGCCGGGAACTCAACGGCGAAACCGTCAGCACCAAGAGCACCGGCACTCCGTTCGATCATGTGCAAGAAGTTCGCGAAACTCAGTGGAAACTAGCCAACCGCATTCAACAGTTGCGGCGCATGCTAGGCGATAGCAGGCTCGATGCCACGAGTAAGGCCGCAGCACAGTCAGAGCTGTCAGAAGCCAGCAGACTGCTTGACGCCAGCAAAGGCTACGTTCCCTACATTCCCCACAAATGACCCCAAGAGGAGACGCAGAAGATGACCACCGAAGATGAAGTCTCGGCAGAAGCGCGTCAGATGGCGGGCATGACTCTGCAAGACATCGAACACGACGATTGGGGCGACCCGTCGACTGGTGAGACGGATATGATCGCCCGTTGCCTTGAGTTGCGCCGCACGCCGCTGAGCCAGTTCGACGATGAGGATGTGCGCCTGCTGATCGGACAGAGGATTTCACTGCAGCTCACGGTGCCGATGGCGCTCGGCATGTTGCAGGTAGACCCCTGGTTGGGCGGAGGCACGTCGCTGGGGACGCTGCTCCGAATGGTGGCTGGCCTCAAGCCCACCTATTGGCAGGAACACCCGGATCAGGAAACCATGCTCAACGTCATAGTTGAGAAACAGGTGGCGGCGGTGTCCGATGACCCGTGGCTGGTCGCGCGTGACTACCATGATTACGACCCTCCGGAAATCGACTACACCCTCTTCATGCTCCTCGGACTACCGACAACCTACTGGCACGCTCACCAAACCATTGAGGAACAGCTCAGTGTCGCTGTTGATCAGATCATAGCTAAACTCGACGATGACCCATGGTATGTGCCGCCATCCGAACCCGGCCAGGAGCCGCCAGGCGCGCTCTGCACCATGACCGACCTTCCAGATGCATATCTTGACAACCATCTCGATCAAGCCGCGCGAATCACTATCATCGTAGACAAGGCTCTCACTGTGCTCGAACACAACCCATGGCACTCCGGGCCCGAATGGATGGTGCCAGGCTGGGGATTATCAACCCTAATGGACTTGCCCGGATATCCGTGGGACAAGCATCCGGACCAGAAGATCCGCCTGTACGCCATCGTCCAACGGGTAATCGGAGTGCTTGAATCGAATCCAGGCTTCGTTCCGCCCGGCGACTCCAGAACCAAGCCCGGCCAGGTTCTATCGTGCATCGCGATGCCCTACCACGACTACTGGGAATCCCACCCTGAACAAGCCCAAGCGATCCAGAATATCAACGCCCAGACGATCGCATACGGAACCTCATAGATGGACATTCCCTTGCTGGGAGAGGTCTGTGCCAACCAAGTGCTCCAACTCGAAGTCTGGTCTCAGGTTCGAACATAGTGGCCCATGTATACCCAAAGTGGAGATGCACCAAGGTCTCTTGAAGCTGAAAGAGCTGGCGTCGGTTGATGCTGACTGGCTCAACGCTATGCCGCGAGTACCGGAGCGGGTGGATGACGACGCTTCGCAAGACGAGCCGACAGGCAAAGCTCGCCGGGGTCACAAGCCGCGCCGACTGCCGCCGGACAAGTTGGCCGAGGTGATCCGACGCTACTAACCCGGTGAGACACTCAAGACGCTCGCGGCGGGCTGCGGGTTCTCGCGGGAGTTCCTGTTTGGCCAGTTCCGGAAAGCCGAAGTGGCTATCCGCATGCATTCGATGAGCGATGCCGAACTTCGTGAAGCCATGTACCGCTACGGGAGTGGCGAGTCGCTAGTGACCATCGGCGACGTGCTGGGCTTCAACGGCGGCGCCATCGGCGCGAAGCTTGGTCGTTACCCTGTGAAAGTGCACGCAACAGGTCGGAGCAGGACCACGGAGCCATTGGTGGGCCTCACAGTGTGTTGGTTCAGGACATAGGAAACCACTGTCTCGGGAGATAGGAAACTGATGTCTCGGGGCCGGGGAAACTCGACGATGATCGGATGTCTATAGCGAAACTGATCATCACTGCCGTCACAGTGGAGGGCTTGTCCCAGCAGAAAGCAGCCGTCAAGTATGGCGTGTCGAAGAGCTGGGTATCGAAGCTGATGGCCCGCTACCGGGCCGAGGGGGAGGTGGCGTTCGAACCGCGGTCGAGACGCCCGCTCTCCTCGCCCGGGCAGACACCGGTCGAGGTCGTCGAGATGATCACCGGGTTGCGAACCGATCTGGCCAGCCGGGGCTTGGACGCCGGTCCGGACACTATCGGCTGGCATCTTGTCCATGGCCATGGCGTGAAGGTGTCGCGGGCGACGATCGCCCGAGTGCTCGCTCGGGAGGGTTTGGTCGTCCCGGAGCCGAAGAAACGTCCCCGTTCCTCCTACACCAGGTTTGAAGCCGCCCAGCCGAACGAGTGTTGGCAGTCGGACTTCACGCACTACCGGCTGACCCGACTGGACGGGCGGCCCGGGGCAGCCACCG
>Ga0209629_10001535_pt1 | contig 14776 bp, 10 predicted proteins | sample TergutCu122P5_FD_187286 | JGI IMG/M metagenome (GOLD analysis project Ga0209629, IMG submission 187286) | Cubitermes ugandensis P5 segment gut microbial communities from Kakamega Forest, Kenya - Cu122 P5 (SPAdes) (version 2) | ecosystem: Host-associated > Arthropoda: Insects > Digestive system...
GGCGCGACCCACGCCGTCAACTCGGGCAAGCCGGGCTGGCAGGACGAGATCAAGAAGATCTGCCGCACCGGCGCCGCCGACGTCGTGATGGAGGCTGTCGGCGTGCCGGCCACGATCGAAGCCGCGTGGGATCTCGTGAAGCCGGGTGGTCATATTGCCAACATCGGCGTGCACGGCAAGCCAGTCACCCTGCCGATCGAGCGCCTGTGGATCGAGAACGTGACCATTTCGATGGGTCTCGTGAACGGCACAACGGCCGACATGCTGATGAGCCTCATCGAGGCCGGCAAACTCAGCCTCAAGCCCATGGCCACGCACCACTTCAAGCTGGATCAGATGCTGGAGGCCTACGACGTGTTCGGCGACGCCGGCAAGCAGGGCGCGCTGAAGGTGATCCTGACGAAGTAACCGGCTATTTCCACATTGCGGCGCCTGCCCGGGCCTCGGGCGGGCGCCGCAGCGTATCTGGGCACCCTCCGGCGCGCCACGCGGCATCCGGCACCGCGAATTGGTAGCATCGCCCGCATGGCATCCCGCGTGTCTTCCCCGACGCGGTCGCGGCCCAAGACGGCGGCGTCCACGCGATCGGCCACATCCACCAAGGGGCGCTCGGGTGGTGCGCCTCAGAAGCCGAACCTGGCCATCCGGGCGCTGCGCGGGTTCTTCATCGGGCTGGCCCGCTTGTACGCCGGCTTGGCGCACCTGCTCGGGCGCGGAGTCCGGGCCATCGGCCGGCGCGACATCGATCCCGGCGCTTCGCGCGATGGCGCCGCCTTGACCATGGTCCTGGTGGCCGTCCTGATCGCCGCCGAGTATTGGGTCGGACTGCCAGGCCGCGCCGGCACCATTGTCCGCGTCGCCTTCGACACGGCGTTCGGCGCTCTCAACTACGCGCTCCCGGTTCTGCTGCTGGTCTTCGCTGTCCGCACGATGCGCGATCCGGCGGCCAATGGCCCGGGTGGACGCCAGATCGTCGGCTGGATCTTGGCGCTGCTGGGTGTCACCGGCATCATCAACCTGGTCCACAAGCCGTTGCCCGGCCCGACCGACATGCCGGCGCTGCGGGCCGCCGGTGGCATCACCGGCTACCTCGGTTCGTCCGCTCTGACCCAGATACTGCCCGCCTGGCTGGCCGGCATCGTGCTCGGCGCCATCGCCCTGCTCGGGGTGCTGATCATTGTCGGCAAGCCGGTGCGCGAGATCACCGACGCCATCGGTGGCGCCTTCTCGCGCCTGCGCGACCGTGTGGCGGACAGCCGGGCCGCCCGGGTGCGCCAAGCCGTCGGCGACGAGGACGAGACAACCGAGTCGCACGTGACGACGCACGCCATCGTGACGGGGGCGCCGGCCCCTCGCATAGTGCCGTCCCCGTCGGTGCCCGTGGCGCCGATGCCGGACGTCTCGTCCGATATCGGCGCAGCGGTGCCGGCTCCGCGTCCGGCCGCCGGTCGCCGTTACGTGCTGCCCAGCCCCAACCTGCTGAAGGCCGGGACGGTGCCCAAGGCGCGCTCCGAGGCGTCCGACCAGGTGGTTGGGCGGCTGTCGGAGGTGCTGCGCGAATTCGGCATCGACGCCAAGGTGACTGGCTACACGCGGGGCCCGACGGTGACGCGCTACGAGGTCGAGCTCGGCACCGGCGTCAAGGTCGAGAAGGTGACGGCCCTCAGCCGCAACATCGCCTACGCCGTGGCATCGGCGGACGTTCGCATCCTGTCGCCGATTCCCGGCAAGAGCGCGATCGGCATCGAGATCCCGAACAAGGACAAGGAGATCGTCTCGCTGGGCGACGTGCTGCGGTCGCAGCGGGCACGCAACGATCATCACCCGCTGACGGTCGGCCTCGGCAAGGACGTCGAGGGCGTGTTCATCGTCGCAAACATCGCCAAGATGCCGCATCTGCTGGTGGCGGGAGCCACCGGCTCGGGCAAGTCGACCTTCATCAATTCGCTGCTGACGTCGATCCTGATGCGGTCCACGCCGGACCAGGTGCGGATGATGCTCGTTGACCCCAAGCGCGTCGAGCTGAATCGCTACGAAGGCGTGCCGCACCTGGTGACGCCCATCATCACGAACCCCAAGCGGGCGGCGGAGGCCCTGGAGTGGGTCGTGCGCGAGATGGAGATGCGCTACGACGACTTGGCCGCCTTCGGCTTCCGCCACGTCGATGACTACAACCGGGCCTTGGCGGCGGGGGACCTGCAGCCGCTGCCGGGCTCCGAGCGAGTCCTGACGCCATACCCCTACCTGCTGGTGGTGGTGGACGAGTTGGCCGACCTGATGATGGTGGCGCCGCGCGACGTCGAGGATTCCGTGGTCCGGATCACTCAGTTGGGCCGGGCGGCCGGCATCCATCTGGTGTTGGCCACGCAGCGCCCGTCGATCGATGTCGTCACGGGACTGATCAAGGCGAACGTGCCGAGCCGGCTCGCTTTCATGACGGCCTCGATGATCGACTCCCGCGTGATCCTCGACCAGCCGGGGGCCGAGAAACTGGTCGGCGACGGCGATGGGCTCTTCCTGCCGCAGGGGGCCTCCAAGCCGGCCCGCGTCCAGGGCGCGTACGTGTCCGAGGCCGAGATCCGCACGGTGGTGACGCACGTCAAGAGCCAGCAGGCGGCGCAGTACCGCGAGGACGTGACGACCGGGGCCGGGGCGTCCAAGAAGGTGGCCGAGGACATCGGCGACGACCTCGACCAGGTGATCGAGGCGGCCAAACTGGTGATAGAGCTGCAGCTGGGTTCGACGTCGATGCTCCAGCGCAAGCTGCGCGTCGGATTTGCCAAGGCCGGACGCCTGATGGACATCCTCGAGACGCACGGGGTCGTCGGTCCCTCGGAGGGAAGCAAGCCGCGCGACGTGCTGAAGCGCCCGGACGATCTGGACGCCGTCCTGGCCGAGCTGTCGGGGTCGGAGTAGGCGTGGCGTGAGTGTGCAGTGGCGCATGCCATAGGGTGGTTGTGTGAGATTGCTCTTCGCGGGGTCACCGGCGGCGGCCGTGCCGTCGCTCTCGGCGCTGCGGGAAGCCGGCCATGAGATCGTCGCCGTCGTCACGAATCCCGATGCGCCCAAGGGCCGGGGCCGTCGGCCGGCGCCGTCACCCGTGGCCGTCGAGGCGGGGCGTCTCGGCTTGCCGGTGTTCCAGCCGCGACGCGCCAAGGAGCCGTGGTTCGTGGACGCGATCACGAAACTGGCGCCCGACCTGGCGGTCGTCGTGGCGTGGGGATGCCTGGTGCCGGACGACCTGTTGACGGTGCCGTCGCACGGTTGGGTGAATCTGCACTTCTCGTTGTTGCCGGCCTGGCGCGGCGCGGCCCCCGTCCAGCGCGCCATCATGGCCGGCGAGACGCTCACCGGGGTGACGACGTTCGAGTTGGTGCGCGAGTTGGACGCGGGCCCCGTCTATCGCCGCGCGGAGGTCGCGGTGGCCGACGACGAAACGGCGGGGGATCTCTTGGGGCGACTGGCGGCGATCGGTGCGCGAGTGTTGGTGGACACCGTGGCGGACGTGGCGGCGGGCGCCAAGCCTTCGCCTCAGCCTGCGGTTGGGATCTCGCTGGCTGCCAAGGTCAGCCCCGAAGATGCTCGGATCGACTGGCGCCAGCCGGCGGTCGCCGTCCATGACGCGGTGCGAGGCACGACGCCCGATCCCGGGGCGTGGACGACGTGCCGCGGAGAGCGGCTCAACGTCGGTCGCACGGCGTTGCATGGCGAAGCCGCGTCGCCTCTGCGGCCCGGCCAGCTGTCGGTCTCCAAGCGGGGCGTGCTGGTCGGCACGGGAGACGGGGTCATTCGGCTGGTCGCCGTTCAGTCGGCCGGGAAGGCAATGATGGACGCCGCGGCTTGGGCCCGTGGCGCCCGAGTCGAAGGGGAGAGCCTTGGCTGAGCGACAGCGCCGCAACGATCACGCGACAGACGATCCGGCCCGTCTGGTGGCCTTCCGGGCGCTTCGCGATGTGACCGCCGACCGGGCGTACGCCAACCTGGCCTTGTCGGCGCGTCTGCGGGAGGTGCAGCTGGCGCCGCGCGACGCCGCCTTCGCCACGGAGCTTGTCGGCGGCACCATGCGCTCGCGCGGGGCGCTTGACGCGATCATCGAGGCGGCCGCCGGTCGCCCGCTGGGTGACTTTCAGCCGGCCGTGATCGATGTGTTGCGGCTGGGCGCCTATCAACTGTTGCGCCTGCGCGTGCCGCCCCACGCCGCGGTCGGGACGTCCGTCGACCTCGCGTCGCAACAGATCGGCCATCGCGTGTCCGGCCTGGTCAACGCCGTGTTGCGCCGCGTGGCGCGCAACACTTGGGACGAATGGATCGACAAGCTGACCGACAAGTCGGACGCGCTCGATGCCTTGGCCCTGCGCACGTCCCACCCTCGCTGGATCGTCGAGGCGCTGGCCGATGTCTTGCCGCCGGACGAACTGGAGGCCGCGCTGCTGGCAGACAACGCGCCGGCGTTCCCGACACTGGCCGCAAGACCGGGTCTGATGGAACGCGACGACCTCGTCGCCATGACAAGGGGGCGGCCCACGGCCCTGTCGCCCTGGGGCGTGGCGACGCAGGGCGACCCCGGGGCGGTGCCGGCCATTCAGGACGGACGGGCCGGGGTTCAGGACGAGGGCAGCCAGTTGGTGGTTCTGGCGGCCAGCCGCGCCATCAAGGGCCTGCCGAAGGGGCCGTGGCTCGACCTGTGCGCGGGCCCCGGCGGCAAGACAGCCTTGCTGCGAGGGTTGGTCGGCCCGGTGGTCTCGCGGCGGCGCGGCGCCAAGGCTCCGAAGACATCCAAGCACCCCATCCTGGTGGCGGCCGATGCCCAGCCGCACCGAGCCCGGCTGGTGGCGGCCAACCTGCGCGCGTTCGACGCCGCCGGCCATGTGGTGGTGGCGGCCGACGGCACGCGCCCGCCCTGGCCGGCGGGGTCCTTCAGCTTCGTGCTGGCCGACGTGCCATGCAGCGGCTTGGGCGCTCTGCGGCGCCGGGCGGACGCTCGCTGGAGCCACGAGCCCGCGGATCTCGCCGAACTGAGCGCGCTGCAGGACGCCCTGCTGAGTTCGGCGCTCGCATTGGTCAAACCGGGCGGCCTCGTGGCGTATTCGACGTGTTCCCCGCACCGGTCGGAGACGTCCGACGTCGTGTTCAGCGTCGCCGCGCGCACCGGTGCCGTGATCGAGGACGCGTCAAGCCTCTTGCCCGAGGTGCCCGATTGCGCGGCCCGCACGGACGAGCGTTTCGTCCAACTGTGGCCGCATCGCCACGGCACGGACGCGATGTTCCTTGCCCTGCTGCGGCGGCCGGATCAGTAGAATCGCCGTATGAAGATCACGCCAAGCATCTTGAACGCCGACTTCGCCCGTCTGGCCGACGAGATCGCCCGCATCCCCAGCGCCGACGGCGTGCATGTTGACGTCATGGACAACCATTTCGTCCCCAACCTGACGATCGGGCGTCCCGTGGTCGAGTCACTGATCGCCGTGACGCCCCACCCGATCGATGTTCATCTCATGATCGACGATGCCGACGAGTGGGCTCCGCACTATGCGGAGACCGGCGCGCAGACGATCACGTTCCACGTCGAGGCCAGCCAGGCGCCCGTGCGGCTGGCCCGCGAGTTGCGGAAGCTCGGTGTGCGCGCCTGCATGGGGCTGCGCCCGGCCACTTCCATCGAGCCCTACGTCGATCTGTTGGGCGAATTCGACCAGATACTGATCATGACGGTGGAGCCCGGGTTCGGCGGCCAGGCGTTCCTCGACGCCATGCTGCCCAAGATCGCCAGGACGCGCGAGCTGGCCAAGAGCCGGGGCCTGCAGATCGCCATCCAGGTGGACGGCGGCGTCGACCTCGAGACGATCGGGCGCTGCGCCGAGGCCGGCGCCGACGTCTTCGTCGCGGGGTCGGCCGTCTACGAGTCGCCTGACCCGGACGCGATGGTCAAGGCGCTCCGCGCGTCCGTCACTCGCCCCGCCGCCGGTTGAAAAGGTAGCGCTCGAAGTCGGCGGCCAGCTTGTCGCCCGTGCCCTTGGGGACGGTCTCGGCGTCCGTCTGGTTCTCGAGCGACGCCACGTACTCGGCCATGTCCGGGTCGTCCGCGATCAGTTCGTCGACGTGGGCTTCCCACGTGGCGACGTCCGCGCGCCACTTCGTGAGGTCGAAGTCGACGCCGATGACCTGCTGCAGGCGTTCGAGCAGCGCCAGGCCGGCCTTCGGGTTGGGTGGTGGGGCGGTGTAGTGCGGCACGGACACCCACATCGTCACCAGCTTGCTGGGCAGGATGGACTGGAACCGGTGGCTCAGCAAACCGACGATGCCGATCGGGCCCTCGTAGTCGTTAGGTTCCAGTTGCAGGCGTCCGGCCAGGCTGGGCGGCGCCTCGCCGGACACTTCGAAGGGGCGCGAGTGGGGCGCGTCCGACAGCATGGCGCCCAGCATCACGATGTGGGACGGCTTGAGCATGCGGACGATCCTTTCGGCCCAGTCCGCGTACGAGTTCCAGCGCAGGTTGGGTTCCGGACCGCTGAACAGGAAGACCTGGCGACCCGGCAGGCGGCACAGCTCGACGGTTGTCATCGGCCAGACGATCTCGCGTTCGCCCACCTCGTTGACGATGATGTTGGGGCGCGTGAGCTGGTAGTCGAAGTATTCGGGGTCGTCGAGCGTCGCGATCGTTTCGCTCGGAAAAGTGTCGGCCAGATAGTCGATCACGCTGGTCGCGGCATCTGCTGCGTCGTTCCAGCCCTGAAAGGCCATCACCACCACGGGACCGGTTGGACGTCGCGCAGTTGCCATGGCCCCAACACTACCGTGGCGCTGTCGGGCCCGCCGTCTATGCTTGTCGCATGACTTTCCGGGACGACTTTGGCACCACGCTGTTGCTGGGCGACGGCGCGATGGGCGCCCTGCTGGAGGACGCCCGCCTGCCCGAGGACGCGTTTGGCGGACATCCCGGCTGCAACGACGTCTTGTCTCTGACTAGCCCTGATGTCATCGCCGGGATCCACGACGCGTTCCTGGAGGCGGGCTCCGACTGGATCGAGACGAACACCTTCGGGGCTAACCTCACGGCCCTGGCGGCGCATGGGCTGACCGACAGGTTGGCGCAGATCAACGAGGCCGGAGCCCGGTTGGCCCGGTCGCGCGCGGACGCGGTATCGACGGCGGACTGGACCCGGTTCGTGGTCGGCTCGATGGGGCCGGGCACGAAGCTGCCGACGCTGGGGCAGGTCGACTTCACCGACCTGCGTGACTCCTATCGGGTCGCCGCCGAGGCGCTGATCGCCGGTGGCGTCGACGCCATCCAGGTCGAGACATGCCAGGATCCGCTGCAGGCGAAGGCGGCCGTGATCGGCGCGTTGCGGGCGGTGCGGGCGTCGGGTCTGGACGTGCCGGTGATCGTGAGCCTGACCGTCGAGACGACCGGCACGATGCTGCTGGGGACGACGGTGGCGGCCGGCCTGGCCGCGATGCGACATCTGGGGGTGGCGGGAGTCGGCCTGAACTGCGCCACGGGTCCCGACCTCATGGGGCCCGCGCTGCGCGAGTTGTCGCGCACGTGCCCGCTGCCGGTCGTCTGCATGCCGAATGCCGGGCTGCCCGAACTGACGCCGGACGGCCCGCGCTACCCGTTGGGGCCGGACGCCTTCGCGCGAGCCATGGCCGACTTCGCGGGGCGTTTCGGATTGGCCAGCGTGGCGGGGTGTTGCGGCACCACGGCCGGACACATCGCGGCCGCCCGGGCGCTGATCCCGCGTCGGCAACCCGTCGCCACCCGCCAGATCCGGCCCGTGGATGCGGTCTCCTCGCTCTACGATGCCGTGGAACTGCGCCAGGACGTCAACTACCTGGCCGTCGGAGAGCGCGCGAACGTCTCGGGTTCGAAGGCGTTCCGGGACGCCGTCGGTTCGGGCAATCTGGACGAGGCGGTCGAGATCGCGAAGCATCAGGCGGGGTGCCACGTCGTCGACCTGTGCGTCGATCAGACGGGGCGCGATGCCGAGGCCGATGTGCGGGAATTGGCCGGCCGGTTCGCCACCAGCCTGACAGCGCCGGTCATGCTTGACTCTTCGAAGCCGGCCGTGCTGCTGGCCGGATTGGAGCGCCTGCCGGGCCGGGCCATCGTGAATTCCGTCAACCTCGAGGACGGCGAGGGTGGCAAGTTCGCCGCCACGATGGACGCCGTCGTCGAGCACGGCGCCGCGGTCGTCGCACTGACGATCGACGAGGCGGGACTGGCCACGACGAAGCGACGCAAGCTCGAGGTGGCCGAGCGGTTGATCGGACTGATCTCCGGGCGCGGTCTGCGCGAGCCGGACATATTCGTCGACTTGCTGACCTATCCGGTCACAACCGGCGCAGAGGATGCCAGGCGGGCCGCCGCCGAGACGATCGAGGCGCTGCGTGAGCTCAAGGCCGCCCATCCGGCGGTCGGCACGATACTCGGCGTCTCGAATGTCTCGTTCGGCCTGAAGCCAGCCGCCCGGGTGGTGCTGAACTCGGTATTCCTCGACGAGTGCCGTAAGTGTGGGCTGGACGCCGCCATCGTGGACGCGGCCAAGATTCTGCCGCTGAACCGCCTGCCGCAGATCCAGGTCCAGGCCGCGCGCGACCTGCTCTGGGACGATCACACGCGCAGCGCCGATCCGCTGGCCGCCTTCATGGAGCTGTTCGGGGACGAGGCGACGGCTGTGTCCGCGCCCGTGGATGCCCTGGCCGGCCTGCCGGTCGGCGACCGGCTCGCCCGCCGGATCGTCGACGCGGTCCCGACGGGCCTGGAAGCCGACATCGACGAGGCCCTGACAAGCCAGGACGCCCTGAGCATCCTGAACGAGCACCTGCTGGCCGGCATGCGAACGGTCGGTGAGTTGTTCGGCCAGGGCAAGCTTCAGCTGCCGTTCGTGCTGGCCTCGGCCGAGGTCATGAAAAAGGCGGTGGCGCATCTGGAGCCGGCCTTGCGGGCGCAGCAGTCTGGCGGGGCGGCGGCCTCGCGCGGCACGCTGGTGCTGGCGACGGTGGCGGGCGACGTGCACGACATCGGCAAGAATCTGGTCGACATCATCGTGTCGAACAACGGCTACAAGGTCGTCAACCTGGGCGTTCGCGTGCCAGTTGAGGAGATAATCGAGGCGGCCCTGCGCGAGGATGCCACCGCCATCGGCCTGTCGGGCCTGCTCGTCAAGTCCGCCGAGGTCATGCGCGACGACCTGACCGCCCTGGCCGAGAGGGGCCTGGCCGGCCGTTTCCCAGTGCTCCTCGGCGGCGCCGCGTTGACGCGGTCGTTCGTCGACACGCTGAAGGACGGGTATCCGGGCGTCCACTACGCCGCCGACGCCTTCGAGGGCCTGCGCGTGCTGGAAGCAATCGCGGATCGGACGGGCTCGAACGCGGCGCCGAAGGCTCGGCGAGTGGCCCGCTCTGCCGCCGGGCACGCTCATTCGTCGCCGGTCGCGGGCGGCGCGCCGAGGTCCGATGCCGCCCGCGGTGGGCCCGTGCCCGAGCCGCCGTTCTGGGGTCCACAGGTCGTCCGCGACATCGGGCTCGACGAAGTGCTGCCGTGGCTCGACGTTCGCGCGCTGCTGACCGGACGGTGGGGGCTGCGCACGCAGCCCGGCCAGAGTCTGGACGAGCTCGTGGCGTCGTCGCAGCCGCGGCTGGACGAGCACATCGACCACATCCGGCGCGATCACCTGGACGGCTTCGCGGTGGCGTACGGCTACTGGCCGGCGTTCAGCGCCGGGGACGAGCTGGTGCTGCTCGATCCGGTCGGCAAGAGCCGAGAGATCGCCCGCTTCCGCTTCCCGCGCCAGCCGCGCGAGCCGCACCTGAGCATGGCGGACTACTTCCGGAACGCCGGTGAGGCCGCCGGGGGCCCCGACGTCGTGGCGCTGCAGGTCGTGACGGTCGGACCGGCGGCGGCCGACGCCACGCGCCGCCTGTTCGAGGCGGACCGGTACCGTGACTATCTGGAGTTGCACGGCTTGACCGTGCAGCTGGCCGAGGCGCTGGCCGAGATGTGGCACGCCCGCGTCCGCCGCGAGCTGGGGATCGCGGGCTCCGACGGGTCGGTGGCGGACATACTCCGGCACCAGGCGTACCAGGGCGAGCGGTACTCGTTCGGATACCCGGCCTGTCCGGACCTCGGCCAACGCCGAATCATCGTCGACCTGCTTGACGCGTCGTCGATCGGCGTCACGTTGACGGAGACATGCCAGCTTGTGCCCGAGCAGTCGACGGATGCCGTGATCGTCCACCATCCGCAGGCGCGTTACTTCTCGGTGCGCTTGGCGGGGAGTGACACAATGGTTGCGTGCCAGTGACCGCCGAACGCCCGCTGCCGGCGGCCGTGTTGTTCGACTACGACGGCACCCTGGTCGACACCGAGGTCTATTGGATGCATGCCGAAGTCGACCTGCTGGCGACGTATGGCGTGCCGTGGACTCTGGAGGACGCCGCGCAGTTGTGCGGTTCCTCGCGCGAGCACTCGATCGCCGTGCACATGCGGCGGATGCGCGAGTTTGGGGTCGACACATCGGCCATCGACCCTGACGGCCTGTACGACAGGATGAGCGAGCTGGTGGTTGAGAACATCCGTCGCCTGGGTTTGCCGATGTTGCCGGGTGCCCAGGAACTGCTGCTGGATCTCAAGCACAACGGCGTGCCGTGCGGGCTGGTCTCGAACAGTCCGCCCCAGGTGTTGCAAGCGGGCCTGAGCAGTTTCCCCGCCGGGTGCATCACCCTGGTGATCGATGGTGACATGGTGGCGCGCGGGAAGCCCGACCCGGAGGGATACCTGATGGCCGCCGAACGGCTTGGCGTGGATCCGCGACGATGCCTGGTGGTCGAAGACACGCCCATCGGAGCCCAGGCAGGCGGGGCGGCCGGCGCCGTGGTGTTGGCGGTTCCGGGGCAGTTCCCGGTGCCACCGGCCCCCAGGCAGATCAACCTGCCCGGCCTGGTCGGCCTCGACTGGGCCCGTCTGTGCGACATCTACGCGAAGGTGTGCGCGTCGTGAGCGTCCAGGGCCGGGTGGGGTCTCTCCGGGCGGGGGAGCGCGTGTCGTTGACGGATCCGAAGGGACACCGCAAGTGGATCGTGCTCGAACCAGGCAAGGTGTTTCACACGACGAAGGGCGGTGTCGCCCACGATGACATCATCGGGCAGCCTGACGGCCTGGTCGTGACCAGCGTTGGCGGCATGGCCGTGCTCGTCAACCGGCCCCTGCTGCAGCAGTTCATGGTGTCGATGCCGCGCGAGGCGGCCGTCGTCTACCCGAAGGACGCCGCCCACATGGTCATGTTCGCCGACATCTACCCGGGCGCCCGTGTGCTGGAGGCGGGCGTCGGCTCGGGCGCGCTGAGCCTGGCGCTGCTGCGGGCCATCGGGCCGGCCGGCCGGCTGGTCAGCTTTGAGCGCCGTCCGGAGTTCGCCGACGTGGCCAAGGACAATGTGGACGCGTTCCTGGGGCCGCAGCCCCAGTGGGAGGTCGTCGTGGGCGACCTCGTCGAATCCCTGGCGAACCGGGCCGCGGCTGGGACGCCCGACGAGTTCGACCGGGCCGTGCTCGACATGCTGGCCCCCTGGGAGTGCGTCGACGCCGTCGCCGGCGTGCTGGCCCCCGGCGGTGTTCTCGCGGTCTACGTCACGACGACGACGCAGATGGGACGGGTCGCCGACCAGTTGCGGGCGCACGGCGGCTTCGCCGAGCCTGACATCTCAGAAGTGATGGTGCGCGAATGGCACGCCGAAGGCCTGGCCGTCCGTCCCGGTCACGGCACCACCGGCCACACGGGATTCATCGTCATTGCGCGTCGTCTGGCGCCTGGCGTGGCGGCACCGATGCGGCGCCGCCGCCCCGCGCCGGGTGCCTATGGGCCGGACTACACGGGGCCGATGCCCCTGAACATCATCCTGTAGGGTTGCCACATGATCGGCCCCACGTACATCGTCGGCAGCGGCCTGATCGGCGCGTCAATCGGGCAGTGTTTGACGGCTCACGGCGAAGAAGTCTTCTTGGCCGACGCCGACCACTCCCACGCCGTGGTGGCGGCCTCGCGCGGTGCCGGGGTTGTGGCCCAGCCGCGGCCCGAGTCGGTCAAGTTGGTGATCGTCGCCACCCCTCCCGATGTCGTTGCCGGCATCGTCCTTGACGCACTGCGCCGCTATCCGGCTGCCACGGTGACCGACGTGACCTCGGTCAAGACGCGCATCGAGGCGGCCGTGCTGGCCGGCGCCGATGCGGATCAGGCGCGCCGCTACGTCGGCTCGCACCCGATGGCCGGCTCGCAGCACGCCGGGCCGCTGACGGCCTCGCCCGAGCTTTTCCTCGACCGCACGTGGGTGCTCGTGCGCCGCGCCGACATCGACCCGGCCGCCTGGCAGAGGGTCAGGGACCTGGTCGCGCTGTGCCAGGCGCGTGAGGTCGACCTCGACGCGGCGGCTCACGACCGCGCTGTGGCGGCCGTTTCGCACTTGCCTCAGTTGATGGCGTCGCTGACGGCCGCCCGGCTGCTGGACGACCTGCCCGCCGATCTGACGCTGGCGGGCCAGGGGGTGCGCGACGTGACGCGCATCGCCGCATCGGACGTCACGATGTGGCGCCAGATCGTGGCCGCCAACACCGAGGCGGTTCGGGCCCAACTGCGGGCCGTGCAGGACGACCTGGGTCGCCTGCTCGACCACTTGGACGATCCGGCCGCCGTCGAAGACCTGCTCAGCCGGGGCCGGGCCGGGGCGGCCGCCCTGCCAGGCAAACACGGCCGGGCGGCCAGCGAGTTGGTGCCCGTCGTGGTCCAGATCCCTGACACGCCGGGCGCGCTGGCGCGGCTCTTCGCCGACATCGACCGGCTGGGCGTCAACGTCGAGGATCTGTCGATCGAACACGACCCGGTGCGCGAGGCCGGCTTCCTGGCCGTCTCCGTGACCCCGGAGAGGGCGGAGCCGTTGGCGACGGCGTTGCATGACGCCGGCTGGTTGGTTCGCTGATCACTAACATGTCAGCCATGCCATCTGCCGTGCCGCCCGATCTGGTGATCGCCATCGACGGGCCGTCCGGGGCCGGCAAGTCGTCCACCTCCCGCCTCGTGGCGACCCGGCTGGGACTGGCCTACCTCGACACCGGTGCGATGTACCGGGCGATCGCCGTCGGCTGCATGGGGGGCGGGCTGCTGAATCCAGTTGACGAAGACGGCGTCGTCGGCTTCGCGCTGCGGGCCGCACTGGGTGTCGAAACCGACCCGTCGGCCTTCCGGATAGCGCTGAACGGCGTCGATGTGACCGACGACATCCGGGCTCCCGAGGTCTCGGCCGCCGTCTCGGCCGTGGCCGTCATCCCGCGGGTGCGGGCCATCCTGACGGCGCAGATGCGCGCCATCGTGGCAGACCGGCGCCGCATCGTCGTCGAGGGACGCGACATCACGACGGTGGTCTGCCCCGAGGCGGCGGTCAGGGTGCTGCTGGTGGCCGACCCGGCCATCCGGATGGCCCGGCGCGAGGCCGAGATCGGCCATCTGACGCCGGCCGAACTGGCGGACCAGGTGGTGCGCCGCGACCGGGACGATTCCACGGTGTCGCAGTTCGAGACGCCGGCGCCGGGCGTCACCCTGATCGATTCCACCTACCTGAGCCTGGACGAGGTGGCGGACGCCGTCATCGAGCTGGTGCCGGCGAAGCTTCGGGGCCGGCCGTCGGGCCCGGGCTGGTAGCCTTTACGCCCGTGGGAACCAGGCCAGTCGTCGCCGTCGTGGGGCGCCCCAACGTCGGCAAGTCGACCCTGGTCAACCGCATCCTGGGGCGGCGCGAGGCCGTCGTGCAGGACACCCCGGGCATCACCCGCGACCGCGTCAGCTACGACGCCGAGTGGGGCGGGCGCGAGTTCGTGCTCGTCGACACCGGCGGTTGGATCTCGGACGCCACCGGCCTGGCCGCCGACATCGCCGAACAGGCCGAAACGGCCATCCAGCTGGCCGACGCGGTGATCTTCGTGGTCGATGCCACCGTCGGCACCACCGATCAGGACGAAGCCGTCGTCAAGGTGCTGCGGCGGGCCAAGAAACCGGTGGTTCTGGCTGCCAACAAGGTGGACGACCAGCGCGGCGAGGCCGACGCGGCGTCCATGTGGAATCTTGGCCTGGGTCAGCCGTGGCCGGTTTCGGCGCTGCATGGGCGGGGGAGTGGCGACATGCTGGACGCCCTGCTCGATGCCTTGCCGGAGACCACGGACGACGAGGACGACGCCGAGGCCCACCAGATCCCGCGCGTCGCCATCGTCGGCAAGCCCAACGTCGGCAAGTCGTCGCTGCTCAACAAGCTGGTGGGCGCTGAGCGCGCCGTTGTGTCCGACGTCTCGGGCACCACGGTCGATCCGATCGACGAACTGGTGGAGATCGACGGCAACCCGTATCAGCTGGTCGACACCGCCGGCATCCGCAAGCGCGTCGCCCAGGCGTCCGGGGCGGAGTTCTACGCCTGGCTGCGCACCCAGTCGGCCATCGAGCGGGCCGACGTCTGCGTCGTGGTCATCGACGCGTCCGAGCCGGTCACCGAGCAGGATCTGAAGATCCTGAGCCACGTCGAGGAGGCCGGCCGCGGCCTGGTGCTGGCGTTCAACAAGTGGGACCTGACGGACGACGAGCGCCGCCGCTACCTGGACCGCGAGATCGAGCGCGACCTACAGACGTGGGCCTGGGCGCCGACCGTGAACATCTCGGCGCTGACCGGGCGGGGCGTCGAACGCATCGGAAAGGCCGTGCAGACGTCGCTGGACGGCTGGTCGGCGCGCGTTTCGACGGGCCAG